>OLSB01000848.1_pt1 | contig 33891 bp, 28 predicted proteins | sample 1672071 | NCBI WGS metagenome assembly OLSB01 (sample SAMEA3136642, study PRJEB25190) | human gut metagenome | biome: human gut; feature: human-associated habitat; material: faeces | place: Austria | collected 2013 | reverse complement strand
GGCGGTCGGGCTCCATGCCGTACATCTCTCCCACCTGCCGAACGGTGATGGCGGACTTGATCTTTTGATATAAACTCAAAATTTCTCCTTTGCTCAAAGGTTTTGGCACGGATCAATTTGATCCCTGCCACGTTCAAAGTCACCGGTGTTCCCCAAATGGAAACTTCGGTGAAGCCGGTCTCCCTTGCTGCCTCCCGACAGGAAATCTTTTTGGACTCTGTGTCGGCCCTATGCAGGGCGCTCGCTCCCCCGATGGGAGGTCTTGGCGGTCTGGGCAGTTTGGACGGTCATTCTGTTCTCAAGGTCCTATAATGAAAGATATTTCAGAGGGCTTTCGCGGGAAGCCCTTAATATGTTCGCTGCTGGGGAGTTACTATGTTTTCTTTCTGTCTATAGGATAGCACCGCAATGGCCGCTGTGCCGTATATCCATAATGTAGGAAAACAGGTGCGGAATCTGCAAAATTCCACGCTTATGGACAGGAACCGCCGGAAGTGGTATACTGTGCAAAAAACATCGGAGGTGCGACCATGAACATCAAGCTGACACTGGGAGAACGGCTCAAAGACCTGCGTGTGGAGCGGAATCTGAAGTTGGAAACGCTGGCAGAGCAGACGGGTCTGTCCAAATCGGCACTGTCGAAATACGAGAGTGACGATGTGACCGACCTCAGCATTTATGCGGTGACAACGCTGGCTGGGTTCTATGGTGTGACCACGGATTACCTGCTGGGTGTGACAGAAAACAAAAAACGCCCAGATGCAGTCCTTTCGGACTTGCATCTGAGCGATGGCGCAGTGGACGTATTAAGGAATGGGAAATTCAATCATCGGCTGCTGTGCGAACTGATCGTGCATGAGAATTTCCGGCGGTTCATGACCGATCTGGAAATCTATGTGGATGGATATGTCAGCACAAACATTCAAAACCTCAATGCTGGTCTGGAAGCGACCCGGCAAATGCTGAAAAAGAAGTATGCAGCAGATGAAAACGATCTATACATGAGCACCTTGAAGCTGGGGCAGATCGATGAAGATGAGTACTTTGGTCGGGTCTTGTATGACGAGTTGGTGGCTATCCTGAAGAACATCAAGACGGAACACCGCAAGGACAAGACCACTTCGGATGGTGCAATGGTCGATAACTTGATGAAGGAACTGGAGGATGCACAGAAACTTGAAGGGTCTGCGGATGAAAAGAAGATTCGAACAGCATTGAAGGCGATCGGCATCAACTACGATAAGCTGACAGAGGATGAAAGAAAGCTGATAAAGAAGATTCTTTATAAAACGGCAATGCTGAAACCGGGGACACTTGCAGGCAACCGGGGCAAGCACAGACGCTGATTATTTTTACATTGCGGCTTATAGGGGAAAAACGCTGCTGCGGCAGGACGGGAAAACGTACACCATTGATTCCTCCGCAAGCCTGCGCTGGGTGGGCAAAGACCGTTAACTGCCACGCCCATCCACGCATCCTTCTGCCACAGAACAGGTGCTTGCCGGAGCCTCTCGCAGCCCCTTTTCCGCATCAGCCGGAACCAAGGTGTAACACACTAGACTTTGCAAGCAAAGTCGTGTGCCAACGAGCGTTCCGCCGCTCTTTGGATTCTTCCCGGCAGGGCACTGGAAAATGGGGTGCCCTGTGCAGCACGCGGCACATCCGTCACCTCGCACAAAAAATTGACTGCAAGTTTTACTTGACAATTCGCGGAATATGCACTATCATAGCCATGAGATGAATATAATGTTTATAACGATATACTCAATTTGAGGGTGAGGTATTTCATGGCAATCAATGATAGTGCTGTTGTCCCGCTTTACCAGCAGGTAAAGGATGACATTCGTGCCGCGATCGAGAGCGGCAAATACAAAACCAATGAGAAGATCCCCCCGGAGCCGGAACTGAGTGCAGAGTACTCGGTCAGCCGCATCACGGTGCGCCGTGCGGTGGAAGAGCTGTGCGCCGAAGGGTATCTGGTCAAAATGCAGGGGCGGGGCACCTTTGTCAGCAAGCCCCGCATCCATCGTAAGTTTGCCAGCGGCAGAGGAACTGCCAGCTTTACGGAAACCTGCAAGGAGTACGGCATGGTGCCGGGCGCCCGGCTGCTGAACCGTCAGATTGTGCCGGTGCGTAAGGATGAGGAAGCCTTCTTCCATGTAGGCCCGGAAGCCTTGCTCATCTATATCCAGCGTCTGCGCACCGCCGATGGTCAGCCGGTTTTTCTGGAGAACCTGTTCCTGCCCTACGAGCCTTATAAGAGCCTGATGAGCGAGAACCTCAATGATGTTTCCATGTTTGACACCATTGAGCGCATCTCCGGGCTGCGCCCTGCAACGACCTCCTGCCAGCGTATCGAGGCGGTACGGGCTTCGGCAGAACAGGCACAGCTGCTCAACCTTTCGCTGGGCGAGCCGCTGCTGTATCTGAACGCCTACTTCCATGACCAATATGACCACCCGCTGTGCATCGGGCGGCAGTATTACATTGGAAGCCGGTATATGTTTGAGTTTTAAGAGCAGAATTCTGTCCCAAAAGAGCGTCTTTTCCACCCGGAAAAGACGCTCTTTTTGTCGTTCCAAGGAGAATTGTTGGTGAAACTGCCAAAATATAGGGGAGATGCTTTGTGCACGTTACCAAAGTAAAGATTTTTTTAGTAAAACCTCTTGACGTCTGTGCAAAATGTGGTACTATGTACATGACGATTATGACGTCTATAACGAATAGGATGATACAGACGCCGAAGAGATGAAGGAAACACAAGAAAGGTCGTGGATGCGTATGAACCGAATCATTCTTGCTTCGCACGGAGGGCTGTCCGCCGGAATGAAGGACACCGTGCAGATGATCCTTGGTGAGTTGCCGAACCTTTATGCCCTTGCCACCCTGCGGGATGAGACCGAGCCTATCACGGTGGCGGCACGCCGGTTGCTGGATGGCTTTGCAGCAGAGGATGCTGTGTACATCGTGACCGATGTGATGGGCGGCAGCGTGAACAACGAGATGCTGACCCTGCTGCCGGAGTATCCGGCGGTGCACCTGATCTGCGGCATGAACGCTTCTCTGGTGCTGACCCTTGCTTCCAACGACGAAGCCCTGACACAGGACGAACTGGCCGAGTGCATTGCAGATGCCAAGGCGCAGATCATTGATTGCAACCTGCTGCTGAAAAACGCAGCCCAAGATGAGGAGGATGACCTATGATCAAATTAGTACGTCTGGACTACCGCCTGCTGCACGGTCAGGTGGTGTTCTCGTGGACAGGCCATGTGGGCGCACAGCGCATCATCGTGGTGGACGATGACGCAGCCAACGACGAGATGAAAAAGTCCGCCCTGCTGCTGAGCAAGCCTGCCGGTGTCCGGGTGAACATCTTCACGGTGGACAAAGCCATCGCCAAGATGCCCAAGGTGGAGCAGCTGGACGAGAAGATCATGATGATCTTCGGCAACACCGCTGCCCTGCTCAAGTTCTGCCAGGCATACCCCAAGATCAAAGAGATCAACTACGGCGCTGTGGCAAACAAGCCCGGCTCCAAGGCCTTTGACCAGTCGGTATTCCTGACCCCGGAGGAGCAGGCAGACACCCAGAAGCTGCTGGATATGGGCATTAAGATCTACAGCCAGCAGACCCCCACCTTTAAGGTAGTACCCATCGATCACACCTGATCGTAAGGAGATAAAAAGGAGGAATTGACCCATGTTTGTTACCGCACTGCTTCTGGGTCTGGTTGGCGTGTTCTGTATTCTGGACTCGCGCATTCTGGGCCGCATGAACTTCGAGCGTCCGCTCATCACCTGCACCATTGTCGGTGCGCTGCTGGGTGATCTACAGACCGGCCTGACCCTTGGCGCATCCATCGAGCTGATGAGCCTTGGCATCGTGAACATTGGCGCAGCTGCACCCCCGGATATGAACATGGCTGCCATCATCTGCGCAGCCTTTGCTATCCTGACCGATGCTTCTGCCGAGACTGCACTGGCACTGGCCATCCCCATCGCTGTTCTGGGCCAGATGCTGGGCGTGCTGATGCGCACCATCCTGTCCAACCTGACCCACGTTGCCGACCACGCCATTGCAGAAGGCAAGTTCCGCAAGGCATGGAGTATGCACATCGTCTGGGGCACAGTGCTGTACAGCCTGATGTACTTCATCCCCATTTTCCTGTCCGTCTACTTCGGCACGGATCTGGTGCAGAAGATCGTGGCTTTCATCCCCGCATGGCTGACCGATGGCCTGAACCTCGGCAGTAAGTTCCTTACCGCTTACGGTATTGCCCTGCTGCTGTCCACCATGCTCAACCGCGACCTGACCGTTTACTTCCTGCTGGGCTTCTTCTTTGTGGGCTATCTGGGTCTGGATGTTACCGCTGTGGCGATCTTCGCCGCAATTCTGGCTGTGATCCTGACCGGCCTGAAGTATGGCAAGGGCGCACCCGCCGCAGCCGCTGCCGGTGCAGCTGCTGCCAACCCGGACTACGACCCGCTGGAAGATGACGACGATCTTTGATAGGAGGAAGCTGAAATGAGCAACGCAACCAAGACTGCAAAGCGCAGCGACTTCAAGAAATACTTCCAGTTCATGTGGCGCTCCCTGAACATTCAGGCCTCCTGGAACTACGAACGTCAGATGAACATGGGCTTTTTGTACGGCATCGCTCCCACGCTGGATGAGCTGTACCCCGACGAGAACGACCCCGAGCAGCTGGCGCACAAAAAGGAAGCCTACGAGCGCGAGATGGCGTTCTACAACTGCACCCCGCAGACCAGTGCCTTTACGCTGGGTCTGGCTGCTTCCATGGAGGAGCAGTACGCCGCCGACCGTGAGAACTTCAACCCGGAGACCATCAACGCCGTCAAGACCTCGCTGATGGGTCCCCTGTCCGGTGTGGGCGACTCTTTCTTCCAGGGCACTGTCCGCCTGATCGCTTTTGGTCTGGGCATCTCTCTGGCACAGCAGGGCAGCGTTCTGGGCCCCATTCTGGCTATGATCCTCTCCATCGTCCCCTCTGTGCTGGTCACATGGTTTGCCGGTAAGCTGGGCTATACCATGGGCAGCAAGTACCTGACCAAGCTCAACGGCGGCATGATGGACAAACTGATGTACGTCTGCGGCATCGTAGGCCTGATGGTCATCGGTGCCATGGTGGCAAGCATGGTGGGTCTGACCACCCCCATCACCTTCGCAAGCACCGGTCTGGTGCTGCAGGATGTGCTGAACACCATTCTGCCGAACCTTCTGAACCTTGGCATCGTGATGCTGATGTTCACTCTGATCCGCAAAAAGGTCAAGACCGGCTGGCTGCTGGGCATCTGCATCGTGGGCGGTGTTGCCATCAACGCCCTTGGTCTGTTGGTGTAACCGGGTTTCCGGCTTACATAGATATCCGTACGCCTGTAATTTGTGATTCAAACAATAGGAAAATAATTTGGAGGATTGCATTATGTATAACATCGATCTGGCAAACGTCAAGTCCATCGTGGCAGACATCGTGGCAAAGCACAACGTGGAGAACGTGGCCTTTGTTGGCTGCGGCGCTTCCAAGGCAGAGCTGTACCCCGCAAAGTACTTCCTGGCAAACTGCAGCAAGAAGCTGCGTGTGGCACACTACACCGCCAACGAGTTCAACTACGATACCCCCGATTGGCTGGGCGACACCACCGTGGTCATCACCGCTTCTCTGGGCGGCAGCACCCCTGAGACCGTCAAGGCCAACAGCGTGGCAAAGGCCGCCGGTGCAACCGTTGTCAGCGTTACCCACGCTGCCGGTTCTGCCCTGACCAAGGAAGCTGACTACACCATCGTTCACGGCTTTGAGGCAAACTACGCCGCCAAGCTGGAGAAGATGGGCTACGTTCTGGCACTGGCTGTGGAGATCCTGCAGCAGGTGGAAGGCTTCGACAAGTACGACAAGATGATCGAGGGCCTGACCAACGTGTTCGAGGCTGCCGAGAACGCTGCCAACTCTGCCCGCAAGTCTGCCAAGGAGTTCGCTGAGAAGTACAAGGACGCTCCCGTCGTCTACGTCATGTCCAGCGGCGCTTCCATGGAGGTCGCTTACTCCACCTCCATCTGCCTGATGATGGAGATGCAGTGGGTCAACTCCGGCTCCTTCCACAGCGGCGAGTTCTTCCACGGCCCCTTCGAGATCGTGGATAAGGACGTGCCCTTCATCCTGCTGATGAACGACGGCAAGACCCGTCCCGTGGATGCCCGCGCACTGACCTTCCTGCACCGCTTCGATGCTCTGACCACCGTTGTGGACGCAAAGGATTACGGTCTGGGCAATGCTGTGGACAGCAGCGTCATCACCTACTTCAACCCGCTGATGCATACCGCCGTGTTCCGCGTCTATGCTGAGGAGCTGTCCTACGTCCGTCAGCATCCGCTGACCCTGCGCCGCTATATGTGGAAGCTGGAGTACTAAGCGATCGACTGGGATCAATAGACCCATGCTTGGGGGAGGGGCTTGCCCCTCCCCTTTTTTGATGAAGAGGGAAATGAAGAATGATTGAAGCAGTGATTTTTGATATGGATGGGGTGCTGGCAGATACGGAATATTACTACGAGAACCGCCGTAAAAACTTTCTGCTGGAAAACGGCATCCCTATCCCGGAGGGCAACTTCATCGGCTCCAACGAAAAAGCCATTTGGGAAGCCATTGTCCCCAACGACCCTGTGCGCCGTCAGGAGATGCTGATGGCCTACCGGGAGTACCGCAAGGCTCGCCCCACTCCCTACGGCAAGCTTACCGACCCGCAGGCAGAGCCGCTGATGAATGCGCTGCGCAGCCGGGGGCTGAAGGTGGCGGTGGCGTCCTCCAGTGCAGCGCCGGATATCATGAAGATGCTCACGGAGGGCGGCTTGAAAGCCATGGTGGATTTTGCTTTCAGCGGCGAGGACTGCGCCGCCCATAAGCCTGCGCCGGACATCTATCTCAAGGCGCTGAAGGCACTGGGGCTGACGGCAGACAAGGCCATTGCGGTGGAGGATTCTCCAACGGGTATCGCCTCCGCAAAGGCGGCAGGGCTGAAGGTGCTGGCACTGAAGCCCCGCCACGGCGAGCCGCTGGACCAGTCCGCCGCAGACTGCATCATCACCCAGCTGATGGATGTAAAGGAGCATCTGGACTGAGATGGAAGCGATCAAGAACGGCCTGCGCAAAAACCTGACCCCAGCACAGCTGTGGAGCGGCGCACGCTTTTTTCTGCTGCTGAATCTGGGACTTATCATCTATGCAGTAGCACTGAACTTTTACTGTGCGCCAAACCACTTTGTATTTGGCGGCACCACCGGTCTTTCCATCGTTCTGGCCACCTGCTTTCCGGCTCTGAGCGTCAGCACCTTTATGTGGATCACCAATGCGGTGCTGGATGTGCTGGGCTGCGTCTTTCTGGGCATAAAGACCATGGGTTGGACACTGTACTCCTCCTTCATGCTCAGCTTTTATTCCAGTATGTGCGAAAAGATGTTTCCCGTGTCGCAACCTTTGACGGATGATACTCTGCTGGAGCTGTGCTTTGCGGTGGCGCTGCCTGCCATTGCCAGCGGCATCGTATTCAACATCGGGGCATCCACCGGCGGCACCGAGATCGTGGCGATGATCCTGCACAAGTACATCAAGGTGGAGATCGGCAGGGCTCTGCTGCTCAGCGATATCGGCACAGTGCTGTTTGCGGCTTACCTCTACGGCCCGCAGACCGGGATGTACTGCGTGCTGGGACTCATCGGGCGCAGCACCATCGTGGATACAGCTATCGAGAGCCTGAATCTCCGCAAGGTGTGTACGGTCATCACCTCAAGGCCGGAGCCCATCCGGCATTTCGTTACGGAAACACTGGGACGCACAGCGACCCAGCAGAACGCCACCGGCGTGTACACCGGCGAGCCCCGCACCATGATTATGGTGGCGCTGACCCGGCGGCAGGCAGGGCTGCTGCGGGATTTCCTGCGCCGGGAGGACCCGGAGGCCTTTCTGACCATTGTCAACTCCAGCGAGATCATCGGCAAAGGGTTCCAGTCCATCTGAAAACGCAGAATGCCCGCCCACTGTGGCTTTCCACAGGTGGGCGGGCATTATTATATATGGTAAATGGTTATTTACGCTGACTTCCCGGGATTTACGCTGAAAATACGCTGACTTGGCATGGTTTACGCTGAATTTACGCTGAAAACGCGCAATCGCGCGAACAAAGCGCGAATAAATCCGGCTGACCGCGAATAAACCGCGAACAAAGATCGCACGGGCGTGCATTCTTCATGCGTGGGAAGGTGCGACGTGAAAGTTGAAACTTGTAAAAATAAACTGTAATACGATTGAATTTCGAAAAAGTGGAATCGCACGCTGGAATACACGCGTGCAATGTTGCCTGAATAAAAGTCAGCGATAAAAATGCGCGCCGCGCGATTAGCGGTTTTACCGCGCGTTTTCTGTGGCTCAATCTTCCAGCCTGCCGTGCTCACACCCCAGCGATAGGTAGTGCCCCATCTCCCCTCTTAGCACCATCTGGGCATACTCCAAGGGCTTATTGTACAGCAGCCAGTCCAACTCTGCCCGTTGTGCCGGGGTATCGCCGTATTCGTCCTCAATGGTGATGCAGTCGATGGCAAGGGTGGTGCCATCCTCGAACCGGGCTTCCACCCGGTTGGTGTCCATGTTGTAGCGGCAGGAAAGCAATTTTGTCATAATAGTATCCTCCAAAACTTGATTTTTGGTGTGCGGTCACTCAAACCAATGCCGTCAAGTCGTTGTCGGATGAATCTGGATTTCATTTGTCTGAGAGTAAGTGCACGGTTTCTGCACGGTTTTTGCACGGTTTCAAAACGTGCAAAGGGTGCAAATCGTTGCAAAATCGGACAAAGGGTGCAGAAACTCGAAGTTCAAAACCTGCGATGTATCGCAAAGAAACAACGTTGAAACGTAACTTCCAAAAATTGAGGAAATCGCCCGGCGTGCGCTACGAATCAGTAGGCCGGGGGTTCGAGTCCCTTCCATCGCACCGAATAATGAAAATCCGAACCTTTTCTCAATAGGAGAAGGGTTCGGATTTTTTGTTTCTTCGGAAAGCAAAATGCCGCGGTTGCGCAGCAATGAAAGCCCCAGTGGGGCTTTTGAGCGACCGAACGGTCTTGCGTTAGCAAGATGGAGGGGCCTCCGCCCCGACAAGTGACCATAAAAGAAAAATACCGCCCACGCAGCGCAGCGATGGATTTTGTCGGGTGAAGTAAGCGGCAAAATGAATCGGGTGTGTTGCGGGGCGGTAAATTCTTTCGTGGACTTTTCCTCACGGAAGTGGTGGGTCTCACGGTGATAACCAACCACTTTCTGTGGCTGTGTTCAAAATGAACACGACCACATTTTGTGGGTGGTTTCAAACCAATCCACAAAGACGGTGGGATTTACAGGAAAAATACCACTGTATGTGAAATTCGTCAATAGGGTTTTGGAAAATCCCTATTCTCACACTCATCCACCCTATCATGTGGGAAACCACGGGCATGATCTTGTGATCATGATTTCTCCCAAAATGCTGACCCCAAATGAATACGATGTGTTTTTCAGCTTTCTGGAAAACACGGTGATGAAAAACGCATACTGACAGTAAAACCGCTCCGAGCGTTCTGCCCGGAGCGGTTTTGCGTCAGCAGTATTTATGCAGAACGGTCATAGACGGAGGGAGAAGTCATGCGTCCTTGCACAGCTTGGTCAATTCTTCGATGGCGGCATCCTCGTCCGGGCCATCGGCGGCGATGGTCACGGTCTCGCCGCACTTCACGGCCAGACCCATTACGGCAAAGATCTTCTTCATGTCGGCGACTTTGCCGTTCTTAGTCATAGTGACTTTGCTCTCAAAGCCTTTGGCAGCTTTGCTCAGGATACCGGCGGGACGGGCGTGCAGACCTTCTTTGTCCTGAATGGTGATATCGATGCTCTTCATAAAAATCTCTCCTTTTTGGAATCGTTATTGTAAGTGCTCCAGCACATAGTTCATATCGGAAGTGGTCTTGAGCTGTTCCAGCGCATCCTCGTCTTCCAAAATCTCGCAGACATTGCCCAGCAGGTCAAGATGGTCGTTGCCGACACCGGCAATGCCGAACACGAGGTAGGCTTTTTCATCGCCGAAGTCCACGCCCTGCGGATATTGCAGCAGGACAACGCCGGACTTTTTAACGGTGCCCTTCTTCTGGCTGGTGCCGTGGGGAATGGCTACGCCCATGCCCATGTAGGTGCTCACCAGCTTTTCGCGCTCCACCATGGCATCGGCGTAACTGTCATCCACATAGCCCCGCTTTGCCAGCAGCGCACCGGCGGCACGGATGGCCTCCTCCTTGGTGACGGAGGGCAGACCCAGCTGGATGTCCTCCGCCTGGATCTTCATCACGGAACCGTTGGCTTTGGAAGCCTCGGTCACGGCAGCCGCCAGAGGGGCTACGGCTGCATTGCGCAGGTCGGATACGATCTCCTCGTTGGCGGCAGCTTCGGCCTTGGCATCCAGTGCCGGGGTAGTGGAGGTCAGTGCGTTGTACAATGCGTCCAGATGCGGATCTGCAAGGAAGTTATCCAATGTAACAAGCTGTGCCTGCGGGGCGCACTTGGCGGCGCGGTCAGCCAGAACGCGCTGGCAGACCACCACGTCCGCGTCGGCGGGGATGGTATCCACGCTGGAGTTGGTCACGGTCAGGTCGGGGCGCTCCGCCTTAATGCGGTTGTGGAACTTGGTAGCACCCATGGCGCTGGAACCCATACCGGCATCGCAGGCAAAGACGATCTTGCGGATCTGACCGACATTTACGGCAGTAGGCTCAGGAATCTCGCCCTTAGCCTGTGCCTTCATCTCCTTCATTTCGTTCTGGGCGTCGGTCAGGCTCTTGGTGTGACCGGAGGTCGCTTTCAGAATGACCGAGGACAGAACAAAGGAAACAGCACCGGCGATGACAACGCCCAGCAGAACGGTGAGAATGGAATCCCGGGGAGCCATTGCCATGTAGGCGATGATGGAACCGGGAGAAGCAGGACCGGACAGACCTGCACCGGTCATAGAGTAGAACAGGATGGCACAGAAGTTGCCCACGATGGGGGCGATGATGATCACGGGGTTCATCAGGATGTAGGGGAAGTAGATCTCGTGGATGCCGCCCAGCAGGTGGATGATCACAGCACCGGGAGCGGACTGGCGGGTGGTGTCGTCCTTGCAGAAGAAGCAGTAGGCCAGCAGGACACCAAGACCGGGACCGGGGTTGGCTTCCAGCATATACATGATGGAGCGGCCGGTCTCAGCAGCCTGGCTTGCACCGATGGGGCTGAAGATGCCGTGGTTGATAGCGTTGTTCAGGAACAATACCTTGGCAGGCTCAATAAAGATGGACACCAGCGGCAGCAGGCTGTGCGCCACAAGGAAGTCCACACCGGCGGTCAGCACGGTGAGGATGGCAGTCATGAACGGGCCGATGACGTAGTAGCCAAGGATGGCCAGCAGCATACCCAGAATGCCGACGGAGAAGTTGTTGATCAGCATCTCGAAACCGGCGGGGATATGGCCTTCCACCTTCTTGTCGAACTGCTTGATGACCCGGCCGGCCAGAGGACCCATGACCATGGCGCCCATCAGCATGGTGTAGTCCGAGCCGCAGATGCAGCCCACCACGGCGGCGCTGGCTGAAAGCATCGGGGTCAGCCGCCGCACCGTGCTGCGGGAGCTGCCCGCTGTGGAGCAGTGGATGCAGGCTGCCGGGGCGCATTTTGTGCGGAATCCCGGCAAGGGTCTGCTGCTGGATGAAGCGCCGGAGCGGCGAGACGCACTGCGCACCCAGCTGAACAGCGGCGACAGGAAAGAACTTTCCCGCGCAGAGCGGCGGCAGCAGCTTTTGACAAGGCTGCTCAGCGAGCAGGAGCCCTGCAAAACAGCGGTACTGGCACGGGCGCTTGGCGTTTCGGAAAGCACGCTGTCTGCGGACTTGGATGAACTTGAGACCAAGCTACACCCCTACCGGGTGGAAATGTTCCGCCGCCCCGGCGTGGGGGTCTGGCTGCAGGGGGATGCTTCTTCCTACCGGAGGGTGGTGTCTGCCCTGCTGCGCAGCAGTATGCCGGAAAAGGAACTGGCAGAGGTGCTCTGCGGACGGATGCCGGAAAACGAGATCTTCTCGACCCTGCTGGATACAAAAACGGCCGAAAAGGTCTGGGCGGTTTTGCAGCAGTTTGAACAGGAAGAGCAGCTCCATCTGCCGGATGCAGGCTTTCTGGCGCTGGCGATCCATTGCACCCTGACCATTCAGCAGCTGCGGCAGGGCGGCGACAAGGGCAGTGCCCCCAGAGGGCTGCGCCCGGCGGGCAATCATGCTGCCCGGCTGGTGGCGGCGCTGAACCGCGCCTTCGGGCTGACCCTGCCGCCTGAGGAAGCGCAGTATCTGGAACTTTATCTCGCTGCTTATCTGGGTGCGGAGGATCCTTGGGGCAGTGCGCAGGAGATGGAACTGCGGAATCTGGAAGCCGCCCTTATCCGGGAAATGGAAAAGGCGCTGCACACAGACCTTTCCGGCTACACCTCCCTGCGGGATGACCTGTACTGCCACCTGCGCCCCATGCTGCTGCGGGTGGAGCAGAACATTCGTACCGAAAACCCCCAGCTGGACACCATCCGCACTGCCTACCCCGGCCTGTGGAAAGCCACCCGCGCCGCCTGTGATGCGGTGCAGCAGCAATTCGTCCTGCCCGCCATCTCGGACGACGAAGCGGCCTACCTTGCCATGCACTTTGGCGCAGTGCTGGAACAGAATGCCATGTTCCGGCTGCGGCTGCGGGTGGTAGTGGCCTGTCCGCTGGGCATGGGCTCCAGCCGCTTTCTGGCCTCCCGGCTGGGAAACGAGTTTCCCTCTTTGCAGGTGGAGGGGTGCTGCTCGGTGCGGGAGCTGAACGCCGCCGACCTGTGCCGGAGAAAAATCGACTTCATTATCTCCACCGTGCCGCTGGAACTGGATTACCCGGCGGTGTGCATCAGCCCTTCCCTGCTGGAACCGGATCGTGCCGTGCTGAAGGACGCTATCACGCAGTACAGCCAGAACCGCGCAGAACCGGAACCGGCGGTGCAGCCTGTGCAGGATGCACCGCACGCAGGCTCTAAGCTGCAGTATTATGCGCGCCTGACCCGGTCCATGACCGGGCTGCTGGAACATCTGACCATCCAGCCCGTCAAGGTTCCCGGCAGCCGCGCTGCCCTCATCCATGCAGCGGCGCAGCTGTTCTGCCCGCAGGAAGCGGACGCCCGGCTGGTGGAGCAGCAGCTTCGCCGCCGTGAAACGCTGGGCGATACCTACATCAAACCCCTGTATGCCCTGCTGCTCCATTGCAGGACAAGTGCGGTAAAGGACTGCCGCTTGGGCTATCTGCAGGCACAGCCGCCGGTCTATGAGCCGGGGCGCATCGTGCTGGGGGCACTGGTGCTGCTGGCCCCGGATGACGGGAACGGCGTCCCGGTGGAGGTCATGCAGAATGTCAGCGGGCAGCTGATCGAAACGCCCCGGCTGATGGAGGCACTGCTCACAAGCGTGTGCATCCGGATGTAGCCGAGCACCCCGCCATCATGGGTCACGAGTTCGCCGGTGATATCGTCAAGGTGGGCAAGGCGCATCAGGACAAGTTCAAGCCCGGCATGAAGTTCACCCTGCAGCCCGCCCTGAACTACAAGGGCACCATGTGGAGCCCCGGCTACTCCTACGAGTTCTTCGGCGGCGACGCCACCTACTGCATCATCCCTGCCGAGGTCATGGAACTGGGCTGCCTGCTGGAGTACAAGGGCCGTGCTTACTACGAGGCTTCTCTGGCCGAGCCTATGAGCTGTTCCATCGGTGCTTTCAACGCCGCCTACCACACCAAGATGGGTGTGTACCATCACGATATGGGCATCAAGAAGGGTGGCAAGCTGGCGATTCTGGCCGGTGCAGGCCCCATGGGTCTGGGTGCTCTGACCTACGCACTGCACCGTGATGTGCGCCCCGGCATGGTGGTGGTCACCGATATCAACGAGGATCGTCTGGCCCGTGCGGAGTCCCTCTTCCCCCCGAAGGAGGTCAAGGAGAAGGACGGCATCGACCTGTACTTCGTCAATACCGCCAACATGGCAGACCCCGCTGCCGAGCTGCGGGAGCTGACCGGCGGTACCGGCTTTGATGATGTGTTCTGCTACGCCCCCATCGCGCCGGTGGTGGAGCTGTCCAGTGCTGTGCTGGGTCGTGACGGCTGCCTGAACTTCTTTGCAGGCCCCACCGACAAGCAGTTCAGCGCCAAGATGAACTTCTACGATGTGCACTACAATTCTACCCATGTCATGGGCACCACCGGCGGTAATACCGCCGACATGATCGAGTCGCTGGAACTGACCGCCGCTAAGCGCATCGACCCGGCTGTGATGGTCACCCACATCGGCGGTCTGAACGCCGCTGCCGAGACCACCCTCAACCTGCCCAAGATCCCCGGCGGCAAAAAGCTGATCTACACCCACCTGACCATGCCCCTCATCGCCCTGACCGATCTGCGTGCCAAGGGCGAACAGGACAACGACCCCCGCTATACCGCACTGGCTGACATCGTGGATGCCCACAACGGCCTGTGGTGCCCGGAAGCAGAGGAATATCTGCTGGCAAACTTCAACCCGGAGGACTAAGCAGAACGTGCCATGGGACAGGACAAACGCAGACAGGAGGAATCCCCCATGGAACAACGCCGCAATCAAATCGTGGAGCTGGTGAACCGCAAAGGCAGCATTAGCTTTGCCCAGCTCAAGGAAGCTTTCCCTTCCGTTTCGGAAATGACCCTGCGCACCGACCTGAAAGCACTGGATGAAGCCCGCCGTGTGGTGCGGGTGCATGGCGGTGTCAAGTCGGTGGAGCAGGTGGTAGGCACAGACGACCTGCTGAGCCGCCGTGCCGCCCGCAATGCCGAAGCAAAGCAGATCATTGCCGAAAAAGCCGCTGCTCTGCTGCGCCCCAACACCACCCTGTTTCTGGATTCCGGCAGCACCGCCACAGCAGTGGCCCGGTGCATCCCGGATCAGCCCATGCTCATCTACACCAGCGGCCTGAGCTGCGCCATGGAGCTGGCAAAGCTGGAAAAGCCCAATGTATCCCTGCCGGGCGGCAGACTGAACCGGTTCAGCCTGAGCGTCTGCGGTGCACAGAGCATCCAGACGATGGAGGGCATCAACTTTGATCTGCTGCTGCTGGGCGTGACCAGTTACAGCCCGGAAACCGGTTTTACCTGCGGCGTGGAGGATGAAGCACGGCTCAAGCAGACCGTGCTCCGCCGCTGTGAGCAGAAAGCCGTGCTGCTGGATTCCTCCAAGATCGGACTGAAAAGCACATTCCACATCTGCGAGCTGTCCGATATTGATATTGTGATCTCGGACGGAAAGCTGCCCGTAGAATTTTTACAGGCCTGCCGGAACGCAGGCGTAACAGTACTATAAAAGGAGCGTTATTATGAAGATCATCCGCGCAAAAGATTATCAGGATATGTCCCGCAAAGCGGCCAACATCATCTCCGCACAGGTCATCATGAAGCCGGACTGTGTACTGGGTCTTGCCACCGGCGGCACCCCGGTGGGCACTTATGCCCAACTGGTGGACTGGTACAACAAAGGCGATTTGGATTTCTCCGAGGTCACTACTGTCAATCTGGATGAGTACCGCGGCCTGCCCAAGGAGCATCCCCAGAGCTACTGGTATTTCATGAATGAGAACCTGTTCAGCAAGGTGAATATCGACCCGGCCAAGACCAACCTGCCGGACGGCACCAATCTGGACACCGCCGCTGAGTGTGCCCGTTACAACGGTATCATCCACAAGCTGGGCGGCATCGACCTGCAGCTGCTGGGCATCGGCCCCAATGGTCATATCGGCTTCAATGAGCCGGGCGAAGCCTTTGAGCTGGAGACCCACTGCATCGACCTTGCTCCCACCACCATCGAAGCCAACAAGCGCTTCTTTGACGGCAACGAGAACCTTGTCCCCAAACAGGCATACACCATGGGCATCAAGACCATCATGCAGGCACGCAAGGTGCTGGTGGTAGCCAACGGTAAAGCCAAGGCACAGGCCGTCAAGGACGCCGTGACTGGCCCTGTGACCCCTGCCTGCCCCGGCAGCATCCTGCAGCTGCATCCGGACTGCATCCTTGTGGCAGACGAGGAAGCACTGAGCCTGCTGTAAACTCCCAAAGCCAACTTCTTCATTTACCATAACTTTGCTTAAGATCCAACCAAAGCACAGAAAGAGCCGGACTCGTTGCACGGGTTCGGCTCTTTCTGTCAGAAATAAGATTTATCTTGCAATCTTACGCAAAGAGCAACTCCAAAAGAGCCGTCATGGAGATGGTGGGTTCGCCTGCTGCGGGATTTACGCTGAAAATACGCTGAAAAGAGGTCACCCCGATCGGTGGCCTCTTTTTTGCTGCCGCGAACTGTCTGGCTGCGGCAGCGGATAACAGCAATGTCCATTGCGCTTTGTTTTGCCCGGATGCGCACCCGCAGAAAGCTCTCCCTCGTCAAACTGCCCAAAATACGCCCTTAAAAGTTTACTTGACGCAATTCTCAAATCAATATATAATTGGGTCAGAGACCAATTATAGAAAAGGATGATTTCCAATGGCGCGCAGATACGACAGCAAAGAAGCAAAACGGCGGATACTGACCGCCTGTGTCCGGCTTTTTCTGGAAAAAGGCTACACGAACACCAAGGTGGCAGAAATTTTAAAGGAAGCAGATGTTTCTGCCGGGTCGTTCCAGAATATTTTCCGCACCAAGGACGGTGTGCTGACCGAGCTGATCGGCATGATGTTCAGCAGGCAGTTCGGCGCGGTAAGGCCGCTGGCGGCAAACGCCCCCTCGCCGGTGTACCTCTACGCGGTGGAAACGGCTTTGCAGCTGGCGCTGAGCGAGTTAAGCGAGAATCTGCGGGATATCTATGTGGAAGCGTACACCTTCCCCGCCACGGCGGAGATCATCCACCGCAGCACCACGGCCGAGCTGCAGGCGGCGTTCAGCGCGTATCTGCCCGGGTGCGCCGAGTGCGATTTCTACGAGATGGAGCTGGGCACGGCGGGCATGATGCGCGGCTACATGGCACGGCGGTGCGACCCCTACTTTACGCTGGAGCGCAAAATACGGCGCTACCTGAGTATGAGTCTGAGTGCGCTGCAGGTCCCCGCGCAGGAGCGCGAGCAGGTCATTGCTTTTGTGGCGGAGATCGATATGCTTGCCGAGGCGCGGAAGGTGGTAGATGCCGTGCTTGCATCGCTGTCCGTGCAGTTTGATCTGAAAGGATAACAAGGCTTGATGACAAGGAGGGAGTAACATGAAAAAATGGCTGATCTGGTGTTTGACGGTGCTGGCAATGGTGTGCCTGATACCGGGGATCGTGTTAAACGTTAAAGCGGCAGATTCTATCTATACGTACTGCTTCGTCTGTATGCAACAAAGAAACTATGAGATCCTCGGATATACAAAAGTTGATTCAACCAAGCATAGGATCCATATAAAATGCTCAGTCTGCGGCAGGAAGAACAGCATTGTTTATGGAGATCTTTCGGACCATACCGGCGGCACCGAAACGCCCACCTGCACCACAGGCAAAACCTGTGAAAAATGCGGCGCGGAATACGGCATTCTCGGTCACAAATGGAAAACTCCGGCGAACGCCTCCCTTGGCAACGGCACGCACCGCATCATTTGCTTGCGCTGCGGCTTAAATGGTACCGCAAGCTGTACCGGTGGCACAGCAACCTGCACCACCAAAGCGGTCTGTGAGGCGTGTGGTGGGAAATACGGCAAAAGAAACCTAAATAATCATGCTCTGGTGCATTATGATGCGCAAGCCCCCACCTGTACGAAACCCGGCTGGGACGCTTTCGACACCTGTCCCCGCTGCTACTATACCACTTTTCGAGCAATCCCCGCGCTAAAACATGATTTAGAGCACCACGAAGCAAAAGCCCCCACCTGCACGGAAAAGGGCTGGGATGCTTACGAAGCCTGCTCCCGTTTCGGCTGCGACTATACCACCCGCAAAGAGCTGCCCGCACTGAACCATGATTTGGAGCAGCACGAAGCGCAAGCTCCCACCTGTACGGAAATCGGCTGGGATGCTTACGAAACCTGCTCCCGCTGCGACTATACCACCCGCAAAGAGCTGCCCGCACTGAACCATGCTCTGGAGCAGCACGAAGCGCAAGCTCCCACCTGTACGGAAATCGGCTGGAACGCCTACGACACCTGCTCCCGTTGTGACTATACCACCTACGCGGAGCTGCCCGCGCTGAACCATGATTTGGAGCAGCACGCAGCAAAAGCTGCCACCTGTACGGAAAAGGGTTGGAACGCCTACGAAACCTGCTCCCGCTGCAACTATAACACCTATGCGGAGCAGCCCGCACTGAATCATGCTCTGGTGCAGCATGAAGCGCAAGCCCCCACCTGTACGGAAATCGGCTGGGATGCCTACGACACCTGCTCCCGCTGCAACTATACCACCTACGCGGAGCAGCCCGCACTGAACCATGATTATCAGGCTGTTACCGTAGAGCCCACCTGTGAAACAGACGGCTATACTGTTTTTACCTGCTCCCGCTGCAAAGACAGCTACACCGCAGACCCGACCGATAAGCTGGGACACCAGTTCGGTGCATGGTCCCCGAACGGAACCGGCTCTCAGAGCGCCGATTGTCTGCGGCAGGGCTGTGCGCACACTGGCAGCACGGATTGCCGGAAGTTTACTTTCCGCACTGCGGAAGGCGAAACGCTGACCTTCTGCCCCGTGTGCGGGCAGGCAGAAAACGCCGCGCAGCTGGAAAAGATCGAAGCCGCAACGGCATGGCCGCTCAGCGGCAGCCTTTCTGCGGAGGATGTGACCGCACGGACGAATTGGGAATACCTGAGTGTGGCCTTTGAAACCGCAGGCAGCCTGACGCAGCCCACCGGTCGGGTAAGGCTCGCGCTGCCCGCCGGATTGCTGGAAGGCAAAACGCTTGTGCGCATTGCCCCGGACGGCACACAGACGGAGATGCCTTTTGAAACAGGGCGCGGAACGATCATCCTTACGCTGGATTTTGTAAACAGCGAGCTGCCCGTAATGCTCTTCCGTCTGGTACCCCAGACCACCGCCCTCTGAATGCTTTTACAGCGCGCAAACGATAAACCATAAAATGCCCGCCCACCGTGGTTTTCCACAGGTGAGCGGGCATTCTTTTGTGCCCTTTTGGGCATAAAAATACCCCCGGAGGATGCAGCGTTTTTTACGCTGTCTACTCTGGGGGCAGTATAGCAAGCACTGCGCGGCAGCTCCCGGAAGCGGACACTGTATTGCTGAAAAAGCACTTCCTAGCGCTGCTCCTCCGGCGGGCAGCAGCTCTCCCGGGGGATGAGCTTATGCGGCACGATGATCTTTGTGGCCAGAAGGTTCGGGTTCTCGATGTGGTTGATGGTCTGGCTGGCAGCCTCCATGCCCAGCTGGTAGGGGTTGACGTCCACGGTGGTCAGCTGTGGGCTGCCCTGCCCTTTGTTGCGGAGTGCCCCTTGGCAAACCGGACGGGATTGCGCTATAATAGAGCCGTAACAGTTCCACAAAGGTGTGGTAAGGGAGGTGCGGTCATGATCCGGGTGGCGATCGTAGAGGACGACGCGGAGGTGCAGGGGGTATTGCAGGAGTATGTCCGGCGGTATACCCGGCAGTACGGGACAGAGTTTGAAGTGACGGTCTTTGCGGACGGCGTGGACATTCTGGAGGATTACCGCGCGGTCTACGACATTATTTTTCTGGATGTGGAGATGAAGCATCTGGACGGCATGACCACGGCAGAGCGCATCCGGCAGATGGATGCAGACGTCATCCTGATCTTCATCACCAATATGGCGCAGTACGCCATCCGGGGCTACTCGGTGGGAGCGCTGGACTATGTGCTGAAGCCGGTGCCGTATTTTGCATTTTCCGAGCAGCTGAAAAAGGCCGAGAAAAATTTGGCCCGCCGCGCCAGCCACTATCTCATGGTCCCGGTGGAGAGCGGCCTGCGGCGGCTGGACAGCTCCCGGCTGTATTATCTGGAAAGCGAAGGCCACCGGGTGCATTACTACACCGAGGACGGCGATTTTTCGGCACCGGGCACCCTCAAGGCAGTGGAGGAAAAGCTGGCGGGCCGCCCCTTTGCCCGCTGCAACAGCGGCTATCTGGTAAATCTGGCGCAGGTGCAGGCGGTGCAGCAGAACACGGTGCAGGTGGGACCCTATGAGCTGCAGATCAGCCGCCCCAAGCGTAAGGCTTTTCTTGCCGCACTGACCGATTACATCGGAGGTGAAGGCTCATGACCGCGCTGCCGGATATCCCCCGGCTGTACACCGCCCTTGCCGAGTGTCTTGCGGTGCTGCTGTTCACCCCGGCGCTTGCGCCCCGCTTTTCCAGAGCGGTCACCGGGGGTGTCACCCTGCTGTGGGCGGCGGTGCTGTCGGCCTTTCTGGGGCTGACGGGCGATGTGCCCGGCGGGCTCTGGATCCCCTGCATGGCAGCGGCCATCGGGTTTTCCTACCTATATCTATGGGGCATGTGGAACATCACTCTGCTGGAAGCCGGGTATCACTGCGCACGGGCGTTTATTCTGGCAGAGCTTGCCGCCAGCGTGGAGTGGCAGCTGCACTGCGCCCTCTGGCCCGCCCGCGGCCCATGGGAGCCGCTTTCTTTGCTGTTGCTGGCACTGGTGTATGGGACGCTGTTCGGCATCATGTGCTATCTGCAGCACCGCCGTCCCCAGCCCGCCGGGCACTTACAGATCGGCGGCAGCGCCGCCCTGACGGCGGTCATGCTGGCGCTGACTGCCTTTGCGGTAAGCAATCTGGGCTTTCTGCCCGGCAGCGAGATCAACATGAGCATTTTTTCCATCCGCACTCTGGTGGATTTTTCCGGCGTGTTGATCCTGACCGTGCAGCACGAGCAGCTGCAGGAGAACGCTTTGCACAGCGAGCTTGCCGCCATGGACGAGGTACTGCACCGCCAGTACGAGCAGTACAAGCGCAGCAAGGAGGGCATCAACCTCATCAACCGGCGGTACCATGAACTGAAAGTCCAGCTTGCCCGCATCCGGGAGGAGCAGGACCAGACCAAGCAGAACGCTGCCATTGCCGCCATGGAGCAGAACATCCGCCAGTACGAGGCCGAGAACAAGACCGGCAACCCGGTGCTGGATACCCTGCTCACCGCCAAGACCATGGAATGCCAGCAGGAGAACATTACCATCACCAGCGTAGCGGACGGCAGGATGCTGGGCTTTCTCACCATCCGGGAGCTGTGCACCATCGTGGGCGTGGCGCTGGACAACGCCATTGCCGCCGTCCGCGCCGAGCCGGACCCCGAAAAGCGGCTCATCAAGGTGGCGGTGTACAGTCAGGGCGGCTTTGCCATGCTGCGGTTCGAGCATTATACAGAGGCCGCCCCCGCACTGGATGCGGACGGTCTGCCAAAGCAGGGGTCGGACCTGAAAAGTGTCCGCACCACCGTCGGGCAGCACGGCGGCAGCATGACGATGCACTGGGAAAACAACTGGTGCACCCTGCGGATCTTATTTCCGCTGTCCAAAGATAAATAAATATTTTACGGCAGGTGTCCCCTGCCGTTTTTTGCTGTCTGGCAGGGTGCACAAAGAAGCAGGGGCTTTGTTTGTGCACAAGCACAATAAAATTTGAAAACAAATTGTAATTTTTGCAGATTATGTTCTGGAAATGACAATTTACGCAGAAAATGACGCAGACGGATACTTCTATGATAAAATGAATGTATATAAAGACAGTATGCGCAAACTGTTCTAATACGAGAATATTAGAAGGAGATATCATGGAGCAAAAAAAATTAAAGATGAACAATCAAAAATTCTGTCGAATTTTATCGTTCGTCGTTGCACTTCTCATTATCATCAATGTCGCGCTGATGATTGCAAGCAACATGCTTGCTTCTACGCTTGACACCTACCTCGGAAAAGGTCATCTTGTAAAAGAATCTCCCAACGGTACAGAATCTTGGGATACATCCTATTACGACGTTAAATATCAAAATAACAAAGAATCCACCGAAGCCGCTTATGAAGTAGCCGCACAGGTCATGCAGGAAGGCACTGTCCTGCTGAAAAACAACGGCATTCTTCCGCTTGCTGATGGCAGTACGGTCACTCCGTTTGGCCGTGCTTATCTTGACCCAATTTATGGACAGCTCACCAGTGGCGGTTCTGCAAAGTGGGTCGTTGACCCCGTAAGTCCTGAGCAGGCTCTTTCTTCTGTCTACACCTTGAACAATGCCGCTGTGGATAAGATGAAGGCATCCCCCGATCCGAAAGCTTTGACCGAAGCCGAGGGCACTTTCTCCGCAGGCGAGTCCGGACTGCTGGGCGGCAACAGTTTTCTGTACGAGTACGCCCCCTCTATTTATGATGGGATGGATGATGTCTCCGGCACAACAGGCATCGTTTTTATCACTCGTGCAGGACAGGAAGGCAGCGACAAGAAATATGATGCTTACACCGACGGTACTCCGCATTATCTCGCTTTAAGTTCCAACGAAAAAGAAGCTATCAAAATCGCAAAAGAAAAATGTGGCAGTGTCATTGTTGTTCTGGTATCTTCCGCACCGATGGAACTGACTCCCATCCAGAGTGGTGAATATGAAGCCGATGCAATTCTGTGGGTCGGTCATCCCGGCGAACGCGGTTTCGCAGAGCTGGCTGGAATCATGGACGGCAGCACCGTCCCTTCTGGACGTACTGTCGACATTTACCCCAGTGATTTCACGAAAGACCCTTCCTATCAGAATATCGGTTCTTTTTCTTATGATAACGCTCCTGTCATGATTGAAGGGGTTTTTTCTTCCGGAAATGCACAGGAGAGTTCCCGCTATTTCACCGACTATCAGGAAGGCGTTTACGTTGGCTATCGCTACTATGAAACTGCTGATGTAATGGACGATGACTTTGTATATGGCGAGCTGGATGAAAACGGCGGTGTTGTGACTGCTGGTGCTGTCTGCTATCCCTTCGGATATGGCCTGAGCTATACCACTTTTGAACAGAGCATTACCGGCTATCATGACAGCGGCGACACCATTTCTGTTGATGTTACCGTGACGAACACCGGCTCTGTCTACTCTGGCAAAGATGTCGTTCAGCTTTATTACAACGCACCTTACACCGACCTTGACATTGAGAACAAGGTTGAAAAGCCCGTTGCAAACCTCATTGCATTTGATAAAACAAAAGAACTTGCACCCGGTGAATCCCAGACTCTCACTCTGAGCTTTGCCAAAGAAGACATGGCTTCTTACTGCTACACTCATGCAAATCCTGACGGAACGATTGGCTGCTATATGCTGGAAGCTGGCGATTACGAAATCACCCTGCGTAACAACAGCCATGACGTTTTGGATACCCGCATTACCACTTTGAACGATACCACTTGGTACGATGGTAGTGATGATGCTCACATTCGCAATCGTGATAAAGACGCACAGTCTACTCTCGATAACGACGGAAATCCGACTGGCGAAGCAATGGAAGGTGAATTCATCGCCGCAACGAACCAGTTCCAGACTTCCAGCGACTACATGAACAGCAACTCTATTATCCTTTCTCGTGCAGACTGGGCCGGCACGCAGCCGAAGATGGCAGAAGGCCGCACAAAGTCCCTGAATGCCGAATTCATTGATAAACTCGGCAAGGACACCACTTTTGAGGTTGAGACCGACCCCGTTTTCGGCAACGTCGAAGGCAGTCTGGTCTATCACGAAGATCAGCCTACTTCCAATCAGAAAAATGGTCTGACCCTTTCTTCGATGCGTGGCTTGGATTACAACGACCCCAAATGGGAGAGCTATCTTGACCAAATCGATTGGGAAGGCGACAAGGACAGCATCCTTCTTAATCACACTGGTGCCGCTTATACTCTGGGTGCAATTTCTTCCCTTGGCATTCCTTCCACCGTTCAGGAAGACGGTGCAAACGGTCTGAAAGTTCAGGGTTCTGACAACGGCTATGATATGTCGAAGTCTTCTTCCTTCCCCTTCGCACCTGTCATTGCCGCCACATGGAATGTCGACCTTCTGTATAATGTCGGCGCGGCATTCGGTCAGGAGTCCCTGCAAAACGGCGTGAACGGCTGGTACTGCCCTGCAATCAATCTGCATCGTTCTCCCTTCTCTGGCCGTGTGTTTGAGTATTACAGCGAAGACCCCATTCTTTCCGGCAAACTTGCCGCCGCCTGCATTTCCGGTGCTGGCGACCAAGGCATGGTCTGCTATCTGAAGCATTTTGCACTGAATGATACGGAAACGAATCGTAGTCAGCTTTGCACCACATGGGCTACCGAGCAGACCATGCGCGATATCTACATGAAAGCCTTTGAGATTGCCGTTGAAGAAGCTCGTATGACGGTCAAATACACTGCCGATGAAAACGGTACTACCGCTACCCGTGTCATGCGTGCAACCACTGGCATTATGCCCGCACAGAACAGTGTTGGTGATTGCCTCGGTACTTGCAACTACAACTTGTTGAACAACGTCCTGCGCAAAGAGTGGGGCTTCCGTGGCATGGTTATCACCGATTACTGGATCTGGGGCGACAACAATCTCCGCGACCTCTGCATCCGTACTGGTTCTGATGCGTATCTCTGCATGTCCATGCCAGCAATGTGGAATCTGAATGATTACGACAGCGCAACCGCTCGTTGGGCAATGCGCAATGCTATCCACAACATTTCCTACGCTCTCGCAAACTCTAACGCCACGCAGGATTCTGCTCCGGGAACGACTTTCCGGATGTCCACTTCTCCGTGGAAAATCGCCGCTAATGCTGCAATCGTTGTGATTTGGGTTCTGGTCGTCGCTCTCATCGTCTTGATGGTTCGCCGCACCAAAGATGCAAAGCTTCATCCCGAAAACTACAAACCCCGCAAGCAGAAAAAAGTAAAAGCATAAACCCATAGGGGGCGGCGGGCAACACGCCCGCCCCCTTTTTTGATTGTCAGGAGAGACCCATGAAACACGCAGATATCATTAAAACACTGGATCTGGAACAAAAATGTGCCCTGCTGAGCGGCGGCACGGTGTTCACCACCCGGGCGCTGCCGGGCAAGGGCATCCCGGCCATTACCCTGTCGGACGGCCCCAACGGCGTGCGCAAGCAGGCGGGCGCAGCTGACCATCTGGGCCTGAACCCCAGTGTGCCCGCCACCTGCTTCCCCACCTCGGCTACCGTGGCCAACAGCTGGGACCCGGAGCTTGGCGAGGCTGTGGGCGCAGCCATGGGCGAGGAAGCAGCGGCACAGGGCGTGTCGGTGCTGCTGGGCCCCGGCCTGAACATCAAGCGCAGCCCCCTGTGCGGCCGCAACTTCGAGTATTTCTCGGAGGACCCCTACCTTGCCGGTAAGATGGCGGCGGCCTACGTCCGCGGCATCCAGAAAAACGGCATTGCCGCCTGCCCCAAGCACTTTGCCGTGAACAGTCAGGAGCTGCGCCGTATGGCCTCGGATTCCATCGTGGACGAGCGCACCCTGCGGGAAATTTACCTGACCGGCTTCGAGATGGTGGTCAAGGAGGCGCAGCCCAAGACCATCATGTCCGCCTATAACCTTGTCAACGGCACCTACGCCAACGAGAACGCCCACCTGCTCATGGATATCCTGCGCAGGGACTGGGGCTTTGACGGCGCAGTGGTCACCGACTGGGGCGGCAGCAACGACCACGCCTTGGGCGTAAAGAATGGCTCTACGCTGGAAATGCCTGCCCCCGGCGGGGATGCCATCCGGGAGCTGATGAAGGCAGTGCAGACCGGCAAGATCACCGAAGCAGACGTGGACGCCCGGCTGGAGGAGCTGCTGGAACTGGTGTTTACCACCAAAGCGGCGGTGGACGCCGCACCCGGCAAGTTCGATGCCGACGCCCACCACGCACTGGCACGCCGGGCTGCTGCCCAGAGCATCGTGCTGCTGAAGAACGAAAACAGCCTGCTGCCCCTTGCAAAAGGGGAAAAGGTGGCGGTCATCGGCGACTTTGCCCAGACACCCCGCTATCAGGGTGCGGGCTCCAGCGCCGTCAACTCCATCAAGGTGGATTCCTTTCTGGACTGCCTTGCCGAAAGCGGCCTGAACAGCGTCGGCTACGCCAAGGGCTTTGACCGGCAGGGCAAGCCCGATGAGGCACTGAAGGCCGAGGCGGTGCTGCTGGCAAAGAACGCCAATGTGGTGCTGCTGTGCATGGGTCTGGACGAGATCAAGGAGAGCGAGGGCATCGACCGCGCCGACATGAAGCTGGCAGAGAACCAGCTGGAACTGCTGGCCGCTGTGGCGGCGGCAAACCCCAACGTGGTGGTGCTGCTGAGTGCAGGCTCCTCGCTGGAAAGCGATTGGGTCAAGGACTGCAAGGCACTGGTCTACGGCTGCTTGGGCGGTCAGGCCGGTGCGGGCGCACTGGTCGAGGTGCTCACCGGCGCGCAGAACCCCTGCGGTAAACTGGCTGAGACTTGGGCGCGCAGCTACGCCGACACCCCCGCAAAGGAGCATTTCGGCGGCGACGGCCCCACTGTGGAGTACCGCGAGGGTCTGTATGTAGGCTACCGCTACTACGACACCGCCGGTGTGCCCACCGCCTTCCCCTTCGGCTACGGCCTGAGCTATACCAGCTTTGCGTACAGTGACCTGAAAGCAGACGAAAAGGGCGTGACCCTGACTGTCACCAACACCGGCAGCTGTGCAGGTGCCGAGGTGGTGCAGCTGTATGTGGCAAAGCCGGATGCAAAAGTTTTCCGCCCCGCCAAGGAGCTGAAGGGCTTTACCAAGGTGCAGCTGGAAGCCGGAGAGAGCAAGACCGTCACTATCCCGCTGGACGACAAGGCGTTCCGCTACTGGAACGTTGCCACCGACCGCTGGGAGGTGGAGGGCGGCAGCTATCAGCTGCTGGTGGGCGCTTCCAGCGCCGATATCCGTCTGACTGCCGCTGTCACGGTGGCGGGCACCGGCGCACCCGACCCCTACGCGGGCAAAGACCTTGCACATTACCGCACTGCACAGGTGCAGAACGTGCCGGACGCGGAGTTTGAGGCGCTGCTGGGCCGTCCCATCCCGGAGAACAAGGTGCACATCGACCGCAACATGACGCTGGGCGAGATGGGGCACGGACGCAGCCCCATCGGCTGGCTGGCGGCTGCCGTGCTGGGCACCCTGCTGCGCCGCAGTATCAAAAAGGGCAAGCCCGACCTGAACATCCTGTTCCAGTACAATATGCCTCTGCGTGCGCTGTCCAAAATGACCAACGGCGCTATCAGCATGGGCATGGTGGACGGCATCGTGATGGAGCTGCAGGGCTTCTGGATCATCGGTCTTGTGCGGGTGATCGTGGAGGCCGTGAAGAACCTCGTGCTGAACAGCCGCATGGAAGAGCGCTTGAAAAACAGCTGAAAGGAAGCAGGCTATGAATTTCTGGAATAACTTTGCGGCAAAGCACCCCGCCGCTGCCAAGTGGGTGCGCGAGGGCGGCCTGTTCGTCATCGTGTCCAACCTCATCACGGTGTTTAAGTACCTGCTGCTGCAATTTCTGCCCAAGGCCTTTGCAAGCCTGCCGGTGGTGGATTTCGGCTGGCCGGGCATCGACATTACCCTGTTCGGCGAGACCTTCAAGTGGAACATCCTCGGCTACGATGCCGCCCACGGCGGTCTGCCCTACTTCTGCGCCTACATGATCGCCATGGTCATCGGCGAGTGCATCAACTTCCCCATCCAGCGCAATTTTGTGTTCCGCAGCAAGGGCAATCTGGCAAAACAGATCGGCTGGTATGTGCTGGCCTTCTGCGTCATCACCTGCATCGTCAACTCCATCAACTGCATCTGGGTGGCGGTGGCAGGGCTGCTGGTACCGGACTTCATCTACAACATCGGCACTACCGTGCTCAACGGCGGCATCTCCATGGTGATCTTCTTCTTTGTGAATAAGATCATCTTCCCGGAGGGCGAAAAAGCCGCCAAATAATAAGCTATTCTCCTTCATTTTCTTCTCTTCATCATAAACCAGAAGGGCTGCTCCGTTCTCCGGGGCGGCCCTTTTGGTTTGGGGAGAGAACTTCCTCAGCCATCTTATTTTTGTTTTTCTGCACAAAATGTTCTGCGGGCAGGGTTTTCCTCTTGACAAGCGGGCAAATGTTTCGTACTATATTTAGTAGTATGGAATCAAAGACGCTGTACGCAGGTTTCAGTGTGACCCTGTACCCGTTTCAGGCAAAGCGTGCCTGTTTGATATAAAATGGAACCGTAAAGAGAAAAGCCGTATGCTTTTGCCCGTGCCGCCGGTTTTGGGCGGTGCGTATGGTTTTGGTGTCACTTTTTGCATTGAAAGCTCTTTCTATATCATTGCCCGTGTCCTGCTGCGCAGCGTCTCCTGCTTTTAATTTTGCATTGAATTGAAACAAAGGAGAGTGAACGCAATGACCGCGATCGGAGTGATCGTGGCCTTGATCGTTGCTGTTGTCGGCGTGGCTGCGGGCTATTTTATTGGTTACAACAACCGTAAAAAGACTGCCGAAGCCCAGATCGGCAGCGCCGAGGCCGAGGCTACCCGGCTGGTGAACGAGGCGATCAAGACCGCCGACCAGAAGCGCAAGGAAGCGGTTCTGGAAGCAAAGGACGAGGCTTTCCGTCTGAAAGCCGAGGTCGATGCCCAGAAGGCAGAGGCCGACAAGGAGATCAAGCAGCGCCGTGCGGAGATCAGCCGTCAGGAGAACCGCATCGACCAGAAGGAGACAGCGCTGGACCGCAAGACCGAGGCGCTGGAAAAGAAGGAAGAAGAGCTGAAAAAGCGCGCTGCCGAGGCCGAGGAGCGTCTGGCAGAGATCGACGCTCTGCGCGCCAAGGAGATGGAGCGTCTGGAAACGCTGGCCGGCCTGAGCCAGGAGGACGCCCGCGAGGTGCTGCTGCATAAGGTGGACGAGGAGTTGACCCACGAAAAGGCCGTGCGCGTTGCCGCCTACGAGACCGACCTGAAGGAAAACTGCGATAACATCGCCCGCAACCTCATCGGACAGGCCGTCAGCCGCTGTGCTGCCGACCATTGCAGCGAGACCACCGTCAGTGTGGTGCCGCTGCCCAGCGATGAGATGAAGGGCCGCATCATCGGCCGCGAGGGCCGCAACATCCGCGCACTGGAGACCGCTACCGGCGTGGATCTGATCATCGACGATACCCCGGAGGCCATTACCCTGTCCTCCTTCGACCAGACCCGCCGCGAGGTGGCCCGCATGACGCTGGAGCGCCTGATCGGCGATGGCCGTATCCACCCCGCCCGCATCGAGGAGACGGTGGAAAAGTGCCGCCACGATCTGGAACTGCAGATGAAGCGCGAGGGCGAGCGTGCGGTGATGGAGCTGGGCATCCACGGCCTGCACCCCGACCTGATCAAGCTGATCGGCCGGCTGAAGTACCGCACCAGCTTTGGCCAGAACGCCCTGACCCACAGCATGGAAGTGGCTTGGGTGGCCGGTCTGCTGGCAGGCGAGATGGGCGTGAACGTTACCATGGCACGCCGCGCCGGTCTGCTGCATGATATCGGCAAGGCACTGGATCACGAGATCGAGGGCAGCCACGTCCAGATCGGCGTGGACATCTGCCGCAAGTACAAGGAGAACACCCAGATCATCCACGCCATTGAGGCACACCACGGCGACGTGGAGCCCAAGACCCCGCTGGCCTTCATCATTCAGGCTGCCGACGCCATCAGCGCCGCCCGCCCGGGTGCCCGCCGCGAGAACGTGGAAAGCTACGTCAAGCGTCTGGAAAATCTGGAGGAGATCTCCTCCAGCTTCGAGGGCGTGGAGCAGGCCTTTGCCGTACAGGCAGGCCGCGAGGTGCGCATTCTGGTCAAGCCCGATGTCATCAGCGATGATCAGGTCATCCTGCTGGCACGCTCCATTGCCAAAAAGATCGAGGATACGCTGGATTACCCCGGCCAGATCAAGGTCAACGTTATCCGCGAGAGCCGCGCTGTGGAGTACGCAAAATAAAGCTTTTTCCGCAGGCTGCCGTGCTTTTTGCACGGCAGCCTGTTTTTTTGCGCCAAAACGATTGCATTTCCTGTTAAAAAAAGGTATCATGGATGCAGAAGAAAGCAAAAAGAACTGCGTCCGTGCGGACGCAGACCCGCAACGACCCCGGAACGGAAAGGAGCATCGTTCTATGAAAAACTGGAAGAAATTACTGGCCTGCCTGCTGGTCGGCTTGATGGCACTGACCGTGTTCACCGCCTGCGATGCCAGCGTTGGCGCACCCATGGGCCCTGAGCACTCGAACGCCGAAAGTGCAAGCGTAAAGGCGCTGTGCGATAGATTCAAGGTGAGCTACAGCGAGGAGCTGAGCAACAAGGCTTACTATGTTGCCTCCTGGGTCGCCAGCTACCCAGGGTCCTGCAATGTCAATCCAGAAAAGCCGGAGCTTTTCTGGGAGGGTACTATCGGCAATGATGCAAAAGCACAAATGAAAATTGGTCGTTACGCTGATGCATTTGATCTCATGGGCATCGGCAAGGGCATCGGCGGCGGCATGGCCAACAATGACTTTGTCCCGGGCTTTTACATTGACACGAATCTGGACACCAACGGCACGTCGGGCATCACCTTTGTTCTGCCGAAGGACCGCACTTATCCCGAAGCTATGACCAAGGCCGCAGAGGGCAAGAACAAACTGGGCGTTGCCTATGTGGTAAAGGACGGCGTAAGCTACGCCGTGGTGCTGTTTGGGTGAATTTCATTACAACAAACAAAGCAGCCGCTGCACGAGAAAGTGCAGCGGCTGCTTTGTTTGTGCTGGGATACGATCAGCCCTTCAGGAAAGCCGGCAGGGGCTTGCCTTCCTTGAGCCACTGGTGATACTCGGCGGTGGCGGCAAATTCCACGTCACCGGCAGAGTTCAGCGCGGTCTCTACCGAGTCCTGCACCACGCCGATGATGAAGCCCACGCCCACCATCTGCATGGCGATGTCGTTGGAGATGCCGAACAGAGAGCAGGCCATGGGGATCAGCAGCAGGGAGCCGCCAGCCACGCCGGAAGCGCCGCAGGCGCCCAGAGCGCTCATGGCGCTCAGCACGATGGCGGCGGGCAAAGACACCTGAATGCCCAAGGTGTTAGCCGCTGCCAGCGTCATGATGGTAATGGTGATGGCGGCACCGTCCATGTTGATGGTAGCGCCCAGCGGGATGGACACGGAGTACATATCCTTGTCCAGACCCAGCTTTTCACACAGGGACATATTCACAGGGATGTTGGCTGCAGAGCTGCGGGTGAAGAAAGCGGTCAGGCCGGACTCCTTCAGGCAGCGGAATACCAGCGGGTACGGGTTGCGGCGCAGGTAAACGAACATGATAAAGGGAGAAACGATCAGCGCCATGAACAGCATGGTGCCCACCAGCAGCGCCAGCAGCTTGCCGTACTGGGTAAAGATGGCCAGACCGTTGCCGGAAACGTTGGTGTACACCAGACCCATGATGCCGAAGGGTGCCAGATTGATGATCCAGCGCACGATCTGGGAAACAGCATCGGCGGTGTTGGCCAGAAAGACCTTGGTGCTCTCTGCGCCGATCTTCTTCATGGCAATGCCGAACATACAGGCCCAGAACAGGATGCCGATGTAGTTGCCGTTCATCAGGGCGCTGACGGGGTTGGCCACAAAGTTGGTCAGCAGGGTGCTCAGCACCTCACCCAAGCCCTGCGGGATCACATCGGACTGTGCCGCATCGGCCAGTACCACCTTGACCGGGAACATAAAGCTGGTGATGACCGCAATGGCTGCCGCCAGAAAGGTGGTGAGCATATACAGCCAGATCACGGTGCCAAAGCGGCGGTCCAGCTTGGACGAGCCCTGTGCCAGCGCGCTTGCCACAATGACGAACACCAGCACCGGGGCAATGCCCTTCAGCGCACCGACGAACAGGCTGCCCAGCTCGCCGACCCAACCCGCGCCCGGCGCAACAAGCGCCAGCACCGAACCGACTGCCAGGCCGATCAGGATGCGCAGGATCAGGCTGGTCTGGTTGTATTTTGCTACAACCGCTTTCAAGGTTTTCATATCGTAACACTCCTCTTACACTGTGCGCCTATCGCGTACATTTTCCTGTTTCTTGTGCGAGAACAGTTGTCATTATAGCATAAACGGTCAGAAAGAGAAAGTGTTTTCAGGCATTTTGACGCCTCAAATCACGCTTTTTGTAACCTTTTGCAAAATTGCCCTGAAAACTGTTCTTGTAGAAAATACAGTTTTGCGGTTTTGACGAGGAACAGAACCCACTCAGGGAAGTACCCCTTCGGTCTGCATCCCCGGCTCCCCTGCCATACCGAATTTACATATAATGCAACTTTTACTTGCCAAACTATTGTCTTTTTCTGGAAAGTATTGTATACTCATCCTGTTCAATGCAAGTGCTGCTTGCCAAAATGTCCGCATATTTGAAAAGAAACACTTGTCAATACAGACGAGAAAGAGAGGACTTTCCCTATGAACGAGACCGTAACCAAGCGTTTCCTGCTTTACTTCCGCCTGATGCTGCTGGTCTGGATCCTGATCGCAAACGCCATCATCCACCTGACCGGCATGGAGTACAGCTGGCTGATCTTCCTGAGCAACATCATGATGTTCACGCTGGAGGGCGATGTGAAGGATCGCCTTGTCACCGTGGAGCTGGGCGGCCTTGTGGGTCTGGTGCTCACTGTGGCGGCGCTGCTGTCCATTAGTGCCCTGACCCCTGTTCTGGGCGATTTCCTCGGCTTTATCCTGCCACTGGCCGTGGTGCTGTTCATCCTCATCATCCTGCACCCCTACGCACCCAAGGTGCTGAACAACGTGGGCTTTGCCTACCTGACCGTGGCCTGCATCGATATCCCTGCCCTGACCGCCCATCTGCCGCAGTTCTTTATCACCTTCATCGTGGGCTCTGTGCTCTTTAACGGTGTCTGCGTGCTGCTGATGAAGCCCGCCAAGGCGCTGGCTGTGCGCAGCGCGGAGAAGCAGGGCGCATAAAAAAGTATATTTCTGCCGCTATCCCTTGATTTTTTTGCTCCGGCGTGCTACAATCAGCGTAGTTTCATCCTGTCCAAAACATTGATGCGGACAAACTGAAGCCCCGCTTTTCATGCCGCAGAGAGGGCTGCCCCGGGTTTCCGGGTGCTGCAAGCAGCCTGCCATGACCCCGGCTTCTACCACCGCAGAGTGCAGAGGCGAACCTCTGCCGGGCGTGCCCGTTACAGCACTGCGAGGGGCGCGTTTCCCCGCCGGGGAGCGCGCAATTCGGGTGGAACCGTGGAACGCAGACATTTGATCGGCGCTTCATCCCGTGAGTTTTACGGGGTGAAGCGCTTTTTGTTTTTGTTCAACACCACATTGTCAAAGGAGAATCTACTATGAAGATCATCTACAAGGACGGTCATGTGGACGAGTGCCCGCAGGATCAGGAGCTGCACGTTATCCGTCACACCGCTGCTCACGTTATGGCACAGGCCATCAAGCGCCTGTATCCGCAGGCTGATTTTGCCTTCGGCCCTGCCACCGAGAACGGCTTCTACTACGATGTCGATCTGGGCGACCAGAAGCTGAGCGACGAGGATCTGGCCAACATCGAAAAAGAGATGCGCAAGATCGTCAAGGAGAACCTGCCCATCAAGCCCTTCATCCTGCCCCGCGCCGAGGCCGTGAAGCTGATGGAAGAGCGCAAAGAGAACTACAAGATCGAGCACATGGCTGATCTGGCCGATGAGACCGAGTTCAGCTTCTTCCAGCAGGGCGAGTACGTGGATATGTGCATCGGACCCCACCTGACCTACACCAAGGCGCTGAAGGCCTTCAAGATCA
>OLSB01000846.1_pt1 | contig 33983 bp, 30 predicted proteins | sample 1672071 | NCBI WGS metagenome assembly OLSB01 (sample SAMEA3136642, study PRJEB25190) | human gut metagenome | biome: human gut; feature: human-associated habitat; material: faeces | place: Austria | collected 2013 | reverse complement strand
AGACGCCTACTCCCTTAGCAGGGGAGCCCCTTCGGCCACTTGGGTACTTCCGCAGGTCGGTCAGGCCGGTATGAAGGAAAGAAAATGGCGGAGAGAGTGGGATTCGAACCCACGGCACATTGCTGTGTCACTGGTTTTCAAGACCAGCTCCTTAAACCGCTCGGACATCTCTCCGAATGTCGGCCTCCAAAGCCGAGAATTATATTATCATATCGATCCCGGTTTGTCAATTCCTTTTGGCGGAAACTGTGAATATTTCATGAAGAAACCTTGATGTTCCCGTAGGAAAGTGCTATACTATTGGAACGAAAATTGTTTACTGGAAGGTGTTTTTGCATGACAAAAATTGATATTTATTCCGGTTTTCTCGGCGCCGGCAAGACGACGCTCATCAAGAAAATGATCAAGGAAGCCTACCACGGCCAGAAGCTGGTGCTGATTGAGAATGAATTCGGCGAGATCGGCATCGACGGCGGCTTTTTGCAGGAGGCCGGGATCCAGATCACGGAGATGAACTCCGGCTGCATCTGCTGCTCGCTGGTCGGCGATTTCGGCCGCGCGCTCAAAAAGGTCATCGCCGAATACGCGCCGGACCGTATTCTGATCGAGCCGTCGGGTGTCGGCAAGCTGTCGGACGTCATCGGCGCCGTGCGCAAGGTCACGTCGGACGACGTGCAGCTGGGCAACTTTGTGACTGTGGCGGATGCGACGAAGTGCAAGATGTATATGAAGAACTTCGGCGAGTTCTACAACAACCAGATCGAGACGGCCAACACCATCATCCTCAGCCGCACTGACGGCATGAAGGAAGAAAAGCTCGACCAGTGCGTCGCCATGATCCGCGAGCACAACAAGGACGCCGTGATCGTCACGACGCCATGGCCGGAGCTCACCGGCGAGCAGCTGATGGAGGCCATGGAGCAGCGCAGCACCATCGCCGTCGAGCTTGCGAAGCTCGAGGAGGAAGCGCATCACCATCATCATGACCATGATGACGATGACGATGACGACGAGGAATGCGACGATCCGGAGTGCAGCTGCCACCACCATCATCACGACGACGATGACGAGGATGAGCACGAGCATCATCACCATCACCACGATCATGACGACGATGACGAGTGCGACGATCCGGACTGCAGCTGCCACCATCACCATGACGATGACGACGAGGACGAACACGAGCATCACCACCATCATCACCATCACCACGGCCATGACGCCGACGAGGTCTTCATCAGCTGGGGCGAGGAGACGCACAGGAAGTTCACCAAGGCTGAGATCGAGCACATCCTGCAGGCGCTGGAGGATGCGGAGACCTACGGCATCATCCTGCGGGCCAAGGGCTATGTGGCCAACGCCGAGGGTGAGAAGTGGATCCACTTCGACTACGTGCCCGGCGAGCCTGACATCCGTGACGGCGGCGCAATGGTCACCGGCCGCATCTGCGTCATCGGCTCGAAGCTGAATGAGGAAGCCGTCGCGAAGCTCTTCGGCGTAGAAAAGCAGTAAGGAGAATCCGACATGGCTATGCCCGATATCCCCATGTACGTCTTCACGGGCTTTCTGGAGTCCGGCAAGACGAAATTCATCCAGGAGACGCTCGAGGACGAGCGCTTCAACACCGGCGAACGGACGCTGCTGCTGGTCTTTGAGGAGGGCGAGGAGGAATACGACGTATCCACTTACCCGCATAAGGAGGTCTATGAGCAGGTCCTGGACTACGACGAGCTGAGCCCGGAGATGCTGACCGGGCTGCAGAAGAAATACAACGCCGAGCGCGTGGTCGTTGAGCTCAACGGCATGCATCTGGCCTCGGATTTCTATCTCAAGACGCCCGACCACTGGAAGATCGCGCAGGAGGTCATGTTTGCCGACGCGACGACCTTCCTCAGCTACAACGCCAACATGCGCCAGCTCGTCGTGGACAAGCTGGCCGGGGCGGAGATGCTGGTCCTCAACCGCATGACGCCCGGCGCGGACGTCATGCCCTACCACAAAATCGCCCGGGCCGTCAACCGCCGGATCGAGATCCTCTACGAGTACACCGACGGCTCGACCCACTATGACGACATCGAGGATCCCCTGCCGTTCGACCTGAACGCCCCGGTCGTGGAGGTCAAGGACGAGGATTACGCCCTGTTCTACCGCGATATCACCGAGGAGCCCAAGAAATACGCCGGCAAGACCGTGAAATTCAAGGGACAGGTGGCGCGGCTGCGCCGGGAAAAGGACGGCATGTTCGCCCCCGGCCGCTTCGTCATGACCTGCTGCGAGGCGGATATCACGTTCATGGGCCTGCCGTGCCGGTTTGCCGGGGCTTCCGGGCTGGCGGCGCGCAGCTGGGTCTGGGTCACGGCAACCGTCGAGGTCAAGTACCACTCGCTCTACAAGGGCGTGGGTCCCATCCTCACCGCCGTCAACGTCCAGCCCGCCGAACCCGCCGAGCAGAGCGTCGCGACCTTCTGAGCTTTCCAGAATACAAAACCGCCATGGCAGTCAGCTGCCATGGCGGTTTTCGTCTGTAAGGCCGCGCATAGAAAACCCCGCCCTGCCGGCATGGGGACAGGACGGGGCTTCCGGTATGGAGGGGGAGCGCTCATTTCCCGAAAAGGGAGAATCGCTTTTTTTCATAGGGCTCGCTCGCGGCGCTCTGGACCTCATAGCCGGTCGCGTGAACCGCGGCCTTGACGGCTTCGACGTCCAGCGGCTCGTCTGTGATGACGACCGCTTCGCCCCTGGTATGCGACGAGGAGACCTTTTTGACGGGGACTGCCTTGCGGATGGTGTCATTGATGTGCGATTCGCACATGCCGCACATCATGCCGTCGATCTTCAGCGTGGTTTTATACATAAGAAAGACCTCTCATTCATGATGATGGCAGCAGCCCGCGTTTGCGCAGTGTGCGCAGCCAGCGCCGCAGGTGCTTTTGCCCTGCTTTTTCTGACGGATCAGATAGATCACGATTGCGGCAACGATCGCCAGCAGAACTGCCGAGATCACGATCGTGCCAAGATTCTCTGCGAGCCAGGCAAACATGAAGATCACTCCTTGATAAGCTCGTTTGCGGAGGGGAGGCAAGACCGCAGGATCTGCGGTCTTGCCTGAAATGGATTGCGGAATATTACTTGATCTTTGCGGTCAGCTTGGTAGCCTCCTTATAGGGCTTGACAAGCATGTAGACGATGAAGGCGAGCAGAACGACGCCGACGATCACGCCGAGGACGTTGCCGTTGCCGGTGAACAGAGCGCCGAACTGGTTGACCATGAGGGCGATCGCATAGGCGAAGCCGCACTGATAGCCGATGGCGAACCAGGTCCACTTCTGGCTGTTCATCTCACGCTTGATGGCGCCGATGGCCGCGAAGCACGGAGCGCACAGGAGGTTGAAGACCAGGAAGGAGTAGCCGGTGATGCCATTGAACGCGGTAGCAAGGTTCTGATAGACCGTGCCGTCGCCGCCGCCATAGAGGATGCCGAGCGTGCCGACGATGTTCTCCTTGGCAACGAGGCCGGTGATGGAAGCAACGACTGCCTGCCAGTTGCCCCAGCCGAGCGGAGCGAAGATCCAGGCGATCGCGCCGCCGATCTTGGCGAGGATGGAGTAGTTGATCTCTTCGTCAGAGAGCATCCGGAAGCCGTCTTCGGCCCAGCCGAAGTAGGTGGTGAACCAGACAAAGATGGTGGACAGAAGGATGATCGTACCGGCCTTCTTGATGAAGGACCAGCCGCGCTCCCACATGCTGCGCAGGACGTTGCCGAGGGTCGGCCAGTGGTAAGCCGGCAGCTCCATGACGAACGGAGCAGGATCGCCGGAGAACATCCTGGTCTTCTTCAGCATAATGCCGGAGATGACGATCGCGGCCATGCCGATGAAGTAAGCGGAGGTGGAGACCCATGCGCTGCCGCCAAAGAGAGCGCCGGCGATCATGCCGATGAACGGCACCTTTGCGCCGCAGGGGATGAAGGTGGTGGTCATGATCGTCATACGGCGGTCACGTTCATTTTCTATGGTACGCGAAGCCATAACGCCCGGGATGCCGCAGCCGGTACCGATAAGCATCGGGATGAAGGACTTGCCGGACAGGCCGAATTTCCGGAAGATACGGTCCAGAACGAAGGCGATACGGGCCATATAGCCGCACGCTTCGAGGAAGGCCAGCATGAGGAACAGAACGAGCATCTGCGGCACAAAGCCGAGAACTGCGCCGACACCGGCGACAATGCCGTCAAGGATCAGGCCGCTCAGCCAGTCAGCCGCACCGGCAGCTTCCAGCGCATTGCCGACAAGAACGGGAACGCCGGGGACCCAGACGCCGTAGTCGGCGGGATCGGGCTCGTCAAAGCCGTTCTCTTCGAAGTAGCTGACAGCGTCGACATAGGTCATGCCGATCGTGGTCTTTTCGTCCGCGCCGTCGGGGATGGAATCGTAGTAAACAGTCATGTCATTGATAGCGAGGGTCTCTTCATCCTCGACCTCAATGGTCGTGCTCTCGGAATCGGCGGTCACGGCCTTCATCTCGGCCAGAGCAGTATCTGCGTCGAAGTCTTCGGCTTCGGTGTCGAGCTCATAGTAGCCGCTGATCGCTTCGCTTGCGGTGGTGTATTCGTCAGCTGCATCGGAGTAAGCGGAGGAGCCGATGCCGAACAGGTGCCAGCCGTCGCCGAACAGGCCGTCGTTCGCCCAGTCCGTTGCCGGTGCGCCGACGCCGACCATGGCGACCCAGTAAACGATGAACATGACAGCCGCGAAGATGGGCAGGCCCAGCCAGCGGTTGGTGACGATCTTATCGATCTTGTCGGAAGCGGAGAGCTTGCCGGCGCTCTTCTTTTTGTAGCAGCTCTTGATGACCTGTGCGATGTACACGTAGCGCTCGTTGGTAATGATGGATTCCGCATCGTCGTCGAGCTCGGTCTCAGCGGCCTTGATGTCTGTTTCGATGTGCTGCATGACGTCAGCGGGGATCTGCAGCTGTTCGAGGACCTTGTCGTCACGCTCGAAGATCTTGATAGCGTACCAGCGCTGCTGAGCGGCGGGCTTGTCATGCAGGACAGCCTCTTCGATGTGGGCGATGGCGTGCTCGACCGGGCCGGAGAAGGTGTGCTGCGGCTCGGTGTGCGGGCCGGCAGCGGCGGAAACGGCAGCCTCAGCGGCTTCCATGATGCCGGTGCCCTTCAGAGCGGAGATCTCAACGACCGGGCAGCCCAGCTGGCGGGAGAGTTCCTTGACGTTGATCTGGTCGCCGTTCTTCTTGACGACGTCCATCATGTTGATGGCCACGACCACAGGGATGCCGAGCTCGGTCAGCTGCGTGGTGAGGTAGAGGTTCCGCTCCAGGTTGGTGCCGTCGACGATGTTCAAAATCGCATCGGGACGCTCCGTGATCAGGTAGTTCCGGGAGACGACTTCTTCGAGTGTGTAGGGGGACAGAGAATAAATACCGGGAAGGTCCATGATGACGACGTCGTCATGCTTCTTCAGCTTGCCTTCCTTCTTTTCGACCGTGACGCCGGGCCAGTTGCCGACGAACTGGTTCGAGCCGGTCAGCGCATTGAACAGCGTGGTTTTACCGCTGTTCGGGTTGCCCGCAAGGGCAATTTTGATCTGTTTTTCCATCTTTCTGCTCCTTTTGACCAGATACTTTATGCAATTTCGATCATTTCGGTGTCAGCCTTCCGCAGGCTCAGCTCGTAGCCGCGGACCGTGACTTCCATCGGGTCTCCAAGAGGGGCTACCTTGCGGATAAAAACCTCTGTGCCCTTGGTGATGCCCATGTCCATAATGCGGCGCTTGACGGGTCCTTCGCCGTGGAGCTTGACGACCTTGACGGTGTCGCCGATCTTTGCGTCTTTCAGCGTTTTCATATTCCTCTCTCCTTAAATTAAATCATGATCTTACGCGCCATCTCTTCACTGATGGCCACGCGTGATTCCTTGACCTTTACAATGACGTTCCCGGCCAGGCTGGAAACGACTGTAACCGTATCGCCTGCAACAAAGCCCAGGTCCTCCAGATGCTTTTTGACTTCCGGATTCCCGCCGACCTTGCGGATGATGTTTTCTTCACCGGCTGCTGCGAGTGTAAGCGGCATCAAATCCCGCGCCCCCTGTCTGTGTAGATTTGAGATGTCTAATTTGGATTAAGGGGCACTAACCAAAGGGGAAAAACAAAGGTTAGACCTCCCTAACCAGCCCACAGTTTAACATGACTAACTGCGCTTGTCAATAGGTTTTTCCGAAAAAAATGTTTGCTTGCTTTTTTTGGCCAAATGTGTTAGTGTAAAAGATAATTTCAAAGAAAGGTTGGTGCAATTTGCTGTGAGTTTGCACAGAGCGGCAGAGGACTATCTGGAAGCCATGCTGATGATGCGGGAGCAGCACGGCTATATCCGCTCCATTGACGTAGCGGAACATCTCGGCGTTACGAAACCCAGCGTGACCTACGCGACCAAACGGTTGAAACAGAACGGCTTTATCACCATGGATCGTGACGGGCTGATTACACTGACCGAGAGCGGCATGGAGATCGCGGACCGGATCTATACCCGGCACAAGACGCTGACGGAGTTTTTCATGCGCATCGGCGTCGACGAAAAGACCGCGCGGGAGGATGCCTGCAAGGTCGAACACGACGTGAGCGAAAAGACCTTCGCGGCCATCTGCGCCCATGTGGCCAGACAGGAGTCTATGTAACACAGAACGCCCGCGCATCGCTTGATCGCGATGCGCGGGCGGTTTTTTGTTTATTTCCCCGGTTTGAAGCTGTCTTTGAGCAGGACGCTGCGGTTGAAGACCAGGTGGTCGGCGCGGCAGTCGCGGGAGTCCATGCAGAAGTAGCCGACGCGCATGAACTGGAAGCCGGGCGCGGTATGCGCCATGCGGCCTTCGCCCTCCGCGTCATACTTCTTCGCCTCTTCGACGAGCGCGGCTTCGACCTTGCAGCCGGTGAGGACCTGCAGGGAGTCGGGGTTCAGGCAGTCGAGGAAGTTCTTGTCCGGGCCGTCGGGCTGGGCGTCGGAGAAGAGGTTGCCGTATAGGCGGACCTCGGCGTCCACGGCGGTCTTGCTGTCGACCCAGTGGATCGTCGCGCCCTTGACCTTGCGGCCGTCGGCGGGATCGCCGCCGCGGGAGTCGGGGTCATAGGTCGCGTAGATCTCCTCGATGCTGCCGTCGGCAGCCTGCTTGCAGCCGGTGCAGGTGATGAGATACGCGCCCTTCAGGCGGCACTCCGGGCCGTTAGGGTACAGGCGCTTGTACTTGGGGATCGGATCCGGCAGGAAATCCTCGGCCTCGATCCAGACCTCGCGGGAGAACGTGACGGGATGCGTGCCCTGCTCGGGATGGACAGGGTTGTTTTCGACCTCGAAAGTCTCGGTCTTGTCTTCCGGATAGTTCGTGATGACGAGCTTCACGGGGCGCAGGACGGCCATCGTCCGCTCCGCCGTGTCGTTCAGATCCTCGCGCAGGCAGTGCTCGAGCAGGGCGTATTCGACGGTGTTGGCGGACTTCGCCACGCCGATGCGCTCGCAGAAATCGCGGATGGAATGGCTGGTATAGCCGCGGCGGCGCAGACCGCAGAGCGTGGGCATGCGCGGATCGTCCCAGCCGGAGACATAGTTCTGCTCGACGAGCTGGCGCAGCTTGCGCTTGGACATGACGGTGTGGTCGATGCCGAGGCGGGCAAACTCGATCTGGCGCGGATGGTTCGGGACGGAGACGTTGTTCACGACCCAGTCGTAGAGCGGCCGGTGGGCCTCAAACTCCAGCGAGCAAAGCGAGTGCGTGATGCCCTCGAGCGCGTCCTGGATCGGGTGGGCAAAGTCGTACATCGGGTAGATGCACCACTTGTCGCCCTGCCGGTGATGGTGCATGTAGCGGATGCGGTAGATGACGGGGTCGCGCATGTTGAAGTTGCCGGAGGCCAGGTCGATCTTCGCGCGCAGCGTGCGGCTGCCCTCGGGGAACTCGCCGTTCTTCATGCGCTCGAACAGGTCGAGGTTTTCCTCGACCGGGCGGTCGCGGTACGGACTCACGGCGGGCTTGCCGATGTCGCCGCGGCACTCCTTGAACTGCTCGGCGGTCAGGTCGCAGACGTAGGCCAGGCCTTTTTTGATGAGCTCGACGGCAAATTCATAGTCCTTTTCAAAATAATCCGAGCCGTAGAAGAACCGGTCGCCCCAGTCGAAGCCCAGCCAGTGGATATCGGCCTGGATGGCGTCGACGTATTCGGTGTCTTCCTTCGTCGGGTTGGTATCGTCCATGCGCAGGTTGCACAGGCCGCCGAATTTCTCGGCCGTGCCGAAATCGATCGTCAGCGCCTTGCAGTGGCCGATGTGCAGATACCCGTTCGGCTCCGGCGGAAACCGGGTGTGCACGCGCTTACCCTCGAACCGGCCGCCGGGGGCCAGATCCTCTTCAATAAAGGCGTCGATGAAATTTCTGTTTTCCAACGGCTTTCTTTCTTCTTCCATGCTTAGATCCTCCCGGATGAAATGTCCTGTAATTTATACATTATATCCGATTTTTCCGGATAACGCAATGCAAAAATGCCATGAGGCTTCCAGAATGTGAAAAAAGTGAAAACAATCCGGGAAATTTGCATTTTCCTCTTTTCAAGTCGCCCATTATATTATAAAATAGATGGGAATTGAAAAGGAGAGTTTCTACCATGCGTGAACCGAAATATAAACGAGTGTTACTCAAGATCAGCGGAGAGGCGCTGGCGGGCGACGCGCACCGGGGGCTGGATTTCGCGGTCATCGGCGGCGTGTGCGACGTGATCAAGCAGTGCGTCGAGGCCGGCGTGCAGGTCGGCGTCGTGGTCGGCGGCGGCAACTTCTGGCGCGGCGTCAAAGACGGCGGCGGCAAGATGGAGCGCACGCGCGCGGACCACATGGGCATGCTCGCGACCGTCATCAACGCGCTGGCCGTGGCTGACTGCCTCGAGCAGCGCAGCGTGGAGGTCCGGGTACAGACGGCCATCGCCATGAACCAGATCGCCGAGCCCTACATCCGCTCCAAGGCCATCCGGCATCTGGAGAAGGGCCGCGTCGTCATCTTCGGCTGCGGCACCGGCAACCCCTTCTTCTCGACCGACACCGGCGCAGTCCTGCGCGCGGCGGAGATAGACGCCGACGCCATCCTGCTGGCCAAGAACATCGACGGCGTCTACTCCGCCGACCCGGCCAAGGATCCCACCGCCGTCAAATACGACGCCATCACCTATGACGAGGTGCTCGCACGTCATCTGGCCGTCATGGACACCACGGCCACATCGCTTTCCATGGATAATCATATTCCCGTTCAGGTCTTCGCGCTCAAGGACCCGCAGAACATCTTGCGCGTCGTGATGGGCGAGCCGATCGGCACGATTGTAAAGGAGGAACTTTAATATGGCAGATCTCAAGGAATTCCAGCGCAAAATGGAAAAAACGCTCGACGTTCTCGCATCCGACTTCGCCGCTGTGCGCGCGGGCCGCGCCAACGCGCAGGTGCTCGACCGCATCACGGTGGAGTACTACGGCCAGCCGAGCCCCATCAACCAGGTCGGCACCGTCGCTTCCCCCGATCCCCGCACGCTCGTCATCCAGCCGTGGGACGGCTCGCTTCTCAAGGCCATCGAAAAGGCCATCCAGACCTCGGATCTCGGCATCAACCCGCAGAATGACGGCCGCGTGATCCGCCTCGTCTTCCCGCAGCTGACCGAGGAGCGCCGCAAGGACCTCACCAAGCAGGTCCGCAAATACGCCGAAGACGCCAAGGTCGCCGTCCGCAATATCCGCCGCGACGCGGTCGACTACGTCAAGAAGGCCCAGAAGAAGGGCGAGCTGACCGAAGACGACCAGAAGAAGGCCGAAAAGGACATCCAGGACCTGACCGACAAGCACGTCAAGAAGATCGACGAGATGTGCGCCAAGAAGGAAAAGGAACTGATGGAGATCTAAGCGCGGCTAAGCGCCTCGCAGAGTTTGCGCCCGCAGGCGCAAATAAAATAGAACTCATTTTTGACGGGAGCCCCTGCGCTCGGCAAAAATACTGCTCGCCGGCAAACGTGAATTTTGGCCGCTATGCGGCCAAAACTTTGCGATGCAGCCGGCGCAACCAGATTGCCCAAAAGCCCCGGCTTTTGGGCAGATAAAAAGCCGCCGGACGGCGGCTTTTGTCGTGAAAGGCTAATTTTATATGGAAAACAATGCTCTGCCCCGGCATATCGCCATCATCATGGACGGCAACGGCCGCTGGGCAAAACAGCGCGGTCTGCCGCGCAAGATGGGCCATGCGGCAGGCTCGGAAACGTTCCGCCGTATCGCCACCTACTGCAAAAATCTCGGCGTCGAGTACCTGACGGTCTACGCGTTCTCCACGGAAAACTGGAAGCGCTCACAGGACGAGGTGCAGGCCATCATGGCGCTGTTTGAAAAATACCTGCACGAGGCCATCGACGAGATGGAGCAGGACCATATCCGCCTGAAGATCCTGGGCGAGCTCGGCCCGATCTCGCCGAAGCTGCGCGCGCTCATCGCCCGCACGGATGAGATCTCCACGCACTATCAGGGCTTCCAGGCCAACATCTGCATCAACTACGGCGGCCGGGACGAGATCGTCCACGCCGCGCGGCGCTTCGCCGCCGACTGCGTGCAGGGCCTCAAACAGCCGGAGGAGCTGACGGAGTGCGATTTTGCGCACTATCTCTACACCGACGGCATCCCGGACCCGGAGCTCATCATCCGCCCCTCGGGTGAGATCCGCACGTCGAACTTCCTGCTGTGGCAGTCGGCGTATGCGGAGTATTATTTCACGGATGTGCTCTGGCCCGATTTTGATGAGCAGGAACTCGACAAGGCGATCGCGTCCTACCAGACGCGCGAGCGCCGGTTTGGAGGTCGGAAATGAAACAAAGACTGCTCGTGGCCGCCATCGGCGTGCCGCTGCTGATCGTGGTGCTCGTCATCCTGCCGCCGGTCGCCGCGTGGATCCTGACCGCGGCGATCGCGGCTGCCGCCGCGTGGGAGCTGCTGCACACGGCGGGCAAGCACGTGACGCCGCTCGTCTATGGGCTGACGATGCTGATGGCTGTCCTGACCGTGGCATACATCTCTATGGACGGCTGGTGGACGGCGGTCGGTGACCGGCTGTATTTCGCGTGCGCGTATGTATTTGTCGCGGCGCTGTTTCTCATCGCAGTCGTGACGCACGGGAAGGAAACGGCGCTGCCGTTTGCCACCGTCGCGGTCTGCATCGTCGGCGGGCTTCTGTTCCCGGCGATGTACAGCTGCATCGCGCTTCTGCGCAATGTTTCGCCCGCGTGCGTCCTGATGCCGTTTGTCATCGCGTTCATCGGCGACAGCTTTTCGATGCTGGGCGGCATGGCCTTCGGCCATAAGAAATTTGCCCCGCACGTGAGCCCCAATAAAACGTGGGCAGGCTTCCTTGCGGGCCCGGTCGGCAGCGCCGCCGGCATGGTGCTGCTGGGGCTTGTTGCGAAGCTTGTCTGGCAGATGGAGCTGCCGCTGTGGTTCCTAGCCGTCATCGGCGTCGTCGCCAATCTCTTCGGCCAGCTGGGTGATCTTTCGACGAGCCTCATCAAGCGTGAGGCGGGCATCAAGGACTACAGCCACATTTTCCTGACCCACGGGGGCGTGCTCGACCGGTTTGATTCGACGCTCTTTACTGCGCCCGTGGTGTACGCGATGCTGTTTGTACTGGAGAAGCTATGACACATACGATCACGATCCTCGGCTCCACCGGCTCCATCGGCCGCCAGACCCTGTCGGTGGCGGAGGAGCTGGACCTGCGCGTCGCCGCGCTGACGGCGGAAAAGAACGTGGACCTGCTGGAGGTCCAGTGCCGCAAATACCGGCCGGAACTCGCCGTCATGACGGAGAATGCGGCCGCGGAGGAATTAAAGACCCGTCTTGCGGATATGAATATAAGGGTGCTGGCGGGCAGCGAGGCGCTGTGTGAGGCCGCGGCGCTGCCGCAGGCCGATACCGTCGTCGCAGCGGTGTGCGGCTTTGCCGCCCTGCGGCCGACGCTCACGGCCATCCGCGAGAAAAAGCGCATCGCCCTTGCCAACAAAGAGACCATGGTCTGCGCCGGGCAGCTCATGCAGGCCGCGGCGTGCGCATCCGGCGCGGAGATCATCCCCGTCGACTCGGAGCATTCGGCCATTTTCCAGTGCCTGATGGGCTGCCGGGACCAACGGGAGGTCAAGCGCCTGATCCTGACCTGCTCCGGCGGGCCGTTCTTCGGGAAAAGCCGGGAAGAACTGGCGTCCGTGACCAAAGCGGACGCCCTGCGCCACCCCAACTGGAAGATGGGCGCGAAGATCACCATCGACTGCGCCACGCTCATGAACAAGGGGCTGGAGATCATCGAGGCCATGCGGCTGTATGAGCTGCCGCTGGAGAAGGTCACGGCCGTCATCCACCGGCAGTCGGTCGTGCATTCGCTGGTCGAGTTCGTCGACGGCGCGGTACTGGCGCAGCTGGGCGTGCCCGATATGCGCATCCCCATCGGCCTTGCCATGACGTACCCGAACCGGCTGCACAACCCGGCCCCCGCCCTCGACCTGCTCTCCTGCGGCCCGCTGACCTTCGATCCCATCGATGAGGCCGCCTTCCCCTGCTTCGCGCTCGCCAAAGAGGCGGCAAAGACCGGCGGCACGGCCTGCACGGCCATGAACGCCGCCAACGAAGAGGCCGTCGCCCTCTATCTGCAGGACCGGATCGGGTTCTACGACATCCCGGACGCCGTGGCGGCGGCGCTGCGGCTGCCGGTCACGGCTGAGCCGTCGCTGGACGATATTTTTGAGGCGGACCGCCTTGCCCGCGCCTATACGCGCGAGCGGTTTTCTGACAGGTGATTTCATGTATATTCTCATTGCGATCCTGATTTTCGGCTTTCTGATCTTCATCCACGAGCTGGGCCATTTTCTCACGGCCAAGGCGCTGGACGTGCAGGTGAACGAGTTTTCCATCTGCATGGGCCCGGCCATCGTGAAAAAGCAGCGCGGCGAGACGCTCTATGCCCTGCGCTGCATCCCCGTGGGCGGCTACTGCGCCATGGAGGGCGAGGATGAGGAATCCGACAATCCCCGGGCCTTTACCTCCAAAGTCTGGTGGAAACGGCTCATCATTCTGGCGGCCGGTTCGTTCATGAACTTTCTGACGGGCCTGGTGGTGCTGGCGATCCTCTACTCGTGCGTGTCGGGCTTCTCGACCGCGAAGATCTCCGGCTTCTTTGACGGCTGCGAGCTGCAGTCGGAGCAGGGGCTGCAGGTCGGCGACGAGCTTTACAAGATCGACGGCCGCCGCGTGTATATCTATTCCGACGTCTCCACGCTCCTTTCCCGCAACAAGACGGGCAGCTACGATCTGGTCGTGAAGCGGGATGGGAAGCTGGTCGAGCTGCAGGACTTTGCCATGCAGCAGAAGCTCTACGACATGGACGGCGTGCAGCAGTATAAATACGGCCTGTATTTCGGCTACGAGGAGAAGACGGTCGGGACCGTCCTCAAAAACACGTGGTACACGGCGCTGGATTTTGCGCGGCTCGCCTGGATGAGCCTCGGGGATCTGGTGTCCGGGCTGGTATCGGTGAACGACATGTCCGGGCCGGTCGGCGTGGTGTCCGCCATCGCCCAGACCGGCGAGTCCGCCGCGACCACGGCGGACGGCATTCTGAACGTGCTGTATCTCGGGGCGTTCATCGCGGTCAATCTGGCCGTCATGAACATGCTGCCCCTGCCGGCGCTGGACGGCGGCCGCGCGTTTTTGCTGCTGGTGAACACGGTGTTCACCGCGATCACGAAGAAGAAAATTCCCTCCAAGTATGAAGGCTATATTCATGCCGCGGGCATGATCCTGCTGCTGGCGTTTATGGCATTCATCACGTTCAAGGATATCTGGAAGCTGGTGCACTGAATGGAACGAAAGCTGACAAAGCGGATCCAGGTCGGGCCCGTCGCCGTGGGCGGCGGCGCGCCGGTCTCGATCCAGTCGATGCTCAATACAAGGACCACGGATGTGGAGGGCTCGCTCGCCCAGATCCGTGCGCTGGCCGCCGCGGGCTGTGAGATCGCGCGGCTGGCCGTGCCGGACATGGAGGCGGCGGAGGCCTTCGGCGATATCTGCGCGGCCTCTCCCCTGCCGCTGGTCGCGGACATCCACTTTGACTACCGCCTTGCCATCCGCGCGGCGGAAAACGGCGCGGCCAAGATCCGCATCAACCCCGGCAACATCGGCGGGGAAGACCGCGTGCGCGCGGTCGTCGAGGCCTGCGGCGCGCGGGGGATCCCCATCCGCGTCGGCGTGAACGGCGGCAGTCTTGAGCCGCGGCTTCTGGAAAAGTACGGCCGCCCCACGCCGGAGGCGCTGGTCGAAAGTGCGTTTGGGCATATCGCGCTGCTGGAAAAGTACGATTTCCACGACATCTGCGTGTCGATGAAATCCAGCTCCGTGCCGCTGATGATCGAGGCCTACCGCCTGTTTTCCGAGCGGTCGGACTATCCCCTGCACATCGGCGTCACCGAGACCGGCACCGCGCGCATGGGGACCATCAAATCTGCCATGGGCATCGGCGCGCTTTTGTGCCAGGGCATCGGCGATACGATGCGCGTGTCGCTGACGGCCGACCCGGTGCAGGAGGTTTTGACGGCGAAGGATATCCTCAAGGCCGCGGGCCTGCGCAAGACCGGCGTCAACATCATCGCCTGCCCGACCTGCGGGCGCACGCGCATCGATCTGATCGGCCTGGCCAATCAGGTCGAGCAGGCGCTGGCCGCCTGCGAAAAGCCCATCACGGTCGCCGTCATGGGCTGCGTGGTCAACGGGCCCGGCGAGGCCCGGGAGGCCGACATCGGCATCGCCGGCGGCGACGGCTGCGGCATTCTGTTCGTCAGGGGCAAGCAGCTCAAAAAGCTCCCCTACGACGAGCTGCTGCCCACGCTGCTGGAATACATAGAGAAGTTGTAAAACTATGAGTGAAGTATTTTTCCCCGCGCTGTTCCCGGGCTTTGAGCCGCCGGAGGAGCTGGCGCAGGCGCTCGAGCGCCTCGCCGTCGTCCACGCCGAGCTCGACCGGGATGCGCGCACCATCCGCCTCGACGCGCAGGCGGAGAAGTATCTCGCGGAAAAGCAGCTCCAGACGCTCTGCCGGGCCGTAGAAAAGGCCTACGGCCTGAAGTCGCTGGAGCTTTCGGTGCGTTATCCGGAAGAGGAGCTGCCGCATATGGACTTCCGCGATCTGGCGCAGGTGTTCATCCGCGCGTTCTCGCCCTCGGCCGCCATTCTGGCCGGGGCACAATATACGGTCGAAGACGACACCGTGACCATCCATCTGCGCGCCAACGGCAAGGATTCCATCCTCCAGAACGCCAAAAAGGGCGAGCAGTTCCTGCGCGAGCGCTTCGGCGTGACGAAGAAGATCGAGGTCGAGGCGCACAGCAATCTCGAGGGCAAGGCCCTGTTTGAGGAGACAGCCCGCATCCGGGCCGAGGCGCTCAAAAACACCCCGGCCATCCAGCCCTCCGCACAGGCCCCCGGCGCGGCTCCTGCCGCAAGAGCTCCCCGCAGCGCACCCGCGCCGCAGGAGCCGACGGGCGCGCTGTTCTACGGGCGGCCGTTTTCGGGCCGGGCGGTGCGGATGGACGAACTCAATCTCGATATGTTCCGTGTGATCGTCGAGGGCAAGGTCTTCGCCGTGCAGCACCGGGAGCTCAAGAAGCGCGGGGCGTGGGTCGTCTGCTTCGACATGACGGACTATACCAGCTCCGTCCGCGTCAATCAGTTTATGGAGGCTGCCAAGGCCAAGCCCATCATCGACAACGTGCAGGCCGGCATGTGGCTGCGCGTGCAGGGCAAGATGAGCTTTGACCGCTACGACAACGAAATGGTCCTGCAGCCGACCGCCATGGAGAAGATCGAGGCGCCCAAGCGCCGCGATACCTACCCCGAAAAGCGCGTGGAGCTGCATCTGCATACCACGATGTCGTCCATGGATGCGCTGACCGATACCGGCGCGGCTGTCAAGCGTGCGGCCAGCTGGGGCCACCGCGCCATCGCCATCACCGACCACGGCGGGGCCCAGTCCTTCCCCGACGCGATGAAGGCCGCGAGCAAGGCCAAGGTCGCCGGGACAGATCAGAACATCAAGATCCTCTACGGCTGTGAGGGCTACTACGTCAACGACGTCGACGACCGCATTGCCGTCCACGGCGACGGAGACTTCTCCTTCGACGAGGAATACGTCGCCTTCGACCTCGAGACGACCGGCCTTTCGTCTCTGCACGACACGATCATCGAGATTGGCGCGGCCATCATGAAGGGCAAGGAGGTGCTCAGCACCTTCCAGATGTTCGTCGACCCGCACCGGCCGCTGCAGCCGAAGATCATCGACCTCACCGGCATCACCGACCAGATGCTCGCCGGGCAGCCGGATATCTCCGAGGCGATCCCGCAGTTTCTCGACTATGTCGGCGGCCGCCCGCTGTGCGCGCACAACGCCGATTTTGATATCGGCTTCGTGACGGCAGCGTGCGAGCGCCTCGGCATCGTGTTCCAGCCGACGTATGTCGATACGCTCATCCTGGCGCAGAATCTGATGCCGGAGCTCGGCAAATACAAGCTCAACATCGTCGCGGACGCGCTGAGTCTGCCCGATTTCAACCACCACCGCGCCTCCGACGACGCCATCACCTGCGGGTATCTGCTCATGCGCTTTTTCAAAATGCTGCAGGAGCAGGGCATCGACCATCTGCAGGCCATCAACCCGCGCATGGAGGAGCTGCGCTCCGGCAGCAAGATCATGGACCGCCGCGCGCGGCACATCATCGTCTTCGCCAAAAACTCCATCGGCCTGCGCAACCTCTACCGGCTGATCTCCTACGGCAATCTCAAATACTTCCGCCGCGTGCCGATCATGCCGAAGTCGGAGATCCTGCAGTGGCGCGAGGGGCTCATCATCGGCTCGGCCTGCGAGGCGGGCGAGCTGTTCCAGGCGATCCTGAACCACAAGAGCTGGGCGGAGCTCAAGCGCATCGCGTCTTTCTATGACTTCCTCGAGATCCAGCCCATCTGCAACAACCGCTTCATGCTCGACAAGGGTCTTGCCGAGGATGAGGAGGAGCTGCGCGGCTTCAACCGCACCATCGTCAGGCTCGGCGAGGAGCTCGGCAAGCCCGTCGTCGCCACCGGCGACGTGCACTTCCTCGACCCGGAGGACGAGATCTTCCGCCACATCCTGCTTGCCACCAAGCAGATGCCCGACGCCGACCGGCCGCTGCCGCTGTATCTGCGGACGACGGACGAAATGATGGCGGAATTCGCGTATCTCGGCGAAGAAAAGGCGCGCGAGGTCGTCATCGACAACCCGAACCGCATCGTCGACTGGTGTGAGACGCTGCGGCCCGTGCCGCACAATCTGTTCGCGCCGAAGATCGAGAATTCGGTCGAGGACCTCAAATCCCTCGTCTACGGCAAGCTCCACCGGCTCTACGGCGAAAACCCGCCCGAGCTCGTGCAGAAGCGCGTCGACACCGAGATGCACGACATCATCTCCTGCCACTACGACGTCATCTACATGTCCGCGCAGAAGCTCGTGCAGAACTCGCTCGAGCACGGGTATCTGGTCGGCTCGCGTGGCTCTGTCGGCTCGTCGATCGTGGCGTATATGTCCGGCATCACGGAGGTCAACTCCTACCCGCCGCACTACCGCTGCCCGAACTGCAAATACACGACCTTCGACGTGCCTGCCGACTGCGCCTGCGGCGCGGACCTGCCCGATGCCGTCTGCCCCAAATGCGGGGCGAAGCTCGACAAGGACGGCTTCAACATCCCGTTTGAGACCTTCCTCGGCTTCGGCGGCGACAAGGTCCCGGATATCGACCTCAATTTCTCCGGCGAATATCAGGCCAAGGCGCACGCCTACTGCGTGCAGATGTTCGGCAAGACGCACGTCTTCCGCGCGGGGACCATCGGCACCGTCGCGGAAAAGACGGCCTACGGCTACGCGAAAAAATACCTGTCGGAGCGCGGCAAGACTGTCTCCAAGGCCGAGGAGAACCGGCTGGCGCTCGGCTGCGTCAACGTCAAGCGCACGACCGGCCAGCACCCGGGCGGCCTCGTCGTCATCCCGCAGGAAAATGAGATCTGGGACTTCTGCCCCGTGCAGCACCCGGCGGACGACAAGGACTCCGAGTGGATCACCACGCATTTTGAATATCACTCCATGGAGGAAAACCTCCTGAAGCTCGACATGCTGGGTCACGATGACCCGACCATGATCCGCATGCTCGAGGATATGACCGGCGTCGACGCGCAGAAGATCCCGCTCGACGATCAGGACACCATGTCCATCTTCACCTCCAGCAAGGTCCTGGGGTATGAGAACGATCCGATCCTGGGGCCGGTCGGCTCCGTCGCCATCCCGGAATTCGGCACGGGCTTCACCAGAGGCATGCTGCAGGAGACGCAGCCGACAAAGTTCGATACCCTCATCCGCCTTTCCGGCTTCTCCCACGGCACGGACGTGTGGCTGGGCAACGCGCGCGATCTCATTTTGTCGAAGACCGCGACTGTCGGCGAGGCCATCGGCTGCCGCGACGATATCATGCTCTATCTCATCAAGTGCGGCATGCCGGAAAAGCGCTCGTTCAAGATCATGGAGGCCGTCCGAAAGGGCCGCGGTCTGCCCGAGGGCGCAGAGGAGGAGATGAAGGCCGCGGGCGTGCCGGAATGGTACATCGGCTCGTGTAAGAAGATCAAATACCTCTTCCCGAAGGCGCACGCGACGGCGTATGTCATGATGGCTTTCCGCATCGCGTGGTTCAAGGTGCACCAGCCGCTGGCGTTCTACGCCGCTTACTTCTATCGCCGCAGCCAGAAGGGCGGCTTTGACGAGGGCATGATGTGCCACGGCATCGAGCTTGTCAAAAAGAAGCTGCAGGAGATCAAGGCAGACGAGGATTCCACGGCCAAGGATGACGATCTGTTCACCACGCTGGAGGTCTGCTACGAGTTCTACCTGCGCGGCTTCTCCTTCGCGCCGATCGATATCTATCATTCGCACGCGACAAAATTCCTGATCGAGGACGGGCAGCTCCGCCCGCCGTTCGTGGCCGTGTCCGGTCTCGGTGAGACGGCGGCATGGGACATCATGAACTGCCGTGACAGCATGGAATTCCTCTCCGTCGAGGAATTTGCCGACGCCTGCCCGAAGGTATCGAAGACGCTCATCGACCAGCTCCAGCAAGCCGGCGCCTTCGGCACCCTCCCCCTCACCAGCCAGCTGACCCTGTTCTGACCCAAAGACTCCCCTGCCAGGGAGCTGGCTGCGAAGCAGCCTGAGAGGTCGTCGCAGATTTGCCATAAAACCCAAACCGCAAGTTCAGCTTGCGGTTTGGAAAGGAAGAAACGAGCACAGAGGATAAGAAGCCTTGCCTGCAAGGATTCGTTCCGTCGTGGTCGTTTCTGACGCGCCTCCGGCGGCCCTATCTTTTCTCTCGCAAGAGAAAAGATAGGGGAGAAAAGAGTGCGTGGAGACGCGTTTGGTGCGTTCTGCGTCTGAGTTCAGGCAAGCACCAATGTTTCAGGCGTCGTTCCACTCGGGAGTCACCTTACGTATGTTTTGGTACGCGCCGCCTGATACGGTACACCAGATTTGCAGATAGTTGCCTCAGAACAACTGCCATCAATAGAAGGTGCGGTGGAAATCCGGATGGTTGTTACCTTCTTGCGGAGCAATGGCTTCCCCTATGAGGGGAAGCTGTCAGCCGAAGGCTGACTGATGAGGTGGACAGCGACGCATAAACGGAAGTGCCCCACCTCATCCGTCACGGTTTCGCCGTGCCACCTTCCCCTCGTAGGGGAAGGCATTGAAAGTGCGCACAAATACAAAAAAGGTGCAGTCTGAGATATCAGACTGCACCTTTTGGTTTTATGGAATTACGCCTCGGCGGCTTGGAGGATGGTGGAGAGGAGGTCGTCGCGGCCGTCGCCTTTTTCAGCGGAGAAGGGGATGAGGCGGATGGCGTCCGGCAGCTGCAGGACCTCGCGGATGCGGGCCAGGTTGGGCGCGATCTCGCTCTTTTTGAGCTTATCGAGCTTATTGGCCACGACCACGAAGGGCTTGCCGGACTGCAGGAAGTAATTGGCCATCACGACGTCGTCGGCCGTCGGCGCGTGGCGCGCGTCGACGAGCATCACGCCGAAGGTGAGCGTATCCGGCGCGGCAAAATAGGCCTCCATCAGCCGCCCCCAGCGCTCTTTTTCCTTCTGCGGGACCTTGGCGTAGCCGTAACCCGGCAGGTCGACGAGGTACATGGCCTCATCGATGCGGAAGAAGTTGATGTGCGTGGTCTTGCCGGGAGCTTCACCGACACGGGCGAAGTTTTTGCGCAGCAGGAGCTTGTTGATGACCGAGGATTTGCCGACGTTGGACTTGCCTGCGAAGGCGATTTGGGGCAGACCGTCCTTCGGACAGTCCGCCACGGCGGTCACGGAGCGGACAAATTCCGCGTTATGCAGATTCATAGCGGTCCCTCACTGGCGGATGCCGGGCTTGCGGCGGGTCTTGGGCGCGGGGATGGCGGCGAGCACGTCCGTGCCGGACGGCGCGGCGGTCTCCGGCTCCGGCGCGCCGGCGGGGAGCAGAGCAGCCTCCAGCACGCGGTCGGCGGTGGAGACGGTGATGAACTGCAGCGCCTGCCGCACGGTCTGGTCGATCTCCTCAAGATCCTTTTCGTTTTCGGCCGGGATGATGACGGTCCGCACGCCGTGGCGCAGGGCGGCCATGGTCTTTTCCTTGAGTCCGCCGATCGCCAGCACGCGGCCGCGGATGGAGATCTCGCCCGTCATGGCGACGTCGCGCCGCACGGGGCGGTTCGTCAGCGCCGAGACGATGGCTGTGCAGATCGTGATGCCCGCGGACGGGCCGTCCTTGGGCACGGCGCCCTCGGGGAAGTGGACGTGGATGTCGTTCGTCTTATAGAAATCCGGGGCGAGGCCCAGCTCCTTCGCGCGCGAGCGGATATAGCTCATGGCGGCGAAGGCGGATTCCTTCATCACATCGCCGAGATTGCCGGTCAGCTCGAGCTTGCCGGTGCCGGGCACGACATTGACCTCGACCTCGAGCGTCGTGCCGCCGACGGCGGTCCATGCCAGACCGGTCACAAGGCCGATCTGGTCGCCCACGGTATTGGCCTCCGGCAGGTACTTGCGCACGCCGAGGAAGGCCTCGAGATTGCCGCCGGTGACGGTGATGCGCTTGGGCGGCTCGGCGGAGACGAAGCGCATGGCGCATTTGCGGCACAGCGCGGCCAGCTGCCGCTCGAGATTACGCACGCCGGACTCGCGGGTATAGCCCGCGATGATCTCGCGGATGGCGTCGTCGGAGACGCGCACCTGCGTGCGCTTCATGCCGTGCTGCTTGAGCTGCTTGGGCAGCAGATGCTGCTTGGCGATCTGCAGCTTTTCCTCATCCGTGTATGAGCCGAGCTCGATGACCTCCATCCGGTCGAGCAGAGCCCGGGGGATGGTGTCGGTCGTGTTGGCGGTGGTGATGAACATGCAATGGGAGAGGTCGAACGGGACCTCGATATAGTGGTCGCGGAAGCTGGAATTCTGCGCGGAATCGAGCACCTCCAGCAGGGCCGACGAGGGATCGCCCTTGTAGTCGCTGCCGAGCTTGTCGATCTCGTCGAGCAGCAGCAGGGCGTTTTTGCTCTTGGCCTGGATGAGGGCCGTCATGATGCGGCCGGGCATGGCGCCGATATAGGTCTTGCGGTGGCCGCGGATCTCGGCCTCATCCCGCACGCCGCCGAGCGAGAGCCGCGCAAGATGGCGGTTCAGCGCGCGCGCGATCGAGATGGCGACGGACGTCTTGCCCACGCCCGGCGGGCCGACCAGGCAGAGGATCTGCCCCGGCAGCTCCGGCGCGAGCTGCCGCACGGCCAGCGTCTCGAGAATGCGCTTTTTGACCGGCTCGAGGCCGAAATGATCCTCGTCGAGGATCTTCGCGGCAGACTTGACATCCAGCCGCTCCTTCGTCTCCTTGTTCCACGGCAGGTCAAGGATGGTATCAAGGTAATTGCGCAGCACGGCGGCCTCGGCCGAGCCCGCCTGCTGGCGCGCGAAGCGCGAGACCTCGCGCAGGAGCTTTTCCTCGGTCTCCTTGGGCAGCTTCAGGGCCTGGATCTTGGCGCGGTAGCTGTCAGCGTCGTTGTCGTCGTCTTCGCCGAGCTCCTCGCGGATGACGTGCAGCTGCTCGCGCAGGTAATAATCCCGCTGGTTCTGGTTGACGTTCTGCTGCACCTGATCGTTGATCTCACTCTCGAGGCGCAGGATATCGAGCTCCTTCGCCATCGTGCGCACGCACAGCTCCAGCCGGTGCACGGGCGGCAGCGTCTCAAGGATCTTCTGCTTGTCCTCATAGCCGAAGGTGGCGTTCTGGGCGATGAAATCGGCCAGCTCGCCCGCGTCGTCGCCGGCAGAGCCCTGCAGCAGGTTTTCCTGCCCGGATTTGACGGCGAGGTCGATGAACTGCTCAAACAGCTGATGCGCCTGCCGCACGAGCGCCTGCGTGCGCGGCACGGACGCGTTGTAGCCCGGCACGTCCAGCTCCATCGCGCGGGCGAAGAAGTAGGGCTCGGAATGGATCATGTCGGTCAGCTGGGCGCGGTATTTGCCCTCGACCAGGATGCGCATATTGTCGCCCGGCAGCCGCAGGATCTGGCGGACATAGGCGACGGTGCCGATCTGGTACAGATCGGCCTTTTTCGGCTCGTCGCACTGCACGTCGCGCTGGGCAACGAGGAAGATCATCTGGTCGCCGCGCATGGCTTCTTCCACGGCGCGCGCGGACTTGCTCCGGCCGACGTCAAAATGCGTCACGCAGCCGGGAAACACCACGATCCCGCGCAGCGGCAGGACCGGCAGGCAGGTCAGGGGCTTATATTCACTCATGGATGTTCTCTCCTTTCGTGGAGAATAAAAATACGCAGGAAGGGAGCGTGCGCTCCCTTCCTGGTTCTTGTGTTACAGCGTAACGCCTGCGTTCTTGATCGGAGCGCGGGGCTTCGAGGCGTCGCGGGTGATCTGCGGGGCTTCGCCGGTGCGCACGCAGCGCTCGGTGATGCAGACGGACTGGATGGTGGGGTCGGACGGGATCTCGTACATGATCTTCGTCATGATCTCCTCCATGATGGCCCGCAGGCCGCGGGCACCGATCTGGCGTTCGATGGCTTTTTCGGCAATGGCCTCCAGCGCGCCCTTTTCGAAGCTCAGCTCGACCTGATCGTAGGCCAGCAGCTTGTGATACTGCTTGCAGAGCGCGTTTTTCGGCTCGGTCAGGATGCGGACGAGATCGTCCTTGCCCAGCCCCTGCAGTGAGGTGATGACCGGCAGACGGCCGACCAGCTCGGGGATGATGCCGAATTTCAGAAGATCGTGCGGCTGGACCAGCTGGAAGAGCTTGCCGACGTTGTGGTCGCCCTTGCTCTTGACCGTGGAGTTGAAGCCGACGGCGGAGGTATCGGTGCGCTGCTCGATGATCTTGTCGAGCCCGTCGAACGCGCCGCCGCAGATGAAGAGGATGTTGGTCGTATCGACCTGAATGAACTCCTGCTGCGGGTGCTTGCGTCCGCCCTGCGGCGGGACGTTGGCGACCGTACCCTCGACGATCTTCAAAAGCGCCTGCTGCACGCCCTCGCCGGATACATCGCGGGTGATGGACGTGTTTTCGGACTTGCGGGCGATCTTGTCGATCTCGTCGATGTAGATGATGCCGCGCTCGGCCAGCTCGACGTCAAAATCCGCCGCCTGCAGCAGGCGGAGCAGGATGTTCTCGACGTCCTCGCCGACGTAGCCGGCCTCGGTCAGCGTCGTGGCGTCGGCGATGGCGAACGGCACGTTCAGGATCTTGGCCAGCGTCTGGGCGAAGAGGGTCTTGCCGGAGCCGGTGGGGCCGATGAGCAGGATGTTGCTCTTCTGCAGCTCCACATCGGAGTCGTTCTGGAAGTAGATGCGCTTATAGTGGTTGTAGACCGCGACGGACAGGGCGACTTTGGCGTCGTCCTGGCCGATGATATAGCGGTCCATGTAGGTTTTGATCTGCTCCGGCGTCGGGAGCGTATCCGGCAGCTCGAGCTGCTGGGTGTTGACGCCGTTGTGCATCTCATCGCGCAGGATGGACGAGCAGAGCTCGACGCATTCGTTGCAGATGTAGACGTTGGGGCCGGCGATGATCCGGCCGACCTGCTCCTGGCGCTTGCCGCAGAAGGAGCAGCGGATGGAGTCTCTTGCCAAGCTGGACTCCTCCTTTCAGGGATTATTGTCTCTTGTAGATGACCTTATCGACCAGACCGTAGGCCTGCGCCTCTTCGGCGGTCATGAAGTTGTCGCGCTCGGTGTCGACCTTGATGGTCTCCAGCGGCTTGCCGGTATTGGCGGCAAGGATCTCGTTGAGACGCTGCTTGATCTTCAGCATGCGCTCGACCTGGATCTGCATGTCAGTCGCCTGGCCCTGCGTGCCGCCGGAGGGCTGGTGGATCATGATCTCCGCGTTGGGCAGCGCCAGGCGCTTGCCCTTCGTGCCGGAGGACAGCAAGAACGCGCCCATCGAGGCGGCCATGCCCACGCAGATGGTGGACACGTCGCACTTGATGAACTGCATGGTGTCATAGATCGCCATGCCGTCGGTCACACTGCCGCCGGGGGAGTTGATATAAAACTGGATGTCCTTATCGGGATCCTGCGCCTCGAGATAGAGCATCTGCGCCACGATCAGGCTCGCGGTGGTGCTGTTGACCTCTTCGGACAGGATGATGATACGGTCGTTGAGCAGGCGGGAGAAGATATCGTACGACCGCTCGCCGCGGCTGGTCTGTTCAACGACATACGGAACTAAACTCATAGTGGGATTCTCCTTTCAGACGGATGTCAGGTTGGCTGTAGGATTCTACCCAACCGGTTGGAGAATTATTCCTCAGCCTTGGGAGCCTCTTCTGCGGGAGCTTCGGCAGCCTCGTCTTCCTTCTTGGCAGATTTCTTGGCGGCCTTCTTTTCCTTTTCCTTCTCGACGGGCTTGGCATTGTCGACGATCAGCTTCACAGCCTTGCGGCCCTTGAGATCGGACTTGACGGTCTCGACGTCGATCATTTCCTTGATCTTGTCCAGCTCCATCTTGTACTGCTCGGCCAGCTTCTTCAGCTCTTCTTCGACTTCCTCGTCGGTCACGTCGATGTTCTCCTGATGGACGATCTCGCTCAGCAGGATGTTGCTGCGGACGGTCTGCTCCGCCATCGGGCGCATGGAATCGCGCATGCCCTTGACGTCGCCGCCGATCATCTTGACGTAGTCTTCCATCTTCATGCCCTGGGACTGCAGCTGATAGGCAAACTGCTCGAGGTGCTTGTCGACCTGCTCGTCGATCATGCAGGCGGGGATGTCGCAGGTCATGTTCTTGCCGGCCAGAACGACAGCCTCGTTCTCAAAGTCACGGTCAACAGCTTCCTGACGCTTCTTGGCAAGGTCGGCCTTGATGCTCTTCTTGAGGGCGGCCAGCGTGTCGTATTCGGAGACGTCCTTGGCGAACTCGTCGTCGAGCTCGGGCTTGATGGTCTCCTTGACCTCGTGGATCTTGCACTGGAAGGTCGCGGCCTTGCCGGCCAGCTCCTTGGTGTAGCTCTCGGGGAAGGTGACCTCGACGGCCTTCTCTTCACCGGCCTTCAGGCCGACGAGCTGATCTTCGAAGCCGGGGATGAACGCGCCGGAGCCGAGCGTCAGGGTATAGCCCTCGGCCTTGCCGCCGTCGAAGGGCTTGCCGTCGACAAAGCCTTCAAAGTCCAGAATGACGGTGTCGCCGGTCTTGGCTTCGCGGTCAACGGTCTCGATGCGGGCGTTGCGGTCCTGCATGCGGCCGAGCTCTGCGTCGACTTCGGCCTTGGAAATGGAAACGGTCTCCTTGGGGACCTCGATGCCCTTGTACTCGCCGAGGGTGACCTCGGGGTAGAGCTCAGTGGAAACGGTCAGCACGACGCTGCCGTCTTCGGGGGTCTGCATATCGGTAACGGAGGGCTGGCCGACGGCCTTGAGCTCCTGCTTGACAATGGCAGCTTCGTAGATCTCGGGGAAGATCTCGTTGACGGCGTCTTCATAGAAGACCTGCGAGCCGTACATCCGCTCGACGAACTTGCGCGGGGCCTTGCCCTTGCGGAAGCCGGGGATCATGATATCCTTACGGATCTTGGCATAGGCCTTGTCCAGAGCAGTCTGGAACTCGTCCCTGGCGATCTCGATGGTGACCTTTGCGGCGCCGTTTTCTTTCTCTACGTTTTTGACGTTCATTGTGGTACTTTCCTCCTATGCGGTGCGGCCCATGAAAAAAGCCGATATTCACCATTCTCATTTGAATCCGCTCTATTCTACCAGACTTCGTGCAAGAAATCCACTGTTTTTTCAGGAATTTATCCGAATTCAGAAAAAATTCAAAATCTTTCCGCTCATCCGATCCGCTGCGGCTGAAAATCGACGTGATCGGCCGAGACAAGGCGGTATTCCGTGCCCCGGTACGGCCCCTCCAGCGCCAGCCGGATGGAGTCGGCGTGCAGATGGCCGTAATAGCAGCGCGTCACGCCGTAGGTCTCGAACAAAGCCAGGATCTCCGGGCAGACATAGCCCCGGTAGCGCGGCGGGTAGTGCAGGAAGCAGTATTTTTCCTTCTCTCCCGCCAGCTGCAGCGACCGCTCCAGCCGCCCGAGCTCGCGCCGGAAGATCTTCTCGTCGTGGCTGCCGGCCTTCTGTTCGTCATAGAACCAGCCGCGCGTGCCGCAGAGCGCAAGCTCCCCATAAAAGAAGCAGCTGTTGTTCAGCACGTGAAAATCCGAAAAGCCGTGCTCCGCGCAGAAGCGGTCAAAGGCCTTGAGCGTCGTCCACCAGTAGTCGTGGTTGCCCTTGAGGATGATCTTGCGGCCGGGGATGGCGTTCATGAAGGCAAAATCCTCCGCCGCGTCCTCCAGACTCATTGCCCAGCTGAGATCGCCGAGCAGCACGGTCGTATCCTCCGGCCCGATGACGCGCAGGTTCTCCCGGAGCTTGTCGACATAGCCCTCCCACCGGCCGCCGAAGACGTCCATCGGCTTATCGGCCGGCCCCAGCGACAGGTGCAGATCGCCGATCGCGTACAGGGCCATTACTGCAGAAACTCCGTGACGATGGACTGCATCGCGGTCTTGTCTGCGACTTCGCCGAAGCGCGGGGTCTTGCCCGCGAGACTGGCCAGCGGCAGCGGCGCTTCGCGGCCGGTCACGGCCGTGAGCTGGCCCAGGACCTTCGTGCCGGGCTGATGCTCCGTCACGCCGAGCGCGTCCAGCACGCTCGCGCAGAACTTGAAGGGGCTGGCCGTGGACTCGACGACAGTCAGCGTCCCGTCGCCGGTCTCGGCGCGGTAGCCCTCCAGCACGGTGCAGGCCACAGCGGTATGGGTGTCAAGCAGATAGTTCTTTTCGCGGAAGGTCTTGCCGATCGTCTGCGCGCCCTGCGCGTCAGTGCAGAAGCCGCAGGAGAACTCTGCCTGGACCGCGCGGAACACCCGCTCCGAGACGGTATAGCGGCCGGTCTCGGCGAGCGCCTGCATGTACCCGCGCACCTCCTCGTCCGAGCCCGACAGCAGGTACAAAAGCCGCTCGAGGTTTGACGAGATCAGGATGTCCATCGACGGCGAAGCTGTCTGATAGAACGGGCGGTTGCGGTCATAGGTGCCGGTCCGGATGAAGTCGGTCAGGACGTTATTCTCGTTCGACGCGCAGATGAGCCTGCCGATGGGCACGCCCATCTTCTTCGCGTAGAAGCCGGAGAGGATGTTGCCGAAGTTGCCCGTCGGCACGCAGACGTTGACGGTCTGCCCTTCCTTGATGGCGCCGGAGGCGAGCAGGTCGCAGTACGACGAGACGTAATACACGATCTGCGGCAGGACCCGGCCCCAGTTGATGGAGTTGGCCGAGGAGAGGAAATAGCCGCGGGAGGCGAGCGTCCCGCGCAGCTGCGCATCGGAGAAGATGCGCTTGACGCCGGTCTGCGCGTCGTCAAAGTTGCCGCGCACGGCGCACACGCCGACGTTCCGGCCCTCCTGCGTGACCATCTGGAGCTTCTGGATCTCCGACACGCCGCCGTCGGGGTAGAAGACGAGGATCTTCGTGCGGTCCACGTCCCGGAAGCCCTCGAGCGCGGCCTTGCCGGTGTCGCCGGAGGTGGCGACGAGGATGCAGACGGTCTTCTCCTCGCCGGTCTTTTTGAGCGAGGCCGTCAGCAGATATGGCAGCATCTGCAGGGCCATGTCCTTGAACGCGCACGTCGGCCCGTGCCAGAGCTCCTGGATATAGGTGTTGTCCGCGAGCTGCACGACGGGCGCAGCCGCGGGGGTATCAAATTTGGCAGGGCCATAGGCCTTCTGCGCGAAGCCGAGCAGCTCTTCCTCGGAGAATTCCTCGAGATAGAGCTTCATGATCTTCGCTGCCCGCTCCGGATAGGACAGACGCGCGAGCGCGCGGATGTCCGCCAGGGTCAGCTGCGGAATGGATTCCGGCAGATACAGACCGCCGTCGCGGCTGAGGCCCTCCACGATGGCCTGGCTGGCAGTCAGACGGCGGGAAGAATCCCGGGTACTTACATAATGCATGTTTTCACGACCTTCATCAAAGAATTGCAGAACAGGTTCTGTATGGTTTCATCGGGATATCCGGCGTCGGCCAGGTAGCGCCCGAGGGTCTCATAATCATTCAGCGCGGCAAAGCCCTCCGGCAGCACGCTGCAGCCGTCGAGATCCGCGCCCAGCGCGAGATGTCCCTCGCCGCCAAGATCAAGGAAATGATCGAGATGGCGGCGCAGATCGTCAAACGTCACGCGCGGCCCGTCGGTCAGAAACGGCCCGTAGAGGTTGAGCCCCGCCGTGCCGCCAAGATCGCAGATGGCCTGGAACTGCGCGTCGGTCAGATTGCGCGGGTGCGGGCAGACGGCGAACGAATCGGAGTGGCTGGCCACGATCGGCTTTTCCGCCAGCTCCGCCATGTCCCAGAAGCCCTTTTCGGACAGATGGCTCACGTCCACGAGCATGCCGAGCTTCTGTGCGCGTCGGAAGAAGCGCTTGCCCTTCTCCGTCAGCCCCTCGCCGGTCTGGCAGGAGCCGGACAGGCCGTTCGGCAGGTTCCACACGAGTGAGACCATCCGCACGCCCGCCTCATATGCAAGCTCCAGCAGTCCCTCGTCCTCGCGCACGGCTTCCGCGCCCTCAATGGCGAGAAAGGCGGCGCACTTGCCCGCCTGCATGGCGGCTTCCGCCTCCGGCGCGGTGCGGCAGAGGGTGATCCTGTCTTCGTTTTTGCGCAGCTGTGCCAGAAAATAGTCCAGCGCGCGGGAAAAATGCTCTGTATGGGGCATGCGCGTCTCGATCCACGCGGTGCAGAACGCGAAGAACTGGGCGTAGCCGCCGAGCCCCGCGGCCTTGTCCAGCGACACGGCAAGATCGCTGCTGCGCAGCTGCTTTTCCTGCAGCCAGAGCTCGACCGGCGTGTCGCAGTGGCCGTCAAATACACGGTATAGCATCAGAAAGCGTCCTCCATATGGGTGATCTGCGGGCGGCGGGTCTGTGTGCCCGCGGGCGCGTAGATCTCGATTACGTCGAAGCGCGGCTGCAGCTCCGACTCGTGTTGGGATAAGTACAAAAGCGCGGTGGCGCGCAGCCGCTGCTGCTTGCGGCTGTCGACAAATTCCCGCGCGGCGGCAAAATCCGCCGATTTTCGCAGCTTGACCTCGCAGAAGATGAGATAGCGGCGGTCCGCCGCGATGATATCGATCTCGCCGAGGCGGGTGCGGTAGTTCATGGCCTCGATGCGGAAGCCCTTTTTCCGCAGATACGCCGCGGCCGCTGCCTCGCCCCAGGGGCCGAGCAGATCACGTGCCCGCATAGAATTTTTTTAAAAACGTCTGCCGGTGGATGGGGCAGGGGCCGTATTCCCGCAGCGCCGCATAGTGCCGCTTCGTGCCGTAGCCCTTGTGGACGGCAAAGCCGTACTGCGGGTATTGCTCGTCGTATTGCTCCATCAGCCTATCCCGCGTCACCTTTGCCAGGATCGATGCGGCGGCAATGGAGGCGGACAGGCTGTCGCCCTTCACGATCGTCCGGACGGGCAGGCCGAAGTCTTTGGAGCGGTTACCATCGATGAGCGCCAGCTCCGGCGGTGGGGCCAGCTGCGCCATCGCCCGCTCCATGGCGAGGAAGGTCGCCTGCAGGATGTTGATCTCGTCGATCTCCTGCTCGCTCGCAAACGCGATGCCATAGCTGACGGCCTCGGCGGTGATGACGCTGCAGAGCTCCCGGCGCTTTTTGTCCGTAAGCTTTTTCGAGTCGTTCAGGCCCGGGATCACCAGCTCCGGCGGCAAGATCACCGCCGCCGCGCAGACCGGCCCGGCCAGCGGCCCGCGCCCGGCCTCATCCACGCCGCAGACCAGCTGAAAGCCGTCCGCGAACGCCTCTTTTTCATAGAGCCACAGATCGATCGGTGTTTCGTGTTTCATGCGTCCTGCTCCTCCGGGCTTTCGAGCGTGAGTCTGCCAAGCTTGCCGCTGCGGTAATCGTCCATCAGCGCCTTTGCCATCCGCTCGGTGTTGACCTCGCCGCCGGAGACGAGATAGCCGCGCTTCCTTCCCGCCAGCTGCAGCAGGTCATAGCCATCCGCGCCCTCCGGCGCTTCGAGCTTGTAGCGCTCGAGCAGCGTCTGGGGGTAGAACCTCGCCAGAAGCTCCATAAAATGGCATGCAAGCGTCTCGGTGTCGATGACGTCCTCTTTGACTGCGCCCGTGTAGGCCAGCCGCATGCCGACCTCCGGGTCTTCGAACTTCGGCCACAGGATGCCCGGCGTGTCCAGAAGCAGCAGCCCCTGGTCGACCGTGATCCACTGCTTGCCGCGCGTGACGCCGGGGCGGTTTTCCGCCTTGGCGCCCTTGCGCCCGGCGACCTGGTTGATGAACGTCGATTTCCCCACGTTCGGGATGCCGACGATCATGAGCTTGAGGGGCCTTCCGACCTGCCCCTTTTCCGCGTAGCGCGCCAGCTTTTCCGCCAGCAGCTCCCGCACGGCCGGCACGAAGCCGGAAATGCCCTTTTTCGTCTTGCAGTCGGTCTGCAGGACGCTGTAACCCCTGGCGCGGAAATGCTCCGCCCAGCGCTTTGTCATCGCGGGATCGGCCATATCGATGCGGTTGAGGATGATCATCCGGGGTTTCGTGCCGCAGATGGCGTCGATGTCCGGGTTGCGGCTGGCAAGCGGGATGCGCGCATCCAAGATCTCGCACACGGCGTCGACGAGCTTCACGTCCGCCTCGATCATCCGGCGCGTCTTGGTCATGTGGCCCGGATACCACTGGATATTCATCGTTGCTTCGCTGTTTGCTTCCTGTTTCATGATACTGCTCCGAATCTGTGCCAGTCCCGGCCGCCGGTCACGGCGCCGAGTTCGTTGGTCTGCCGCCCCGGGAAGATGACGAGCAGCACCTTGCCGAGCACGGCCTCTTTCTTGACGCAGCCGACGTCGGAAAACCGGCTGTCCTCCGAGTGGTTGCGATTGTCGCCCATGACGAACAGCTCACCCTCCGGCACGGTGACGGGATAGTCGAGCGCCTTGCCGTATTCGGCGTAGCTCAGGTACGTCGGCTCGAAGGTATAGCGCTCGTCGAGCGCCTGCCCGTTGACGTAGACGACGCCGGCATTGAAATCGATATCGACCGTCTGCCCGCCGACCGCGATGACGCGCTTGACCAGCAGCTCGTCGTTATCCGAGAACGGCGGCGTGTACAAAACCACGATGTCGCCCTGTCTGGCGTTTCGGTAGAGGAAATTGCTCTCCAGCACCAGATAGTCCTTGTCCACGAGCGTCGGGTACATCGAGCTGCCGCTGACGCCGTTCACGCGGAAAAAGAACACGAACATCAGCGTGATGACCGCGAGCATCCGCACCAGATCAAATAAGCTCAGATAGGCCTCATAGCCCTTCGGCTCCGGCTGCTTTGCAGGCGTCTGCGCCTCGTCCGGCTGCTGCGCGTGCAGGTTCTTGTCTTCCTGTTCCATGCTCCAAAGATCCCCCATTTCGGAAGAAGCGTAAAGATATCAGTATTATATACGATTCTGCACAATAAAGAAAGAGGAAAATCGCCTTTTCTTGCGGCAGCAGGGCAGGTGTGCTATACTGGAACAAAAAAGAAAAGGAGGCGGCGGTATGTACCGGATCCTGGTGGTCGAGGACGACCCCGGCATCGCGCAGGCTGTCTGCGCGCATTTGAGGCAGTGGGAGCTGGAGGCGCGGTGCGTGCAGAACTTCCGTGCGGTCATGGACGAATTCACGGCGTTCGACCCGCAGCTCGTGCTGCTGGATATCTCGCTCCCGTTTTTCAACGGCTATCACTGGTGCACGCAGATCCGCAGCGTCTCGCGCGTGCCGGTCATGTTCCTCTCGTCCGCGGCGGAGAATATGAACATCGTCATGGCGATGAACATGGGCGCGGACGATTTCATCGCCAAGCCCTTTGACCTCGACGTGCTGACGGCCAAGGTGCAGGCGCTTCTGCGCCGGACGTATGACTTTGCCGCGGCCAGCCCGGTGCTCTCGCACCGCGGCGCTGTTTTGCAGACAGGCGACCAGTCGCTGCTCGTGGACGGGGAAAGGCTGCCGCTCAGCAAGAACGAATACCGCATCCTCTGGACGCTCCTGCAGGACAAGGGGAAGATCGTCAGCCGCGAAAAGCTCATGGAGGCTTTGTGGCAGACCGACAGCTTCGTCGATGAGAACACGCTGTCAGTCAACATGGCGCGCCTGCGCAAAAAGCTCGACGGCGCGGGGCTGACGGGCTTCATCACGACAAAAATCGGTGCGGGCTATCTGGTAGAATGATATGAAGCTGTTTTTGCATTATCTGCGCTCCAAGGCGCTGAAGATCGGGGCGTTTTTGCTGTTCGCCCTTTTGTTTCTGGTCTCGTTCCGGCTGTACCACCTGCCGCTGGCGGCGGTGTGGTATCCGTCGGCGCTGTGCGCGGCGCTGGGGCTCGTGATCCTGCTGCTAGACTTCCGGCGCGTCCGGCAGCGGCATCTGGAGCTGCAGCAGATCCTGAAAAGCCTCCCCACCCTGCCGCAGACGCTTCCGCAGCCGCAGGCGGTCTTAGAGGAGGACTACCGCGCGCTCACCCGCGCGCTGCTCGCGCAGCAGCGCACGCTGGAGACCCAGCTGAACAGCCGGTATCAGGACATGCTCGACTACTATACCCTCTGGGCGCACCAGATCAAAACGCCCATCGCCTCCATGCGCCTTTCCCTGCAGCAGGAGGATACGCCCAAGGCCCGGCAGCTGCTGCAGGAGCTTTCGCGCGCGGAGCAGTATGTCGGGATGGTCATGGTCTATCTGCGGCTGACGGACGGCGGCAGCGACTTTGTGCTGCGCACCTGCGATCTCGACGCGATCGTCCGGCAGGCCGTGCGGCGCTTTGCCGGGGAGTTCATCACGCGGAAGCTGAAGCTCTGCTATGAGCCTTTGAACGCAGCGTGCGTCACGGATGAGAAGTGGCTGCTGTTCGTGGTGGAGCAGGTCTTGTCCAATGCGCTCAAATACACGCGGGAGGGGTCGATCACCATCACGATGGAGCACCCGAAAACGCTCGTCATCCGCGACACGGGCATCGGCATCGCGTCGGAGGATCTGCCGCGCATCTTTGAAAAGGGCTACACCGGCTACAACGGCCGCGGCGACCAGAAGGCCAGCGGCCTCGGCCTCTATCTGTGCCGGACGATCTGCCGGAAGCTCGGCCACTCCATCACCGCCGAATCGGCCCCGGACGAAGGCACCGCCATCCGCATCGGCCTCTCCCAACGCCAGGTCCGGGAATGACGCTGCCCCTTGGCTCCCCTTCCAGGGGCCGATTCCCCCTATCAGGGGGAAATGTCCCG
>OLSB01000841.1_pt1 | contig 34081 bp, 30 predicted proteins | sample 1672071 | NCBI WGS metagenome assembly OLSB01 (sample SAMEA3136642, study PRJEB25190) | human gut metagenome | biome: human gut; feature: human-associated habitat; material: faeces | place: Austria | collected 2013 | reverse complement strand
GTTATGAGGTGGCTATCGGCAAGGTCGGTGAAAAGGAGATCGACTTCATCGCAACGAAGATGAATGAGAAAAAGTATATCCAAGTCACCGACAACATGAACGCCCCCGAAACCCGCGCACGGGAGCTTGCGCCGCTGCAAGCGGTTCAGGACAATTACGAGAAGATCGTGATTGCGATGGACTGCGACCTCATCAGCGACGTGGACGGTATTAAAATCGTAAAGGCGCTGGACTTCCTGCTCAGCGAAGGGTAATTCCATGCCAAAAAGGGAGGCTGCGCTTGTGAAGCGCAGCCTCCCTATATTCCGTTCTATCCCGCGTCCTCCGGTTCAAAGGGGTGAAGGGCGTGGTAAAGCTTCTGTCGCTCTCCGGCGCTGCGGTACGCGGCAAGGGGGCGAAACGGCGGACGTTTTCCCGTCTTTCTCTGCCTGCGGTAACGCAGCACCAGCACGGCAGGCGCGGCAGGCAGGAGAAGGGGATGCTCCTTGCAGGCAGGCCAATGGGTATGGCAGGTCTCAACGCCCGTGCGGAGGAAGCTGACCAGTCGATTTTCCGCCCGCCCGTCGGTAAAGAGCCGCTGCCCGTAGCGCTCCTCCTTGCAGCCGAAGTTCCCGGTGCGCAGGATATCCGCAAGCAGCGCGCGGCACAGCGCCTCATCCGCGGTCATGCACCACGGGGCATCCTCCCGCGGCAGGGCAAGCTCCTCCACGCAGATGCGGGTAATGACCCGTGCGAAGGGAAGCAGTCCGAATCGGGACAGCTTTGGCAGCAAGTCCTCCCACCGCTCCGGCGTCATATCACGGTGGACAAACGCCGCCCAATCGCAGAGCTGCCGAAGCCCCAGACCGCTGCTCGTGATATGCTCCAGCTTGTGGAGCAGCAGCAAGACAGCCTGACGCTCCGGCGGCAGGACGGGAAGACCGCCGCGAAGGACTCCTTCTCCCGCGGCATACCGGAAGTATTCCCGCAGGGGCGCGCCGCTGTCGCCGGAAGGGATACCGGGCGGCTCAAAGTGCAGCTCTACAAGAAATTGCTCCCGATGCATGGAGCGATGGAAGGGATGGTTGTCCTCCGGCGGACAATAGCCTCTGGCGCAGAGGATCGCCTCCGCTTTTTTTACATCGGCGGGGAAGAGCAGCAGGTCAATGTCTCCGGCGCAGCGCAGCTCCGGCCGTGGATAGCACGCGGCAGAGGAACTGCCCTTCAAGATCACGCAGGGGAGCCCTGAAAGTGCCTTCAGCACCTCCTGCTGCTCGCCGAGGAGCTGCTCGTTATACCACATGGCAGAGAGGACCTCCTGCCGCCAGGGGACGGCTGTCTCCTTGGGGATGGCAGCTCGCTCCTGTTCCGTCAGGCAGTCATAAACCAGCAAATGAACGCTGTGGCTGACGGCTTCCTCAAAAACACGCTGCCAGTCCACATCCGATGGCAGCGGCAGTTCACATCCAAAGAGGGCGCGACGCAAAAGGGTCAATAAGCTCTGTTCCGTATCCGTCATAGGGCTGACACCTCCAAGCCGCAAAAAAGTTGGATACAGTATAGCAGAAAACAACAGATACAACAAGCACCTGATTTTCCGCGTCTCCGACCATGGGCGTTCTATAGGATCGCGCGGAGGGGAACACGGTCGAATAATTGAACAAAATCAAATTTTTGTTCAATACAGGGGAGGGCGCATAGCGCATAGCGCGCCAAGCGCCCCTTTTCCTATCCGTTCCACTCCGACAAGCTGTGCAGCGTGATGTTCTCCGGCTTTTCCACCGCTTTCATCGCTTCAATGGCGGCAGTGCAGTCTGTGTAAACGTTCAGCTTCTCGCTGCGGTTGAACTGCGGGTCGACCGCAAAGCCTGCGTCCGAGGGCCGCAGCAGCACCAGCGCCGAAGCACCGGGGATCACGCACTCCTTCAGCAGACGGGAAACGTTCGCGCCGAGGATCACCGTATGATACAGCCCGCTGCCAAGCTGCTCGTCCTTCGCCGCTCCCGCGTAGGCCCCGTCGCCGGAAACGGTCACCGTTTTCGTGCCCGCGTTGTAGCTCCAATACGTCCCGGGACCCGCGATCTTCGGGTTTCCCAGCTCCTCCGGCACGTCCATCCCCTGCATATTGTAGGCAGGCGCCGACGCTGCGGCATATTGGTACTCCGTGCCCGCCCTTGCGTTGATGTAGAAATAGTTGAAGCCCGCACTGTTTCCCGGCGAGACCGTGTAGACCATGACCGCGCCATTCGGTTTTGTGAAGGTCGCCGTCCCCTCCTCGATCGAGGGAAATCCGATCTTCAGCGTGACGCCGATCTCCGCGAACGCCTTTGTGAGCAAAAGCCCATGCTCTTTTATGTCTTTTTGCGGAATGCTGTTGCAGGTATACCAGCCCTTTTCCGCGCAGAGCGCGAGCTCGTCGTCCATCAGGCGGCAGAAGTTCTGATAGGCCTCCTCCGTAACGGTCACGGAATCGTCGAACAGCTCCCAGAAAAAGCTCTGTGTATACGCCCTGTCGTAGGCGTTGCCCATGGAAAAATGCCGCTGGAGCCGCTTCAGCAGCAGATACTTGTACTGATTGGATGTATAGCTCATACCTTGCCCCGCTTTCTTCTGACACTGCCGTACATCTTGACCGCGTGGCGGAACTCTCCAAGGGAAAAGTCCGGGAACAGCGTTTCGGTGAAGTAAAGCTCTGAATAGGCGGACTGCCACAGCAGGAAGTTGGAAAGCCGCTGAAAGCCGCCCGTGCGGATGATGAGGTCAGGCTCGGGAAGATCCTGATACAGCGCCGCCGTGATCTCCTCCTCCGTCCGCGCGCCCTTGGCAACGGCGTCCACGATCTCCATCCGCCCGGAGTAGTTGCAGCACAGATTCAGCGTCAGGCCGTCACAGTGGGCGGTCTCGCGCTGGATGCGCTCCATTTTTTCGATGCTCTCAGGCGGCACGCGCTTGTCCGTGCCGGAGATGAGTACGCGGATGTTGTTTGCCGCAAATTCCCGATACCGTTCAAAATACCGGTTCGCCATGGAAAAGAGCGCGTCCACCTCCTCCTTGGGCCGATTCCAGTTCTCCCACGAAAAGCAGTAGACAGACAGGGCCGGAATGCCCATGTCCACGCACCAGTGCATCATGTCCTCCACCTTGTTCAAGCCCTGCTCGTGCCCCAAGGAGCGCTCCAGACCGCGCTGCTCCGCCCAGCGTCCGTTTCCGTCGGCGATGACCGCAACATGGTTCAGCCGGTTCACGATTTCGCCCCCTTCTCGGCGGTCGCCGGATAAACGGCGGTCACAACGCCGCTGTTCGCCCCGTTGCTGACGCTCGCCGCGCCCGCTGCCGTGAAGAAGTTCTCCGCCACGCCGTCAAATGTATATCCGACCTTTGCCTTCAGCGTGATGGTCGCCGTGTAGACCGTAGCGTAGTTAAATGCCACAGCGTTCGGCGACCACGCGACCGTGCCGGTGAACTGTCTGCCCTCCTGGACGACCTTCTTGGGATATTTGCGCGCAACCGGCGCGGGGATGCCCTCGATGACAGACTCCGTCACCGTGACACGTTCCGCCTCTTCAAGCCCGAAGATGGCGACGGTCAGTTCCCGGCTCGGCGCGTTCACAGCGGAAATGGTGATGGTGGTGAAGCCCACCGTCCCCTCTTTTTTGTTCGGAGCGGTAACAGCGGTGTTCACGACGGTCAGCGCCGCTGCGATCACCGCCTGCGTGTTGACGGTGGAGGAATCGGACGGCAGACCGAGCTGCACGCCGTTTTCGCCGATCTTGTAGCCCTCGGCGGTCAAGGTGTAGGTCGTCCCCTGCTCGGCGGTGTCCCAGCCGGTGAGCGTGAACAATACCGGCGCGCTGACCACATAAGCGGGGCTGCCGCCCCCGCTCTCTTCGAGCGTGCCGACCAGCTTCTGCCCCTTGGCGTAGGCGGTCTTGCCCTTGCGCACGTCGCCTGCCGCCGCCGTCGCGTCGCCCGTGTCCGTCCCGGTCTGGATATTTGCGATGGTTTCCGGCATCTGCGCGAGCGTCAGCTTGTCCGTGCCGCCGTTTTTCGCGCGGATCGCGTCCGCGATCGCCGTCAGCTTGTCAGTAAGTGCCATGTTCGACCACCCCCAGCCGTCCGTCGATGTATTCCCGCATGGCGCTTACATCGTCCTCGGTCCAGTAGTCCACGCCGCGAATCGGCGTTTTGCCGTCCACGCCGTCCTTTCCGTCTGTCCCATTTCTTCCGTCTGTCCCGTCCTTTCCGTTTACGCCGTCCTTTCCGTTTACGCCATCCTTGCCGTTTACGCCATCCAGTCCCTTCGGCAGTGGGAAAGCACTCTCCTTGTAGCTGTGGCTATCCAGTTCCCACAGCATCCAAAAGCCGTTTTCACCGGGGATGGGCGGATGACAGTTCATCTCCCGGACGTTGGACTCCAACCGGGTGAACTCGCTGGGCGAGGCGGGCCATTCGCCGTCCGTCAGACTTTCCGCCACAAAAACGCTGATCACATTGCTGTGCTGTACGGTCACGCCGTTGGTGCGGAGCGTTCCCACCAGCTGCAGGCTGTACCAGCCCCACAGCGCCAGATGCTTTTCCGTCAGCACGCAGCCCACGTCCCCCTCCATGGGGCTCAGGGGAATGACCTCGTACCAGTCCCCCTTCCGTACCCGCATCTCCCAGTCATAGCCCTGCGGCGTGCCGCGCACCAGCAGCACGCGGGAAAGATGGTCGTACTGGCGTGCCAGAATACTGCCGTCGTGTGAGATCTCCCAATCTTTGAAATAAATCATATCTGCTCCTCCCTATTCTTCTATTATTCATCAAATTTTGGAAGAACGCTTCCGACCTAACTCTCAGAATCACGACACGCCATCAAAATGCAGTAAAAATTTTTTGTTATGACATCATTTCGACCATTCTCCTCTTGACGGCATGACATTATAATGTCATAATGTTAGCAACGAGCGGTTGCTGCGGGCCAGCCCGCAGCCGTGCAAAACGATTTCATCTGGAATTTTCAAGGAACGACATCAAACGACGCACAAACGGAGGTCTTGTCGATGGAACAGGAAAAGAAGATCAAGCTGCTGGTCTACGCCACGGAGGACGAGCGGGCACGCATCAAAATGGCCGCGGCCAAGCTGCACATGAGCATGAGCCAGTTGATCCTGGACAGCGTGCTGGAGCAGGTCGCCAGCATTGAGGAGCTGGAAAAGAACGGAGGGAGCCAGTTATGAAAACGATCGCTGTCATGAACCAGAAGGGCGGCACCGGCAAGACCACCAGCGCCATCAATCTGGCGGGCGAGCTGGTTCGCCGCGGCAAGAAGGTTCTCATCGTGGACATGGACACTCAGGGCAACGCCACCAGCAACCTCCAACTGACGGACGTGTCCCCCTTCACCCTGACCGACGTGATCGTATCCAAAACCGCCGTCCTGGCGGACACCATCTGCCACACCAGCATCGAAAACCTCGATCTCATCCGGGGCGGCGGTCTGCTGGCGCCGGCGCTGGCAGCCATGCAGGAAATGCCCTTCGGCAGGGACACCACCCTGCGCCGCCTGCTGCCGCAGCTTCCCGATACATACGATTTTGTATTCTTCGACTGCTCCCCTTCTCTCGAAAGCCTTTTTAACATCAACGTGCTGGTCGCCGTTGAGTATGTTCTCATCCCCATCAAGGTGGACAAGAACTCCATCGAGGGCTATGACGTGATGCTGGAAACCATCCAGTCCGTCCGCGAGATCGCCAACCCCGACATTCGCGTGCTGGGCATCTTTATGACGGCGGTGGAGGTCTGCTCCAGTCTCGATAAGGAAATGATCTCCCACTTCCCTGCCATGCTGCCCGAACTCGCGTTCAAAACCTTCATCCGCAAGAATATCGACGTCAAAAAAGCGCCTCTGGCGCTTCAACCCCTCTGCTTCTTCTCTCCCCGCTGCGCCGCGACTGTCGACTATGCCGCTTTGTGCGACGAAATGCTGGAAAGAATGGGGGGCTGATGAATGGCGAGCAAGAAGAATCCCTCCATTTTCTCCACGCTGCAAAAGACCACTGCCAATGCCAGCGCCGTGAACGGTGAATTCACCCACCAGATCCCGCTGGACGCGCTGGAGGATAACCCCCTGAACCGTTTTTCCATGGCGGAGGATGAGGAATTCCTCTCCACCATGCACTCCATGGAGAAGGACGGCTTGCTGGAGGATATCATCGTCACCCCGTCGGACACGGAAGGCCACTACCGCATCATCAGCGGTCACCGGCGCGTCCACGCCTCCCGAAAGCTGGGCCGCGCCACCGTGCCCTGCAAGATCCGCCATTACGACAGTAAGCTTTCCGAGCTGCGGGCGCTGATGGGCGCCAACATCCACCGCCGGAATATCTCCGCCTTCGACATGGCGCGCCAGTTGGAGACCCTGCGCAGCACGCTGGCGGAAGAGGGCGGGCTCCCCGATAATGTGAAGGAGCAGTCGGAGCTGATGGCATCTCAGGTCGATCTGAGCCGCGCCACCGTGGAACGGTATCTGGATCTTCTGAATCTGGATGAAACCGTTACCGCATGGGCGGAGCATGGGCAGATGACCATGACCGACGCCTATGAGCTGGCGCGTCAGAAAAACATCCATCTTCAGCCCGTCGTAGAGGAGTATGTTGCCCGGAACGACGCCAAGGGCGACCTGCCCGCGCTGGTGCACCGCGCCATCGCATGGGCAAAGGCAGCCGAACTCCCCCCTCCCCCGGCAAAGCCCGCCCAGAGCGCCAACCCCCTGCGGACGGTCGACTCCTTCGGAAGATCGGTCCGGCGCAGCATCGCCCAACTGAAGGAGCTGGATCTCAGCACGGACGTGGACAAGGACACCGCCAGGAAAAAGCTTGACACCTGCCTTGAAAATCTGGAGGAGCTGCGCCGCACCGTGGAGACGCTCAAAATGGTTTTGGACGACTGACTTACGGAAAACAAAAACCGCCCAAAACGGGTCCTATACAAAAAAATCCGACGCATTCGCGTCGGATTTTTTTCTTCTCTGGACAACGCCGCTTTTGCAGCACGATACGCCGAATTTCAGAAAATGCCTTGGAATTATGACCTTTGCGCGGAAAAACGTGTGCTGCTCCTGCCCCTGAACAGGCTTGACCGGCAGCACTGTGCAAGTCGTGCTGCCGGTCAAAAGAGACTTCTCTATTGCCTTTTGAGGTGTCTGTACCTTTATCCGTACTGGTAGAAGAGAGAGGCGAAGCCGCCCGAATGGACCAGGCACGCACCGTCGCTTTTTACCTCGCCGCGGCGGAGCAGATCGCACATACCCCAAGCCGTCTTGGCCGTGTAGATGCGCTCAAGGAGCACGCCCTCCAGCTGCGCCATCTGCTCGATCATCGCGTCCGACTGTTCGGTGGGAATCCCCCAGCCGTCGCCGCGGTACTGGCCGTGAACGGTCATGACGGACGAGATGGGAACAGGAGGCGTAAGGCCGGTGTAGCGCTCCAATCCGCGGAAAAGATCGTCGAGTATGCTCTCAAGCTCCTCTTTCGTGTTCTCCACAGAGACGACGTGCACATGGAAGGGTGCACCCAGAAGGGCTGTGCCGTACACGATGCCCGCTGCCATTCCGCCGTTCCCGCCGGGGACGAACAGATCGTGGATCTGCGCGCCGGCGGGAGAATTCACCAGCTCGATCGGCAGGTGGAAATAGCCGACGGCAGCATGAACGGAGGTCGCGCCATTTTCCACGACAAAGGGCTTTTTCCCCTCCTGCCGCAAGCGCTCAGTCAGCTCCTCCACATAGACATTGCGTTCCGTTTCCGGGATAGTCCCCACATAGTGCTCCTCCACGCCGGAGAGCTTGTTGAGCAGGATGTTGCCCGCAAGATGCGTGGGCTGATCGTTGTTGTGCACCAGAATACACTTGATCCCCAGCCGGCAGCAGGCGGACGCGGCGATAGAGCACAAGTTGGAGTTCTCCTGCCCGGAGGCGATCACCACATCGCAGCCCTGCGCCTGTGCCTCGCCCAGCAGGTATTCAAGCGGACGGACCTTGTTGCCGCCGGAGCCGACGCCGTTGAGGTCGTCGCGCTTGATGTAGAGCGGGCAGGTATTCAGCTTCCGCTCCAGACGCGGCAGACGGTGCACAGGGGTAGCAAAATCGCACAGCCTGCTGCGCGGAAAGGCTGTCAGGGCAGCTTCCAGTTCGATTCCTGTCATATGCGCACTCCTTAGAGGGGCTTGCCGGTCTGCTTGTCGTACTTCTTGCACTTGAGCGTGAAATGCACCGTCTCATTGCTCTTGAACACGCCGAAGCCGATAAACGCCGTGACGACCGCGAGAATGGGAGAGAGCAGCGCGATCAGGTTGAAGGGCAGATACTGGGCGACGGACACGCCGAACAGACCCGTATACAGGATGGCAGAGGCGTCCCAGGGCACGATGGAGCCGAGCACGGTTCCCGTGCACTCAAGCGTGCGGGACATGACGCAGGGATTGACGTCCATATCGTCGAACGCGTTTCTGAACGCGATGGCGGGAAGGCTGAGGGTGCAGGACTGACCCGCGCCGCCAAACATCAGCACAATGCCGGTCACGGTCAGGGAAAGCACCAGACCGCCGACAGACTTGACGACCTTGCACAGGCTGTCCATCAGGCGATGGAGCACGCCGGTGCGCTCGAAAATACCGGAGAACATACCCGCGCCGATGCACAGGAAGATCGTTTCCGCCATACTGAGGGCGCCGCCGCGGGAGAGGAGCTTGTCCACATCCGCATTGCCGGTTGCGCTCACAAAGCCGTTGATGGCGGCGGAGATCACATCGTTCAGGGAAGCACCCTGGAAGACCATCGCCCAGATGCAGCCGATGACCAGACCTCCGGCAAAGACGGGGATGGTGGGCTTGCGCATGGCGGAGAGCACCAGAACGAACAGGAGCGGCACCAGCATCAGCACGCTGACATGGCAGGAGCCGAGCAGGCTGTCGGAGAGGACCTTCACGGCGGAGAGGTCAACATCGCCCGAGGCGTAGCGCATCCCCAGCAGCCCATACACCACGATGGAGATGAGCGAGGCGGGAACGGTCACGTAAAGCAGGGACGTGATGTGGTCGAACAGCTTGACGCCGGAGGTCGCGGAGGCCAGCAGCGTGGTATCGGACAGCGGGGAGAGCTTATCGCCGACCAGCGCGCCGGAGATGATAGCGCCTGCCGCCATCTCAACAGGAACGCCGAGGCCCTGCGCGATACCGATCAGTGCGATGCCCATCGTGCCCGCGGTGCCCCAGGAGGTACCGGTGACGATGGAGGTAATGATGCAGATGATGAAAGCGATCGGCAGGAAAATTTTCGGGTTGATGAGGTTCACGCCGTAGTAGAGCATGGTCTGCACGCTGCCGGCGGAAATCCACACGCCGATGAGCATACCGATGAGGATCATCACGATCACGGTCTGGTTGACGCGGCCGATGCCCTTCATGGCGGACTCTTCCAGCTCATCCCAGGAGTAACCGAGGTAGATGCCGAAGAGCCCCTCCACGCAGATCGCCGCCGTCAGGCCGAGCATGATGCTCACGCCCTGGAAAATGAGGGTCAGCAATACCGCAAGCGGCAGCAGGAAGCCGAGCAACGCCAGCCCCGTGGACAGTTCTTTCTTTGCTTTCACTGTAATTTCCTCCTTCAAATAAAATATGGTTTATCAGGTCATTTTCAGGTGTCGATCTCTGCGATCGCTTCGATCTCGCACAGCACGCCCTTGGGGAGCGCACGCGCCGCCAGGCAGGAGCGCGCGGGCTTCTGGGTGAAGTATTGCTCATAAACGGCGTTGAAGGTGGCGAAGTCTGCCATATCCGCCAGGAAACAGGTCGTCTTGACGACCTTTTCCATGCTGCTGCCCGCAGCGGTCAGAATGGCTGCCACGTTTTTGCAGGACTGGTGCGCCTGCGCCTCAATGCCCTCAGGTACAGCGCCGGTCTCGGGAACAGCAGGGATCTGACCGGAGGTGAACACTACCCTGCCCATGCAAACCGCCTGAGAGTAGGGGCCGATCGCGGCCGGCGCCTGAGAAGTTTCGACTTTTGTCATAGAATGATCTCCCATCCTGCCGCTGGTGCGGCATAGTATTTCTTGCCCTGGCAGCCCCGCACACACATATGGAATAGGCTGCCGGTCAGGTTAACTTTAGATTAGCAATGAATTATAATTTAGTCAATAGTTTTTTTCTCATCCGCATTAATTTATCTCATTTGCATTAATTTTTTCAATGTTTTTGTTGCACTTTGCTATTTTTTGAGTTATAATCAAAGAAAATTTGTTCAAGAAAGGATAAATCCTGTGGCACCGAAAAAATTTGAGCTGACAGAAGTGGATCGTGAGATCCTTCGGTCCTACCAATACATGCTGGACGGTCTCGCGCTCTACCTTGGCGACAGCTATGAGATCGTGCTCCACAGTCTGGATGAGCTGAGCCACTCCGTAATCAAGATCATCAACGGTCATTACACCAAGCGTGAGGTGGGCGCGCCGATCACCGACCTGGCACTCTCCATGCTGCACGATATTCAGAAAAGCCAGACCCCGCACTCCATGGTCTACTTCAACAGGAGAGAGGGGCACACTCTTAAATCTGTGACGATCCCGGTGATCGGCGAGAGGGAGCGCATCATCGGACTCGTCTGTATGAACTTCCAGTGCGATGTGCCGTTTTCGCAGTTCATCTCCACATTTCTCCCCACCACCTCCGACCTGACCATATCCCGAGAGACCGAGAGCTTTAATGCCGACATTGATGAGGTCATCTCCACCGCGATGGCAAAGGCGAGAGAGAGCGTTTCTGCATCGCCGAATATTCCCTCCACCAACCGCAATAAGGAGATCATCCGCCAGCTCTACCAACAGGGCATCTTCAACATCAAGGACGCAGTCGTGTATGTCTCCGCCAGTTTGGGGATCTCAAAGAACACGGTCTATCTGCATCTTCGCAACCTCAAGCACGAACTTCCGTCGTAACGCGCGCGGGAGCGCATCGCAATACTGAAAAAGCAAAAAAGCAGCCGACCTCCCTCCCCTCCCCCGGTAAAGCCCGCCAAGTCCATAAATACAAAAGGATCCCCGAACCGTTCATTGTCAGACCGGTTCGGGGATCGCTCTTATCCTTGCGCTCTGCCGTTTACTGCGTCATTTCGCAGTCAACGGTCTTGAAGATCTGAATTGTCCTTACCGTAGTCCTCTTCAGAAATTCCCAGATGGAACACCCGACGAACGCGGGTCTCGTCCAAGCTCTGAATCGCCTCGGCAAGCTTCTCCGCTCGGCGGTTATCCTCGTTCAAAAGGAGAATGTTGTGCCGCAGCGCATAGATCGCGGGGGCAGCGGCAACGCCGCCCTGGCGCAGATCTCCGCCGAGCAGGCGGCGCGTCTGGCGAAGCTCATAAATGAATTCTTTGCTCCCGCAGACCAGTGAGCCGATCGGCGCGCCAAAATCCTCGGACACACAGAACATACATCTGTCGGCATACTGCGCGATCTCTTTTGCCTCCACACCGAGCGCGTGCGCAGCATTGAAAATTCGTGCACCATGTCAAGCAGGCGATAGAACGCACCGACCATCGCAACGATCTCAATTTGAGGTAAATGGTCATCTTCTGCGCGAAGGGCTTTACGCCGCACCGGGAAAAAAAGGCCTCCCCCTCCCCTGCCCCGATCAGCGGTGATCGCTCCGGTGAAATCCGATTTGATTTCGTGCAGCGACTCTCCCCCGCTTTCGACGAATTCCGACTCGGTTTCGTGCAGCGCCTCTCCCTCGCTTTCGCCGAATTCCGACTCGGTTTCGTGCGGCATCTCCTCCATCTTCTCGACGAGTTCCGACTTGGTTTCGTGCGCCCGCTTTCCCCTTTCCCCGACGAATTCCGACTCGATTTCGTGCAGCGCTCTCCCCTGCCTTCGACGAATTCCGACTTAGTTTCGTGCACCCACGCTTCCCTGTTCCATCTGATTTCCGACTTGGTTTCGTGCAGACTTCTTTCGATTTCTTGCCGAAATCGGAACGCCTTCCCACAAAAACTCACGTGAGACTTGTCCAAATTCACTACATCTGGTGTTTCAATCACGCGCCGATATCCAATCTCTTGGAACTGATTTTCTTCTCATCTGCACGTTTTCAAGTCGTACTTCTCCAAACATCCGCCTAAAACATCATGCACGAGAGCACGTCGGAATTCCGAAAATTACACACAGCGAACTGCACGTTTCCAAGTCGGTCTTCCGCCCCTTTTCTCATCACTCCGGAAAAGCTCAGAACGGCAGCGGCGACACTTGGACAATTTTCTCTTTGTTTTTTACAAGCGATATTCTCTCGCGAAAAGGAATCAATTTTCCGCTCTGTTCGACCGAAGGATACAACGCCTCCCTCGGCGGTGCTGAATGGTAGAAACAGTTCTTTGGACAAAGCCGGACAAGTCACACGTGAGACTTAGGAACTCGTCCTGTTTCACACCTGATTTCAGAGAGGAGAAAAATGTTATGTCTACCACTTGCATCCCCCCTGCCCGCCACATCCGCACGGACGATATCCCGGAGGAGTACCGAGACATCGTGGACGCCATCGGTATGGAGGCGTTCGTCCACCTGACGCTGCTGTGCGGCGGACAAACGCTGTACGTTCCCAAGCGGGAATCGCTGGAGCGCGGCGCCCGCGATCGGGACATTCGCGCCCTGTTTAATGGCTCTAACTACCGAAGTCTTGCGGCCCAATTCCGCCTTAGCGAGCGCCAGATCCGAAAGATCGTCAACGGCAGCCGCTGCTGACGGACAAATAACGCGCCGCTCGGACAGGTCTCACGTGAGACCTGTCCGAGCGATGAGAATATTTTCCTCGCGATTTGCGAAAAAAAACTTTTTCTTTCCCTTTTTTTCAACTTATGCTATACTAAGGTTCTAAAAAGCAATCTTTTCCCAAAAGGAGGGTCGCACCATGTCCCAGTTCCCCGAACCGGCAGAGCAATTGAAGGACACCCCCCTGCGTTTTCTGGAATCCGAACAGTTTCAGGAAATGCTGGATACATACAACAAGCTGAAGCCGCTGGAAAAAGAGCACCCCAGAAAGTTCAAAAATCAGATGAACGTCTTTGACTTCGGCGACATTTACCCCCTGATGGACAGTTATCTTCAGACACACGATCTGTCTTCGCCGGAGGCGGTGGCAGAGGCGGTGACCATCGGCGCGTCGGAGACCGTCACGTTCGCCGCCACGCTGCTGGATATTTTTGATAAGACCGTCACCGCGAGGGTGCAGGAATACGATGTGCTGGGCAACAGCCCCGCCACCTATTTCATCTGCGGCGTCTGGGCGAATATGAAGCGCGGCAGGGAATTTCATCCCTCCTCCAACGGCATCACCGTGACCTATTCCGAGCCTGACGCCTACGGCAACCAGAACATCCGCTACCGCAACAAGGATTACGAAATGACCATCATCTTTGAGGCCGTCGCGGAATACACGAAAAATCTCTCCTGGACGGCGCACCGCCTGCTGATCTACACCCTGATGCGCGGCAACGCTGACAACTGGCGAAACAACACCGCGAGCTTTACTATCGAGGAATATATGGACTGGGCGGGGCTCCGCTCCAGAGACGCCGCCTACCGCCAGATCAAGAAGGATATGCAGTCCATCACGGGCATGAAGATCACCGCGGAATCCTTCAAAAAGTATTTTGAATCCTTTTATATCACCCATCTGGCGACCGAGGCATCCATCAAAAAGTACACCGGCGAGGTGCACATTTCCTTCGCCGAGAACGTGCGCCACTTCCTGACCCAGTATTATCAGCTGATCCCCGATTGGATGGGCCATCTGAGTGAAAATGCCTACCGCATGGCGTTTTATCTCTTCTACCGCGCGCGGAAAGCGCCCGTCGATGACGACGGCAGCTTCCGCGTAAAAATTCAGGACATCATCCACTACATCGGCCTGCCGACTAAGGAGGACGTCAAAAACCGCAACTATGACGAGGCGATCATCCGCCCGTTCAATAAGGCGGTGGAGGAGATCGAGGACGTCTCGGGCGGCTCGATCCACATGGATTTCGACTATGACGACATCAATACCTTCCTCGGCGGCAAGATGAACGTCGGCATTGACGCCACCATGCAGAGCTACATCCAGCAGATCGAAAAAAACAAGACGGTCAAGCAGATCGAGGCGAAGAAAAAGCCCGCTAAAAAGCCGCCCCAGAGCACGCAATGACCCCTCAGCAACTGCACGAAACCACGTCTGAATTCTTCGAATTACTTCCAAAATACAGATCGAAGATCAAAGCATCCGTGGAAAAGATATCCACAAAAAACGGAAATTTGACGACAAAAGTCCGATTTTCCCACCAAAACGCCTACTTTTCGCGGAAGTTATCCACCGTCTGTGCCCATCCTGTGAAAAAAACGAGGGTCACAGCCTGTCCAATTCCGACTTCGAGCCGTGCTAAGACGACTTCATTTCGTGCAAAGCCGACCTCAAGTCGTGCAGGAGACCCAAAATCACCCAAGCCATTTTTCCATGTTTTTCAAACTTTTATACAGATATTTTCTGTCGAATCATACTTTTATATTTGTTTCATCTAATTTTTTTCGGATTTTCTTTTTTTACCGAAAATCCCCTTATTGATATCTTAAGATATCTTACAGACCTCGCGGGAATCGCTCCTCCGCGGGGTCTTATGCTATAATAACGACAAGAAAAGGAGGCGATCCCATGCCGGACACCTTTAACGACCTGCGCCCCCGCATCGTTGACTATCTCTACGACCGGGGTATTGACCCGCAAAAGCGCTTTCGCTGCCTGAATCCAAAGCATCTCGACCGCGATCCCTCCATGGGATACGACGCAAAGCGGCAGAAAGTACACTGCTTTGCCTGCGGCGCGGACTATGATCTCTTCGATCTGCTGGCGATCGACGAAAACCTCACCTCGCCGCACGACGCTCTGGCGCTTGCCAGCAAGCGCTACGGGCACGGCGACGTGGGAGAGGCGCGCCCCGCTGACCGCCTGAGCAGGGAAACGCTGCCCGCCTCCTACCCTGAAAGCTGCTTTTCTCACCGCCGAAAAACCGATTATTTTGCCAAACGCGGGCTTTCCGACGCCACGGTGACGAAATTCCGCCTTGGCTACGACCCTGAGCATGACTGCGTGGTACTGCCATGCGAAAACGGGCGCTGCGTGCGCCGCGCCGTCGCGGAAAAACGCTATCTCAACGAGAAGGGGCAGCCTTCGCCGCTCTTTCAGCCGGAGCTGCTGACTGCGGGCGGGGAAGAGCCGGTCTTCCTTTTGGAAGGCGCCTTTGACGCGCTCTCGGCAGAGGAGCTGGGCTATCGGGCCGCCGCGCTGAACGGCTCGGGCAATCGCGAAAAAGCAGCCGCACTCCTGCGCGGGCTCAAAAAGCCCGCCCCCATCCTGCTGCTGACGGACAACGACGCGGCGGGCAACGCGTGGGCAGCCGCCCTCGCCGAGGAATTTCCCTGGCTGTACCGCTGCCCGGGCGTTCCCACCGGCAAGGATCTGAACGAATTTCTCTGCGCCGACCGCGAGGGCGCGGCGCGATTTCTGGCGCAGGCGGTCGAGGATCGGCAGGCACAGCAGCCGCCCCCCTATGCCGAGACCTCCGCCGCAGGGCGGATGGAGGCATTCCGCGCTTATATCGAGGCGCAGGCAAAGCGCCCCGCGCTCAAAACCGGCTTTGAGGGGCTGGATCAGACGCTGGATGGCGGACTTTACGACGGACTTTATGTGATCGGCGCGATCAGCTCGCTGGGCAAGACCGCCTTTTGTATGCAGATCGCCGATCAGCTTGCCATGCAGGGGCGCGACGTTCTCATTTTCTCCCTTGAAATGATGACATGGGAGCTGATGGCTCGTTCCGTTTCCCGCGAATCCTTCCTGCTCGACACCTCCGCGCGCCGCCGCCTTGCCAAGACCGCGCGCGGTGTTTTAGACGGCAGGCGCTGGGCGGGCTACAGTGCGCAGGATCTCGCGCATCTGGAGTTGGCGCAGACGCGCTACGCCTCCTATGCAAAGCACCTCTATTTCCGCGAGGGCGACCACGAAACGGGGCTGGACTACATCCGCGCGGAGGTCGCGCGCCACATAGCCGAGACCGGACAAAAGCCCGTGGTGCTCATCGACTATCTCCAGATCATCGCCCCGGTGGACGTCCATTTCACGGACAAGCAGAACCTTGACCGCATCGTCTGCGCGCTGAAAAAGCTCTCCCGCCAGCACGGGCTGACCATCCTCGCCATTTCCTCCTTCAACCGCGAGAATTATAATCTGGAAGTCTCCATGAACGCCTTCAAGGAATCCGGCGGCATCGACTACTCCGCCGACGTGCTGCTGGGACTTCAGGCGCGCGGGGCGGGGCGGCCCGGCTTCAACATCGACGAGGAAAAGCGCAAGGACCCCCGCGAGCTGGAGCTCAAGATCCTCAAGAATCGCTCCGCCGCGCTCGGACAGCCCATCCCGCTGCGCTACTATCCGGCGTTCTCCTGTTTTGAAGAAGGATAGGGCGGTCTCACGTGAGACTTGTCCGAGCAATTCGCGGCGATTAATTTTCTAATGTAAGACCCCTGGAAGGATATAGAAAAAAAGTAAGAACCGCTTGCAAAAAGAGAAAATATCTGATAGACTTTATGTAGACTGTATTACTGTCAGTACGTGCGTCTATCCGCACGCCCGGACAGGGACAGGTTTTGGATGCTGCGAGCAGCGCTTGGGGCGGAAACGCTGACACCCTTTTGCGGTACTCGAAGATCATCAGTAAAAAAAAGGAGTGGTTAAGAAGATGAAAAAGCAGCGTATCTTGAGTGCTCTGCTGGCATTGTGCATCGTCTTTTCCCTGGTGCCCACAGCGCTGGCGGAAAAAGCTGACGATTTCACGGACGTCAGCAGATCCGACTGGTACTACCAGTTCGTAGACTATGTGACGTCGAAGGGTTACTTCAACGGCGTCGCGGACAAGACCTTCGCCCCCGCGGATAACATGACCCGTGCGATGTTCGTCACGGTCCTGTTCCGTTTCGACGGTGCGAAGGGTGATCGCAGCCAGAGCGCATTCACCGATGTGGCTCCCGGCGAGTGGTACACCGATGCCATCAACTGGGCGGCTGCCAACAGAATCGTGGATGGTGTGGGCAACGGCAAGTTTGCCCCTAACGATCCCATCACCCGTGCGCAGATGTGCACCATGATCGAGCGTTACCTCACCCTCTATAAGAAGGCATGGAAGGTGACTCTGCCCGAGACCGGTTCCGTCTCCGCCATGGTCGATGAGAACGCGATCCCCGCATATGCGCTTGCCGCGGTCAAGCAGTGCCAGCGTCACGGCTTGGTCAACGGCTTTGAGGACGGCACGTTCCGTCCCAACGAACTGTCCACCCGTGCGCAGGTGGCAGCGGTGATCTACCGTATGTCTTACCTCGTGCAGGGCGCGAAGCCGGATAACACCCCGAGCGTTAATCCCGGCGGCACGGTGAACCCCCCGGTGAATCCCCCGGTGCCCCCCACCTACACCTACACCGTGAGGTTTGAGGCGAACGGCGGCACCGGCACGATGCCGAATGTCACCGTCATCAGCGGCAACTACACGCTGCCCCCGTGCACCTTCACCGCTCCTGAGGGTCAGCAGTTCAAGGGCTGGGCGACGGGCGCGAGCGGCACCGTGATCACCGGCACAAGCATTAACGTGACGGCGAACATCACCCTGTACGCGATCTGGGAGCCGAAGGCACCCGTGGTCGTTTCCGATGACCTGATCGGCAATGCCGTTCTCGCGTCCGTCAAGCAGGTCAACGACAGATTCAGCGACATGAAGAGCGCCGTTGTCAGCGCCGTTGAAACGGTCAACAAGGACAACAAGTACCTGACGGATGCACAGCTCCAGCAGGTCAAGAACATTGTCAACGACATGGTCAAGGTCGAGGATGTGAAGGCAAACTTCACCTCCGGCGACAACAAGACTGAGCGCGAGGTCACCTGGAACGTCGCTCTCGAGGTCAAGGAGGGTCAGGTCGTCTCCGCCATCGAGCAGGCAAACAAGCTTGCCAACGCGATCATCACCGGCACCACGAGCAAGCCCACTCCCGACGATATCGACGGTTTCCTGACCAGCGTTAAGAACGCTGTCGAGTCCGAGACCGGCATCGTGCTCACCAACAAGTCCCTGAGCGAGATCAAGACGCAGGTCGTCGACCTTCTCAAGAAAGAGGGCAAGAGCCTGTGGGCAAACTTCCACGACGGCAAGGGCAACTATGTCTGCGGCAATGTGGACGTTGTGTTCAACGGCAAGACCTACGCCACCGTTCAGGTCGGCGCAAACAGCGCCTCTCTCTCCGCCGCCAAGTCCAAGATCGTCAAGGAGCTTGGCACTGCCATCTCCAAGGAGATCTACAAGCAGATGAAGGCGCAGGGCACTGCCTACACGGATAATTTCACCTTCAATATCGACCTGAAGGTCAACTTTGATCACTCTGCCAACGCGGACATTGCAGCGAAGACCAACGCTTACACCTACAACTATAAGCTCGTCGTGAAGCCGACGCTCAACAGCAACGGTCTGCTCGAGTACAAGTACGAGGGCGATGAGAACTATCTGCGTCTCAACATCAGCAAGGACGTCCAGAAGGCTTATAACGACGGCCTCGACCAGATCGCCGCGCAGTTCACCTATACCGACGGCACCAAGGATAAGGTCGTCGCCAAGGTCACGAAGGAAATGGAGACGCGTCTCCCCGAGATCTATGCGGAGATCGAGACGTCTCTGAAGAAATACGATATCACCCTGACTAACGCCACCGAGGACGCGCTCAAGGCAGCTCTTCTTGCAGAGGCAGACAAGTGGGTCGAGACCAACTGGACGACGTTCGTTAACTCTGCCACCAGCGGCGGCACCCTCAAGGGTCTTGACAACACCGCCCTCATCAACGCCGTGTGGCCGCTGATCGAGAAGGACATCGACGCGCTCGATGTGGACGCTCTCATCCAGAAGCAGATCAAGGCTAAGCTCGCGGAGAAGAACGAGGAGAACAAGGATTGGATCGTCGATAAGGCGAACAGCAGCGATACGCTGAAGATGGCACAGCAAGTCCTGCAAAAGTTCGAAACGGTCACCTTCGAGCCTGCCGAGGTAACGCTGAATATCACGTCGGTCGCTGACATCAACTTCCTGCTTAAACAGCCCGTGATCAAGTTCCACGGGACCCTAAAGGGCGGTAGTGGTATGTCCATCAGCGGCACGCTCTCCGGTAAGGACGGTAAGCCCCTCAGCGACGCGCTCAAGCAGGAGATCGTTGACACTGCGACCAAGGAGCTTGACACTGCGCTGAATTCCTCCGCCACGCTGAAGGATCTGCTGGCGAAGAACCCCGGTCTGAAGAATTACCTGATCTACAGTGCGCTCGTGGAGATGGGTCTCCCGGTCTTCGATACTGAGAAGGCCGCCAATGCTTCTGCGCTGGATAGCCTCAAGCCCACCATCAAGAACGAGGGCAAGGCAAAGCTGGAGGCAAAGCTGAACGACAAGCTTGCCACGATCAATGTGTCGGATATTCTGAATAACGGCTCTGCCGAACAGACGAAGTATCAGGAGAAGATCAACCTGCTCAACAGCCTGAAGTTCAATGCCGACAATGGCATCCAGACCAAGACCGCAGCCCAGCTTGCTGACGCGCTCAAGAGCCCGACCATGAAGGACATCGTCGGCAGCAAGGGCGACACTTATGTTGCGCAGTACCTCGGCAAGATCGTTGCCAAGGCGCAGAACCTGCTGCCCGACAGCGCGAGCATCACCCTCAACGGTGTGACGCTGACGGAGAACGACCTCACGGCGCTTGGCAATGCCAAGACCTCTCTCGAGGCCGTGACCGAGCTTGCGAACCTCATCGCCAAGTTCGGCGATCTGAGCATCAACAGCTTCGCTGACCCTGCCGGTCAGAAGGTGACGGTCAACTACAACACCCGCAGCGCCAGCGCGAACCTCATCATCAACGTCAAGTAATTTGACAGCGTAAGACAAAGCAATGATTCGAACCACCTCTTCCCGGCGGGGCAATTCCGCCCCGCCGGGGGAGGGGGAACATAAAAAAAGAGACGTTAGGCGCGTCAGCGGCTCATTCGCGTTTGAGAGCCTGGCGGGTCTGTCGTCTCACACTTTTGAAAAGCACTGATTCAAAAATAATTTCTGCCCTGAAAAACAAGAAAAAGGAGGGCGCGCATGAACGAAAAGCTCCTGCGATACCTGCTGGAACAGCAGCTTTTGACCGCGGAACAGGCGGACGAGCTGCGTCGTGCTCAGGAGGAAACGAACAAGTCCATCCGCGAGCTGATCTTGGAGCGCGCCATTCTGCCCGAGGAACAGGTCATTGAAGCCCTGTCCTCGCTGACCCGCACCCCCGTGGTGCACCTTTACGAAATGACCATCCCCATGGATGTCCGACAGGCGGTTCGCCCGGATATCCTGCGTACATATACAATGATGCCCTTCCAGTTTGATCCGGAGGACAGCGGCACGCTGTATGTCGCCATGAACGAGCCCATGAACATGAAGGGGCGCGACATGGTCGCGATCGCCAGCAAGTGTCGCATTAAGCCATTTTTAGCGACAACATCCGACATTCTCGTGACCATCGACCGCTGCTACGGCAGCGAAGAGATGCAGGAGGCTGCCGAGCTTTACACTCAGACCAACGAGCGGGAGAGCGCCTCTCTGGAAGATCAGGTCTTTCAGGAGGATGTCAACGCCTCCCCCGTGGTGGTGCTGGTGAACTCCCTTGTGGAGCAGGCGGTGCGCCAACGCGCTTCCGATATCCACGTGGAGTCCGGACCGGACAAGGTCCGGGTCCGCTGCCGGGTGGACGGCGTGCTGTACACCACCGCCACTTACGACCTGCAGCTGTTGCCCGCCATCATCGCGCGCATTAAGATCCTCAGCAATCTGGACATTTCCGAAAAGCGCAGACCGCAGGACGGCCGCTTTTCCATCCTGGTGGACCGCCGGGAATACGATGTGCGTGTTTCCACGCTCCCCACGGTCTATGGTGAAAAGTGCGTGATGCGACTGACGCAGAAAAAGGCGCTGCGCCGCAGCAAGCGCGCCCTTGGCCTGACGGGGTCGGAACTGGAAAAATTCGACGAGATCCTGCGCCATCCCAATGGGATCGTGCTGGTCACCGGACCTACCGGCTCGGGTAAATCCACCACGCTTTACACCGCATTGAACGAGCTTAACAGCGACATGGTGAACATCGTCACGGTGGAGGACCCCGTGGAGGCGAACGTGGACGGCGTGAATCAGGTGCAGGTGAATCCCAAGGCGAACCTGACCTTTGGCAACGCCCTGCGTTCCATTTTGCGTCAGGACCCCGACATTATCATGATCGGCGAGATCCGCGACCGGGAAACGGCGTCCATCGCGGTGCAGGCGTCCATCACGGGTCACCTCGTGGTGAGTACGCTGCATACCAACGACACCGCCAGCAGCGTCACGCGCCTGCTGGACATGGGCGTGGAAAGCTACCTCATCGCCGACGCGCTGACCGGCATCATCGCCCAGCGCCTTGTGCGCCGTCTTTGCCCCAACTGCAAGCGGCGGCACGTTCTTTTAGAGCATGAGTTGGAATATCTGGGACTGACGCCGGAGGAGAAGGACAGCGCCGAGGTTTACGAGCCGGTGGGCTGCCAGCGCTGCGCCGGTACCGGATATTTCGACCGGATCGGCATTTACGAGATCATGGAGATCACGCCCCGTATGCGCACGATGATCTCCCACCGCTGCGACACGGGCGCGCTGCGGGAGACTGCCATCGCCGAGGGGATGCACACCCTCCGCGAAAGCGCCCGCCGCCTTGTGCTGGAGGGAACGACCTCCATCAGCGAGATGCAGCGCATCAGCGTTGAAAATGTGGCGGAAGAAACTCATCCTTTGGAGGACGGCGCATGATCGACCTGGGAACACTCATTCATGACGCGCTGGAGCGCAACGCCTCCGACATTCACCTCACGGTGGGGGAGCCCCCCGTTTTTCGACTGGACGGCGAGCTGACCAACTTTGGGGAGGTCCCGCTGACCGAGGCGGATACTACCGCCTATGTGCAGGAGCTGATCACGCCCGGACTTCTCAAGGAATTTCATGAAATGGGCGAGGCGGACTTCGCCGTGACCTATCACGATTTGGTGCGTATGCGCTGCAACGTGTTCCGTCAGCGGGGCATGACGTCGCTGGCGCTTCGCCTGCTGCCGCTGCGCATTGCCACCGCTGAGGAATTGGGCCTTCCGCCCGTGGTGGTGGCGCAGGCGGATAAACCCCGCGGACTGGTGCTCGTCACCGGCCCCACCGGCTCGGGCAAAAGCTCCACTCTGGCGGCGCTGCTCGACCACATCAACCACACCGAGCGCCGCCACATCATCACGCTGGAGGAACCCATCGAATACCTGCACACGAGCGATCAATGTATCATCAACCAGCGCGAGGTGGGCGCTGATACCAGCAGCTTTGCCGCGGGACTTCGCGCTGCGCTGCGTCAGGACCCCGACGTGATCTTAGTCGGCGAGATGCGCGATCTGGAGACCATCTCCACCGCCATCACAGCCGCCGAAACGGGCCATCTGGTGTTCGGCACGCTGCACACCAAGGGCGCGGCCAACACCATCGACCGTATCATCGACTCTTTCCCCGCCGAGCAGCAGAACCAGATCCGCATCCAGTTGGCGGACGTGCTGGAGTGTGCCGTAGGCCAGACCCTTTTGCCGAAGATCGGCGGCGGCCGCACGGCGGTATTCGAGATCATGATCGTCACCCCCGCCATTCGCAGCATGATCCTGCAAAGCAAGACCTTCCAGATCGTCAGCGCCATCCAGACCGGCAAGCGGTACGGGATGCAGCTTTTGGACGACGCGCTGGAGGATCTGGTCGACCGTCACGTGATTTCGCTGGAGACTGCCCTCGCCGCCGCCAACGAGCCTGATAAATTCAAGACAGGGCGGCAGACCTGAGAAAGGAGGGCGGCTCCATGCCCGGATTCAACTATACGGCGATCAACCGAAACGGAAAGCGCGTCCGCTCCTCTCTGGATGCGTCGTCCATCGAGACCGCGAAAAGCTCCCTTCGCGGCGCCGGTTATACGATTTTAGACATTAAGGAGCAGACCACCCTCAACCGCGATATCGAGATCCCGTTCCTCGGCAACCCCAAGGCGAAGGACATGGCGGTGTTCTGCCGTCAGTTCGTCTCCATCCTGCGCGCGGGCGTTTCCGTCGCCTCCGTGCTCGCCATGCTGGGGCAGCAGACGAGCAATAAAAAGCTCCGCGCCGCCATCCGCGAAATGCAGGCGGACGTGGAAAAGGGCGAATCGCTTGCTACTTCCATGCGCCGCCATCCCAAGATCTTCCCCGCCATTCTGGTGAATATGGTGTCAGCGGGCGAGGCCTCCGGCAATCTGGAGGAATCCTTCCGCCAGATGGAGCTTTATTTCGAACGCAGCAAGCGCACCAAGAGCAAGGTGACCAGCGCCATGATCTACCCCTGCGTGCTGATCGTGGTCATGATCATCGTTCTGATCGTGATGATGACGAAGATCATCCCCAACTTCCTCAAGACCTTCGAGGATATGGACGCGGAGCTGCCAAAGATTACGCTCGGCGTGATGGCGGTCTGCGAATGGTTCAAGTCCTGGTGGTGGGTGCCGCTGCTGGTGCTGGCAGCGCTGATCGTGGGCGGCGTCCTGTTTCACAGGACCGACAAGGGCAAGCACTTTTTCGGCTGGCTTGCCCGCAAGACGCCCGTGGTGGGCAACCTGACAGTCAAGACCGCCTGCGCGACCTTCTGCCGCACCATGGAGGTGCTGATCGGCTCCGGCCTGACGCTGACGGACAGCATGGACCTTGCCGCCAGCAACATGGGCAACATCTACTATCTGGAGGCCATCCGCGACGCGCGCGCCCTGGTCGCCGAGGGTACCCCCCTGCGGGAGAGCCTCGTGCGGACGGGTATTTTTCCGCCCATGGTGTCGAATCTTGTCGGCGTGGGGGAGGAGACCGGCGACCTGCAAAGCATGATGGGCAAAGTGGCCGACTACTATGATGAAGAAGTAGATGAGGCCACCAAAAAGCTCCTGAACCTGATGGAGCCCGCCATCATCATCTTCATGGCGGGTTTCGTGCTCATCATCGTGCTTGCCATCTACCTGCCGATGATCAACATGACCAAGGCCTTCGACAAATACCTGTAAATCCGTATATCCAAGCCATGTCCCCTGGTGTGGGAGATAGGGGCCCGTGCCGCATGGCGATGATATAAAATCCGACGCAAAACAAAGAAAGGAAGAAAACTCCTATGAAAAAGTTTGGTTCCAAGTCCGGTTTTACTCTCGTTGAGCTGATCGTCGTCATCGCGATCCTGGGCATCCTCGCCGGCATCGCCGTCCCCGCCTACTCCGGCTACATCAAGAAGGCCAACGAGGCCGCCGACTACACCCAGCTCGACTCTGTCAAGACCGCCGCTGTCTTCGCTTATACCGATAAGATTGTCAAAGATGACACTAGCGGCACTCCCGACGTTAATGTCACGCAGATCGATTTCACATCTGGTGCCACAACAGCTACGGTTCACACGGCGACAGACACTACTGGCACCGAAGTCAAAATCTCTGACTACTGCGGTACTGTCACTTTGAAAACTGCTGACAGTGCGACGTGGACGGCTGCAACTGCTTCCGCTAATGCAAAGTGGACGCTGGCCCCGAAGACCACGGGCAAGTAATCCACCCCTACATCATCCCCAAGCGATTTGAACCAACGCCCTGCCCGTCCGGTATCCCTATCACCCGGGCGGGCGGGGGAGACCCCTGAGCGAAAAGGAGATTTTTCCCATGACCTGTCTTTTGCTGCTGCTCTGGACGGCGCTGGGTCTGTGCGTCGGCAGCTTCTGCAACGTGCTGATCTTCCGCCTGCCGCGTGGAGAGGAGTTTGTGAAAACGCCGTCGCACTGCATGGCCTGCGGCCATCGTCTGCGGTGGTACGAGCTGATTCCCGTGGCAAGCTGGCTGGCGCAGAGGGGCAGGTGCCGCTCCTGCGGGGAGAAGATCTCCGCCCAGTACCCCGTGGTGGAGGCGCTGAACGGCGGGGCATGGCTGCTGGCGGCGTGGCTGTATCAGGCCGAGCCGCTGCGCGCGGTGCTGTATTCGCTGCTGTTCTCCCTGCTGACGGTCGTGGCGCTCATCGACTGGCGCACCTTCGAGATCCCCAACGGGGTGAACCTTGCGATCTTCCTGCTGGGCGCGGTGCAGCTTGCAGGCGATACCGCGCACTGGAAAACGTATCTCATCGGCATGTTCTCGGTGAGCCTTCTTTTCCTCCTGCTGTGGTTCGTGACGAACGGCAGCGGCCTTGGCATGGGGGACGTCAAGCTGATGGCAGGGGCGGGACTGCTGCTGGGCTGGCAGCGCATCCTTCTTGCGATGATCCTCGGCAGCGTTTCCGGTGCGATCATCCACTCGGTCCGCATGAAACGCGGCGCGCCCCGCAAGCTGGCGTTCGGGCCGTATCTTGCCGCCGGGATCTGGGTCGCGGCGCTATGGGGCGACCGGCTCATCGCGGCGTACCTCGGCCTTTTTGGGCTGTAACACGGGAGAGAAACAGGGCAGGCGCGGACCTGCCCGCGAGAGAAAAACAAGAGCCTGTGGGAGGGGCAGAACCGTTCTTCGGGACGGCTGTGCCATTCCCACAGTCCGGGAGGGAGCACTTATGAGCAAGCAAAGGCTGAGCGGCAGGGCGCTGGTGGTGCAGATCACCGAGCGGGAGATCCGCATCGCCCAGATGACGCTGGGCAGCGACGCCATTTCCGAGCAGGTCATCCTGCCCACGCCGCCGAACGCGGTCGAGGACGGTCAGCTCGTGGGGCTGGACGCCCTGCGGGACGCGATGGAGCCGGTTCTGCGGCAGGGGTTGTTCCGCCGCTGCCGTAAGGTGGTCTTTTCGCTCTGCTCCACGCAGGTCATCAGCGAGAGCGTCACCGTCCCCGCGGTGAAAAAGCAGCAGCGCCTCGGTCAGATGCTGCTGGCGAACATGGACGAGTATTTCCCCATCGACCCGGGCGAGTATCAGCTTTCGTGGGAGAGCGTGGGCGTCGAGCAGCGCGAGGACGCGCGTCTTCTGCGCGTGCAGCTCTGGGCGGTGCCGCGCGCGATGCTGCAGCGCTACTATGCCCTTGCCAACAGCATGGGGCTGAGCGTTGCCGCCGTCGATTTCTGCGGTCACAGCCACGCCACCGCCGTGGACGCGGACTTTGCCATGCCAAAGCACGCGAAGTCCTCCGCGGATACGGACGACGGCGTCTGCCTTTATATCAACGCCGAGAGCGAGCTGTTGCTGCTGACCTTCGTCTACAACGGGCAGGTCAAGCTGCAGCGCCTGCTGCAACGGGGCTATTCCCAGCAGGACGACCTCAATGAGGCGGGCATCGTGCTCGACTACTTCTCCGCCATGCCCGGCCGCGCCCGCCTGACGAGCGCCGTGCTTTCCGGCGGTCAGGGGAAGGAGGCGGGGCTTGCCCCGGCGCTCGCGTCGCTGCTGAATGTCCCCGTCGAAATGGCGGAGACCGACTACGGCGCGCAGTGGCTGCTCTGTCAGGGCGCGGCGCTCACCGCCCTTGACTTCGGCGACCCGGAGCTGAACCACATCACCGGCGCGCGCGCACCCATCAACCGCGCGTGGCAGTACGGTCTTGTGTTCCTTGGCGGCGCGGCGCTGACGGCGTCCGTACTGCTGCTGCTGACCTCCAAGCTGTCGTGGAGCACGGAGCTGGACGGTCTGCGCGCACAGCAGGACCGCCTGACGGCGCTTGCCCAGCAGAATGCGGGCTGCGCGGAGAACTACCACAACTATTCGAGTATGTACGACGCTTACAGCGCCGACTGGGACACCGTATTCGACTCCGTTCGGACATATAACGACAACCTTGAACTGGTGCTGGGCGAGCTGGAGGCAAAGCTCCCCAAGAAGTCAACGGTGACCGCTCTGAGCACGACCGAGTTGTGTCTTGCGGCGCAGGTCGCCTTCCAGAACAAGGAGGACGCCGCTTATTTCCTCGTGGCGCTGCGCGACGTGCCCTTCATGACCCTCAACGCCGTTTCCAGCCTGACCATCGGCCCGCGGGAAGCCTACTCCCCGGACAAAATGATCGCTGCGCTGTACGAGAAAGCGGAGAAGGAGTCCCCCGTGCCGAGCACGGAGGAAAGTGCAGCGGATGGTACCACGGAAAGCACAACGGATAGTACCGAGGAAAGCAGTACGGAAGAACCTCCCACCGAGGGCGGCTATTCCCTCGATGAGCTGTTCTCCAACGCTTCCAGCGGCAGCGTTGCCATCGACGGAAAAACGCTTCGGAATATGATCCCGCTGCTGAAAGCGGCGGGTGCCGATGACAGTACCATTGCAAAGATGGAAAATTATGCGGATGTGATGGAGCGTTTCGGCGTGACCATTACCCCGGATAACCTCGGCATCCTCTCCGGGATCCAGGGGCTGCTCCCCGGCGGCGGCACGACCAGCACGCCGGGCAGTTCCGGCAGTACAACGGTCATGCCTGCCACGCCCAGCACGCCGGGCAGTTCCGGCAGTACAACGGTCACGCCTGCCACGCCCAGCAGCGGCAGTACGTCCTCTGCTTCTGGCATTGAGTCTGTCGATATTGCAACGCTGCGTCTCAGCCTGCAATACCTGAACTCCAACCAGCTGGACGCTCTGCAAGCCGTCTACGGGCCGGTGCAGGAAAAGACCTTCTCGCTGGATGACCTGCGCAAGCGCTCCAATACCACCCAGGAGAAGAACGCGATCCGGTCCCTGCTGCAAAACGATCCTGCCGCCATGTATCAGTTTTTCCTGCTGATGCGCGAGGATATCGCCCGTGAGGAAAAGGACCAGATCCTGTACGACAAGATCTTTGACGACATTTGGAAAAACCCCGATCAGCACCGCATGTTCTATGAGAGCGACGATGTGATGCTGAACAAATATCTGCCGAACCTGCTGAATATCCTGACTGACAACAAGACGAATGTCAACGCAACGATCGCGCTCATTCGGCAGAATCAGACACTGAGTGGCAAGCTTGCGCTCCATCTTGCCAAGGAAATGGGCGAGATCAAAGAGGCCAATACCGCTCTGGATCTCGTGGCGCTCCAAAAGGAGATCAACAGCGGCGCGGCGTTCCAGCGGGATGCCGCCACTGTGGCCGCGGTCAACGCGCTGCTGCGGAAGAATCAGCAGACCTCCGGTACATCCGGCACCTCCGGCAACACGGGCATGGATGAAAACGATCTGCTGATGTGGATCCTGATGAATCAACTCAAAAATCAAACCGGCGGCTCAGGCATCCCGGATATCTTCAACACCGGCGCTTCTCAGACGCAGAAGCCTGCCGACAACCGCTATTACCTGACGGTCGTGCTGGCCTATGACGAGTCCTTGATCCAGGCGGAGCAGACGCGCAAGGGTCTGGACCGCGACGCCAAGGTTGAGAAAGTGGAGGTGGGCCAGTGAAAGTGATCGGTAGAAACTGGAAGGCTGTCCTGTCAGTCCTGCTCTTGTTGGTCGCCGTTCTGGTGTATGTTCTGGGCTACCGCCCCCGCAGTGAAGCTTACGTCATGGAGCGGGATCAGTTAAATGCTCAGATCACCGCGCTGCAAACCACCATCGTCGAAAACGAGAAGTACAAGGACGTGCAGGATCAGCTTGAGCCGGCAGAGGCCGCGATCGAGGAAAGCCGCGCCGCGCTTTATGAGAACTTCCCCGCGGATATGAAGGAAGAAGATCAGATCCTCTACCTGCTGTATCTGGAAAAAACGCTGGGGACCGGCAGTAAGGAGCTGGGCTACACCCAGAAACTGCACGATATTTTCCTTCAGCGCTTCGGGAGCGGCGGCGACATCGAGTTTTCTTTCGGTGAGATCACGCCGATGCAGGCCTTGAGCGATGGCGCACTCCTTGAGGGCTTGAACCTGACGGTGTACTATCACGCCTCCTATCGGGAGTTCAAGAACATGGTGCACGCGCTGGCAACGGATGAGCGCATCACCTCCATCCGGTATGCCACCTTCAACTACGACAGCGAAAAGAAGCTGCTGGACGGGCAGATGACCCTGACGCTGTATCTGATGCCGTCCGCTCAGAACACCTATGAGGAACCGGGCGTAACGCCGCCCGCGACCGGTAAGACAGACATTTTCAACTGACCCATTGGGAGAGACAAGGCATGAAAAAGATCGGGAAAGAGAGAACAGCGGGCTTTTCACTGCTGGAGGTCGTCGTGGCGATCGCCATCATCGGCCTGATCTCCGCGCCCATCTGTTCCAGCCTGATTCTGGCAGGACGGATCAACGCCCACAGCCAGGCCGTAATGGAAGCCCATCTGAACGTCCGTACCGCCGTGGAGACCCTGATGAAGGACGGCGTCACGGAGGAAAACAACAAATACCGCGAAAGGGATTTCCCCAACGTGACGGTCAAAACGGTAAAGGACAGCACAAACCCCTATTATCTCGTCACGGTGAAGGATAATCACACGGAGCCGCTCGTTACGGTGAATACGTATGTCCGCGCCGTGTTGCCGGAAGGCGGTGGCGCATGAAGAAGCTCTGGAAAGACAACGGCGGTTACGCGCTGGCGTATGTGCTCATCGTCGTTCTGGTGCTGTGCGCCGTCGCCGTGTCCGTCTGCACCGCGGCGCTGAAAAATTATCAGGCGCAGGAGCGCTCCATCCGCCAGACGCAGCAGCTCTATCAGGCGGAGGGCGAGATCGAAAAATTCGTGGCGCTGGCGGAGGAGGTAGGCTCCTTAACGGATTCCGCAGAATGTGACTCGGAAAGTGAAGCAAAGGACAAGGCGAAAGCAGCGTACGAAACGTACTTAAAGTCACTGGTAAACCCGCCGACCAGCGGATATACCTTGACCCTTGATTCCGGCGATACCGGCGATTCTGTCAGCAGCTCCTGCAAATTTACGCTTACTTACAAAAACGCCGCTGTTTGCATCGAGACAAAAATCCGCATGGATCTTGAGTGTCCTGCAACCCCGCATCCGAAATCATCGATAACGCTGCCCGACGGATCACGCAAAGAGGTCATAAAGTACACCGCTAAGGTCAGCAAGGCGACGCACCACTACAACACCTATACCATCACCCACTTGACAGCGGAAAAGGGGGGGACGAGCGAATGAAACGAAACAACAGCGGCTTCACCATGGTCGAGCTGCTGGTGACCGTCGCTGTCAGCTCCATCGTGCTGGCAGCCGCAGCGTCGCTGATGCTGCTCGGACTGCGGGTGCATCAAACGACGCAGAAGGAGGCGGGCGAGCAGCAGACCGTGCGCATCGTGCTCTCCGCGCTGGAGGATCTCTCCGCCAGCGGCAAGATCTACCGCGTGGAGCCGCTCTCCGACGGTTGGCAGCTACAGGGAAAGACCGCCGACGGCAAGTCCGGAGCGGTCCTGCTGCGCTACAAGAGCGGAAAGCTCACAAGCGGCACGAGCGGCGATCAGGTGCTGCTGGACAACCTGCGCGGTGCGCAGGTCATTCTGGACGGCAGCCTCGTGACCTTCTCATTCTCGACTGCGGCGCACAGCTACAGCACCTCCGTTTTCTGTCGAACCGGGATCGAGGGCGACAGCGTCGGCAAAGCGGAAGCGCAGGAAAAGCTGAAGGAGCTGGAAAAGAAGGAAAAGGACGCGCGGTTCGAGTTTTTAAAGACGCTTGCCGGACAGCTCGACAGCAAGGGAGAGATCAAAAACACTGACACTTACTTCTCCAAATGGTACAACTCCGACTGGAACAAGAACACCCCTTGGTGCGCCTGCTTCCTCTCGTGGGCAGCGGCGCAGCAGCCCAATGAGACCTTCGACGGCAATCCGCCCAGATTCGCAGACGTGGACAGAGGCATGGTGAGTTTCAAGGAAAGCGGCAAGTGGCGCGCCCCCAATGACGAAGTGAACAAGCCCATCCCCGGCGACTACGTCTTTTTTGACTGGGACAGGGACAGCGACCCCGACCACGTCGGCGCGGTGCTGTGCGTGGATGAGAACGGTTACCTTTACACCATCGAGGGCAACAGCAGCGGCAGGGTCGCCCTCAACTGCTACCCGAAGAACGATCCGCGCATCGTGGGCTACGGCGTGCTGAACTGGAAGACAGGAGAGGAAACCACAGAGTAATCATCTGTTCATATAATTCTCAAAAAGAAATCAAATATATTGAGGAGGATACAACATGAAAAAGCAAGTGGGAAACAAGCTGCGCGGCAGCGCAGGCTTTACGCTGGTAGAGCTTATTGTGGTCATCGCGATCATCGGCATTCTGGCCGGCGTCGGCACGGTGGGCTACGGCGGCTACATTAAGCGCACCAACGAGGGTCTGGACGAGACCCTGTATAAGAACATCATCTACGCCGGTGAGATCGGCAAGTATGAGAACCCCGGCGTAACGGGCCGCGTTAAAGTCACCAAAGATAGCAACGCTACCGTTACTTCTGACAGTGGTAATGCGGCGGTCGTTGAAAAGTGGCTGTCCGATGCCTTCGGCTCTGATTGGGCAACCACGATGAAATACCGCACGGACAAGTACGCGGGCAACGACAAATACAATACGATCGTCCTGCCCGGCGTGAATGTTCAGCTGACTGCTGAGCAGCAGGCGCGTGTTGATCAGATCAACGGCTCGAATTTTGCAGATAATACGGTGGAAATCGCGAATACCATCAACTCGCTTTCCAAGGCGCTGTCCACTCATGCTAAGGAAGGTCTTAATTTTGCGATGATGAACATGTTGTTCCAGGGCTCGAACACATATGCTGATTATAAAGACTTCATGCTTGGAAAAGGATTTGACATTGAAAAGACACCTATGAGTGATGCCGATGCTACAGCCATTGGCAATCTGACGGCAATGTATGTCGCGGACAAGGTCAAAAATGTAAATAACGAAACTGCCCTTGAAAATATGAAAAAAGTATTTGCTAAGGGTGACGATATGAACGCGTTGCTGGCAGCGGGCGGCAACGATGGATTTGTCGGCAGCGCGCTGGCTTACGGTATGGCAACAGGCCTTATGAATTCTTCTTTTGTGACCGAGGAGCAGCGGGCGCAGTTGAAGGAAGGAGCAAACCAGGTGACCGGCTTCTCGACCATGAAAAATTATCTCTCTACTGTTAAAAATATGAACGATGCCAAGGATCAGAATGTCATGCAACAGTACCTTGCCAGTGAAGAGGGGAAAAAGGACTTGAATGCCTGCATCGCCGCGCTTGGTTTGATCAACGATTTCAACGGCAATATCGATATCACAATCGACGACGTATATAAGAGCGATTCCACACTGGGTCTGCTGCAGGGGATCCTGAACGCTAAAAACTAAAAATGGAGCTGTTCACATGGCTCACTGACCATGCGCTTATTCTGCTGCTTGGCTGCGGGACGCTGTTCAACGTCTATTGGCTTCACCGCTGCCGCGAGCGGCTGCATCTGCGCTGGCTTTCTGTGCTGCTCCTTTCCGTGCTGCACACGGTTCTCGGCGTTCTCAGCGTGAAGGTGTTTGCGCTGTTTGAGACCGGGGATTTCAGCAATATGAGCCTGTTCGGCGGCGTCTTCTTCATGCCCCTGTTCTATTGGGGCGTGGCGAAGCTTGCCAAGCAGAAAACAGCGGATGTGTTCGATGTGTTCACGATTTGCCTTGTATTCACGCTGATGTGCGCCCGCCTGAACTGCATTATTTCAGGATGCTGTCTGGGGGCGCACATCCCCATCGAGGGGCTGACGCATCTGCGCTTCCCCACACGCGAGCTGGAGTTGCTCTTCTATGTCCTCCTGCTCTCGCGCCTGTGGCGCAAGGTGGTGACAGGCAGCGCGCGGGGTATGATCTACCCCATCTATATGATCTCCTACGGCATTTTCCGCTTCGTGACCGAGACGCTCCGCTTCTCGGACCGAACGGACAGCATCCTGCACGTTTCCCACCTCTGGGCGCTGCTGTCGCTGGGGATCGGCATCAGCATTTACGGCGAATTGCGAAAAAAAGAGAAAAAAACTGGAGGACGACGGAATGGTTAAACGAATTGGCAGGCGCTTTGTGTCGCTGCTCCTGACGTTTGTCACAATACTGACGATGCTTCCGGCGATGACGCTGCCGGCGCTGGCGGCGACCAGCGGAACCGTGACCGGTTTAACCGACGAAAACATTGGACTGAGTTTTAATGGTGACAACGAGGCTTCGTGGTCGGCCAATGGTACAAGCATTACCGGTGCAGTTACCAGCACAGCCGGAACCTGCAGCGATACATCCCATAACTCCACACTGACAATTAAAAATAAGAAGTCGACAACAGCAACCCTTTCCTTTAACTATACCATTGAGCAGAACAGCGGTACGATCAAAGTAAATGATGGGGATGTCACAGTAAGCGGCAGCCGCAAATTGGAGCTTGCCGCCGGTGGAAAAGTAACAGTTTACATCAAGTCTGGCAGCACCAGTGCTGCTACGAAGATCACCCTTACCAACGTGGTTCTGGTAAGCGAAGTCAATGCAACTGCGACTTTCGTGCCTGCTGAAAACGGTACTTATACAGTAGACGGAAAACGCATTACCGAGAAATACAGCAACACGCAAAGCTCCATGACCGCTTATACGGTGGTGGCAACCCCGGCAGATGGTTATCAGTTCCTTGGCTGGTACAATCTGACCACCGGCAAGTGCATAGCAACTGCCGTAAGCACAGCGCTGAATATTGAAAGCGACTGCACCATTACAGCAAAATTTGCAAGCAGAGCCGCAGCACTCTTTGAGACCGGCGGCCAGCGGTTTGCAGACCTGAATGAAGCGGTTGCTTACGCACAGGCAAACGGCCAGTCCAAGATTACCTTGGCGACCAATGGCTCCATCAGCGGTACCTATACCATTCCGGCTGGAATCACACTGCTGATCCCCTTCGACGCGGCAGGGACACTGTATACGAATGCTCCTGCGGCAATTCGGACGACTCTGGCGTCTAAGGCATTCCGGACACTGACGATGAGCGAAGGCACGTCCATTACCGTCAATGGCGCCATCAGCTTGGGCG
>OLSB01000840.1_pt1 | contig 34110 bp, 35 predicted proteins | sample 1672071 | NCBI WGS metagenome assembly OLSB01 (sample SAMEA3136642, study PRJEB25190) | human gut metagenome | biome: human gut; feature: human-associated habitat; material: faeces | place: Austria | collected 2013 | reverse complement strand
TGTCGATCTGGCGGAAGAATGATGGGATTTGATTTTCTGCTTGTGCAGCCACAGGCATTTATTGAAAAGAAGAAGCCGCGTCTGAGCCGTTACACTTGGCAAGCAATGCCTGCGTTTATACAAACCTGACGAACAGGGAGATTTCCGATTTAAGCTATCCGAGTTAAGAGCGTTACCCTTGATTGATGATTTTGCATTGCCGCTTTGCGAGAGAAGCGGCGACGTAGCGAACAGGAACATTGTGGTTATTTTATCGGGTCAACGTACGGGTATATCCGCAGATACAACGTCCCTGCTTTCTCGGAAGCAGGGATAGAATCGATTCGATTCAGAAGCATAAAAGCGTCGCGCGGCAGGACGGAAAGCTGGTCATCAGCACGCCAAAAACGCCAAATTCCATCCGAACAGTGTTGCTCCCAACAGATACAGTAAAGCTTCTTGTAGAGGAGCATGAAAAACACCCGGCGAATTCGTATTTGTTCCCATCTCCGCGTACTGGGGAGACGTGGGATCCGGACGGATTCCGCAGGCTACATGATCGGATCATCAAGGAAATTGGAGCGGAGCATGTGCGTTTCCATGACATGCGCCACACGTTTGCGACGTTATCGCTAAAAAGCGGCGTCGATGTGCGAACCTTGTCTGAAACGCTGGGACATTTCAGTGCGGGATTTACGCTCAGCACCTACGTCCACTCGACACCGGGGATGAAACAGAGCGCAGCAGACGCGATCGGAAACACCATCCGAAACGCGATCTGAAGCGTGAAACCGAAGCGGCGGCTGCAAGTTGCAGCCGCCGTTCAAACGTTCAAAATATTCTTGAAAACAGAGAAACTTGTGCTGTTTTGTCAAATAAATCTCAATAAATCCACTGCGTTTTCAAGCCCGTTTGGGTCAAATCTGGGTCAGGTCGCATGACTGCAAAATGCATTCGTTTTTCGAGAAAAGAAAGTGGAACGATAAGCGGGATACTCCGGCGGCTGCGCCGCCTCCGTGCCGATTGCATTTTCTTATGTTTTCTGCATTGCATGCAGAAAAAGCGGCGCTTTTGCGCCGCAAAAATGCATTCGGTCGAACCACAGCGCTTCTCGCGCCACGTATGCCCAGCCAAAACAAAAAAGCCATTCCTTACGGAATGACTTTTGTTTTGGTGGAGATAAGCGGGATCGAACCGCTGACCTCATGACTGCCAGTCATGCGCTCTCCCAGCTGAGCTATACCCCCAGATATTTCCAAATGGGTTAAGAAGCAAGATATGAAGTTTTAGGGTTTGGGACGGGGGTACGTAACCGTCATGCTTGGGCTCCCAGCTGAGCTATACCCCCATCGGCGGAGTTATTCTATCAGATATTTTCGGAAAATGCAAGTGTTTTTTTAAAATTCTGAAAAAATACAAAAGTCAAGCATTAAATGCGCACAATTTTTCACTTCTTGTTTTGTCTAATTTTGACAAGCCAACATGGCCGCCGTCATGTTCCATGGTCGGCAGCCTGCGTGTTTTCCTGTTCTGTTCCCCGTGTTCCGCTCCACTCACATCCTCTCCCTTTGATTGTCCTCTGTGCTGGTTTCTTCCTGTTACGCGATCAGCCCGATCTCCCGCAGGCACTCCCGGAACATGACCTCGCTGCTCTTGTACCCGAAGATTTTCCGTGGATAGTTGTTAATCCATTCCTCCGTGGCCGCGATCTCCGCCGCGCTGACCTTAGAGAAATCTGTGCCTTTCGGATGCCGCCGCCTGATCATGCTGTTGGCGTTCTCGTTGCTCCCCCGTTCCCACGAAGAATACGGATGGCAGAAATATACCTTGGTGCGCGGGATGGTCTTGTTGACAGCGCTCCGCTCCAGCTCCTCCGCCGCCGAAAATTCTGAGCCGTTGTCAAAGGTGATGCTTTTGAAGATTACCCTGAACCGCTTGGCTCCGCATTTCCGCTCCAGCGCATCCAGCGCCTTGACCACGGTTTCCGCCTTTCTGTTCGGTATTCCTATGATGATGTCTTTCCGCGTCTTGCGCTCATTCAGGGTCAGCAGGGCGCTGGTGGTCTTGCATTTGCCCTTTCCGCTGTACACGGTGTCGCCCTCCCAATGCCCGAACTCCTCGCGGCTCTCCACCTCCGGCGGGCGCTGTTCAATGCTGTCGCCTGCGGAGGCTCTGGCCTGATCGTCCTTGGTCTTGACCTTTTTATAGCCCTGCTTGTGCTTCCCGTGGCGCGGCAAGTCCACCTGCGTGATTTGTAGAAAGAGGCCCTTTTTGATGTAGCTGTAGATCGTCGTCACAGAAACCGAGGTCTCGAATGTCCGCCCCTCCATCATCGCGTAGCCGAGAACGGCAGCAGGACTGCACTCTTTTTCAACGATTGTCGCCTCGATGTAGTTTGCAAGCTCGTGATCTTTGCCGATTTTCAAGTCAGGCCCTTTCTCCCGCAAGTGTTCCTGATACCGCGCTTCCGCGATGTCCGGGCTGTACGCCGTCGCCATTTCCCACGTCGCCCCGTCCAGCCGCTCATACTCTCCGCGCTTCAACTCCCGGTAGATGGTGGAAACGTGGACGCGCAGCTTTTCCGCAATCTGCGGCGGCTTCAAACCCCTGCGCTGCCACTTCTCAATGCGCAGCCTGTCGTTCTTGGTCAGATGCTTAAATGTTCGCCCTCCGGTCTGCACCGTAAAGCCTCCTCTCTCATGCTTTTGCGCGGGCGGTGTCAGGTCTTGCCCGTTCCGCTCCGCCGGTTTGCTTTGTCGCTTTTTGTCTTATTATGATACCTGTAAATCCCTTGCCGCGCAACTGATTTTTCGTTGCGAACGCGCAAAAAATCCCCCGACCGCTATATCTATGAGTATAGCAGCCGGGGGATAATTTCAGTTATTCAGTTCCTTTTCGCCGTCCGTCTTGCCGGTGGTTTCCTCCACAAAAATGCCATCCAGCTTACCGATTGCGCTGTCCACGGCGATGTCCAGTTCCTTAACCGCCGCCTCGATCACGGCCTTTACCTCCGCCGTGACCTTAATGCCCTTTGCTTCAAGCATCTGCACCACATAATCGTACTTTGGGATGGTCAGCGTACCTGCCTCGCGCTGCTTCTCCGCCGCCTTGACCAGAACGGTGACAATGCCGTACAGGCGCTTGTCTTTCAGCCAAGGGATGCCGGTCTTGACCAGCCACGGAATGGCCACGCCGGTGAAGAACAGGCCGAGGATGGCGAAAATGGCCTCAATGACAATGTTGATGATGTCGGGAATGATCTGTGTCATGGTGTGTACCTCCTTACACTTTCGTCAGATATTTCTTGTCCACGTTTCCTGTGATTGCGCCGCTTTTCAGCGTGGAAACTGAAATGCGGTCGCCGCTGATTGCCCGGACATACAGCTTTGCGCTGTACACCCACGAGGAAAACTTGCGCGTGGTGCCGTAGACTGTGGCAGCCTTGTCCATCTTCACCTGATCGCCCACGGCCAGCGCCGCCGCTTCGGTCTTGATGTCTGCCGCGTCCACCCAGCCGTACACGGTGCTTCCGCCGCCGCTCACGGCGACAAGGTGATACGGATGCCTGCTCACAAGCGGCTGATACACCTGCGTCACCTTGGCCTTGCCCGGCTTGCACGGTTTGCCCACGGTGCTGTTTGCGCTGGTGTAGTGCCTCTCGCCGGTGAATGTCACGATGTCGCCCACCTTGCACCCGCCGCCCTTGGTCGGTGCAGCGTCCGTCGCAGTCCCGCCGCCGGTCGCCTCCTTTCCGCCGTACTTCGGTACGCCGTAGCCGCGAATGTACCGTCCGTTCACAGAAATGGTGCGGCGCTTCACGCTGTCGGAGTAGTTGCCCTCAATGACGGTGATGCTTGTCCCGCTGACCTTTTCCACGATGCCCACATGATCGGCGCTGCCGGTGCAGTCTCCCACGCCGCTGTCCTGCCAGTCGTAGAAAATATAGTCGCCGGGCTTCGGCACATAAGCGTCGTCCTCCTGCCAGCTCCCCAGCTTCTTGAACAGCTCGATGTGCTTTCCGCAGCCGCACTCCGTCGGGATGATGTCGGTCATTCCCGCCGCGATAGCGACGGCGCTTGCGAACGTGCTGCACCATGCGTCCGTGTACTTCACGGCGTAGCCACGGGCCAGCGGCTTGTGACTGTTGTACAGGTCGATGATCTTCCTGTGGCTTCCGTCGCTCTCTTTGCATCCGATGTAGCTCTGGGCGATGCTCACGATCTTCTGCCGCTGTTCCTGTTCCGTCATAGGCTTTCCTCCGCTTCCTGCGGCGCTCCCTGCCGCATACTTGTCGTAATACTTCTGGCCGAACGCAGCTCGCCGGGCCTGCGCCGCCTCGCTCTGATCTGCCGGGCGCTCAAATTTCAGCAGCACCGCGTCCGATGCTGCCCGGACGCTTCCAGCCGTTTTCAGCACGGCCAGCACCGCCTTATAGCCCTCCCGCAGCTCTTTCATCAGGAAATCAAGCTGCATTTCCAGATCGCCGATGCTCTTTCGGCAGCATTGGGCATAGTCCAGCAGCTCTGCCTTGCGGGAGCAGTATGTCCATTGGGCGAGGCCATAGCCCGCCTTATCCGTTGCGAAGAACTGATACTTGCCGCTGTCCACCGCCGCCGTATAGCTTGCGTCGGTCACGCCAAGTCTCTTTTCGTATAGGTTCTCCACGTTGTTCGGGATAAGGCCGCTCTCCGCATACAGGTTTCCCATCAGACCGGCGGTGCCGAAGTCGTTCAGCCCCGCGCTTTTCAGATAATTCCAGATTTTCTCCTCGTTGTTCTTTCCTGCCAGCATGATCTATCCCTCCTCACGGTTCCTCTGTCTGCTGTGCAATCCGTTCCGCCTCCTCCTTTTCCCGTCTCATGTCCGCAAGCTGCCACCGCCTGTCCTGCTTCTTCTCCTTGGTGGTCTTTATCCAGCCAAGGATGCCGCACTCGCCGCCCAGCGTGGCGAACACGCAGGTGATCAGCGTATCCGGCACGGAGCCGTACACGGTAAACAGCGCGATCATGGCTATCGTGAATACCGTCAGACACAAAAAGACGATCAGCAGAATAAAGTCCATGGTTCCCATGCGCTTCTTCCGGCCTTTCGTCTTTGCCTGCGTTCGCTTTCCCGCCATGTCAGTCCTCCTTGATGTGCGGGTGCGCGTTCTTGTTCAGGTGCTTATTTAGTTTGTCCAGCGCATCCTTGCACGGCCCGTTGCACCCCTGCTCCACAAGCCCCTGCAACGCGCCGCGCAGGCCATAGCAGATAAGCGTCTGCTCCTCCTGAATGGCGTTGATGAACTCGCTCTGCTTTTTGTTGCTCTCAATGACCTTGTACACGGAAACAATGGCGGCGACCAGCGCTCCGATTGCTCCCAAAAGGCTGGCCGCCTTAATGATGGTGTCCGCGTCGATGTACATTTTCCTGTCCTCCTGCTTTCACTCCGGCCATTCGTCCCCGCCGATGGCCCTGCGGTATGCCTCGTCGGCCTCCGCGATCTCGTCTCGCCCGGTCACGGTGTCGCCCAGCTCCGCAAGGCGTGTCGCCAGCACCCGGACGGTACGCGCCTGCATTTCCACAAGCGCCTCCAGCTCTGCGATGATCTGCAAATGGCTGCTCACGCCGTCGCCTCCGTCCAGCCGTATACCCCCGGTTCCCACACATTGGCATCCGCCGTTGATGTCCAATGCTTTCCATTGTGGCTCACCTTGTCGCCCTTTGCGTAAGCGTCATGCGCCCCCACCGGCTGGCTCCATTCCGGCCATTCTTCCGCCGGGTCAGATGCCGCCGACCAAAGCGACACCGCCTTGTCCGGTTCCCATCCAGCCTGTGAGGTGTGCGCCTGTACGCATTTGTACAGCTTGTCCCCCCAGTTGCGTAGCTGCCCCACCGTGTAAGCAACGCCGGTCTGCCACGTTTCAAACAGGCTCTTATGCTCCCCCGCAGTCACAGCGTCGATGCTTCCGCTCTCCGCCAGCGTCACAAAGGCGATCTCCGTTGCTTTTCTCGTTTCTTCCATCACCTTTATCCTTTCCACATACCGGTAATGCTCGCTGATGGTATAGAAGTCGTACCGCGTCCCGTCCTCGTCCGTGTCGCTGTGATAGTGCCGGTCGATGCGGCAGCGGTCTGTGATGCTGCTGTCGTCGTACTCCCGCACCGTGGTCAGGTATTCACCCTCCCGCAGCGCGGGGCCGCCCACGATTTTCAGGTTTTCCCGTTCTACGCCGCCGATAACGCTTGTTCCGTAGACGTATTCCATCTTGCCCGCTCCTTTCTTGCGTGTTCTCTGACCACGCATTTCAATTTCCGCTGCAAACCCGCCTCCACATAGCTCTGGAAAAAGTGAACGTGATTGCAGTGCTTCATCTGGCCCAGTCTGGATAAAAGCCCCTGCGCCAATGCGGGCTTGATCGCGTGGTGCCGCCGCATGGCACGGCGGCAGGCGGAAAGAGAATGTTTCAGGCGCACCATGTTTCGTTTCCGCAGCAGGGTATACCCTCGCCCGAAGCGATACCCCAGCGCCGCCACCGTCCGCTTTGCTGTCGGATAGAGCTGCCACTTGCCGTTCAGCCGCAGGCCGTGTGCCGCCAGCCATTTCTCGATCAGCTCCCGCAGCCGCCGCAGCTTCCGCTTGTTCCGCCCGAACAGGGTAAAGTTGTCCATGTACCGCAGGTAGTGGTCGCACAGACCGCTTTCCCGTATCAGCCGGTCAAGCGGTTGCAGCACCGTGTTGGCAAACCATTGGGAAAAGTAAGCGCCGATCAGAATGCCGTGCTTCATCAACCGTTCGCATACCTCCAGCATTCGCCGGTCCTTCACCAGCCGCCGGAGCCGCTTCATCACCGTCTCCGCCGTCAAACTGTCGTAGAAATGGTGGATGTCCAGCTCCTCGGCGTACTTCGTCCCTTTTGGGTCTGTCCGCATCCACTTCTTGATGGCTCGAACGCCGTAATGGATGCCCCGGTTTCGGATGCTCCCGCAGCAGAAATTGTCCATGCCCCGCATCATGATCGGCTCCAACACCTGAATGACCGCGTGATGCACATACTGGTCAGGCCACAGTCTCGGCTCCGATATGTCCCGCCACTTTCCGGCGCTCTTGTCCCAGCGTCGCGCAAGCCTCGGCTCGTTCGCCTCGTAACCGCCTGTAATGATCTCCCGCAGCTCTTTTACATAGCGGTCAATGTCTGCCTCCACCCGTGCCACCGTCCGGTTCGGTCTGTGGTGCGGATGGAAGCGGTGTGTCACGTTCACGGCGAAGATCGCCAGCCGCAGGTTTTCTTCCGATACCAGCTTTGGAAATAGGTTGTTTGCTCGTTTCATCAGGAATGTTTTCCTCCTTTTAGCCTCACGGCCTTTCCATCGCCTCCACGGGTTGTGGAAGTGTACTAAACCGTGTCCTGATGGCTTATCTGCACCAAGGGGTGCCGAGGATGTCCGCGCCCCGGCGCGGGTCTTTGCGTTGCCGGGTGTGGAGGTGGGTAGCCAGTCCATAAAAGGACGCGGCAGCCGATGTTCGCGTTCGAGTTGGACGCGCTGGTGTAGTTCACGTAGAACAGCCCGTGGTTCCCGTTCTGGTTATAGTTACCGCCGAAGTACAGACACGGGTTGGAAGCATTGAAGTTCCAGTTATCCGCCGAACCGAGAAGCAAGGCACCGACTGCGTGCGCGGTCATCCCCTGTATTTTCAAGCCGCCTGTGCGGCTGAAAACCCGTTAGCCTTTTGCGCGGCCTGCGGGCCGCAGGATACGCAGAGGGGGATGCGTCCCCCTCTGCACTCCCCCGTCAGGGGAGTTTTTGGAGGCGGCCGCCGATGTTCGCGTACGAGCCGGACGCGCCGGTGAAGTCCACGCAGAACAGCCCGCGGCCCCCGTTCTGGTAATAGTAACCGCCGAAGTACAGACACGGGCTGGAAGCATCGAAGTACCAGCTATCCGCCGAATATGTCGTCTCACTACCGCCCGATGCCGTGGGATAGATAACCCATTCCAGCCCGGCCACCGTTGCCACGGTAAAGGCGCTGGGCCATCCGCTCGACGGAACGCCCACTGCGGTGCCGCCGCTGTTGTCGCTGAAACTGCTGGGCGTGTTGATGATGTTCAGGCCGTTGCTGTTGTAGTAGCAGCCGTCGCCCCAGTCATACACGTTGTCCCACAGGCCCTCGATGTAGCGATACTGCGTACCGAGGCCATAGCTGTCCCGGCTCGCAAGCGTCGTTCCGGTGTGATAGGGCATACTGTCCGTATAGCCCATATTCTCCGTTGCGCTGTTGTTGCCGCAGCCCTTGCCGATGGTTTTCTGGCTGTTCCAGTCCGCGAACTCCACAAGGTACAGCATCCAGATCGTCATGCGCATCTGAATGTCGCTCTGCCAGATGTTGCTCCCCAGATTGTGGATGCTCGTGCGGGCCGTGCTGCGCGTGATATTCGCTTTCGGCTTTACACCGGACTGGCTCTTGTAGTTGTTGGTGTTGCAGTGATAGCGGCCAATGTACACAATGTTCCGCTCTCCCTTGCCGTCCCCTCGGTCGGCGTGGGCAGGGGAGACGTGAAAGCCGTCCGTTTCCTTATCCGCGATCTGGAGTTTCAGGCTGTTCCCGCTCTTTGTCCACTTGTACCAGAACTTCGGGATAGCCACCAGCTCACCGGCCACCGCATCCGTCACGCGCACCATCCCGCTCCACGGGTACAGGTTGTCAAATGGGCTTCCGTAACTGGTTGCCCCCGCCCGGTACGGTGTCGGGTTCACGAAGCTGGCGGCCTCGTCCGTCCGGCTCCACACCGTCGTGCTGGTTCCGTCCCACACCACGCCGTAGATGTGCCGATAGGCCAGCTTCACATTTACCGTCTGTCCGTCCGCCGTGATGGTTGCGGTATCCTCCGCCGTCTCTCCGCTCTTGGTGGCGGTGATGGTGTAGGTGCCGCTTTCCGTCACGGTGAAGTCCACCGTCCCCGTTGCAGATGCCGTTTTGCTCTGCGTCTTGCTTCCCTTGGTGCAGGTGACGGTGGAGCCGCTGTCAATGCTCACGTGGATGGTCGCTGTGAAGTAGGATAGCGTCGCCGTGTACTGCTGCACCACGGAAACTGTCACCGTATCCGTGGCAGTCTGCCCGTTCTTGGTGGCCTTGATGGTGTATGTTCCGTAGTCCTCCACATCAAACGTCCATTTTCCGCCGCTCTCCGTCGCGGTGTATACCTTGGTTCCCAGCGTGGCTGTCACCGTGGAGCCGGTTGGTGCGGTCACAACGATCTGCGCCGTCATGCCTACCTGCGGCAGACTGTCCGCGCTGAGCTTGCCGTCTGCCCCCAGCGTCGGGATGCCGTTCGGCACGTTGATGGGGAGCTGATCGGTGTTCACCTTGCCGTCCGTTCCGATGCCCGCAACGCCCCCCGGCGTATTGATGGGGAGCTGGCCGGTGCCAACCTTGCCGTCCTCTCCCAGTCCGGCCACGCCGCCCGGTGTGTTGACAGGGAGCTGGTTGACCGGCACCTTTCCGTCTGTCCCCAGCCCCGCCTTTTTGGCAAGAGCCGCCGCCACCGCACCGCTGGTCAGCAGCTTGTCGCTGTTCTCCGTCGGCACCGTGTCGAACGTCTGTGCCGTAACGCCGCCCTTTCCGTCGCCTCTCAGGATACCGCTGGCGGTGATCTTGTCCTGCTTGTCCGTAATGGCCTGACGGATACCCTTGTGCGCGTTTTCATCCTCGTTGTGTGCCTTGATGGCAGCCGCCATGCTTTCCGCTGTCACCAGCGCCGAAGCGTCGATGGTCACCTGCAGCGTCCCGCCGCTGCCCGTAAACTCCAGCAGCCCGTAGAACGTGTACACATAGTCCGGCACGTCCGTCTTGCTGGGGATTTCCACGCCCGCGTCCGTGTCCGTCTGAAATAGTGCGATCAGCCTTGCCGCGCCGCTGTCCAGCTTTGCCCAGATGCCGAGCTGGTTCAGGGGGTATCCCGTCGCCAGTGGTGTCACTTGCAGTTGCAGCTTTTGTCCCTGCGCCGTTGTTTTGTTGGACAGGATGCTGACCGTCTGCTTTTCACTCACAAGCGCCGTCTGCGCCAGCATCGCCGCCTCGCTCACGCGGCCTGTTCCCGCCGCCGCGCGGGTGATGGTCAGCGTCTTTCCCGCTGTCCATTGTGCCAGCAGCTCACTGCCGCTGTTGGTGATAACGCCTTTCCATGCCACTTTTCGTTTCCTCCTGACTTAGAATTTCGATGCGCTGCCGAAGTCAACCACCACCGCGCCAGCCATAGCCGCGATGCCGTAGGCCGTTGCGGTGCCGCCCGCATCGTAATATTCCACTTCCTCCAGATGTGCGCTGAACCGCTTGGCAGCGGCGAGCCGACGTTCGATCTCCGCGATGGTCATGGCGGCGAACTTCTGCCGCTCCTCCACGGTGGTGATGTTTACCCGCAGTCTGAACTTTCCGTGGGTGCCGCCGTACTCAAACCATTCCTCCAGCTTTGTTCCCGGATAGATCGCGTCGGCCTGCGTTCTTGCAGCTCCCGCAGTTCCCATTGTTCGCCGGATGTTCAGCGCCGTCTTGACGATGCGCCGCTTCTGCTCGATGTCGTACCCTGTGTCGTACCAGTCGATCTTCCAGTTCACGGCCAGCGCGTCCAGCACCTCCTCGGCCACGGTGTCGATGGCGGTGTATATCTGACTTCCCGCGATATAGCCCATCGTCTTTTGGTGCAGCTCCAGCATCGCCATGGATAGGGCCTTTACCCACGGCTGTTCTCCCAGAATGCGCGGCAAGCCGTCGGCGATTTGGGCATTTTTCAGGCTCTTAATCATCCTCCAGCCCTCCATAGGTGGCGGTGGCCCCCGTGCATTTCGGCAGCTCCGTGGTGTCGATCACGGTGTCTACGGGGGCGGTCAGCGTTACCCGCTTGGCCCCCGCTTCCCGCAGCCGGGCGATCAGCTCCGTCGGGTTGATGTCTCGCCCCAACTTTCTTTGCCATGTCTGGAAGTCCGCCACCGCCGCCGCGATGCGGCTTTGTATCTCACTCACGCTTCGCTGGTCGCTTTCCGCGATCCAGTATTTCACGGTGATGGCGTATTCCACCTCGTCCGGGGCCAGCGCCGTCACCTTGTCGCACAGCGGGCGGATGGTCTCGTCGTCCAGATAGGCCGCCATGGCCGTCAGCTCCGTGCTGTTGGGGACGCGCAATCCGTTCTCGTCCTCGATCACGAAGTAGATATTTACCTCGTCCGGCAGCGGGCTGACGATGCGCACGTCAGCTACATCACCCCGCCACTCCCGCGCGTAGTATTCATAGGCATCGCGCGGCCCGGCACAGCTATACACGCTGGGGGCGAGGTAGATGCGCCGTGTCAGGCTGTCGTCGTCCTCTGCGTCCAGTCCGCCGGTGCTTGGCGTGGTGTTGCTCACGCTGGCAACATAGGCGATGGGGTCAACCAGTATCTTGATGCCGCCGGACAGAATGCCGTTGCTATCCGCTCCGGCCTCCTCCGCCTGCACCACCACGTCGGTGTAGGTCTCTCCCGCCGCTATCTCGCCGTATTCCACGGTGTTGAAGTATTTCCCGTCCTCGCTCTTGACCCGCGTTCCCGTCGGAATGGCCGTCGCGCCGCTTTGCGCTTCCGAAAGCGTAAATCGCACCGTCGCCGTGGCCCGGTTTGCCTCCTTGCGCGTCAGCCCCACAAGAGCGGCCAGCGCATCCAGCGCGTCTCCGGTACTGGTTTTCAGCATTTCCATCCGTCCCTTTGCGTCGGCGTACTGCATCGTCTGATACTCCATCGCGCAAAAGGCTTTCATCAGCAGGTTCAGCGGGTCGGCCTCGCCGATCTCCGGTTCCTTTCCTGTGGCCTCCCGGTAATACTTGGTGTACAGCTCGCGGAGCTGTTCTTCCGTCTCCTGCAAAGTCATGCTTTCGATGAAACTCAGCTCCGGGCAGTTTGCCAATTCAGCGATATTAGACAAGCTCGATCACCACCTTTGGTATCATATTTCCGTCCTGCGATTTTCCCGCAGTCCATTCCACACGGACGACACGCGCCCGTGGCTCATACTGTTCTGTCTTGCGCACATACTCCGCCGCCAGCAGGACTTGCGCATTTTCCTGCGGGCAGTCGATAATCGTCCCGTCGATGCCGAACTCCCGGTCAAGCGCCTGCTCTCCGGCCCTCGTGGCGTAAAGCACCTGCAAATTGCGGTACACCTCCGCCGCCGCACTGTCGTTTGCGCTCCCCGGCAGTATCTCGATCACCGCGTTTTCCGTTGATAACATGGCTGCCTCCTTACAGGTATTCCTCGATGGTCAGGCTCACCTTGCACTCCACCATCGCGCCGCCGTGCAGCACCGCGCCCCACTCGTCGCTGATGTCCGTGATCTTGAACGGATACGGCGATACCGGCGAGCCGCCCACGATGAACCAGTCCGCCGCGTTGGTCTCCGCCATGCGCTGAAAATGCCGCAGAACACTTCGCGGGTTTACCCCGTCCTGCGCCCGCAGCAAAAGATCGAACTGGTATTTCCGCAGCTTCGGGGCAATCCACTGGCTCCGCGCCCGTGCGCCTGTCCGGTTGTGGGTCGCCCAATCGCTGCCCCCTTGGCCTTTCAGCCCGCTCGGTGTCAGGATGCGCCGGTCGCTCACCGTGAACGTCATGCCCATGTAGCTTCCCAATGCCACTTTTCGCCCCTCCTTACTTATCCGGCTTTCCCACCGCGCCGCTCATGTGCGTGTGGTTCACAAGGCTCACGCCGTTGATGGTGATGTCTCCGCTCGCCGCCGTGGCGTTGATCTCCGGGGCTGTCAGGCTGATTTTGGTGTGGCTTCCGATCTCCACATCCCCGGCCTCCGTCACCTTTACAGTTGCGCCGTTTATGGTGATCTCCGCGTCGCCACCCTCTACCTCGATCTTTGCGCCTTTTTTTGCGGCGAATGTGTACTTGCCTCCCGCCGTCACACTCAAAGCGCCTGCGGCCTCGATGCTCACAAAGGTTCCTGCCTCGATGCTCACCGTTGTCCCCGCCACGATGCCAACGCCGGTTTTGGCGTTCAGGCTCATGCTGGCGGCGCTGCTCTTGGCCTGAAACTGCCCGCCCGCCACAAGGCTGATTGCGCCTTTCGCCTCGTCGTATATCTCGCCGTTGCAGTTGCGCCCCGTCCGCCGGTTCACATACTGTGTGTAAACGCCGGTGTTCTCGTCGTAGCGCTCATAAGCCAGTCCCCTTCGTGCGGCGTACTCCTTTCGGAACAGGCCCTTGTAGCCCTCCGCCGGGGTGTTGGTCTTGTTCCACACCGTTCCGGTGGTGGTTCCCGCCGCAGCTCCGTTGCTGTTGTGGCTCACGCTCACCACCTGCCCGATGCTGGGCATCTTGTACTCGCCGTTGCTGATGGCGTTGATCTGGCGGGTCACGCTTTTCCCCCGGTCAAAGTAGGTCACCTCATAGGTTCCCGCCTTATAGTCGATAGCGCTCACGCGCCCGGTTCTGTTTGTTCCCGCCATTACTTTTTCGCCTCCTCGCTGGCGATGCAGTAGCTCGCAGGCACCCAGCCCGTCACGTTCTGCCCCACCGGCAGCTTTCCGCATCGCGCCGCGCTGTTTGTCACGCGGTAGCGCCCGTTGATCAGGATACCGTCGTACAGCCAGTAGGTGCCGGTCTTGGTTCCCGCCTTGTTCTTTGCCGTGCTGGAAACATACAGCGGAGCCTTGTTCAGCGTGATCGCCTGTCCCGCCTCGCCGCCTGCCGCCGCGCTGGCTGCGCCCGCCGCCGGACTGGTGGTAGCGTAGGTGCTGTCATAGCTCACGCCGCTGTCCGCCGTCTTTTCGTGATACACGATCTTGCCGCCCACGTCCCACGAATGGAACGCCGGGCCGATACCGCTGCACTCAAAGTCGGTGGTCAGTCCGTTGCTGCTGACCTTGTGCGTCACCTTGTCCACAAAGTATTTTCCGTTCAGGTTTCCAAAGCCTGTCAGCGCGATGCAGTTTCCCGCGCTTACCCTCCAGTCTCCGTCCACGCCGAAGCGCAGCTTCACCGTCCCGTGGTTGGCGCTGTTCAGCTCCGCGCAGAGCTGGACGCTGGCATCGTATACGCTGGTAGCCCGCCGGTTCACGCTCTTGGTGTGCGAGCCGCCGCCCACGCTGCACTCGATGTCAATGTCCTTGTCCGCGTCCGTGTAATTGAAGTACCCGCCGGTATAGGTGCCGGACAGGGTGGCGGTGTAGCCGAAGCTCCCCGGCCTGATCTGCGAGCGGTCAAAGGTGCGCACGGCCCGCTTTGCCTTGTACTTCTCCCGGTCATACACCCACAGCCGCCGGGCGTACACTTTCAGGATAAGCCCGTAGTTTTTGCACAGGCCGTTGTAGTAGCTGCTGTCCGTGCCGTCCTGCTCATCGCACTCGATGTCGTAGTCGTCGGCATCGTAGGTGAACGCAAGGCCGTACCGCGCGGCGATCTTTGCGCCGATACGCTTGATGCTGGTGTTCTTCCAGATCACGTCCCGCTCCAGCTCCGAAAAGTCGCTGTCGCTTGGCTTGCTTACGCCGCCCACCTGCAAGGTCGTCGGCGCGTCCGAAAAGCTCACATCGTCCAGCACGAACAGCCCGCACTCCATGATGCTCCGCTGTCCCTGCCGTTCCCAGTTGTAGCCGAGAATACGCGCTCGCAGCGTCGCGCCCTTTTCCGGCATCCAGCCCAGCAGCCATTTCCTGTCCTGCGCGTTGATGGTGATGTCGATGCTGTCGCTGTTGTCCGCCGCGCTGTCGGTGTAGGTCAGGCTCTCGATGTCTCCGCCCACCTGCCCGGCAAAAGGGTAGCTGTTGTAGCGCACATCCAGCGCCAGCCGTCTTGTCTCAATCATAGCTCGCCTCGTATTTCCACGGCGGCATCAGTCCGTCCCGCTCTTCCTCCAGCGCCGGGGTGTTCAGCTCCACCCCGGCGTTGAAGATAAACGTGTCGATCTCCTGCGGATTGGCCGCCATCAGCACGTCGGCGTGGTACTCGCTGCCGTATACCTCCTTGGCGATCACATCCCATGTGTCGCCGCTCTTGGTCGTGTACATCGCGTTTCCTCCCGTCAGTATGCCGTGCGGGCCTGTCTGCGCTGCATCTGGAGATACCACGCTTCAAACCGTGCCTGCGCCTCGGCCAGAGCCTCCTCCACCATGCTGCGGTCGGCGCTGCCCTGAATGTTGATCACCGGCGCAAAGGTCATGCCGCCTCCGCCGCCGGAGCCGCCGCCGTCGATTTCCGCCAGCTCCACCGGCTTCACGCCCAGCATTTGCCCGGCCTTTGCCCAGATGTCCAGATTGTCCCGCCGGGCCGCCCGCTGGAAGCTGATCACCGCCTCCGTTCCGGCCTCGCCCGCGATGCTTGCGCCGTTTGTAAAGCCGCCTCGCGCAAGCATGGGGATTTCCGGGATGTTGATGGAGAACGACTTGCCGCCCAGCAGCGGCACCCAGTCCGGGATGGTAATGCCGAGACTGTTGATGCCTGCGATTGCCTTGTTGATCAGGGCGATCACCGCGTTAATGGGGGTCTTGAGCAGAGCGCCCAGCGTATTGAAGATGCCCACGAAGATGGATTTCACACCCTCCCACGCCATACGCCAGTTGCCGGAGAACACGCCGGTGATGAAGTTGATCACGCCCTCAAAGATGGTCTTGACCCCGTTGATCGCGCTGCTGATGCCCTCGGCAAAGACACCGATGGCGGCCAGCACCGCCGGAACCACTACCTGACCAATGTGCAGCAGCACCGTGATCACCGTCTGAATGATCGGCATAAGGAACTGAATTGCCTCGCCGATGATCTGCGCCACCGTCATGACCACGGAACCCACGCCGCTGATGATGGATGCGATGGATGGAGCCGCCGCTGTGATGGTTTGCAGAATGACCGGCACCACCGTCTGTGTGATAAAGCCGAATAGGCTTTCGATGATGGGCCGCACCGTCGTCTGCGAAAATGTCACGAGCTGGCCGATCACGCCCATTACCGATTGCAGGATGGTGGTAATGCCTCCAAAGGCTGCGCCCGCGTCCTCGCCGAACAGATTGGTGATGCTCTCCTGCAGCGGTTGCAGCGCCTTTGCCACACCGCCGTCCTCGAACAATCCCAGCAGCGCGTCCTTGAATACCGTAAACTTTTCCAGTCCCGTGTCGCCGAACACCCGCTGTATGATTTTGTCCAGCCCGCCGAACTTGTCCGTCAGGATGCTCACCACGGCGATGATGCCGGAGATCACACCCACAATAGGCAGCGCCCCGGACAGCAGACTACCGAGGCCGCCAGCAATAGGGCCGTAGATACTCCCCAGCAGACCGGCCCCGCCGCTGAATATGCTCCCGACAGCTTTCCCGGCACCGGAGTTTGCGATACCGCTTACTACGCCTCCCGCTTTCCCCAGCAAACCGGAAAGGCCCTGCTGGAAGATGCTGCCCTGAATGGTAGCCGCCGCTCCAATGCCCGCGATGCCCTGTCGTAGCGGCATGGTCAACTTACCCAGCGCACCGCCCGCCTTTCCCATAAGGCCGCCCGCAAATTGTCCGGCCCGGCTGTTGGCGAACATCCCGCCGAGATTTCCGAGGGAGGAGCCGATGCCGCCCAGCCATTGCGCGGTCTTGCTGTTTCCGATTGCCCCCCGCAGGACGCTTCCCGCGCTTTGGTAGCCGGACAACAGCCCCGGCGTTCCCGCCGCCGCGCTCAAAAGTCCTGTGGTTCCCCTAATGCCGTTTCCACCGATCAGACTGGAGATTGCCGCCCCCAGCGTCGTGCGGAAGCCGTTGCTTCCCGATGCGCCCCGGAACGCAGAGAAAAGCCCTGCGCCCGCCGCGCCCGCACTCTTGCCGCTCTTGAACAGGCCAGCAAGTCCGCCCTTTCCGCCGGAGAAAATAGCCTCCGCCGCCGGGGCGAACTTCATGCCAACAAACGCCGCCGCCATGCCGCCCAGCACACGCACCACCTGCTCGCCGTTGTTGATCAGGTAGTCAAGCCCCTTTTGGATGTACGGCAGCGCCGTGTCCATAGCGCTCCCCAGCTTCTCCACGCCCCGGCTTGCCAGCGTTCCCAAGCTCTCCGCAAGCTGCGTCAGCTCCGGCATATTCTTTCGGATGCTGTTTAGAAAGTCGATCATGGAGAGATTGAACTGTTTTTTCGCCGGGAGGAACGCATCGCCGATCTCGATTTTCAGCGCCGTCTTGGTGCTTTTCAGCATGGTCTCGATGGCCTCCGGGGTCTGCGATTTGATGTTGAACTCCCGCTCCATGCTTCCCGTGTACAGGCTTGGGTCGCTCACCATTTCCAGCGCCTTTCGGTACACATCGAGATTGTTGACGATCTTCGCGCCGCCCTCAATGGCCCATTGGCCGAACAGGGTGGATAGCGCCGCTACCTGTCGCTCCTGCGGCAGATCGTTGATGGCCTTGAAGATGGTATCCAGCGTTCCCACGCTGTCCTCCTGCATGGCCTTGGCGACCCACTCCGCGCTCATGCCCATCTCCTCGAACTGTTCTTTCTGGGCTTTCGTCGCACTTGCGCCCTTGCTCAAATTCACGATCATGCGCTTGATGCTGGTGCCGACGCGATCAGTCGATACGCCTGTTGCCAGCATGGCATCCGCCAACGCCGCCGTTGTGGCCGCGCTTACGCCGCCCACTTGGCCGAGGCTCGCCGCAGAATTGACCGCCTCCGCGATTTCCGCCGCCGTGGTCGCGCTGTTTGCGCCCAGATAGTTGATCTGGTCAAAGAGCACCATGACCTCCTCGTGGGTCATTTTCAGCGATTGCTCCCACTTTGCGGCCCAGTTGCCCGCCTGATCGGCGCTGATGTCCATGGCCGCGCCGGTCATGGCGATGTCCCGCAGGAAACCGGTAACATTGCCGGAGCTGTCGATCTTGATCAAGTCCTCCATAGACTTGCCGGATTGGCCCGCCGCAGCGGCGAGGCGTGTCAAATCCTCCTGCGTATAGGGGATTTGTGTGCTTAAATCCTTGATTGCGTCCTTCATGGCCTCGTAGTTCTGCGCGTAGGTCTTGCCGTTATCCGCCACCTTGTCGCTGATCTTTCCGGTAGCATCTGCCAGACCGTCCACATACTTTACCACATCCGCCATGTAGTTTTCAAACTTCGCCGCTTCCTTGGTGCAGCTTGCGATGGTCGCCACAGTCGCCGTCGCCAGCGTCCCCATGGCCGCAAGTCCCGCCGTTCCGATGGAGCTGATGCTGCGGGCAAAGCTGCTGATCTGGCTCTGGCTCCCGTTCAGCGCCGCCATCAGGCTTTTGTCCATCTTACCGGCGATCTTGATGCTTAACTCTAATGTTTTATTGTTCGCCATTCCTCCGCCACCTCGCTATTCAGCTCAATAAAGTCCCGGACAGGCATTTTCAGATAGAAGTCCACGCCCGTCCGTGTCACCGAGGACAGCCGGATAGCCGCTTTCCGCAGGGCCTTGGCTCCGCCCTTTATCCGAAAAAATCCGCGTCGTTCACCGCGTTTTTCAGTTTCAGCAGCTCATACAGGGGCAGCGTGGTAAAGAACTCCTCCGGGATGCCCGTTGCCATGGCGGCGATCACGCAGGAGTACAGATAGTTGGTGCTGTTCTCCGTCACCACAAAGCCCTCGCGGGCCATGCGGTTCTCCGCCTCGCTCTCATTCAGCGTGTTCAGGTCTGCCACGCCGTTCAGGTCGATGTCCCGGTACTCCTTGCCCTTGTAATGGCGCGGCTTCTCCAGATGCATCACATGGTTTTCCGTTCTGCTCTCCACGTTCAGGTGTCTGCGCACCGCACCTGCCACGCGCTTGAAAGCGCCGCGAGGCATCAGCTTGAAAAACTCAATGGGCATTCCGGTGGCCTTGACCGCCATGGCGCGGGCAAATGCCGTCGTGGTCTCGCACAGCACCGAGGCCGCCGCCTCGCCCTCACCAAAAAGCTGCCGTTGCACGTCGATAGCGTCCTGCACGGTCAGCTTCTCCAGCCCCGTCAGGTCGATCTCTCCGTACTCCTTGCCCTCGAACACGTAGGGCCTTGCCAGCTCCACGATGTTCTCGCTCTTTTTTGTTCCCTCGTTTGCGGTCTCCGCCGCCGTGATCTTGTCCTCTGCCATTGGTGTTCGCTCCTTTCAGCGTCGTTTCGTTGTGTGAAAACACGGCCCGCCCCCCGTTTGCGCAGGGACAGGCCGTATTGTTTTGCGCCCGTTAGATCAGGCTGTTCACGCCCGCCAGCATATCCGTGCCGTTGACCTTGTAGATGCCGTTGAGCTTGTCAACCTTCAAGAGCTGCTGGCCGTCCACCTCGATCATCAGGTAGGTCAGCTCCAGCGTCACGGTGGCCTCCATGGCCTCGCCCTTTTCCACCTTGCCGGGGTTGAACTTCTTCACGCGCCCGATCTCCACCACGCGCAGGCCCTTGAAATTGTAGCCGCCCTGCTTGTCGTAGACCTGCTGCGAGGCTCGCAGCGTCAGGTTCACCGTGGACAGGGGAGAGAGCATATCCATGGCGGAGCTGTAGAGCGTGTTGAACTGGATTTCCTGCTCCATGCTCTCAAACTGGCCGATGGTGGGGCTGTCCAGCTCGCCGTTCACGCCCACGCCGGAAACGGTGCTGGTTTTCATGTTGACCTCCGGCAGCGTCACCGACGCGGCCACGCCGATCATCTTCGTGCCGTTCAGATAGGCGTTATACTCGTTGATCTTCTCCGGGATATAGTTGTTGGAAATCATCTTCTTTTCCCTCCCTTATCAGTTCAGCGCGGCGGAAAGAGCGTCGGGGTCAAACTCGATGATGTCCTCGATGTCCTCCGCAGGGGTGAACGGGGTGATGTACTGGTGGAACGTGATCTTGCCGTCCAGCAGATCGGCGGTGGTGTTCTCGTCCTCGTTGAACGTGATCTCATAGCGGGCGCACACACCACGGGCCACAAAGCCGTTGCCGCGCACGTTCTCGCTGTCCACGATGGCCTCGATCAGCCGCTTGTTGGCGGGGCTGTCCACTTTCTGGAAGTAGGTCAGGATAAACGTGTTGGCCGCCCACGTCAGGAAGCGGCGGACGCTGAACCAGCGGTCTTTCGGGTCGCTGATACCGGGGTAGGCCGCCGTGTTGTTGCCCCACAGGCGGAAGCCGTTCATGTTCAGCCACGTTGCCACGCCGAAGCTGTTCACGGTGTTGGCCTGCTCCTGATCAAGCACCACCTCCGTGCCATCTTCGAGGCAGGCGGCGGAAACGGCGATGGTCTTGTTGCTGGGGCTGACGTTGGGCGTGTCGTCGTTCTGTGCGTCGGTGTAGGCTGTCAGCGCCGCCGCCAGTGCGCTGCCGCTGTACACCGTGTTTCCCACCTTGGCAAAAGGCCAAACCGCGTAGGCGTTTTGGTCGCTCACCGCCTGCGCCTCCTTGGTGGTCTTGACGGCGGTGTACTTGGTCGCGCCGGTGTTGCTGCTGTCGATGTCCACAACGCACACCGCACCGAACACGCTGTTGATGCTCTTGGTCTTGGCCTGCAATGCCGCCGCCACCGTCGCGTCCTTGCTGAAACGCGGTGCCAGCAGGATGCCGGGTGTCATGGACAGCTTCGGATAGACCTGACGCACCACCTCAAGGCCGGTCTCCTTGCCGGTGGAGCTGTCCACACCGCCCACGATGTCCGCCGCCGTCACCTTGCTGGGGTCGATCTTGTTGCCGGTCACAGTCAGGCTCGTTGCTTCCTTACCCGCGCCGGTGGAAAGCACCACGATATTCAGCGTACCGTCGTCGTTCCATGTGGTGGTGTAGTCCGTGCCTGCGGTCAGCGTGGTGGAGCCGCTCTTAACGGTCAGCCCCTCCAGCAGAACGCCTGTCTCCTCCAGCACCGCCACGCCGTCGTTCACCTGAACGGTTCCGCCGGTGATGGCGATCTTGTGCTTGGCAGGGTCAAGCACATTGATCAGCACCATGGGCGCGATACCCACAACGCTGAAATTTGCGCTGATGCACTCGCAGAGGGTGTAGTTGGCGAAGTCAGGCAGATAGCCCACCGCCTCCACGGCCTCCTTGTAGCTGCTCACCAGCAGCGGCACGTTGACCGCCGCCGCCGGGTCTTTGAGCATATTCACCGGGGCGGTGCCTACGATCACCTGCAAGCCCGCCGTGCCGGTGATGGGAGCGACCATGCTGGTCGCAACCTCGCTCGTGTATACGCCGTGTTTGTATGCCATAGTCTTTCTTCCTCCTTACAGTTCGGATTTGATCTTGCCGTACAGAATGGCCTCCGCCGTTCCTGCGGTCTCCAGCCGCTTTCTCGTCTCGGCAAAGCGCTCCACGCCCACCACCAGCGCCCCGGCCTCCGGGTGAATGGCGATGAACGCCTCCAGCGCCTCCGGGATGCCGCCGTGAAATACCGTGTACTGCTTGGCAACGCCGCGCACCGTTGGGCCGCAGTAAACCTGCGTCACGCCCGCTTTCTCCCGCTCCGGGGGCGCGGTCTCGGCAGCGGTCTCCGCCGCCGGGATGGCCGTCTCATTCACAGCGGCATCCGCCGCCAGCTTATCGTTTTTCTTGCTCATACCAGTCCCTCCATTTCTGTGTCCTGTGTCATGGCCGGTGCGGTGCAGGTCAGCGAACACGCCCCGAAGTAGTACGGGTAGGTGTCGTCCTGCTGCATGGCCCATGCGATGGGTTTCAGCACGGTGAACGCCCCGCCGAAATACGGCTTGGTGCATAACCGCTGCACGATGTCCTCCTTGATGTTGGCAACATCCTGATAGCCCTCTCGCTCCTTGCCCTCGTCGTAGGCGCACACGATCAGGCTGAACTCCACCGCCTGCGGCCCGTCGTCGTTCTTGATCTCGCCGCCTGTCATGCGCACAACGATGTACGGGGCCGCCGCCGCGTCCGTGTCCACATCCGCGTCATAGTCCTCCGGCACCGGCAAATCCTGCTTGAAGATTTTCAGCTCCTTGCGGCTCTGCTGGCCGTTATACTTCTTCCCGGCGAAAAGCTCCTCCAGCGTTTCGATCAGCGCGTCTTGGCAGAGCTGGGGAGTTCGCCCGATGCCTGCGGCCCTCACCGCATCCATATAGTTCTTCATGGCTTACTTCCTCCTCGCCGCTCGCGCCAGCACCCGTTCGGTCTGCTCCATCAGTCGGTCTTGCAGATACTCGGACACCTCCGGCTCCACCATCGGCCAGACGGTAGAGTGCATCGCCGAGGCCGACGGGCTTCCCATCGTCACCAGCTTTTCCACCTTACCATCCTTGTTTCGCCACCTTTGGTGGCCCCGCTCCGTGACCGTGTGGCTGGAACTGGAGCCGATCTGTCGTTGCACCATGCCAATGTGACCGCTCTTGAACTGCACAAGAAAGCCCTTGCTCATGTTGGCATTGCCTGTCAGCGCCGCCATGGACGAGGCTTTCAGAACACGGGCTTTCACATACTTTGGCGCGTGGTGCAAAACCTCGCGCCCGGTAAAGCGCTCCGTCGGCCTGTGCTGGAAATAACCGAGATCGTTGCGCATCTTTGCGATGTGCAGCTCTGCGCTCAAACTGGTGTTGCTGGCCTTTTTCCGTTGCACAAGGTCTTTCAGGTGCCGCCTGCCCGCCGCGTTCACGGCGTACCGCGCCTTTGCCTTTGCGATCATCAGCTTGCGGGCCTGCCGTGCCGTGGCGTTGATGGCTACCTTGGCCGCCGCCGGGGTCTTTTTCTTCAAATCGCCCAGCGCCGCCGCCACGGTGTCCAGCCCGTCCACTTCGATGGTCAGGTTCCCTGCGTCATAGGTTACTCTGCTCATTGCCTCGTCCTTTCCATGGAAATGCGGTACACGCCCGCCTCCTCCTCGCAGTTGAGGATGGTGTACGACCGCTGCCGATTTGTCCCCTTGTCCAGAACAAGGTGCTTTCCCACTTTCGGCTTCGGCCCGTAGTCGCTCACGCGGATATACAGCACTGTGTAGGCCGTATATAGTCCCGTGTCGAAGTTCTGCTTGGCTCCCGCCTCCCAATGGGCGCTATGCTCTTTGAGCCGCTGATCGTCCACGATCACCAGCGCGTCCTTTCCGTCAACCGTATGCCAGTCCGCGTGTTCGTCCTGCTCAAAGAAAGCCGCGTCGATGTCCGCTGCGGCACAGTCCTTAAAGGTGAGCGGAGGGGCAGCCCCCTCCGCTCCGCTGTATTCCTGCTTTAGCTCGAACAGCGCCATGTCAACACACGGTCGCCACCAGCCAGCTATCCACCTTGTCGGGGATGGGCAGCGGGTGCGCCTGCAGCTCCACCATGCGGCGGTCGGGATGATGCTCCACATAGCTGCGCAGGACGCGGCTGGTCTGGGAGGTCACCCACAGGCCGGATGCGTCCTCGATGTAGGTGCAGGCACCGTAGGCCATCATGTAGTTGGGTCTGGAGCTGATCAGGATGATCATGTTGTCCGGGATAAGGGGCTTGGTCTCCGGCGCGTCAGGGTTAGTCCAGTCGTCGTAGTAGACCTCGCCATAAACATACATGTCAAGGCTGGGGTCATTCAGGTGGCCGAGGTACTTCACGCCGTTGGGCAGGTCGCGGGGGGCGATCTCGCCGAGGTTCATGCGGCGGTTGTCCAGCATCTTCTGCACGTTGGCATCGGCAAAGAACTTTGCCTTGGCCGTCTTTCCCATGATGAGGGTGTCCACGTTGGCAAAGCCGCCGTGCAGCACCGCATCCGTCCAGTCACCGAGGTTGCCGAGGATGTCGGCCTTGGTGCCGCCCCACTTGTTGTCGCCGGTCAGGGTTTTCTTGTTGGTCAGGCCGAAGTCGATGGTCTCGTTCACGCCCTCGCCCACAATAGGAATGGTGCCGGTCACGATGGCCTGCACCGCCATCCACTCCTCGCGGCGCGTGGTCGCGTCGTTCAGCGTGGCGTACTCCTCCATGAGCTTCTGCGCGGCCCTCTGCGCAGGGGTCATGCCGCTGTACAAATCTTCGCCCGGCAGGCGGGTCATGAGCTGGTCAGCGGTGGTCACGTCATAGGGGTTGATCAGCGGGGGCTTGTAGCTCTCGGTCTGGTAGCCGTTGGCTTTCAGCACCTTTCCGCCCACGCGAGGATGGACAAAGGCCGCCATGCGGCGGTCGCCTTTCACAAGGTCGATGTCCACGCGCTCGGTAGCGAACGTCTTGACGTTGGTGAAAAAGGTGTCGCGGAAATAGGTGTGTACGGCAGGGGTCTGTCTCACCACCTCCGCCAGATAGCGGGGGGAGTAAATGTTCACTTCGTTAGCCATATTCTTTCTTCCTCCTTACTTCAAGTAGATGCCGAGGTTGCGCAGAGGAACCTCCACGTCCGCAGCGGTGGCGTTGGCGGGCAGCACCAGCGCGTCGGCGAAGAACTCGCCGGAGAGGTACACGATGCCGTCCTCGCCCGACGCGACATCCTCCGCCAGAATGCCGTACAGGCCCGTGGTGGTCACGGTGTAGGGGGCACTGCTGCCGCTCACGCTGATGGCGGCCAGCTTGCCGTCGCTGTTGAGAACCACGGGAGCGCCGCGCTTCAAGGCAGCGGATGCCTCCTTGACTGCCGTAACGATCTCCGCATTCCCTGCGATCAGGTAATCCGGCTGCGTGGAAAAGGTCTTTTTCGCCAAATCCATACTCATGTTCTTTCTCCTCCTTTACTGCTTCTTGCCCATGGACTTGATCGCGTCCATGAACTCGTCCTGCTTGCCCGCGCTGCCGCCGGTGCCTCTGTCATTCTTCACGCCGCCCATGCCGCTCTTGTCGGCATCGGCCTTTGCTCCGTTGAGCCATGCGTTGCCGCTCTCCTTGGCAGCTTTCATCATGACCACAGCGTACTCGCTGGCGCTCACCGGCTTTGTGAACTTGGCCTCGTTCGTCAGCGCCTCGCTGCCGGACAGGGCCATGTCCTCGATGTCGTGGATGCGCTGGCGCTCGTCGCTCGTCGCTTTGTTCGCCGCCGCCTCCTCGATTTCATTGACCAGTGCGGGATAGGCCCCGCGCAGGTCGTCCACGGTCTTGATCTCGTTTGCCATGTTCGTTACCTCCTTATGGCATTTGTTATTTACAGAGCAGGAGGCGGGAGCTGCCTTGCTGCTTTGTACAAAGTTGGGTGCCTTGTCGAAAGGCAGGTGTGTGTTGACGCTGTTGACGAACAGTAGCCCGTCCCGGTTTTCGATCACCGTTCCGTCCGCCTCGTCCGTCAACTCGTCGATAAAGCCGTTTTCCTTTGCCTGCGCCGCTGTCCACCAGCTTGTCTCGTCCATCCATCCGGCCACCTCGTCCTTATCTCTGCCTGTCTTTTTCACATACAGGCCCACGATGCTTTCCCGGATGGCGTTCATCGCCTCGATGTACTTCTGCAATTCCTCGGCGTTATAGTAGCCGTAAGCGCCCATGCGCACCGGATGCACCATGTAGGTGCTGTCGTTTGCGGCTATCACCTTGCCGCAGTGGCAGGCGACGATGGTTGCCGCGCTGGCACACAGGCCGTCGATCTTCGCTGTCACCGCCGCCGGGTGCTGTTCAAGCTGGTTGCCGATTGCCTGCGCTGCGAACACGTCGCCGCCGCCGCTATTGATGCGCACCGTGATCTCGTCCAGCGCTCCCAGACCGGCCAGCTCCTCCGCAAACTGCTTCGGGGTCACCTCGTCGCCCCACCAGCTCGTCTGCGAAATGTCGCCGTAAAGCAGCAGCTCTACCTTGTTTCCTGCCTGATTGCAGAATTTCCAGAATTTCTTGTTTTCGGGCATTTCTGTTTTCCTCCTATTCTCCCGCCGTCTGCGCTTTTCCGATCTCGTCCACCTCGCGCTTGCGCTTGGCCTCTGTCACGCGCAGTTTGATGTTGCGGTTGTAATCCCCGCCGGTCATTTGTGCCGTCTCCTCCTGCGCCGTGCTGAAACCGGCATCCACTCGCTTGATGGCGGCATCCACCTCCTGTACGGGGTTCAGGTTCGTCCGTGCCGGGCCGTTCCACGCGCAGGCCGTGTACGCCTTGCGCCGCGCCGGGTCGGTGAAAAAGCCCGGCGCGTGGATACGCCCACGAGCGACCGCCTCTGCAAACCACTCCTCATAGACCGGCTGGCAAAAATCGTCCGTGAACCAATCCCGCTGCATACTACAGGTGCGCCAGAACTCGTTGAGTGCGCCGCGAGCCGCCGAATAGCTGGTGGTGAACTGCTTCATCATCACTTCCGGCGGTATCTCCAGCCCCGCGCCGATCAGGCGGATGGTGGCGTTCGTGAAGTCGTCGTACCCGGTGTTCGGGTGCTTCGGGTCTGCAAACTGCACCTCTTCGCCGGGGTTCAGGTCAATGATGGCCCCCGGCCCCAGCTCGATGCTGCTCTGGTCGGCGTTGTCGATCAGCTCCTCCGCCGGTATCATTTCTCCAAACGGTCTGCCGTCCGACGGGTTTTGTGACTTCACGAACACCGTGAACATGGCGCTGATCACCGCCGCCGTGATCTCCGCGTCCGTGTAGCGTCCAAGCTGTTTCAGGCTCTCCAGCACAGGGGCCAGCAGGGGAACGCCCCGCCGCTGGCCGATGCGCTCGCGGCTCATGATGTGCAGCACGTTCCGCCGCCCGGTTGTATCGCCGTAGGCTTCCACTCTTTGCCACGTCAGCCCCGCCGCGTCCACGGCGCTGTTGTTGCCCAGCGGATGCCGGTTGCATATCCAGTAGGCTGTCACCATACCGTCCGCGTCGGTCTCCACGCCCTGCACGATGTTCTGTACCTCGTAGCCCTGCACCGTGCATGGCATCAGCCTGTCAAAGCCATCCGGGCTGCATACCCGGTCTGCCTCGATCAGCCGCACACGCAAGTCATACGGCACTCCCGCCTGATGCTTCATTGGCAGCAGGGCGATGGTGTCGCCGTTCATCAGGTAGCTCAAAAAGGCGAGCTGCTGGAGCTGATAGAAGTTGTCCATTCGCTCTGCGTCGCATACCGGCGTGTCCGCCCACAGGGCGAACTCCCGCACAATCTGCGCTTGCAGCTTCTCCGCCGCCGCCTCGTCCAGTCCCAGATAGTCGCTGTCGAGCTGCGGCGCAGGCATCAATCCGCCCGCCACCACGTTCGTCCGCATGGTTTTCAGCGCTGCCGTGGCCGTTGGGATGCCCATGTAAGCGTCTCGGCTCCGCTGCCGCAGAATGTCGATGTTGTCCTCGATGTCCTCCTTGGCGCTGCCGCCGTGGTACATCCAGCCTCTCATGCTCTTTTTCGTCAGGTTGGCTCCGTAGTTGCCGTACCCGCTGTTGATCACGCTCAGTGCGGCCCTCGCCGCCGCCCGCTTCGCCGCGTGGACGGGAGCCACGGCCATGATTGCCCGGTCAAGGATATTCGGTTTCTCCATGCGCTCCCTCCTCACACGTCGCGGGCCACGGCACGATAGGCGCGGTTTCGTCCGCCGTGCTTATCCTCTGCCTCTGCCTCGGCCAGCTTTCCGGCCCAGTATTCCATTTCCTCCCGTACCTGCTTCAAGTCAGCTCGCGTCAGCATACGGCTGCCGATCTGATAGCTCTGGCCGGTGGCGATGGCCTCCTCCGCCGCCAGCCATGTGTTCAGTTTCTTTTGGCACACTTCTTTCGTAAAGACTGCCAATTAAATCCCTCCTCGCCTCCGGCGGCCCGCCGGACGTTTTCTGATGGGCTTTGCGATCTCGCCCTCCTGCAAAATAGGGTTGGCGATTTCCAGCGCCGCCGTAGCGTAGTTGCGCAGGTCAAGCGGCTCGTTGCGCTTGTGCTTGCTGTCTTTCAGCTCCCACGCCACAACGCTTCTGCCCTTGCGCCAGCGCACCACCATTTTCTCGGCTGTCAGGCCGATAAAATACTGCTCGTCATAGCCCGCTTCCTCATTGAGCGGGAAGTGGCAATAGTTCGGCCCCTTGGTCTCGTGCCGCAGTCGTTGATACAGCAGTGCCTTTCCCGCGTCCACGCCGATGATGAACAGCGGCGTTTTCACGCGGTTGTTGGTGGTGGGGTTTCGGATATACGGCACATCCGCGCCGCCCTTGCCTTTGATCGACCATATCTTTCGCTCCCACCGTTCCGCCGTGAAGCGGTACACCTGATCTGTGTGGTGGCCGCCGGTGTCGATGCAGGCGCTCATGATGTGCAGCACCGTCCCGTCCTCTTTCTTGAAGCCCCCCAGCAGGAAATTATCGAGGTCTTGCCATACCTGCTCTTTCAGCATATCGCCGTATATCTTCTGGTAGCGGATGCCCCAGCTCTCCTTGCCAACGCCCCAGCCGACCACCTCTACCTCGAAGCGGTCATCCTGCACGTCCACACCGGCTGTCAGAACCAGCACTCCCTCCGGCACGTCCGCATCGTACAGCTCCCGCCGGTTCAGCAGCGCGGCATCCTCCACCTGCTCGCCCTGCTCCTCCCACGTTTCGCCCAGCTCCGTGTTCACCCAGACTTTCATGCCCTCCGGGTTTCCCTGATCAAGCTGTTCCTTTGCCACAAGGAATTTCTGCACGATCTCTTTCCATGAGCAGAACGTTGAGGCCAGCGTATTCAGGTGAAAGCCCCGCGCCTCCGCGCCGGGGTTCTCCGGCACAAAGCGACCGCGCTTGCTTGCCTGCTTCCACTTGTATTCTCCGTTCACTACACCGCAGCGCTCGCACTTATACAGCACCTCGCCCTGCGGGTCGTCCTTGTCAAATACCACGTTGGCCCACACGAGGGGTTGATACTCCCCGCACTCCGGGCATGGCACGTTCCATTCCTCCCGCGTGGACTGGTTGAACTCCGTTTCGATGCGGCTCTGGCCCTTAATGACCGGCGTGGAGACGATCACCGTCTTTTTGTCCCAAAAGGTCGTCTGTCGCTTCTGGGCCAAGGATAGCGGGTCGCCCTCCGTTCCGGCGCTGGCCGGGTAGCGGTCAACCTCGTCCGCCAGCAACACCTTGATGGGACGGCTGGCAAGGCCCGTTGCGCTGTTCGCGCCCACGATGGTGATGTGGCCACCGGGGAAATTCTTCTTCATGATGGTGTTGCCGGAATAGCGGCTTTTCACGTCGATCTTGTCCCGCAGCTCCGGCGTGTCCCGTATCATTGGCGCGAGCCTGTCTTTGGAAAAGGTCTGTCCCATGTCCAGCGTCGGTTGCATCACGAGGATGGGAGCCGGGGCGTAGTCCATGTAGTAGCCCAGCGGATTGAGGATGAAAGCGTCGGTCTTGCCGATCTGCGCCGCGCTCATGATCACCACCTTGCGGATGTGCGGGTCGCCGATTGCGTCCATGATCTCCCGCTGGTATGGTGCCTTGTCCGTGTGCCAGCGCCCCGGCTCCGCGCTGCTCTCCGCCGACAGCACCCGGTATCGGTCTGCCCACTCCGAAAGCGTCAAAGCCGGGGGCGGTTTCAGCACCGCCGCGCACCGTGCCAACAGCTCCAGCGTCGGCTTTGGCAGATCAATGATCTTTCGCTTTTTCATCGCTCTGCTTCCCCTGCGGCCAGTAGCGCTCATATTCTTTTCTCACGCAGCGAGGGAACATACACAGCACCTTGTCCTCACTGGTCTGCACCCGCCACACGCACCCGCTACATGGGTGTTTCTTTTTCTGCTTCTCCATCGTCCTCACCGTCCTCCGCCGCAAAGGCCACCCGGTAATCGCTCATTTCCTCCAGAATTTCCTCGATGGCCCCTTTCAGCTCGTCGAAGATACCCGTCTGATCTCCGCCCATGGTGGACAGGGTGGGAGAGAGCTTGGCGGGCAGCGCCAGAAAGCGGCTGCGGATGTTCAGGAACATGGACTGGATGCCCCGCTCGATGTCCGCCGTGCGGTGTACCTCACCCCGCCGCAGGTCGTTTTCCATTTCCGCCGCCTCACGCTTTGCCCGCGTCAGCATCATGCGCTCGTTTGTCAGCGTTTCCTTGCCCGCGCCGCCGATGTAGGTGATGTACCGTGCCACTGTTGGCTGTAACTCGTAAAGCCCCGGTCGGGCCTCCACGATCACGCCCTCGTCCCGAAGCTGGCGCACCCGCCGCTCCGTCAGGCATAACCACTGGGCCACCACTTTGCTTGTGTAGAGTGTCATTTCATCTACCGCCCTTCCCCCAGACGAACTGCTGTGAAGATTGCCACAATCGCCGTGACCAGCATACCCAGCATTTCCAACTGCGTGACTGCCAGAAAGCAGCACACCGCTGTCCATCCAGCTATGACCACCGCCGTCGGCACAATCCCCCACGGATGTGGAACCGCCAGCGCCCCACCCAGCAAAGCCGCAGCCAGCAACACACCGCCCAGCAGGATTGTTAAAATGCTTTCCATTATGCCATCTCCTCTGCGTCCTCTCCATCCGTTTCCGGGTCTGGTACATCCACCGCGCCGGTGGCTCTCATACGCAGCAGCTCCAGCTTTTCCCGCTCCAGCGTCATGCGCTTTTCGCTCTCCTCCAGCGCCCGCAGACTGTCCGCAATCTTGGCGATGCGGCCCTGCACCTTGTATAGCGCCTCCTGCAATTTCAGCACACGGCTGAACGCGCTGTCCTTGCTGTACATTCCCATGCTCTGTAAGGCACCGTCCTGCTTGTCCTTGCCGCGTCCGCCCGGCACTCTCATGTCCATCAGGCTGTTGATGTACAGGCTGTCCTCCGGTGCTGCCTCATACTCCGCGATTTTGGCGAGTATCTTATGCTCCCGGAATTTCAGGATTTGCATTTCATGCTCCAGCGCGGCGCGACTTCCCAGCGGTGTTCGCTGTACGATCTCCCGCTCTGCGTCCGAGAGCATATCAAAAAAGACGGCGCTGTACGCTCCGTCCTTTTCTGCGTTCTTATTTCCCACCGGTGCGCCCGCATGGCTTCCGGCAGCGTTTTTCTTTCCCACGCTGTTGCGGTTTCCCGGTTGACCGCCCCGCCGCTTCTTTGGCAGAGCTTCATCCCACTTGTCCGCTGCTTTCCAATTCCGCAGGGTTTGATAGCTCACCCCCTGCTCCTGCGCCAGCTCCCGCAGGCTTACTTCCTCGCCCGCCGCCTTGCGGGCGATGTATGCAGCCTTGGCGGTGTCGCGCTTCTCGCTCCGCTTCGGCATCCTCACACCTCCAGATAGTCGCGCATCCCGCCCGGCCTATGAAAACACCCCGCGTAGGAACGCAGGGCTTCGACCGGCGCAGGACGCGCCTATGGCAAAGCCCGCAGCGTTTCCGCCACGGGCTTTATTCCACGGTATGATATTATCACGAAAAACCTGCGGAAGTTGCTAATCCCGAAAAATTTTTCGCTGGTTAGGAAACGCAGTTATACGATGCCATTCCCATGGTCACCGTCAACAATGTGTTATCGTGGTTTTTGTCGTTCAAAACCTGTATCTGTACCATGTAGTCCCCGTACCCGCTGGCCGTCAGCAGCTCTTGCAGGCTATCCGAGGCTTGCATGGTTGTGTATACGATTTTATCCCATGCCTCTTTCGCGTCCTTGTCACCGGTCTGTGCGAGCATAGCCGTCTGTGCCAAGCCCTCCTGCCACACATTCACGGTGTAAACATACCCATCTTTGCTGATGGTGCAGTCGTCGCCAAAGCCGGAAAGCGCAGTCTTTAGTTTCTCCCGCAGCTCCTCCTCGCTGATCTTCTCAACGGTCTCCGCAACATGGGATGTGTATTCCATCGACGCGGCGATATAGCTGTAGTCTCCGTCCTTTTCCACCAGCGCACCACGCATGGCCTCGCCGGACGCACCCACGATCTCCTGCACCTGTTGGCTCTGCTCCGCCGGGAACATGACCACGCCAAAGCGGTATTGCCCCGTCAGCATCTCTCCGTCCTTTGTGAATGGCGCGGTCTGCGCTTTGCCGTCCTGTACCGTGATGGTCTGCGTCTCCACATAGTCCTCGCGCCCGCCCGCCAGTTCGCCATTGTAGGAAAGTTCTGCGCTCAATTTCGTTCCGTCCGGTAAGCTGGTCTGCACGGTAAATACTGGTTTCCCATCCTCACCGCCCACGGCAATATCCATAGTCACATCAATATGCCGGATACCCGTATAGGCGTAATACTCAATGGCGATCTTTGTATCCGGCTTCCATGTGTTGGCGCTGTTCCAGCTTGTGTTCGAGCCGATCTTCACCGAGATAACGCTGTCTGCAAGAAATTCCGTTGCCGTTTCCTGCGGCTTTTCCTGAATGTTGGTGAAGCCCGCTTCTGCCAGTTGGCTTTTGACGACCTCCAACTCCATCCCCTTGCACTTTCCGCTTTCAAATGGTGCGCTGATCTTGTCGCCTGTGTCCCCGCCGCCGCATCCGGCCAGCAACAAGCACAGCGCAACGACCGCCGCCGTCACCGCCAGTCGCCGCAGGCTCCACCTCCGCCCGTCTTTTTCCCTTGCCATTTTCTTTCATCCTTTCTCCGTTTTTTATGGTTTGAGCTTGTTCAAGCTGGTTTGAGCCGGTCGCTCGTCCCGGCCAGCTTACGCCTATTCAAAAAAACAACTCTGCTGCGATACAGTCTGCCGCCTCACATTTGTGTGTCGCGCCCGTGTCCGCGTTTCGGCATATTGTAAATCTTTTCTACTTTTTTCTCTGCTTTCTCATATTTTGTAAAACTTTATTACAAGATTATCCGTAAAAAATGGTATTGTCAAGCAGAACAGGAGGTGCGGCTTATGAAAATATATGATTACTCCGGGCGGGCCAATATCTCCGGCGACCGAATACATCAGGCACGAACTGCCCAACGCCTATCCCAAGATGTCCTTGCCGCCAAGATGCAGGTCTATGGTGTCGGTCTGGGGCGAGAGGCAATCAGCCGCATTGAGACCGGCGACCGTTTCGTTACCGATTATGAGCTTGCCATCTTCGCCCGCGTTCTCGGTGTTTCCCTCGTATGGCTCACCGGTGATCTGGAACAGAAAGAATAATAGCGGAGCTGCCAACAGACTGTAGGCAGTTCCGCTTTTCTATTTCCCGTCGCGGCAGCGCCGTCCCGCTCTCCCTCTGACCATTTTCGTGATGCCACGAAAATGATACCCGCCGCCAGACGCTTCATCGCCGCCGACCTCGCCGCAGCCTGTAACCTCTCGCGCATACGCGAGCGCCCGCCCGTTCCATATTACAGCCGCCCGCCTTTCTCGCCATCAGCCGCCGCATAGGCGGCTTCTTTTTTGCCCAAAACCGCCCCGTTTTCTTCCTCTGTCGCATTTTTGACCCCGCCAACTTTTCCCGCCCCGGCTCCCCGGAAGCGGTTTTTTGACCCCTTACCTAAAAAAATTTTGGGCTTCCGAACCCGCAAAGGACGACTGCCGCGCCGCCAGTACCTCGCGCGGGCGCGTTTAGAATTTCGCGCGGGCCTGCGCGTCGTGGTATCTTCGCGGGCGCGGGCGTTTGGTATCTCCTGCGGCCTGCTGGCTGGCGGCGCTGTCGGATGGCTGGCCTCTCTGGCGGTGGATGGCTCGCGCTGGCGCTGCGCCTGTGCGCCTGCGCGGCATGGTATTCCTGCGGGGGCCTGCGCGTTTGGTATCTCCTGCGCCCGCCCGGCTGGCGGCGCTGGCGGATGGCTGGCGGTCCTGCCGACTGCCGGAGCTGTCCGCCGTCCTGCCGACCGTCTGCCCAGCGTACCGACACGCCGACCGCCGCCCCCAGCGGAGCCGCCCACCCTGACCGCCTGCCGCCGGTGGATGATCTGCCGCCGCGACCGCCTGCCGCGCCGGTCTGCCGATCTGCCGCCGGGCAGGCCGGAGCCGCCGCCGAGGGTATTTACCGCGCCCGGTATCGTCCCCGGATAAGCTAAGCTAATATGCCCCCTATAGTCCCCCAACCACAGCGATTTGCACAGAAAACGCCACGGAATTTTGTGCAAAAAAACTTCCCCACGTCCCCCCTAAAGGGGGACTGGGGAACGAAAACAGCCCTATTGACGGCGCAAAAATCCGCCGCTATCATGCAGGGCAAGCGGACGGCCACAGCGACCGCCGCCCAGCGAACCGCCGACCACGGCGACCAGAAAGGGGAGGTGAACATGACCACGCCGAATACAGGCGAATTGCTTGTACAGCAAGCGCAGGAGGCCGAACGGCTCCGGCTCTTGATACTCGCTGACGAGTGCAAGACCATCGAGGAGTTCCGTGAAAAGCTCCGCGAGCGGCTGAACAAGTAAAACGCCGGGCCACCCCCAGCAAGGCACGGCCCGACGTTCTTTCCCCGGCACGGGCGGCGAGTTCGCCGCCGCCCGGCCACGGCTAAAGCATAGCACACCCGCCCGCAGAATGCAAGCCCAGCAGGGCAGGC
>OLSB01000835.1_pt1 | contig 34188 bp, 25 predicted proteins | sample 1672071 | NCBI WGS metagenome assembly OLSB01 (sample SAMEA3136642, study PRJEB25190) | human gut metagenome | biome: human gut; feature: human-associated habitat; material: faeces | place: Austria | collected 2013 | reverse complement strand
CACAAACTTATTTCCGTTTTTAAGCTTTAAACGGAATTTCAAATGATAATTCACATCCAATGTTAAAATTTCCCAAAAATACTTGAAAAAGTTGACATAAAGATGTATAATATAAGAGATAAGTTATGATCTTTTAAATTTAAATAGAGATTTAGGAGGAATTAGAATGAAAAAATTAATGATAAAATTTGCAATATCATTTTTAATTATATCAATGATAGGCGTAGTGATTGCACCAATAGTAATACATGCTGCAACTACATCAATTATGACGAAAAAAGTTATAACAAATGCATCTAATACGACAAAAGTAACAGATACATCAAAGAAAGTAGATACATCTAATACAACAAAAATAACAAATAGTTCAAAAATAGTAACAAACACAACAACAAGTAATAAAACACTAAATTCGATAAAAGAGACAATAAAAATAAATACACCAGAATTAGTTAAAGATACAATAGCAGATAAAGAGGTAATAGAAAAAGAAAATGCAATAGAAGCAACATTAGAAAGCTACATACATAAAAACTTTGCTGAGCTAAAAACTGTAGAAATTGGGTCTAAATTAATATATACAATTTATATAAAAAATACTTCTAACACTATAAAAGCAGTAACAGTAAAAGCTAATATGCCAGAAGCTACAAAAGCTGGAAAAATTGTAGCAAATATTTGCAAAGTAGAAGAAGTTTTTGAAGAAGGTTTGCTTCAAAAAGGATTAATAAAGAAATCAAAAGTGACATATAAAGGCGATATAACTACATATTTAAATCCAAACGAAGAGAAAGCAATCCAAATTGAACAAGACATAGCAACTTATGTATCAGATACATTAAAAAATACATTTACAGTAATATGTGGAAATCAAGTAATTTATCTTCAAGATATAAAAGAAATTAGTAGAAATGAGAGCACAAACACATTTATAAGTAATTATGAAGAAGTTTTAGAAAGTGAAAAATTTGAAATTGAAAAAACACCAACAAAAGGAACAAGTGAAGATATTTTAGAAGAATTTGGAGATGTAACTTTTAAAGGATATAAAACAGATAGTGCAACAAATCAAACAACATACGGATTAGCAGATATCGGCAAAAATGTGATTATAAAATCACATGATATGTTTACATCAAAAAATATGCATTGTGTAAATATAGATACAGGATATTGGAGATTCTTTAAAATTGAAAACTTCTATACATTATATAATGCAGAAATTTATAGATATGTAAATGGTGAGCTATCAAAAGATAATATACCAGAAGAAGGTATAGGTATTGGAAATGATTACAATTTAATTGATGAAAATTATAACCAATTAGCTTATATGTTATCTGAAATAGATACATATAATACACCTGAATTTTATCAATCAATAGGAATAGATATCCCTTATGATAATGACAGACCTGATTATTCATTATCACCAGTACAAATTGCAATTTGGGGATTGCAAGGTGTTCCAAACAATACTATGATTGCAAAAATGAGGGACAGATTAACAAAAATAGGAATTACAAATACAAACAAACAAAACAGAATAATAAATAACCTCTTAGATGTTTCAGCAGAAATTTATGCAAATGCATCAGCATATGATAAATATGTAGAAAATGGAAAAATAGGTTCAATTCCAAAGACAACATTTGACAATTATGAGCCAATAACAGTAAATGGTAAAACTTTAGTGGGGCCATTTACAATATCATATAATGTAGAGCGCGCAACAGCTAAATATAAAACAGTACAAGGAGAAGAAATTACAAAAAGGGGTAGATATGGCGAAATACTAAGAGCTACAATAAGCAATAATGGACAAATATATGATAAAGTTTGTGATGAAAATGGAAACGAGATAAATCTTGCAGAAATAACATCAAATCCAGTAGTATGTTACTTTGATGTAACAGGAACAAACTTTGATATGTCTATAGGAATAAGAATATCTAGAACTATGAATAATCAATATAGACAGGCATGGTTCTACACATTAGAATCTATATATGAAAGACAAAATATAATAATAGGTAATGGTATAAAAAGCGAAGGAACATATTCAAAAACATTTAGACCATTAGAAAAAATTTCTTTAAGTGGAAAAGTATTTAAAGATATTCCACAAGGTATAAAACCAGTATTACCACCAAATGGAGAAATTGATGATAATGAAGAAGGTTTGGCAGATATAGAAGTATACTTAATAGATACTGCAAAAAATACAATTGTAGCTCAAATAAAAACAAACAGCAATGGTGAATATGAATTTACAGATGTACCAAAATCAGAATATGTAATAATGTTTGCTTATGATGGTATGAATAATATAGTATCAGAAGGTATAGACTCAAAAGCAACAGAAAATTTTGAAGTACAAGGTGTAAATGCTAGAACAAGATTTAATTCAAGATTTTCTGGTATAATGGGATATACTAATGCAGCAAGAGCATATAGTTTTAATGGAAATGCAGAATTAGTAGAAGTACCTGGAGAATACCCATTAGAGTACGAAACAACTGAGCAAACAAATGGAATGTATATATCAACATTGATAACAGAAGGAACAGAAGGAGTTTTACCACAATATAAAATGTTTGCAAAAACTAATATCACACTTACAGAAACAACAGAAAATATAACATTAGGCTTAAAAGAAAGAAAAGGTGACTTAGCTTTAACAACAGATATGAGTGATGTTGAGGTTAGCGGAAAATCCGGTAAAAGTGAAAACTCTTATATTACTTATGAAGTAAACTTAAACAACCAAGAATCTGCTATAGGAATCATCGGATCAATATCATATTATTATGATACAAAGTTAGAACTTGTTTCTGCTGAATACAAATATTATGAAAATGGAGAATATCAAACAACAGATGTAAGGGTAGACCAATTAGGCGAAACATTAATAGAAGGCAATAGATTTAATAAAATAAATGTAACATTACCAGCAAAAATGATTGGAGAAGGTGGAAGAAACAAATTATTCTTAAGATTTAAAGTTGTTGATAATACAGATTTAAAAGATACATTTATGACATATGGAGAAATTACTAGTTATATAATTCAAGGTGGAATTGTAGATAAAGATTCTGCTCCAAATAATGGAATTACAGAAACAGGTGCAATAATCAGAGAAGATGATTTCGGAGAAGCAATGACAACAACTCTAAGAGCATTCTATTTAAAACAATTATTGTTGTTGCGTAGAAATTTAAGAAATCCTTAAGGAAATAAGCACTTTAAGTAAATTAAATAAAAAAAACTCAAAATGACATATAAAAGTCATTTTGAGTTTTTTTATTGACTTTTTTAAGTTCCGTAAGGATAGAGGAAAAGACATGAAGAAACAACAAAAAACAGTATTTGACAATATAATATAAAAATGTAAAAATTATATTAAATAATAATATAAATCGAAGGAGATTTGTTGTTTATGAGAAATATTATGAAGAAAATCTTAGTATCTATATTAGTGTTTGCTTTAGTCTATGCAAATAGTGCAATAACAATAAATATGATTACACATGGATTAATTGCATATGCAAATGAATTATTAGGAGATGGCCAAAATTCAAATCCATTAGAAAATGAGCAAGAGCTTAAACTTTCAATAGAAAGAGATAAATTTTGCAAGAATGATATGGAAGCAAAAACATATCAATATGCTGAAAATCTTATAATAAATTTCAAAGCAATGTCTGCTAAAAAAGCTGTGATAGAAGACATTTCAAATGTTTTTTATAATGGGGAATCAGCTATTGAAGAAGAAATAAATATTGCTTATAAATTAAGCAAAATAAATAAAGCACAATTATTAAGCTTACTTGGCGAAACAGGAAGCTTTGAGATAAAAGACAAAGATACTTCCAAAACACTTGTATCTTTAAACAAAGCAAAAATAGAATCAATAGCAGAAGAAGAGATAGGCACAATTGTTGAAACAGTAACAACAGGAGAAGGAGAAGAGAGTGTAGATATTGCTAATATAGTAAACGAAGATGAATTTATAGAACTACAATATCTTGCAGAAACAAAAAATATAGAAATAGATATTATCTATGAAAATACCATGGAAATAAATGAAGATAAACTATTAGAATTAGAAAATACAAAAGAAATAGGAATAATAGACAGTACAGTTCTAGAAGGAATAACAAATTTGGAAACAAAAATGCGATATCAAGAATTTGAAGAAGAACTATCAGAAGAAGCACAATATTCAGAAGAAGCGGTTATAAATACAGAAATCAAAAAAAGGGAATCAAAAGTAATATCATCAATAAATAGCGAAGAATTATCTACAACATTAGAAAATAATGTTCAATTTGGAATTACCTTATGTACAGACAGCACAATGTATGATTTATATAAAAATCCTAAATTTATAATAGAATTACCAGAAGAGGTAGAAGAAATTAATGAAATATCAAAAGAAGATATATCAATACTTAACAATAAAATGATGAATGAGGAAAACATAGAAGAGGATATTTTTACAGATTATACAATAAGTCAAAAAGAAGAAAATGGCAAAAAATATATTGAAATATCTTTAGTAGGTGAGCAATTAAAATATGCAGAAAACCAATTAAATAATGTTCAAATATTAGTGCCAGCAACAATTAAAACCAATAAATTATTACCTACAACAAAAGCTAATATCAATGTGTATTATTTAAATGAAAATGCTACAACTTATACAGAAAGTATTGTAGTTGAATCTGAGGGAAATGTTATATATGGGGAAAGTGGAATAGAAGTAAATTTTGTTGCAGTACAAGGAATAATTACTAAAATTATTGCAAATGTAGATGGACAAATTGTAGAAAACAACAAAGGAGAAGAAAATAAATTAATAATAGGCTCAAAAGAAACAACAGGTACTATTACTGTTATTGCAGTAAATAATACCGGAAGTGATATAACAGCACCTAAAATTTTAGGAAGTTCAAACAATTTTGAAGAAATAAATGTACCGAATGCACAAGTAAAATATTCAGCAAACCAAAATGAGACAATTGATGGAGCTTCATGGAGTGATGAATATCTAGAAACTGCAAAAAGCTATTTAATAGAATTAGCAGAATTCAAACAAGGAGAAAGAATAGAATATACATATAATGTTAATATACCAAAAGTAGAAGAAGACACTACATATAACGAAATATATACTATTTTTGATAGTGAAAAAGAAATTGCCACAAATAGTATTCAAATAGAAGAAAAGACAATAAAATTAGATGTAAAATTAGAAACATCAGCAGGAGGAAATGCAGTATATGCAGGCCAAGAATTTAGTTACATAATTACTGTTGCAAATCAAGGAGAAACAACAGTAGAAGAATTAAGTATTATAGACATATTGCCAGAAGAGGTTAGTTTAGTAAATGAAGAAGACCTTGTACAATGGGAAAATTTACAGCTAGAATCTGGTAAAAGTATTGTAAAAAGAATCAAAGTAAAACTAAACAAAGAATTTAATGTATCAGAGATAGAAAATAAAGTAGAAGTAAGTGCAAAGTATTTAGAAGAAAAAATTGTAAAAACAATTCAAAATGAAATAAAAACGAGCGAAATAGACACAAAACTTACTGCTAATATTGAAAAAAATTCGATGATACAAGAAATCGCAGAAATAGGTTCTACTATTGAATATAGTGTTAGAGTTGAAAATAAAACAAATAGTACTAAAAATATAACAGTTACTGCAGAATTACCTAATATATTTAAACAAGAAAGTATAAATGGAAAAATATATGTAAAAAATGATGAGAAAGAGGTTTGGGAAGTAGAAGATGGAATAGATATTACCATAGATAAAAATAAAGTTTCTATTCCTGTAAAATTAGAAGCAAATGAAGTAAAATTTATAGAAGTAGAAGGAAAGGTAGATAAATATATATCTGAAGAAGTATTAACAAAAGTAACAATCAAAGATGGAGAAGAGACAATTATTTTGGAAGATATAGAAAAAACTATCGCACCTGCTGTATTACAAGTAGAATATGGAGCATATAAAGAATCTCAAAATGTATTATCACAAAAAATAGATATGGACGATGAAGATGAATTAGTATACCAGATAAAAATTACAAATTTAGGACCAAGTAAGGAATCTGTTAATATATCAGGTAATATTAAAGAATGCCTAAAAATAAAATCAATAGAATATAAAATTTCAGATGAAACTACAATATTAGAAAATATTTCTAATAATTTTGAACTAGCTGGGAAATCATTAGACGTAAATGAAACTATGTTAGTAGAAATAACAGTAACTTTATTAGAAAATTTAAAAGAAACTACAACATTAGAAGGTTTGTTTGAAATAAAAGGAGAATATTCAGAAAAATCTATAAAAATGGAAAATGTTGTTGAGAAAAATGCAGAAGGAGGAAATGAACAAGAAGAACCAGACGGACCAGATGAGCCAGATGAGCCAGACAATCCACCAGAAGTAAATTATAGTGTAAAGGGTGTAGCATGGCTAGATGAAAATAAAAATGGAGCAAGAGAGCTTTCAGAAAAATTACTAAAAGGTATAAAAGTAAAACTATTAAATTTAGCAAATGAAGTAAAACAAGAAACAATAACAAATTCAAATGGAGAATATACTTTTAACTACATTGAAAAAGGAGAATACATCGTAGTTTTTGAATATGATAAAAATCAATATGGATTAACAAATCCAAGACAGAGCGGGGTATCAGAGTTAGTTAATTCAGATGCTTATGAAGGTGTTCTAAATGGAGAAAGCATTATAAGAACAGATAAACTTTTAGTAATACAAGATTTAAGTAATATAGATATAGGTTTAATAGAAAAAGGAATATTTGATTTGGCAATATCTACTACAATAAATAAGATAACATTAAAAAATGAAGATGAAAGCAAAGTAGTATCATATGACAATGTAAATTTTGCAAAAATAGAAATACCAGCGAAAACCTATATAGGAACAACTTTAATTATTGAATATGATATAACAGTTTCAAATATTGGAGATATTGGGGGATATGTATATTCAATAAAAGACATATTACCACAAGAAGTGATTTTCCAATCAGAGCTAAATAGCGACTGGTATCAAGAAAATGGAGCTTTATATACAGTATCACTTACAGAAGAACTAATTAATCCAGGGGAAGAAAAAACAATAAAATTGGTATTAACCAAAACAATTGAAACTGGTGATAGCCAAACTATTATAAATGTAGCAGAAATAGGGGAAGTATTTAATGAAGGATTATTACAAGAAAAAGATAAAGAAAATAATACTTCTAAAGCAGAAATAGTTGTAGCAGTAAAAACAGGACAAGCACCAGTGTATATAGGATTAATACTAGTAGTATTAGGAATAATTACATCAGGTGCATACATAATAAAGAAAAAAGTCTTAGACTAAAATAAAAGGTTAATTTATGTCAATTGGAGTAAACAAAGGGATGGATTTTTTGTTCAAAAAATGCCGAGAAACCGCTAGACAAAAACTTAAGCCCCATCTCTGATTGACACCCAATTGACAAAGACTGCCAAAATTCCCCGTCCCCATTGGCACACAAAATTCCCCGTCCCCATTGGCACATTGGCAGTTTTTTTAAGGAATTAGTAAAAACTTGACATAATATCAAAAAAATGGTATACTTAAAGTGCATTTGGAGTTTATCCAAATTTTATATATATTAATTTCATCGGCCGTGAGCCAGAAGGAGTACATTCATGAAACGGACATTAACACTTACACTTATTGCAATCATTTTTATGACTGCTATGTTGGTTATAGTTGGTTGCACAGAAGGCAACATTGTGATAAACACAAAGGAGCCGACTGTTGAGCCGACAGATGAGCCAACGCCCACACCCACCCCTGAGCCTACCGCGACACCTACTCCCACACCTGAGCCTACTGCGACACCCATACCGGAGGATTGGTATATTGATGACACAGGGAACATTCCTACAGATGTTCATATGCTTTATCCGCCGTTTGGACCGACAGTTCGTTCACAATATTGTGTGATCGAGAACGAAGAAGGAGGTTTTATTCTCCAACAATGGGTAGAGTACAAACTCGTTAAGGAATGGAACATCCCCAAAGAAATGTTTGAAGTAGGAGCGTTTACCAATTTGTATGGAGGATTATCTAATAAAGATGGTGTAGAGGTATTAGATATCTGCTTATACTATGGGCAAGATACAGAGGATAAAGGTATAGTAGATACAGAAGTACTATATCTACAAAAAGAGGACAAGGAGATAACCATTATCTATAATTCATCTTCTTTGGTTCCTTGTGCAGGCAGTTTATATGCCTGCAGTGATGGTAGTGTATATTTTGTGTATGTTGGAGGAGTAGTAGCCCCAGAATATACTGTATACTACTGGAAGTTTGAACCAGGAGTATATGTACAAGATCACTATCTTTATGAAGCAGATGGAACATCCATAGGATATCTTTACTGGGATAATTGGGATGAAGACAATCAATACTATGATATTGGTGGTGTACCTGGAACTATTTATGAATGGGATGACATAGTAAACTAAATAAGCAAAAAAGCAAGGAACTGTTGTTCCTTGCTTTTTTGTAATATAAAAGTAATATATTTGCAGTAGGCTTGTTTCCGTATATATATTTTAAAATATATAACTATAGGTATAATGATTAATATTGACAAAAAAATAGAAAAATGTAAAAATATATATAAATATATAAATAAAGGTGGATGATATATGTATTTAACAACAAAAAAGAAAATTTTAATAATATTTATATTAACATGTATTTTTATTTTATGTGGATTAGCTAATAAGGTTAAAGCAAAAACATTTAGCGATTTTAGCATAAATCCCCAATTATTTTGTTTAGATAGAGGATATTGTTTTAGAAGCAACAATGAATATCCAAACAAATCAACAGTAAGTGTTACAAAAACAATTGTATCAGGAAATGAAGATGCAGGAGAAAATATGAATAACAACAATTGTATTTCATTAGCATATATTATTTCACAGTATCAAAAATATGAAAAAACTTCTATTGGTGGTTATGTACCACAAGTAGCAGTGTGGACAGTTTTAACACCTGACAAACCTTTACCTTCTACAAGTTCTAATTATGAAACAGAAGGAAAAAATTTAGCTTATAAGGCAAAGGCGTATACAAATTTTGTAAAAAATATTGGTAAAGATTATTCTCCTAAAATTGAAAAAGATGCTTCATTTTCTATAGAGAATGGATATATCGGCCCATTTACAATACAATATAATAGCGAAAGCTATGAAAACGTAACATACGGAGATATTGTTTCTATGCAACTAAAATCTAATAGCACTACATACGAATTTACAAAATATATAAAGAAAAATGGTGAATATGTAAAAATAAATAGGATGCCAAAATCTGGAGAAAAATTTTATATAAAAATGAAAAATCAAAACCCAGAAGATACATCTTTTACATTATCAATAAAACAAGAAGGAATAATAGAGGGAACAATTGAATTTATAGTTTATAAATCAACTGCAAAAAACCCAGGATGGCAATATAAACCTAATAAAAATGAAACCGTTTTTTTTGAAAAAGTTACTTTAAATGGAACAAGCATTTTTTGTACTCATTGCATGGAAAACCATGAACTAAAATTGGTAAAAGTAATTGATGATGTGCAAGGTGAAGTAGAGATGAAGTTATATGTAGGACAAACTTGTCCGTATGCAGTATCTCTATTGGCAGACAACAAATTATCATTATATGCCATAGAAAAATTTTTTAATAATGGAGATGGAGCTGAAAATGTTTATGTTTATATAAAAACTTTATCACAAGAGCAAATTATCCAATATCAGCGTATTTTGCATATTTCCAAATTTGCAAAGCCAGTTGAATTTAAAGATTCTGTAGATTTTGTTACAATACCAAATCTTAGACTTGATTTAAAAAAACAAAATACTGTAGGAACAGCTCTTAGTGGTGCAAAAGTAAAAATTAAAGCTGTTCAAGATGGCAAAGAAATTCTTCCAGAAACTGAAATAACACTTCCACAAACTTCTTATAGTATTACTCCAAAGTCTAAAAATGATATAACTGTAACAATTAAAGAAACTAAAGTGCCAGAAGGACATATTGGAATTATAAATCAAATTATTATAAAATATACATTTAATGGAACAGAATGGGTTATGACAAGTGTACAAAATGGAAAAGGAACAGAATGGACATTAAAAAATGGAAAATATGTAATAAATAATGATACAATAAAACTTTCTACAACAGGTAGAACTATTACTATATATAATAGGCCAAAAGTCGATTTTACTTTGATAAAATTAGATAAAATAGATAATAGTGCTATAAAAAATATATTGTTTAATATAAAAATACAAAATGCTAAAAGTGGACCAACCAATATTATTGCAGATGATTTATCAGATTTTGATATATATACTGATACAAATGGAAAAATACTATTAGAAAATTTAGAATTTACATTATTAGATGATGTATATAAACCAATTATTATAACTTTAAAAGAAAAAGAATCGCCAACAGATAGTTTAGGTTTACCTAAATATATGTTATTAAATGGAGAAATTATTGTTACAATAAATTATACGGTAGAGAAAGGAAAAGCTAAAATTACTACTGAATTAAGCTATAATGAAGAAGATGATGTTTCAATAATTGAAGGAACTAATGTAAAAGTGACAGCAAAAGATACTCCAATGATACACTTAGGAGGAAAAGTCTGGCTAGATGTACCACAAGGACTAAAACCAACTTATGCTCCAGATGGAGTAATACAACCTACAGAAGAAGGCATTGCGGGAATGCCAGTATACTTATTTAAAACTGAGGATGGAAAAACATTTACAAAAGTAGAGCAAAACATTTTTGGAACAGCATTAATGACAGAAACAGCAGAAGGAGAAGTTAACATAGGTGGGAAAATTGCTCAGCAAGTAATAACTTATATAGACGAAACTGGAAACAGTAATACAAGACCAATACAAAAAGGTGAATACTTCTTCCCAAATTTACCAAAACTTGGTGTAAATGGTTATTATGTAATATATTATTCTTATGATGGAATAAACTATATATCTACAAGAATTGGAGATGACCAAGCAACAAACGACCAAAAAGCAAATGAAGATTCTGTTTCTGGTACTGAAAGGAATAACTTTAATAAAAAGTTTATGCCAATTTCAGCAGACACAGAAATAAAACAACAATACTTTTTGAAAGAAAATGGAGATGTAATTGTAGATAGAACAAATCAAGTTTTAGAATATGATACATATAATTATAACAACAACTTATATAAATCTATATTAAAAACTACTTCTGATTTTGATACAAATACTCACGAAAATGGTAAAGAAGTATTAGATGCATATAGAATATTTTCAAAAACGATAAGCAATTATTCTGATACTGATTTAGGAATAAACTTCGGTATACAAGAAAGATATGTAGATTTATCATTAATGAATGACATATATTCAGCAGAAGTAAGCATAAATGGAAAAACAACTCTATATTCTTATGATGATATAATAAATCAAAATGGTATAATTGAAATAGATGCGACAACTGGAGAAGAGCCAACATATGGAACAAGGGACAATTATGAACTTAATTTATACAAGAGTGATTACCAATATGGAGGAGAAAATAAACTAAAAATATATGTTACTTATGAAATTGCATTAAACAATCAAGGAATAGTAGATTTGTACGGAGAAGAACTAAAAGCAAAAATAAATAAATTTGTTGATTACTATGATGTAGAATATATTTTAGACAAAGCATATATTAAAGATAGTAATAATAATGAAAATATAATTAAAACTGGTGAAAATGGAGCATCTAGAATTACAATAGATGGAAGAGAATATAAAAAGCTAGAATTAGATTTAAGCTCAACAGATATAGGGTTACAAGAAGGTTCAAGAAAAATTGTGTATTTAAGATTTAGAGTAGATGGAGAAGGATCAACTATCAATTTAAAAGAATATGCAAATATTGCAGAAATATCTTCATATTCAACAGATACTGGTTTAGTAGATAAAGATTCAGCTCCAGATAATGCAATACCATTAAACGGTGAAACTACAAGTATATTGTGGGAAGACGATACAGATAAAGCATTAGGAATAGACATAGTAGTACCAGGAATTCCACAATCACCAACTCCACCAGAAGCTTCCCCAAGAGTAAGAACTATTTCAGGAAATGTGTTTGAAGATATAAAAACAGAAAAAACTGAAGACTATACTCATGGAAATGGCATAAAAGATAGTGGTGAAAACGGAATATCTAATATTACAGTAGAACTTATTGATACAAATAATTCAAACAATAGATATACTGCAACAACAACAGATGTAGGTGGTAATTATACATTTACAGGATTTATACCAGGGGAATATATTGTAAAATTTACATATAACGAAACAGAATATAACGGTAAAAATTATAAAAGCACAATTGTAAAAGAAGAACATTATAATAATGAAATTATTAATAGTGCAATATATAATAAATTATATGGACAAAATGGTGGAAATACATCAAAAGCAATAGACAATCCACAAGAGCGATTAAGACTAATGAGTAATTTCGTACGAATAACAAAAGATACAGATACTAATATAATGTTAGGAATACATGCTGAAACTCCAACAATACATGTTTTCGTAGATACAGATAATTTTGGGGATATAACTAATCCATCATTAATAAGTGATGGAAACAATCCAAGGGATATAACAATAACAGGGGTAAACTTTGGGTTAGAAAAAAGAGCAGAAACAAAAGTAAGCTTAGAAGAACATATTAAAAGATTAAAATTAACTGGAAATGACGGAATAGATATTGTACAAGCAGAAGTAAATGACGAAAATAGCTTGTTTAATGGAAGTCCAAAGATAGTTTTGACCGGTATAAAAGATGGATTAAGAGCAATAAAAACAGTAAGAAATAATTTCGGAAGCTGGACACTTATAACAGACATTGGTGAAGTATTACAAGGTGCAAAAATAGAAGTAGAATATGTATATCAAGTAAAAAACAACAGCGATATAGATTATTTATCACAAAATTTAATAAATATGTATAATACAAAAAGTATTGAAGAGTATAAAGAATATTTAAATAGTGTAAGTAGATTTAACAAAATGTTCTGTTTAAACTTATTAGGAAAAACATATTATACTGGTATAGTAGATAATACAGTTGCAAAAGTGCCAACAGAAATAGAAGAAATAAAAGATTATACTAATAATTTAAAATATAAATCTGGAGAAGAGTTCGAAGTAAAATCTGGTGGTACATTTAACATTTTGAAAGAAGATGGACTTACAGCAGATGAAACAATTGAACAAGTACTTTTAACTAAAAATGCATCAGGAAAATTATTACCAACTGAAAGCAAGAGATATTATTTGACATTATTACTAGATGGATTATCTCCAACAGGAAAATTAGATTTTGAAAACTATATATCACAAATAATGTCATATACAAATGCAGCAGGTACATTCGATAGAAAAGCTACACCAGGCAACCTAGAAGGAAGATACATATATACGTATGATAGAGACAGAACATTAGAAGATAATGAGATTGATGAATTCTCGGCAGAAGACATAAAAATAGAACCACCAACAGGAAAAGATGAAAAAACGGGAATACTTATAATAACTTCTATAATAGCAGGACTTACGATAATAGCAGGAGGTGTTGTACTAATAAAAAAGATAGTTATAAAATAATATAAAAGTTGGATTTTAAAGTTAATGAAGACTGTCAATGACGGAGATTTTTGACAGTCTTCACCCCAAAACGCGGGAAAGGTTACAGCTCAGACTAATTAATATATAATCCGCTCCACCTTGCTGTCGGTTGGACATTTTCTTTTCTTAGGCTAAAGCACGAAAAGAAAAGTGCAACCGACACGTGGAGCTACTAATTTGAAAATTTTGGTCTGAACATTAACCGGGAAAGTGACAAATTAACATAAAATACTTGCAAAAAATGTAATAATATGGTAAAATATAGACAGAGTTTACCATAATAAGGAGGTAAAATTATGAATGAGAAAGAAAAAAAAGATACATTAGAGTTATTTGATAAAATGTTGGACTTAAAATTTGAAGCAGATGAATTAATAGACAAAGCAGATGAGCTAATTGAAATGTGTAAAATGGAAACAAAAAAGGTTGAGGGGGTATAATATGAATTTAGAAGATTTAAATAATGACTATTTAAGACTTAGTAGTGCACTAAAAGGACATGAAGCACAATTACAAACGCATGAAACAAATTTAAAAGCTGCAACTACGAAAAAGGAAACTGCAGAGACAAATTTGAAAGGTGCTACAACAAAAAGTGATAAGAGACAATATCAGAAAGATCTCAATGATGCTATAACAGAAATAGAGAATATTAAAGCTCAAGTAGAACTAGTAAAAGGACAAATAGAAAAAGATAAAGAAAGAATTGAACAAATAATAAAGGATGTTAAAGAAATGCCAGAGGTTCGAGAGCAATGTAATAGAACACTTGATGTTAGAACAGAAAGACAAATAAAGAAATTTGAAAAACAGAAAAAGGAGCAAGAAGAAAAAAAGGCAACATTAGAGGAATTTAAGAAAATGATTGCAAAACATCCTCAAGCGACTGTTATAGTTAATAATATTGAATCTAAATCTATAGGAATACGACAAAAAGAGACTGAAATAGCTGCTATTACTAAAAAAATATCAGAGTTAGATCCACACGATCCTAATTATGCCACTAACAAAGCAAAGTTGGATGCAGATAAAGCAAAATTAGAGGGAGAAAAAACAATTTTAATTACTGATAGAGATAAAGAAAGAGCTGATTTAAAGAAATTGTTTAACAATCCAAAATATAATGAATGTATAGATAATTTTACAACAAGGGCAGGATTGGATAAGGACATTAATAATTGTGATAGATTAATTAGAAGAAGCGAAAATAAAATACATGATTATACATATACTAGAAACAATCTTTATAAAGAACAAAGCACAGCAGCACAAACACAAACTCAAACAAAGTGGGAAATATTTAAAGGCTTATTCAAAAAAAGAGAACCAGGGGATCCAAGTAAATGGGAATCATTTAAATCATTATTTAAAAAACAACAAGCATTACCACTAACAACAACTCCAACGACTCCAACAACTTCTTTTAAAGACGAAATAAAAGTTAATGGAGATATAATGAGAAACGAAGTTGTACAAGAAGTAATAAATCAGGAGCTATCAGAAAAAATGAAAGATGCTCAAAAAGAAAGATAAAAATAATAAATTTTATCCGTAGGTTAAACCTGCGGATATTTATTTGTGTTAATGTTAAGACCCCAATTTTCAAATTAGTAGCTCCACGTGTCGGTTGCACTTTTCTTTTCGTGCTTTAGCCTAAGAAAAGAAAATGTCCAACCGACAGCAAGATGGAGCGGATTATAATTAATTAGTCTGAACTGTAACTTATTGTATAAAAAACTTAAAAAAACAGTTGTAAAATCTGTTATTAATTGATATACTTACTATGAGATTATTTTTAGGAGGTTTTGTTATGGAAGAAGAAAGATTAAATAATGATGCACAAGATGTTATTATAAATGATGAGGGATTAGAAGGAAAAGAAGAAATAAGAATATCAAATGACGTTGTAGCAGCAATTGCAGGTAAAGCAGTTTCTGAGGTATCTGGAGTTTACAGCATGGCTGGAGGGATTGCTGAAGTCCTTAAAGGCAAAAAAGGATTTTCAAAAGGAATAAAAGTAGAGGTTGGAGAAAAGGAAACAAAAATAGATGTAAGTATAATTGTTGAATATGGAGTTAGAATTCCAGACATCGCATTTGAAATACAAAACAGAGTTAAAAAGGCAGTAGAAACAATGACAGGCTTAACAGTAGTTGCAGTAAATATACACATACAAGGAATAAACACAGAAGACAACAAAGAAACAGAAGAAAGTTCAAATGAAGAAGAGTAAAGATACAAATGTGGAGGTAAAAATGAAATTTTTAGATAAATTAGGATTAGTAATATTTTCGATTTTAGTTTTAATATTATCAGTAATAGCATTAGGCGTTACTACTGGTTGGATTGCATTAACAAGTATCGTAGTTATATTAAAATATGTGGTGGCAAATGATGTCCCAACAAAAATAGCAATTATTACATCAATTGTATTAGGAGTTTATGCTTTAAAATGTATATTTTTTAATTCATTTTCAGGGAGTTCAAAAGATGGAAAAGATAGCATCTTATTGGAAAGTGAAAATGGAAAATTATTAGTATCAAAAGACACAATTGAAAATATAACAAATACAGTAATTAAAAAATTTGATACAGCAGAAACTGTCTCAACAAAAGTAGAATTTGATGAAGAAAACAACTTAAATGTCTATATTACATTATTTGTAAAACCAGAAACAGTAATCAAAGACTTAGCTTCAAATGTACAAAAAGAGGTAAAAACTGCGGTTAAAAATTCAATAGATATTGAACCAAAATCTGTAAATATTAGAGTAAGAAATATTGTAAATAAGAAGGATACCGAAATAAAAGCAGAAGAAAAGTAAGTTGCAAAAGGGGGTTTAAAAATGAACGAATTTAAAAATTTTATTATTCGATATAGAGGTGCAATTATAGGTTTAATTGTAGCAATTATATTATTAGCATTAAAAATATATAAGTTAATAATATGGCTTATTGTAATAGCAGCTGGAATGTTTGCAGGAAATTATATTCAAAACAACAAAGAATATGTAAAGTCAAAAGTAAAAAATTGGATAGACAGAATTTAATTTTATTGGGGGACTAAAATGAAAAGAACAATGATGCGTGAATTGGCATTTCAATTATTATATCAATTAGAAATACAAAAAGAATTAAATGAAGAAGTAATTGAAATCTTTTGTAATACTAATGATATATCAAATGAAGAAGCAAAAAATTACATAAAAGAAATGGTCAATGGAATTCAAAAGAATGAAAAAAATATTACAAAAGTAATACAAAAAAACCTTAAACAAGATTGGAAAATAGAAAGAATTTCTAAAGTAGATATAGCTATTTTAAAACTTGCTATATATGAAATACTGTATAAAGAATTAGCATATAAAATTGCTATAAATGAAGCAGTAGAACTTGCTAAAAAGTATGGAGAAGACCAATCACCAGCTTTTATAAATGGTATACTTGCAAGTGTGTTAAAGGAGAAAGCTTGAAAATTCAAGCAAGTTTTAAAATAAGGAATGTGATTATATTATGAAACCACAAGCAATGTCAGTAAGTGACCTAAATAAATATATGAAAGACAAAGTGGCAGAAGATGAGTTTTTAAACAATGTGTATGTAAAAGGGGAAATTTCTAATTTTAAACATCACTATACAGGACATATGTATTTTACATTAAAAGACGATAAATCTCTTATAAAATGTATTATGTTTAAAACATCTACTGCTACTTTAAATTTTATGCCAAAAGATGGGATGAAGGTTTTAGTATTAGGAACAGTTGCTGTTTTTGAAAGAGATCGGAGTTTACCAGATATATTGCAAAGCTATGCAAGAAGATGGAACTGGTGATTTATATGCAAAATATGAAGAGCTAAAGAAAAAATTGGCAAAAGAAGGACTTTTTGATACATCACATAAACGAAAAATCCCCCTAATGCCAAAAGCAATAGGAGTTTTAACTTCTAGTACAGGTTCTGTTATAAAAGATATAATAAATGTTTCAACAAGAAGAAATCCAAATGTTAACATTAAATTATACCCAATACCAGTACAAGGAGAAAAAGCAGAATTAAAGATTGCAGAAGGAATAGAATTGATGAATAAGCTAAAACAAGTAGATGTAATAATACTTGCAAGAGGTGGAGGCTCAATAGAGGACCTGTGGCCATTTAATGAAGAGATAACTGCAAGAGCAATATATGATTCCGAAATTCCAATAATTTCTGCCGTAGGTCATGAAACAGATTTTACAATTGCAGATTTTGTAGCAGATTTAAGGGCACCAACTCCTTCTGCCGCAGCAGAACTAGCACAAGTAGATGTAAGAGAAGTAAAATATAAAATAGATGCTTATCAAAAAAGAATGAAAAATTCTCTTATAAAAAATTTAGACCTTATGAAAATGAGATATAAGAAGGCAATTACGTCAAGAGTATTTACAAAACCACTGCAAAGAGTGCAAGAAGAATACCTTAAAATTGATATATCAGTTAAAGCTTTGCAAAATGCTATTGGCTTAAAATTAAAAGATACAAAATCAAATTTAGCAAAAAATATATCTAAACTAGATGCTTTAAGTCCATTAAAAACTTTATCTCGTGGTTATTGCATTTCTGAAAAAGAAGGAAATGTTATAAGAAGTGTAAAAGACTTAAATAAAGGGGATAATATAGATTTAAAATTTATGGATGGTGTAAAAAAAGCAATTATAAGTTAGGAGATGTGTAATATGAAAAAAACAATTATGTATTTAATAGCTATAGCTCTAGTAATAATACTTGGCATAGCAGTAGCGAAAAATATGCTAAAAGAAAATGAAGTTGAACCAAAAAATATTGTAGACGTAAATAAAGAAAAAGAAGTAAATATCCTTGATGAAGAAATCAAACAAGAAGAACAAGAGCCAGAACAACTAGAAAATCCTGAAGAAACAGAAAATGAACCAGTAGAAGAAATATCAGATGAAGAAAAGGCAAAAAATATAGTAAGTGCCGATTGGGGAGAAGACACATCTATTTATTTTTCATCAGAAAAAATAGAAGAAGGAATTTATGATATATATGTTAGAGAAAAAGCTACAACAAAATCGTTATATAGATATACAGTAGATGTAAATAAAGGTACATTTACAAAAGAATGGGAGGCATATTAGGTTTGAAAAATAATTACAATACTAGTATGTAGATTAGAAAGAAAGGATATTAAAAATGAAAGAAGTAAGTTTTGAAGAGAACATGGAAAGCTTAGAAAAAGTAGTACAAGAATTAGAAAATGATGAATTAAATTTAGAAGAATCAATCAAAAAATTCGAACTTGGAATGGAACTTTCAAAAAAATGCAATGAATTTTTAGAAGATGCAGAAAAAAGGATAACAGTGCTTATAAAAAAACGGTGAAGAGATTAAAGAAGAAGATTTTTAGAATGTATAAAAAAACCACTTTTGGGGAAAATACCTAAAGGTGATTTTTTATGAAGAAAAGTAAAAAAATAATAGCAATAATTTTGCTTGTAATTTGTAGCGTAATATATGTATCATATAATATATTTTTTAGACCTGATGTAAATACTAGTATTGCACTATCTAAGTATGGCTCAAGGGGAGATGAAGTAATTACAATACAAACAAAACTAAAAAGATGGGGATACTATTATGGAAATATTGATGGAATTTATGGAAGTAAAACATTAGCTGCAGTAAAGAAATTTCAATCTGCAAATGGACTTAAAGTAGATGGAATAGCAGGTCCAAAAACCTTAGAAAAGATGGGAATTTTTAATTCTTCGAATAGTAGTGGGGGAACATATTCTAATTCAGACTTAAATTTATTAGCACATTTAGTGTATGCAGAGGCAAGAGGGGAAAGCTATAGGGGGCAAGTTGCAGTAGCCTCAGTAGTTTTAAATAGAGTAAAAAGCTCTTCATTTCCAAATAGTGTTGCAGGTGTAATCTACCAAAAAGGGGCATTTAGTGTTGTAAGTGACGGACAGATAAATTTATCCCCAAATCAAACTGCAATTAATGCTGCACAAGATGCAATAAATGGTTGGGATCCAAGTTATGGAGCAATATATTACTTTAACCCCAATACTAGTACAAATGGATGGATATGGTCAAGACCTGTGACAGTAGTAATAGGAAACCATAGATTTTGTAAATAACGTAAAAACAAACGGACAAACTTTGTCCGTTTGTTAATGTTCAGACCCAAATTTTCAAATTAGTAGCTCCACGTGTCGGTTGCACTTTTCTTTTCATGCTTTAGCCTAAGAAAAGAAAATGTCCAACCGACAGCAAGATGGAGTGGATTGTATATTAATTAGTCTGAACTGTAACAAAAATTTGTAAGACAAGGAGATATGTTCAGACACGGGGACGAGATTTTTGTCTAGCGGTTTCCCGGAATTTTTCACTATTTATTTCATTCTTAGCTATTCTTTTTACTCTTTAGGTAAAGACATAGTCACTAGTTTTTTAATGAATAGTGAATAGTGAATAATTAATAATTAATAATTAATAATTAATAATTAATAATTAAAGGATGAACTATTTTATTCATCCTTTAACTTTGTTTATTTTTCAATTTTTAATTCTGCATATTGTGATTCAGGAAATTCTTTATCATATTCTACACTTTCAAAAATCTCTGGCATCTCTTTTTGAAAATATATTAATAATGGTATCATTATTTGTCTTACTGAAGGATGCACATGATTTGTTGTACGCAATGATAATATGTGTTTCCATTCTCTTATATTTGCTGTCATAACTATTTCAGATGCTGTGCTGTGTGGTAATATCATTCTCATTTGATCTGGTGTTGCACCAAGCTCTGCCATTTGCAAGTAGTTTTTTTCTATATCTTGACATGCCTTTTCCCACTTTTCATAAAGTTTTGTTCCTTTTTCTATATTGCACGGTTTAATAAATTTTATTTCATTATCAAATTTATCTTTACCATAATTACAATATCTTGTGCTTTCTATTGAAAATGATGCTATTCTATGTCTTGTTAAATCTTTATATACCCCTATATCTGCATACATTCTTACTGTAATTTTTTCGTGCTCTAATACAGATTCGTGTCCTCTAGTAATGCAATTTTTAAGTAGTTTTTTATATGAATCTTCTGTAATACTTCCTTCAGAACGATAACAAGTTCTACAAGCTTTTTCAATTTTTTTCATTATATCTATTCCATCTATTTTTTCTACTTCAATATAAGGATTTACTATTTTCATTATTTGTTTTCTCCTCTGCCTTCTGGAAGTGCTGGTTTATCTAACACTACTCTAATCTTGCAAACATACACTATAGTTCTAATTAATTTGCTATTTTTAATTCTTTCCCATAATGATGGTTTAACTTCAAATCTTGTTTGCTCAATATATTCATCATGTATAATTTCAGGTTCTTCTTTTACTTTTGCTGGTTCTTCCATTGGAGCTGGAACACCTTTTAATGCTTCTGCTATTTCAATTCCTATATAACTTAATGCTTTTGATCTATCTTCTATTCTTTCCATATCTATTTCAATATGTAAATTTGCTTCTAAATTGGAAATTTTTGCATGAATCAATTTTTTTGCTGATTCGTAATTTTCGCCTTCTTTTTTCTTCGTTTTTCCAATAACTATTAATGCTTCTGTTGCATCTTCAGAAATTGCCGATGAAATCTGCTTTACTCGTGACTTCCATTCTTTATCATTATTTTCTGCCATATATAATATCTCTTTTAGCTCATTTGCTTTGCTAATATTTTGCTCGCGCTCTCTAATCAATTTTTCTATTTGTTTTGTATTATCTTCGAATTGATTTGTTGCATACTCCACTAAACTTCTCGCTGCTCTATATACACTTGCAGGGAAGTTTTTCTTTTTTGGATATTCATTTATATATGATTTTATAGAATCTATTAAATCCTTAAAATAAGCATCATCTTCTAATTCAACAATTTGTTTTTTGCTATTTGGATTAATCATTTTTTGAACTTTGTCTATATTTGATAAAATCTTTTCTTCTGTAATTATCATTTTCACGTTTACTATGCCCGGCTTGCGATAGAATAGCATCGTAAACTCACCCTCCTTTGTCTTCTATTTTTCGCTCTTTATATCTATAATTATACTATTTTCCGTAAGAAACTACAATAGAATTTGTTTACAATTTCATTACAATTTTATTACAATTTTCTACAAAAAGTCAAGCTTTTTTTGCTTCTTCTTTAATTTTTTTATTACCAAATAATATTACCTTTAAATCCGCTCTATATTGCAGAAAGCAGGACATTCCTTTTCGAACCTAAAGAAGAAAGCAATGTCCTGCTTTCCTTAAAAGCTAATATACTACTTAATTAACTATTGGCTATTTTTTTCATTTCTTCGTGTCTTTTAATTTTCTGTGTTGTTGTCTTTATAAGTTCTTCTTCCGTAATGATTATCTCTTTTATGTACTTGTATGGTGGCATAGTTTTATTTATTTCTTTAATTTTTCTCAAGAATAAATTGTATATTTCTTCCTTTTCCGCTATTCCGTAGATGTTTTTTACAAGGTCTTTATCATAAACAATTTTCGCACAAATCTTTAAGTCATCTTCGTTATTGTCTTCTGGTTTTCCATATACAAAAGATTCTGTTATTCCATCTATTCTGTTAATAATGGTTTCTAATTCCTCTGGGAAAATATTTTTTCCATTTTTTAAAACTATTACACTTTTTGCCCTTCCACATAAGAACAAAAATCCTTTTTTATCAAAATAGCCTAGGTCTCCTGTTTTAAACCATTCTTTGTCAAAAACTTCTTTTGTTGCTTCTTCATTCTGATAATATCCAAGCATTACATTTGGTCCTTTTGCATATATTTCGCCTATTCCGTTTTCATCTTTATTTACAATTTTAATTTTTACACTTGGAAACACTTTACCTACTGAACCTATTTTTTGTTCAAAGTCGTTACCTGCTGCAAGTACAGGAGATGTTTCTGTTAATCCATAACCTTGCATTACTCTAAATCCTAAAGCATTAAAACCTTTTTCTACTTCTTTATCTAGTGTTGCTGCTCCGTTTACAATAATTCTTAGTTTTCCACCTAACGCTTGATGAATATCTTTAAACACTTTTCTTCTAAAATCTAATTTAACTCTTGACAAAGCACCTACTAATTTCATCATTGTTTCAACCTCTTGTTTTTTGCCTTGTTTTTCTATGTTTTTCATCAATCTTCTATACATTGTTTCTATTATTGCAGGTACTGATATCATAGCTGTTATTTCAAATTCAGCTAAGTTCTGTAAAATATGTTTTACTCCTTCGCAATATGCAATTTTTGCACCTCTGTATAATGGGTACAAAAATCCAACTGTACATTCAAAAGTATGGTGCAATGGTAAAAATGATAATAATGTATCTTTTTCGTCTATATGAATTACAGAGCCTATATCCATAATGTTTGAACATATATTTTTGTGTGAAAGCATGACTGCTTTAGACATCGCAGTTGTACCTGAAGTAAATAACATTATTGACATTTCTTCGTTATTTATTTCAGCATCTAAATATTTTCTATTTCCCTCTTCTAGCGATTTTTTTCCCATTGATATTAATTCTGATTGAGAATATATTCCATCCTCCCATTTTTCAGAATCCATTGATATATAGTATCTTATATTTGTAGTATTTCTTTCTTTTATGTCCTTCATTGTTTCATCATATTTTTGGGAATAGAAAATTGTTTCTACTCCTGAACGAACTATTAATGATTCTAATTCATTTGCTGGAAGTGATTTATCTAATGGTACAATTACTCCTACTCCACAAACTACTGCTAAATATGTTAGTGCCCATTCATATCTATTTTCCGAAATAACCGCTACTTTTGTATTTTTTAGGCCCATACTAATAAGTTGTGTTCCCAAAGCATTTACATCTTCCAAATATTTACTATAAGTCACTTCCTTGATTTGTTTTTCTGGTCCTTCTTTATATTTAAAGGCAACTTCATCTTTAAATTTTTCTACTGATTTATTTATCATTTCTTTTAAGTCTGATATTTTTTCAACATTATATAATTTATTCTTTTTTACTTTTCCAATTTCCTCGATTTCTTCTTTTTTATAGCCTTTATCTTCAAATATTTTTAATATATTATCTTTTAATTTTCTTCCTTCTCTATCCACTAACTTTCCCTTCCTTTTAATATAAAATTAATTCCTATAAATTATATCATATCGATATAAAAAAAACAACATAGTTTTCATAAATAAACCACCTAGTTTTGATAACTAGGTGGTTTATCTTTTATTGTATAGGAAAAATCAAATACTATCTAGATTTCCCTATATAGTAATTTTTCTTTCCTCTTTTTATTATTAAGTATTTGCCATTTGTAAGGAAAGTTTCGTCTATGATTTGGTCTATGTTATTTACTTTTTCGCCATTTATTTCGATACTATTGTTTTGAATAAATTCTCTTGCTTCCCTTTTGCTTGAAGCTGCTTTTATATCTATCAATATGTCTAACACATTCTTATTTAAGTCCATTTCTTCAATTTTCTTGCCCTTTAATGCTTCTTCTAGTTCTTCATCATTTAAATCTTTAAATTTTCCACTAAATAATACTTGGCTAATCTTTATTGCCTTTTCATATTCTTCTTTTCCATGAATATCAGTAATTATTTCTCGTGCTAATATTTTTTGTGCTTCTCTTAATTCTGGATGTTCTTTGTGTTTTGCCTCTATTTCTTCTATTTCTTCACGGTTTAAGAATGTTAATTGTTTTAAATACTTAATTATCATTGAATCTTCAAGATTTATTAAATATTGATATAATTCATAACTTGAAGTTTTGTTTTTGTCTAGCCATAATGCATTTCCTTCAGTTTTACCAAATTTTACACCATTTGAATCTGTCACAAGTGGCATGACCATTCCATAAGCAGTTTTATCTATTTTTCTTCTAATTAATTCTATCCCTGATGTAATATTTCCCCATTGGTCTGAACCTGCTACTTGAAGAACACAATTTTTTGTTTCATATAAATGTAAAAAGTCTAATGCCTGTAAAATCATATATGAAAACTCTGCATAAGTAATACCTGTTTCCATTCTAGACTTTACCTTGTCTTTTGCAAGCATATAACCTACATTAAAGTATTTTCCATAGTCTCTTAAAAAGTCTATTATACTTATATCTTTTATCCAATCATAATTGTTCACAACTTCAAATCCAAATATTTCTTTGGCTTGTTTAGTTAATCCTTCAATATTATGATTTACTTCTTCTTTGCTTATCATTGGTCTTTCAGCAGTAGGCTTTGGATCTCCAATAAGTCCTGTTGCACCACCAATTAACAATATTGGTTTATGACCATATTTTGCTAATCTTTTTGATATTAAAAATGATGAATAATGTCCAATATGCATACTATCTGCTGTTGGATCTGTTCCTATATAAAAAGTTAACTGTTCGTTATTTAATTTGTCGATCAATTCATTATCACTTATATCTTGTACTAAGCCTCTCCATTTTAAATCCTCGTATATATTCACTTTGTTTCCTCCTATATAAATATTCCATTTGATACATTTTGTATATTACTATACATTGTATATTTCTTTTTTGTTTTGTATTTGTCTATTACAACTACTTCATTTTGATTTAGGCTTTTGCTTACATCTATTATTCTTTGATTTTCTGAGCCACGAAATGGCAGATTTAAACTTTTTTGTTCTAATATAAACTTTCCATCAACTAATACATCAATATTTTGTAATAACTCATATAATTTTTTATCATGCTTTGCTTTTTCTCTTAAAGTTTCAAAAGTAAACCCTGTATAGCACCAAACATTTAAACCTATTGATTTTGCATATTTTGCAATTTCTAATGATGGCTCTATTTGGTATAATGGGTCTCCTCCTGATAAAGTTATTCCATCTTGATTTTTAATTTTTGATAGCTCTATTTTTACATTCTCTATATCTTCCAAAAATCCTTTATTTAAATCATGAGTTTCTGGATTATGGCACCCGAGGGCAATTATGTAAACACCCTTGGGTCCATATTACAGTACGAATTCCTTCTCCATCTACAATGCTATCTGTTTGAATTGGTGCGGCTAATCTTATTTTCATTATAATTTATGTTTTACCCTATCCCTTTCTTCACATTTTTTTCCGTTATTAAATCTATCAATTGTACCTACTAAGTATCCTGTAATTCTTCTTATTCTTTCAAATTTAACATCATCTTCATGTCTTCCACATCCTGGGCAAGTATCATTTATTACACCTGTAAATCCACAAACTGGATCTCTATCTACAGGGTGGTTTATCGCTCCATAACCTATTCCTGACTCTTTCATTATTCTAATTACTTTTTCAAATGCTTCTACATTTTCGGTTGTATCTCCATCTAGTTCTATATATGAGATATGTCCTGCATTTGTAAGTGCATGATATGGTGCTTCTGTTTTTATTTTGTGCTCTACTGTTGTTTTATAATATACTGGAACATGGAATGAATTTGTATAATATTCTCTATCTGTTACTCCCTTAATCTTACCATAAATTGCTTTATCCATTGCTGTAAATCTACCAGATAAGCCTTCTGCTGGTGTTGCTAACAGTGTAAAGTTCAAATTGTATTTTTCTGAGTATTCATCCATTTTCTTTCTCATAAATGTTATGATTTCTAAGCCTAGTTTTTGTGCTTTTTCACTTTCTCCTTGATGTTCTCCAATTAATGCTTTTAAGCATTCTGCTAAACCAATAAATCCAACAGATAATGTTCCGTGTTTATATATTTTTCTTAATTTATCCGTTGGTTTTAGCTTTTCACTGTCTAACCATACTCCTTGTCCTAGTAGAAATGGGAAATTATTAATTCTTTTGTTGCATTGTATTTCAAATCTTTCTAATAGTTGATCTTTAACAAGCTCTAACTTTTCTTCTAGTTCTTCATAAAATCCTTTTAAATCTGTTTTCTCATTATTCACTATTCCGTGTTTGATTCCTAAACGAGGTAAGTTTATTGATGTAAATGATAAATTTCCTCTTCCTGCCGTAACACATTTATTTTCATCAACATGGTTTCCTAATACCCTTGTTCTGCATCCCATATATGCTACTTCTGTGTTATAATCATCTGGTTTATAATATTGAAGATTAAATGGTGCATCTATGAATGAGAAATTTGGAAATAATCTTTTTGCAGAAACTTTACAAGCTAATTTAAATAAATCGTAGTTTTTATCACCTGGATTATAGTTAATACCTTCTTTAATTTTAAATATTGAAATTGGGAATATTGGTGTTTCACCTTTACCAAGTCCTGCATCTGTTGCAAGCAAAAACTGTTCAATTACCATTCTTCCTTCTGGCGAAGTATCTGTACCAAAGTTTATTGATGAAAATGGTACTTGTGCCCCTGCTCTAGAATGCATTGTGTTTAAATTATGTATAAACGCTTCCATTGCTTGATATACAATTCTCTTTGTTTTTTGTAATGCCTTATCATAAGAAAGTCTAAAAAGTCTTTTCAAATTTTCAGAATCTCTACAATATCCATCAAATATTGATATATCAAATTCTATACTACTTAATTTATCTATTTCTCTAACAATTCCATTTATAGCTATAAAGCTTATAAAATCTGTTAATTCTAGATAATCATATACTGTTTGCTTAAATTGTTTCTTAAATGTTTTTAATACTCCTGGTGCCATATAATAATCAAATGCTGGTATACTTTGTCCACCATGTTGATCGTTTTGGTTAGATTGTATTGCTATTGCAGCAAGAGCTGCATAAGACATAATGTCGTTTGGTGCTCTTAAAAATCCGTGTCCTGTTGAAAATCCATTTTCATAAAGTTTATTTAAATCTATTTGGCAACAAGTTGTTGTACCCATTGGTAAAAAGTCCATATCATGAATGTGAATATCTCCACTTTCATGTGCTTCTGCAAATTTTCTTTTCATTAAATAAGATTTAGCAAATTCTTTAGAAACTGTGCTTCCATATTGCAACATTGTACCCATTGCAGTATCTCCATCTATGTTTGCATTTTCTCTTTTTGCATCTTCTTCTATTGCAGATTTTAATCCTAAATTTTCTAATGCTTTTAAAAATTTATGTTGTCTTTTTTCATCAAAAAATACTTGCCTTGATTGTGCTCTTCTCTCTCTATATGCTTTAAAAGATTCGTATACATCTAAATATCCTTTTTTCTGTAATTGCTCTTCAATCATGTCTTGTATTTCTTCTATTTTAATTTTGTCTTTCCCTTCTTTTTCAATTTGGTCTATAACTGCATTATAAACTTTATATACATCTTTTTCAGTATATTTTTTTGTCTCTTCATCTTCTGACGGAATACTATCGAAACCTTTTTTTATTGCTAATGCTATTTTGGCTCCGTTAAAATTAACCTTTTTCCCATCTCTTTTTACTACTATTATATCTAATATTTTTTCTACATTTTCTTGCATATTTTTACCTCCTTTGTTTTTGTGTTTTGATTATATAATAGTTTTAATATTTGTCAATATTTTTTATAAAAATGTCATATAATTTTAAAATTATTTTTTCATTTTTTAAAATTTATCGTATAATTATTTTTGTGATTTCTTTATTTATAAGTATTTTTCGGTTTTTCTATTTTTCGTTTTTATTTATTTTTAAAAAAATGTTTTTTTTAAAATCTGATGTTTCGTATCTATTTTTCGTTTTTTTATAATTGGAACTATCAAAAATCGCCCATTCTTTAATTGGTAATCTAATAGGCAAAAAAACAACACATTCTGCTCTTCACTAAATTGCGAATGTGTTGTTATAACTATAACTTATTTTGCATAATCGACTGCTCTTGTTTCTCTTATTACATTTACTTTAATTTGTCCCGGATAATCCATTTCTGTTTCTACTTTTTCTGCTACATTTCTTGCAAGTATAATCATTTCATTATCTGAAATTTTATCTGGTTTAACAATAAGTCTTACTTCTCTACCTGCTTGTATTGCAAATGATTTTTCTACTCCATCAAAAGAATCTGCAATTTCTTCTAGTTTTTCTAATCTCTTGATATATGTTTCTAATGTTTCTCTTCTAGCACCTGGTCTTGATGCAGATATTGCATCTGCTGCTTGTATTAAAACCGCTTCTATTGTTTTTGGTTCTACATCTCCATGATGTGCTTGAACTGCGTTTATTACTAAATCATTTTCTTTATACTTTTTAAGAACATCTACACCTATTTCTACATGTGTTCCTTCCATATCATGGTCTAAAGCTTTTCCTATATCATGTAGCAATCCTGCGCGTCTTGCAAGTTTTGGATCTAATCCTAGTTCTTCTGCCATGATTCTTGCTAAGTTTGATACCTCAATTGAATGATTTAAAACATTTTGTCCATAACTTGTTCTATATTTTAATTTTCCAATTAATTTAACTAAGTCTGGATGTAATCCGTGAACTCCTGTTTCTAAAACAGCTCTTTCTCCTTCTTGTTTTATTATTTCTTCAACCTCTTCTTTGGCTTTTTCAACCATTTCTTCAATCTTAGCAGGATGAATTCTTCCATCTTCTATTAATTTTTCAAGAGCGATTTTTGCAACTTCTCTTCTTAATGGGTCAAACCCTGATAAAATTACTGCTTCTGGAGTATCATCAATTATTAAATCAATTCCCGTTAATGTTTCTAATGTTTTGATGTTTCTTCCTTCTCTTCCTATGATTCTACCTTTCATATCATCATTTGGAAGCGCTACTACTGAAACAGTAGCTTCAGAAGTGTGGTCTGCAGCACATTTTTGTATTGCAAATCCTATGATTTCTCTTGCTTGTTTTACTGCCTCTTCCTTAGCTTTCGCAGTTACTTCTTTAACTAAAATTGCTTTTTCGTTTGCCAATTGTTTGCCTAATTGTTCTAAAAGTATTGTTTTGGCTTCATCCTTAGATAATCCTGAAATTCTTTGTAATTCTACCATTTGCTTGTTAAAAATTTCTTCTAACAATTTTTTCTTTTTCTCCATCTCTTGGTTCATTCTTTCGATATCTTTTTCTTTTCTTTCAAAATTTTCAGAACGTCTATCTAAAGCCTCCTCTTTTTGGAATATTCTTTTTTCTTGTTGTTGTATCTCGCCTCTTCTTTCTCTAATCTCTTTGTCTAATTCATTTTTTGAAGCTAAAATCTCTTCTTTTGCTCTTAAGATTTCTTCTTTTTTCACATTTTCGGCATCTTTTTTTGCTACTTCTAGTATTCTCTTTGCTTCATTTTCTGCTCCACTTATTTTTGATTCTGCTGATTTTTTTCTAATTACCATACCTGTTGGTATGCATACTGCTGCTGAGATAAGAAAGGTGACAAGTATTACTATTCCGTTCATAAATAATGCACCTCTTTTTCTATTAAAATTTCAATGTTCAGATTTATTTATATACTAATTTTGTTTATTTTAGAATATATTTTTATTTCTGTACCTTTATATTTTACCTTTTATCTTTAACATTGTCAAGATTTAAAAGAAAAAAAGGTAAGCTTGCTGTTAACAATTAACTTACCTTTTTAATTTAAATATTATTTTCTTTAATATAAAGTACCATTCTAGAGCCGTAGATCATAATTGCTGTAGTCTGGAAGAGTTCCATTGCAATAAGAAGCAGGATTGCTGGCGTAGTAGCAACCTCCGCGATAAGCACGACCGATGGCATTGTCGGCCCCTGTGCTCCACTCTAATACATTCCCTTCTAAATCATATATATTTTGTGATACATCGTTATATAGTTCTGTTGCTTCTGTAATGTAATTTGATCCACCTGTTTGATATTTTGATGAAAAAGAATGGCCTACATTTTCTGCTGTTGCTACAGTATAGGAAACTCCATCTGGTCTTTTCCCATTTGCTATAAATTTTAATGCTTGGCATTGTGCTGCTCCTTGAATCATTCCTCCAAGTAGCCCCTTATTTAAAGCATACTGTTTTTGCTCTGCATACATATAATACCAATTAATATCTACTGATGGAATTTCTCCTGCTATAGACTTTACACTATTGCTTTTACTACTTGTTGTCTCTGTCATTCCACTTGTTTCATATCGTCCTACCCAGAATCCCCCATTCTCTTTTACACTTTTTACTATTTCATTATATTCTTTTTGTAAATCTTCTTTGAATTTATTGTCATCAACTTCATAAGTTGTTCCTAATATGCTATTTAAATATTCTAAATTTGTAGTTTTATTATCATAGCTTGTTATATTTGGCTCGCTAAAACCACTATTTGCAGTATATGTAGTTGGTGATAATATAGCTTTCCCTGTGCTAGAACTCCACTCATAAAGGCAACCTGCCATTAATTCACAATTCCCGTGTTTTGTACATACTGGTCCTTTTGTTGTTTCATCTAATACTATTGCACAAGTTTCAATATCGTATATTTTTTTATCTACTGTGCTTCCTTTGTTTTGGCACATGAACATATCATTTATATCATCTACTGGTATCCATACAAATTGACTATATGTTTTTTGTAATTTTAATACTTCATCTGCATTAGCCCAATCAATTTTTGCTATTTCTTCATCTGTCATTCCTTCATCTTTTCCTGCTTTTTTTGTTGGTATATCATATATTACTAATCCTCCATTAATGCTTGTCTCACTTTCTATCTTAGATATTGTAAAACCCGCTGGAACTATTGCCACTTTTCCTCTATTATCAACATAGTCAGTATTTTTTTCAACTCTTTTGCCTGCTAATAACGGTAATCTTAAAGATGTATAATCTGTTTCTTCTAACCCTCTATTATTTTCTATTTGATTGCTTAATACAAATTCTTTTATATATGTCTTATTTTTCGTTTCTATGATTAGCTGTGCTATTTCTTTTCCATTTTCTTGTGCTTGCCCAAATTTACAATTTTTTATTTTTTCAGCTATTTGTATATTATCATTTAAGTAAATACCATTATTTTTAAAAGTATAACTATTTCCTGTTGTAAAAATAATAGTACTCATATCATCTGAAATTGCAGTTATACTATTATTTGTCTTTTTTACTTCTTTTAGGAATGATATATTAATCTTATCTATTTCTATAATAGAATCATCTTGTCCTATTATTTCTGTAAGATTTTTTGAAAAATAACTCATTATTGTTGTAAGAGTAGCTATTACTAGTATAGTAACAATTATATATATCATTAACGACATTAAAGTAATTCCTCTTTGGTCTTTCATTAAATTTCCTCCTTATATAATATTTTAGCTTTCAATCATTTCTCCACCTATTACTTACTTTTCTATAATTTCATCTATTACGATTTGCTCATTTTCATCAAGCTTATATTTTGGAAGTTTTGGTAACTCATCTAATGAACTAACTCCAAATACTTTCAAAAAATCTTTTGTTGTTTTATACATCGTTGGTCTACCCGGTGCATCCATTTTGCCCGCTTCTTCAATCAAATTAAATTCTAATAATTTATATATAGTACCATCAGAATTTACTCCTCTGATATTTTCAATTTCTGATCTTGTAATTTTAGGATTATATGCGATAATTGCAAGTGTTTCCATTGCTGCATTTGACAAGTTTGGCACTCCTCTATTATCAAACAATGGATATATATAATCATAATACTCTTTTTTTGTAGCTAGCTGATATCCATCTTCTACTTTTATAATCTCTAACCCTCTATTTTTATTATCATTATTCATATCATATATAATTTTTTCAATATCTTCTCTTGGAAGTTCTGTTATCATCATTAATTCCTTTGTTTCAACAATTCTTCCAGCTGCAAAAAGTATTGCTTCTATTATTGATTTTATTTTTTCTATCTCCATATTCTGCTCCTTTAATACTTTTAATTATCACACGAAAAGATTTTGGTGTCAAGCTTTTGACAATTTTATTTTTTTGTGATATTATTTTTTTATATATTATTATATCTTGGGGTGATAATAATTATGGAAAATGATGAAAATAAAGACTTAGAGCAAGATGATGTGTCAAAAATAGATTTAGAAGTATCTGCTGGTGATGGTAGTGAATTAGAAATTTCAGAAGTTTTTGAACATTTAAATTGCGCCAAGCCAAAGTTAGAAAAGGATAAAAAGAAAATAATTATACCAAAAGGAAAAAAAGATTAGAAATTTTGAATTTAATAAAAATGACCTAGATATTTTCCAGGTCATTAAAAGTATTTACTGTAATCATTTTGCATTTCTTTTAAAAATATTTGCTTATCTTTTCCATATTCAAAAGAAACATTTGAAACATAATTATTTTGTCTAATAATTCCACCAACTATTAAAATATATGGGTTTTTTGCATTATTTAAAAAATAGTTATACAAAGCATATACATTGTTAGTTGCAGTTTCTATATCATTATAGCTTGATATTTCAAACCAGTATTCATATTCAACCAGTATTTGACATCCGTTTACTTCTGTGTAATTCTCTTTAATTCGCAAATTGTTTTTTATATTGGCATCATTGCAATTTTCAATATAGTATTTCTTATATCTATAATTAAAATCGTCATATATTGTCCTTGTCGTTTTATCTTTTACCACATTGAAAATAACATTTTTATCTTCTTTGTAATATAATGTATATACACCAAAACCGTCTTCATCAGTAGAAACATCAACTATTTTAAAATCTTTGCTATATTTATCTTCTAATTCATCTAACACATTAGGATTTAATCTTCTTTCAATATTATGATAATAATTATATATAGTTTTACCAGCTAAAAACAATGTGCCAATTATTAAAACAACTATAATAAGAATCAAGAAAAAATATAACAATTTAACAAATGTTGCAAATCTATCTACGTTTCGTGTATCTATTTTTAAATATACTTTATCATTTTTTTTATTCATTTTAACAATCTCCTTTTTGAATAATATTATATATTTCTGTCATAAAATTTTTTGGCGTTATTTTAGTTGTATCAATGTGATATTTTAAAATTCCTCCTATTTCTTGAAAACTAAAATTCATTATAATGCGAAGTTTTACTAACTCTGTTAATGGACTACCTAATTGTTCTATTTTTCTATAAAGAAGCTTTTTTTCTTCAGTTAAGATTATATTTTCAATAAAATCTTCTTTTATTGGCATATTTTTAATTAAATCATCTATTGAAGTTAATATAAACTTTTTTCTTTAGCTCTTTATGCCATAGATTTATTGTTTTGTTTATTTTTGATGCTTTTTGAAAATAATTTATTGTGTTTATAGTGTTTTTTATTTTACTTTTAATAATTTCATTTTTTATATATTTAAAAAGCAAGACATTTCAAAATATATTGAAATGTCTTGCTTTTTATGGTAGCGAAGATGTGATTCGAACACATGACCCTTCGGGTATGAACCGAATGCTC
>OLSB01000832.1_pt1 | contig 34284 bp, 29 predicted proteins | sample 1672071 | NCBI WGS metagenome assembly OLSB01 (sample SAMEA3136642, study PRJEB25190) | human gut metagenome | biome: human gut; feature: human-associated habitat; material: faeces | place: Austria | collected 2013 | reverse complement strand
GCCGACTCAAACAATCACCCGATGTTCGGTGCGAGCGTAAGATTTTTGTTTGAGTATATTCTCGGAATTACACAGACCGAGGACTCCTACGGCTATAAAAAGGCAGTCATTGCCCCTGCCAATATAGAAAAATTAAATTTTGCAAAGGGTCACATCAAAACACCGAGCGGCAAAATTTCTGTTGAATATAAAAAAGAAAAAGACAATATTACCTTTGTTATAGTTATTTCGGGCGACACCGAGGCGGTATTTAAATACGGCGAAACAGAAAAAAATCTCTCTTTCGGCGAAAATCATATAAAGATACCGCTTGTTAGTCTGCCGTTGTAGTGCTATAATATGTTAAAAGATTTTTGGAGGCGTTATATATGAAAAAAATGGCTTTTATAGGCACAGGCGTTATGGGCGGAGCTTTGGCAAGAGCCGCCTGCAAGGGCTGTGACCCCAAAGATATAGTCGTTACGGATTATGACAGCGAAAAAGCAAGGGCATTTGCCGAGGAGACAGGCGCAGAATATGTTGCCACAAATGCCGAAGCGGTCAAAAGCAGCAAGTTTATTTTAATAGGCGTAAAGCCGCAGGTCGGTGAAGCCGTTCTTTCAGAGATAGGTCCGGTAGTAAAAGAATGTATCGAAAACAGCGAAGAAAAAATTATTGTTTCAATTATGGTCAGCGTCAGCACAGACACTATCGTGCAGTGGCTCGGCGTGGACGTCAATATACCTGTAATAAGAACATTGCCGAATGTTGCGGCAAATGTCGGCAAGTGCATAACTCTTTGCACCAACAACGCATTTGTAACCGACGAAATTTTTGAAGAGTATAAAGACATACTAAGATTTTCGGGCTCTTTCGAGGTTCTTCCCGAAAAGAAAATGTATGCCGGCAGTGTTATAACGGGCTGCGGACCCGCATATGTTTGCATGTTTATAGAGGCTCTAGCCGACGGCGGAGTTATGACGGGGCTTACAAGAGCACAGGCTCAAAAGTTTGCGATAGATACAATAATCGGCACGGCTTCTCTCATAGAAGAGAGCGGCAAGCACCCCGAAAAGCTTAAAGACGAGGTTTGCTCGCCCGGCGGCTCAACTATCGCGGGTGTTGTAAGTCTTGAGAAAAACGGCTTCAGAAACGCCGCCGTTCAATGTGTACTTGACACGTTTAAGCGCATTTTGGATATGGGCGGAATAGAAGAAAAAGACGTAGTTTAATAATACGGAGGGGATTATATGATATGTCCGCGCTGCGGCAGATTAAATGAGGACGGCAGCAATTTTTGCAGATTTTGCTCTTATGATTTAAGCTTTGACAGCTCCGAGCAGTCGCTTGTGCCGCCGGAGGGAAACCCTTACACCACCGAAAAAATGCCCGTTGAGGGGCCGAAATACAAAAAATACGGCATAGCCGCATTGTGTTCGGTTTTGGCGGCGATTGTGATTGTTATAATATTGGCTGTGACTTTGTCGCCGAACGGCGCGGAAAAAGCCGCAAAGACGTATATAAACGCATATATGTCGGGCGACTTTCAGCAGCTCTCTAAAGTTTCGTCGGCAGATACGCAAAAATATTATCAAACGATCTCACAGCGCAGCTTCGGCAATTTGTGGGGAATGTTCTCACCTTATTCAAGCTACGGTGAGATGACAAATAAGCTTTCGTCAAATTATGCCGGAATGTACGGCGAATTAGTGGCGGAATACGGCGCGGATTTTAAAACATCGCTTTCTCATATAAAATCCCAAAAGCTGAGTGACGGCGAGTTTTATTATCTTCTCACTCAATATGAGCAAACCTGCGGAGAGATATTTAAAGACGGAGAAAAAACAGAAGCTATGCGCGTTTCTATGGCTGTAAAAATAGACGGTACAAGCAAAGACGACGACATCGGTTACATGAATTTCTACGTTATTAAAATCGACTCGGAGTGGTATGTTGTTACAGACGGCACTCTCACTCTTTACGGCTCATAAGGCGGAGGATTGATATGGATATAAAAAACATACTGTCTCATGTTGACCATACTTTGTTAAAGCAGGGCGCGACATGGGCGGATATTAAAAATCTTTGCGACGACGCGGTTAAATATTCCACTGCTTCCGTTTGCATACCTGCAAGCTATGTCAAAGATGCATCCGAATACCTCGGCGGCAAAATACCCGTTTGCACCGTTATCGGCTTTCCGAACGGATATTCCACAACCGCCGCAAAGGTGTTTGAAACCGAGGACGCAATAAAAAACGGCGCGGACGAAATAGACATGGTTATAAATATCGGATGGCTTAAAGATAAAAAATACACATCTTTGCTAAATGAAATAAACAGCATAAAAAGTGCCTGCGGCGATAAAATATTAAAAGTAATAATCGAAACCTGCCTTTTGACCGATGAAGAAAAAATAAAGATGTGTGAAATTGTTTCGTCCTCCGGGGCGGATTTTATAAAAACATCTACCGGCTTTTCATCGGGCGGGGCTACCGCGCATGATATAAAGCTTTTTGCAAAGAACGTATCAAACGGCACAAAAATAAAGGCGGCAGGCGGCATATCGTCACTTGATGATGCCGAGCTGTTTTTGTCTCTCGGTGCCCGGCGCCTCGGCACAAGCAGAATTGTAAAAATCGTAAAAGAAAATAACTTGCTTTAAGGGTGATTTATAATGTCAACACCTCATAATTCGGCACAAAAAGGCGATTTTGCCAAAACCGTTCTTATGCCCGGCGACCCTTTGCGGGCGGAATTTATTGCAAAAAACTTTTTGAAAAATGCCGTTCTCGTCAACAACGTCAGAGGAATACACGGCTACACGGGCGAATACCTCGGCAAAAAAGTTTCTGTTATGGCAAGCGGAATGGGTATGCCATCAATAGGCATTTATTCTTATGAGCTTTATAATTTTTACGATGTTGAAAACATCATCAGAATAGGCTCTGCCGGAGCGATAAGAGAAGACATAAATTTGAGAGAGATAATTCTTGCCATCGGCGCCTGCACAAATTCTGCGTTTGCCTCGCAGTATAATCTGCCCGGCACATTTGCGCCCACGGCAGATTTTGAGCTTTTGAAAAAGGCGGGCGGCGAAGCCGAAAAAATCGGCGCGCCTTACAGAGTCGGTAACATTCTCTCATCGGATACCTTTTATTGCGACGATGAAAACGCCACGGCTCTTTGGGCAAAAATGGGCGTGCTCGCAATAGAGATGGAGGCTGCCGCACTTTATATGACCGCGGCAAGGTGCGGCAAAAAAGCTCTTGCAATATGCACTGTATCGGATAACATCATAACGGGGGAGGAACTATCGCCCGAAGAGAGACAGACTTCATTTTCCGAAATGATAGAAATTGCGCTTAAAACCGCAGCCGAATAAAATTATAAAAATAAAATACCCCGATTATCGGATGTTAGGTCTGATAATCGGGGATTTTTTCGTTATGGGTTTAGTTAAAATATACGGGCTTTCCTGTTTTACCGGATTCATATATTGCCTCAAGAATTTGAGTGACAACAAGAGCCTGTTCGGGCTTTGTTACAACCTCTTTGTCGTTTATAACGGCGTCAATCCAAAGTCTTTCTTCTATATCCGAAGGGTCTTCTTTTTTGCCGTCAAAAAATGCCGCGCCCGCAACCTCAAGGTTCGGCTTTTCAACAACCTGCATATTGTTTTTTATGTAGTTGAGCCTAAGTCCGTCGCGCATATCCGCACCCGCTTTTGTTCCGCAAAGCGAGGTGGACGCTTCTATTGTATCAAGTGTGTTGAGCGCCCAGCTGGATTCAAGCACTATCGTAGCGCCGTTTTCCATAACTATATAGCCGAAAGCCGAGTCCTCAACCGTGTACTGCTTCGGGTCCCAATCGCCCCATGCGTTGCCTGTTCCGTTTTGGTCGCCGAGCTTTTTATATACGCTGCCTACAACCATCTTAGGTTTGTAGTTGTTCATCATCCAAAGCGTGAGGTCGAGCGCGTGTGTGCCTATGTCAATGAGCGGTCCGCCACCTTGCTCATATTCGTTAAGAAAAACGCCCCATGTGGGCACGGCACGTCTTCTCACTGCGTGAGCTTTGGCATAATAGATTTCGCCGAGCTCGCCGTTTTCACAGCACTTTTTAAGATACTGTGAGTCATTTCTGAATCTGCTCTGGTAGCCTATGCTGAGCTTTTTGCCCGTTCTCTGCGAGGCTTCAAGCATAGCTTTTGCTTCTTTATAGTTTATTGCCATGGGCTTTTCGCACATAACGTGCTTTCCCGCCTCCATAGCGTCAATGCTGATAAAGCTGTGAGAGCGGTTTGGTGTGCAGACATGGATTACTTCTATTGACTCATCTTTCAAAAGCTCCTTGTAATCCTTATAAACCTTAGCGCCCTCAACGCCGAATTCTTTTGCCGCTTTTTCGGCTCTTTCTTCGATTATATCGCAGAAAGCCACCATCTGAACATTCTCGATTTTCTTGAGTGACGGCATGTGCTTGCCGTTGGCAATTCCGCCGCAGCCTATTATGCCGACCTTAACAGTTCTTTCCATAAAAACTTCCTTTCATTATAAAAATAAAGTCCACCGCCATTATATACTTTATAAATATATAATTCAACGGTGAACTTTGATTTTTTAAGATTTTTTTGCCGCGTTTCCCGTGTAGAGCTGGTAGTAGCGACCCTGCTCTTTTATGAGCTGGTCGTGCGTGCCGCGCTCAATTATACGTCCCTTTTCAAGAACCATTATGCAGTCACTGTTTCTGACGGTAGAAAGTCTGTGGGCGATAACAAATGTTGTTCTGCCTCGCATGAGGTTATCCATGCCGTCCTGGACTATTTTTTCGGTTCTTGTGTCTATGGAGCTTGTAGCTTCGTCAAGTATCAGAACGGGCGGGTCGGCAACAGCGGCTCTGGCAATTGCGATAAGCTGCCTTTGACCCTGGCTGAGGTTCGAGCCGTCGCCTGTGAGCATCGTGTTGTAGCCGTCGGGCAGATGCCTTATAAATCCGTCTGCGTTTGCAAGCTTTGCCGCGGCAATAACTTCTTCGTCCGTTGCGTCAAGCTTTCCGTATCTGATGTTTTCCATAACGGTGTCGGTGAAAAGGTGAGTGTCCTGAAGCACCATGCCGAGCGAGTGGCGCAGATCGTCCTTTTTGATTTTGTTGATGTTTATGCCGTCGTAGCGTATCTTGCCGTCCTGAATGTCATAAAACCTGTTTATGAGGTTTGTTATGGTAGTTTTGCCTGCACCTGTTGAACCGACAAACGCAATCTTTTGACCGGGCTGGGCAAACATCTTGATGTTGTGAAGAACAATTTTGTCTTCGTTATAACCAAAGTCAACATCGTCAAAAACAACTCCGCCCTCAAGACGTGTGTATTCGGTTTCGCCCGTTGCCTGATGAACATGCTTCCATGCCCACATGCCTGTGCGCTCTTTGCTCTCTGTGATAACGCCGTTTTCTTCTTTTGCTCTGACGAGCGTTACATATCCTTCGTCGGTTTCGGGCTTTTCGTCAAGCAGTTTAAATACTCTTTCACAGCCTGCGAGTGCCATAACTATTGAGTTTAACTGCTGGCTGACCTGGTTTATCGGCATACTGAAGCTTTTGTTAAATGTCAAAAAGCTCGCGAGCGCACCGAGTGAAAGTCCGCCGAATCCGCTGAGGGCAATCATTCCGCCGACTGCGGCGCAAAGAACATAGCTGAGGTTGCCGAGCTGAGCGTTTATGGGTCCCAGAATATTTGCAAATTTGTTCGCATTATATGCACTGTCAAACAAATTGTCATTAAGCTCGTTGAAGTCGTCAATATTTTTTTCTTCGTGGCAAAAAACCTTAACAACCTTTTGTCCGGACATCATCTCTTCAATAAATCCGTTTACTTTGCCGAGGTCTCTCTGCTGCGCGGTGAAGTATTTGCCGCTGAGCCCCGCAAATTTCTTTGTGCACCCAAGCATAACGGCAACCATAACTATCGTAAGTACCGTGAGCGGAATATTGAGCTTTACCATACACACAAAAACGGTAATTATTGTGAACGTGCTGTTTATAAGCTGGGGAATACTCTGACTTATCATCTGCCGAAGAGTATCAATATCATTTGTATAAACAGACATTATATCGCCGTGTGAGTTTGTGTCAAAGTATTTAATCGGCAGCTTCTCCATGTGCGAAAACATATCGTTACGAAGTGATTTTAACGTACCCTGCGACACAACAACAAGTATTCTGCCGTAAATATATGATGCTGCCGCGCCGCAAAGATAAAATGAAGCAACTTTTAATATAGCTGTTGCAAGAGGCTTAAAATCAGGGTCGCTTGTGCCTATCATCGGTATGATGTATACATCTATCAAGTCCTGCAAAAACATTGTGCCCTGTGCGTTGGCAAGTACGCTTATGAGTATACATATAAAAACAATTATGCAATGAGGGGTGTAAGATTTAAAAACATATCCCAAAAGTCTTTTGAGCAGTTTGCCGGGGTTCTCTACCTTCGGTCTCGGACCTCTTGCGCCTCTCGGACCTTTAAATTGTTTGGGTTGCGGCATCAGTTTTCGCCTCCGTTCTCGTCAAAGTCGCCGTTTGCTCCGGTTTGGGATTCATAAACCTCACGGTAAATTTCATTTGTTTTGATTAAATTTTCGTGAGTGTCAAATCCGTTTATTTTTCCGTCGTCCATAACGATTATTCTGTCGGCGTTTTGAACGCTGGATATTCTTTGTGCAATAATAATCTTTGTTGTGTCGGGTATTTCTTCTTTAAACGCTTTTCTTATTCTTGCGTCGGTTGCGGTGTCAACTGCGCTGGTGCTGTCGTCAAGAATTAAAATTTTGGGCTTTTTCAAAAGTGCTCTTGCAATGCAAAGTCTTTGTCTTTGACCGCCGGAGACGTTCGTGCCGCCCTGCTCAATATATGTGTCGTAGCCCTCGGGGAGCTTCTCTACAAAATCGTCAACGCAGGCGAGACGGCAAACCTCTTCACACTCTTCTTTCGTTGCGTCGGCTTTGCCCCATCTGAGGTTGTCAAGAATGGTTCCGCTGAAAAGAACATTCTTCTGCAAAACAACCGCAACGTTGTCTCTGAGCTTTTCGAGGTCGTATTTTTTAACGTTTTTGCCGCCGACAAGCACATCACCGGAGCTTGTGTCATAAAGCCTGCTGATAAGGCTGACAAGGGTCGATTTTGCACTGCCCGTGCCGCCTATAATGCCGATTGTTTCACCCGAGTTAATAGAAAGGTTTATATCCGAAAGCACAGGCTCGCCGGTGTCTTCCTTGTTATATTTGAAGCAGACATCTTTAAATTCAATGCTGCCGTCGGGTATGTCATAATCCGGTTTTTCGGGGTTTTTAATAGACGGGTCTTCGTTTATAACTTCCGCTATTCTCTCTGCGCTTGCAAAGCTCATTGTTGCCATAACAAAAATCATAGAGAGCATCATAAGGCTCATTAAAATATTCATGCAGTAGGTCAAAAGGCTCATGAGCTGACCTGTTGTCATAGAATCATGAACTATCATTTTAGCACCGAGCCAGCTTATAACAAGTATGCAGGTGTAAACGGTGATCTGCATAACGGGGGAGGCGAGTATGGTAATGTTTTCTGCTTTAAGAAAAAGCTTATAAACATTTTCGCTTGCCTTTTTGAATTTTGAGTTTTCATGGTCTTCTCTTACAAAAGCCTTGACAACTCTTATTGCAGATACATTCTCCTGAACCGAGGCGTTGAGGTCATCGTACTTTTTAAATACCGTCATAAAGTATTTTGAAGCTTTTGTAAGACCGAGCGCCAAAAGAATTGAAAGAAAAATGACTGCGATAAGATAAACACTCGCAAGCTTTGCGTTAATCAAAAATGCCATAGTCATAGCAAAAATGAGTGAAGCAGGGGCTCTTGTAAACATTCTTAAAATCATCTGATATGCATTCTGAATGTTTGACACATCGGTCGTGAGCCTTGTAACAAGACCTGCGGTGCTGTATTTATCAATATTTGCAAAAGAATAACCCTGAATTCTTTCAAACATTTTTTGCCTTAGGTTTCTCGCAAATCCGGCAGAGGCTCTTGCACCGTATTTGCCTCCCATAATACCGGCAAACAGACTGACTACCGCGGCACCGACCATGAGAGCACCCATTTTATAAATGTGATTCATGTCACCCGCTTCAACGCCGTTGTCGATAATCGAAGCCATCATAATAGGTATGAGCGTTTCCATAATTACTTCAAGAATCATAAACAGGGGAGTGAGTATAGAATCTTTTTTAAATTCTTTTATTTGTGCGGCAAGGGTTTTAAGCATTTGCTTCATCTCCGTTTTCTATATTTTCAAGTACCTTTTGCAGCAGCCGTTCAAGCTGAGTTTTCTCTTCTTCTGTGAAGTCCTTATATATAAGATCGTTCACATATTGCCGCTCAAGTTTCATCTCGTTCATCAGCTTTTTGCCGCTTTCAGTCAAGGTTACGCAGTTTGAGCGTGCATTTAGGCTGTTGGTCTTTCGCTGAATAAATCCTTTTGCCTCAAGCCGTTTTAAGACATCTATAATAGATGTATGCTTAACTTTTAAAAAATCGCAGATTTTCTTTTGCGATATGTCACATTCGCAGTTGTGCGCCAAAAATGCCATTACCTGAAACTGAGAAAAGGTCAAATCATTCTTTTTTAGGTGGCGGTTCATTCTGCTCTCGATTTTGTGATTGATAAACTTAAAATACAGCCCTATATCCATCAAAGCATCTCCTTTAATGTAGCTTCCTACATATTTTAAACTAAAAAAAATAAATGTCAATGCTTTGAGCACGGCATTTTATAATGTTTACATATATTTAACATTTTAAAAGCGGCAATCGATTTAACGACTGCGGCCCATACTTTGCATCAAAATATCAAAGACCGATTTTGCCGAATATGCCGGAGAAAAACTCTTTGATTTTTTCAAGAAGAGTGCCGGATGTGATAGCTTCAAATAAAGAAGTGAAAAAATCAATAACCTTGTCTAAAAAGCTTTTTGAAGAGCTGTCCTGATTGTCGGGAGCGGTGGTTTCTTCCTCTTCCGGTTCTTCTTCGATTGTATCTTCGGATATGTCTTCTTCGCTTGCGCTGTCTTCTGCGATGTCATAAACATTGGCGTCTTCTGTCACAGCTTCGGCAGCGGCAGTGGTGGTTGTGGTCGCTGCGGTTGTTGTGGTTGTCGTTTTAGGCTTCTTTACCTGTTCAACAACGCGTGTTGCCGAATCCTGAGCGGCAACCTTTTCTCTGTGGCTTGCATAGAGAGAGGGGACACCCTTGTTAGCGATTAAGCATATTGCGATAACGCAAATAAAAGCGGTTATAGAAATAAAAATTCTGCCCTTTACTGTTTTGCCCATTACGGATTCCTCCATATACATACATTATTAACAGAGATTATAACACAATGTTCAAAAAAAATCTACTGCTTTTTTAAATTTTTTGGCGATAAACAAAACAATATGCCGTGTTTTTACTGAATTTAATAATGTTGTATATAAATTTTGCTCAAAAATTAAATTTTTTTGACTATTTTGTACGTTTATGTTACTATTTATGCGGATATAGAATAATTTCAAAATGAGGGGGGCTTCTATAATTGCGTTCAATCATAAAAGCGTGAATGTTGTAAATTACGGCGACGGATTAACCGAGGACGATCTTAATGCTTTGAGTGATGCCGTTGCCGGGTATATAACATTATTACAAACACCGAATTACGGAGGGTATAATTATGAAAACTTTGATTAAGAAAATATTTTCAACGGTTATGTGCATGGTTATGCTTGTAACGGGTACGGCTTTTTATACATTGGCGGCAGACTCGAAAAAAATCGATTACTATCAAAAAATTCAAGAGGAAATCGCAGAGTTTGAAAGTTTGAATATAGATGAATGCAGTTTGGCGGACTACGATTATGCTTTTTACGGTATAACAATCGCAAAGCAGGCAAAACCCGATGATTCGGAAGAAGTTCTTAAAAAATATTGGGAGCAGTGCAGCTCTTATGTCGAAACAGATAAGTCTGTTTACAAAGGCTTGTCTAATATGGTGGGGGGCACCAACGCATATAAAAAAGGATACTATATTTGGAATCAGGATAACGGTGAGATTAAATTTTATAAATACACCGAATCGGAATACGGAGTACTTGAAAATAGAATCGCCGATATGTTTGACCCGGGTCAGATGGTGTTCCATGACGCCAAAAACGCTACCGATTTAATTTTTATGGATAATTATAACATTGCGGACGGCACACTACACTGCATGCAAAACCTCAGAACCGTGCGCTTTTATAATGATATTAAAATCGGTCAAATGTACTATCCGATGTTAAAGCCGAGCTTTACAGATTGCAGCAATCCCTACGGACCGGTTGTTGTTTACGGCACATTGCCGTCTCATAAGGAATATGCGGATTTATACGGTCTTGAATACAAAGACCTCTCCGAGTACGAGGTAAAAACTAATCCGATTACCGAAACAAAGGTTGACAGCGAGCAAAAGCTTATCACGGGCGTTCCGATGAATATAAAAGCGAAGTATTTCGGATATATATACTTTAAATCAAGCGGTTGTGATATAGTGCCTGCCGAAAACGGCGGAAATATTGTCGGCACGGGCACCAAGTTCAACGTAGTCAAGTGGATAGACGGCAGCATAGCCGACACCTACACTGCGGTGCTTTTCGGCGATGTTGACGGCGACGGCAAGTATGACGGAGCAGACGCATATAAAGTGAACCTTATGGTAAACGGACATTTGACCAAGGAGCAGGTCGGCAATGAAATCTGGGCTGCTGCGGACTGCAACCATGACGGAGTTATAGACGCTTCGGATGTTGCGCTGCTGGAAAGAGCAGGGCTTCTCCTTTCAAGCATTGACCAGTCAAAAACGCCCGAGGAGCTAAAGAGCGACGAAGCATATATCGAATATGAAAGCCTCATAGACCAGTCGGCAGAGCCGAACAGCGATGCTGTTGCAGAGCCCGATGAACCGAAAGAAAAATCGGATTTTGCAATATTCATCGAAAAAATTATTGCTTTCATTAAAGAAATAATCTCAAGAATTATTGCCATAATAAAATAAAACCTGTTTATGCGAAGGTGGGGCTGCCTCATCTTCGCTTTTTTGTACAATTTTGGCAATATATGTCTATTTATTCTTGACTTTTAACTTATCAGATGATATTCTATATTACATGGGGTAGTGTACCCCGCAACAATAATTGAGGAAGTGACTGCACAATGCCTTTTTCAGATCTCGGTATATTATTGGGTGATGTTTCGCTCTTAGAAATAGAGCATTATACCAAAGACTCGATGAAAGCACAAAACATGACTCTCAGAAAAATACTCAGACGCAACAAAAATAGCGAGCTGGGCAAAAAATTCGGATTTGCGGATATACATTCGATAGACGAATACAGAAAAAAAGTTCCTCTCACAACCTACGCCGATTATGAGCCGTATGTTGAGAGAATGATACATAACCGCGAAAAAAATCTTATGTACACGGGAAGAAACGTAAGATACTGTTCTTCCTCCGGCAGTGTTGGCAAGCCCAAAATACTCCCGAAGTCTGTTAAGGACCTTTGGAATATGCAGTGCATAGGATTTTCGTGCTCTGTCTCAACCGCGGCGCATTATATTAAAAAGACCAAGGGCAAAAGACTGCCCGCGCAGATGGGTCCGCTTGTTCTCGTTCTCACAGGTCATCCGCTTGAGGACGGCAAAAGATGCAACGGTGCAGGGCAGGTTCCTCTCACATATTTAAAACCTATTACAAGATTTTTCTGCACATCTCCCGCTTCGTTGCTTTATCCGGAGCATGAGGAGCTTCTCGATACATCATATCTTCAGCTCAGATTTGCTCTTGCAAACAGAAATGTAAGCTATCTCGGATCAATAGTTGTTACTCTTCTGACAACGATGTTTGATTATCTTGAGGATAACTGGGAGATGCTCTGTGACGATATAGAAAAGGGTATAATCAATCCGGGCATAAAAATCACTCCCGAGCTTCGCAAAGAATATTCTAAAAAATTCAAGCCTGACCCCAAAAGGGCAGAGGAGCTTCGCAGAGAGTTCAGAAAGGGCTTTGATACTCCCATTGCTCCGAGAATTTGGCCGAAACTCACGTGGGCTTACGGCATGATAGGCTCAAACCTTAAGGTTTATGTTAAAAAGCTTCGCCACTCAATAGGCGACGATATACCGCTTCACAACATGGGCTACGCGGCGGCAGAGGGATTCTTTGCAATGCCGACAGAGCTTGACGTTCACGACGGCGTGCTTTTGCCGCACTGCATCTTCTTTGAATTTATCCCCGTCAATGACGATGAAGAAGACACTGACGAGAGCGAAGAGATTAAAACACTTTTGATTTCGGAGCTTGAGGTCGGCAAAAAGTATGAGGTTGTTATCTCTAACTTCTCCGGTCTTTACAGATACCGTATGGAGGATGTCGTCACCGTAACAAAAATGCACAACAACACTCCGAGAGTAGAGCTTCTTTACAGGCGTAACCTCAGCATGAACGTCGCAAACGAAAAAACCACCACGCAGATGGTTGACTTTGCGGCAAAGAACACAGCTTCTCAGGCAGGGGTTGAACTTGTCGGTCACAGCTTTTATGCCGATTATTCAACAAAACCGCCGAGATACTGCATGCTTGCAGAAACAAAAGAGCCCGTAAGCGAAGAAAAGAGAGCGGAGCTTATAGAAATTCTCGACTCTCAGCTTAAAGACGTAAACGAAAAGTATTTTAAATACAGACGTTGGGGTATGCTCAACACACCCGAGGTTCTCATTCTAAAACCCAAAACCTATTGGGATTACAGAGAGTCCCTCAGAGGCAGGGGCGTTGTGCTCAATCAGATAAAGCCCGTCACTGTAATTAACTCAAAAGAGAGAGAGGATTTCTTCTTCTCTCACGTTGAAACAGAAAATTCCTCGGCCGTTGAAGAATGGAAAAACTCTAAAAAAGAATCCGCCGCATCTAAAGCGTGACAAATAAAAGGGGTATAGTTATGAAGCGTTTTTTAAAAAAATTATTGTCTCTTATTTTAGTCTTGGCATTGACGGTTACTGCTTTTTGCTTTGTAATTCCGTCGGTTTCGGCATCCGAAGATGTTACGGGAACGGATATTCCGATGGTTTATGTTGTCGGCATGGGTAATGTCCTTTGCGTCACCGAAGAAGACGGAACCAAAAGAAACGTTTATCCCATTGAGATACCCGAGGGGTACATTCAGCAGGCAGTTGAAGAAAATATAGACGTGTTCGCAAAAGCGGTGCTCACACAGAAGTGGGATGATTTCTGCGATGTTCTTTATGAAAAGATTGTTCCGCTTTATTCCGAAATTGCGCTTGACGAAAATGGCGAAGCCCCCAACGGCAGCACAGTTAAGTGGACATGGTCAAGGAAAAAGCTTAAAGGCGACAAGGTTGACGGCAAATATCCCACATCAAGATATACTTTTAATTATGACTGGCGCATGGATCCCTTTAAAAACGCCGAAAAGCTTCATCAGTATATAGAAGACGTTATGTATGTCACCGGCGCAGAAAAAGTTGCTCTCACAGGCAGATGTATGGGCGCGGCGCTTACAGACGCTTATATGCAGAAGTATAACGGCGAATATGTTTCGGATTATATCGTTTATAACAGTGCGGCAAACGGAGCAACTCAATGCTCAAAAGCATTTTGCGGCGAGCTTTATCTTGACAGCGACGCGGTCGAGAGATATATGTATGACATTGAGCTTTCTGAAGATCAAACGCTCAATCAGCTTATAAGAGCATTTATAACAATGTTTAATAAAACATACGGTCTTGATATTGCGTGCTGGTCGGTAAACAATGTTTATCCCGACATTTATCTCAATATTGTACCCAGAATACTCAGAGAGACCTTTGCGACTTTCCCGAGCTACTGGACTATGGTAAATGACAGAGATTATGAAAAAGCCAAAGAAACCGTATTTTACGGCGCACCCGAGGGCAAGTACGATAATTTCATCAAAATTATTGACAATTATCATTACAATGTTCAAGTTAAGGCAGAGGAGCTTTACAAGGGCTATATTGAGGACGGTATAGAAGTCTCAAATATCACAAAATACGGACAGCAGACTATTCCGGTTACAGCGGACGGCGATGTTCTTTCAGATTCTATCTGCACGGTAGAGGATTCGTCTTACGGCGCAACAACCGCAGGCGTAACCGAAACTTTCAGTGATCAATACATGAAAAAAGCGGAGTTTGACGGAACAATAAAATATATTTCTCCCGATAAAAAGGTTGACGCTTCAACCTGTATGCTCCCCGACAGAACATGGTTCATTAAGGATTTGGCTCACAAAGCTTTCCCCAAATGTGTAGAAAGACTCCTTGACGAAATTATAAATAACGATTCTTTCACGGTTTTTGATAACGAGAATTATCCGCAGTATCTTGTTTACAGTAAGGTTGATGACGTTGCTTCGATTTCTCCCATGGACGGCGACAACTGCCATAAGGACGACAGATACGACAACTCTTTCTGGAGCGCGTTCAAAAAGTTTGTCGAGGCATTGTTCCAGATTATTTTGGCAAACATTAAAACAAAAACAGCTTAATCAGGTCCGTTAAAAATTTGCGAAAGGAACAATAGTCGGCTATTGAAAAAAGAAAATGAATAATTCAAAAATTACTGTTTCAATTATAAAATCCGTAACGGCAATTCTTTGCTGTGCCTCGCTTGCTATAGGTGCGGCAAAGCTTACGGATAAAGTCTGTGACACACAAAAAAATATTGCCGCAGTGTCAAGCGGCGAGGCAGCGCATGTCTCGGGCGGAGAAGATGATTTTTCATCCGATATAAATTCCGGCGACGCTTCTGCTGCCGACGGTAACACCGCCGATGTTTCGGACGGTACGGACTCATCTGAGCAAAACGGCTCTCAAGCTTCGGATTCTGCTTCTTCGGACAAAAATAAAAATTCCTCCGGTTCAGCCGAAGCAACTGCTAAAAAAATATCCCTTGCAGACGGGCTTACAAGCACCGACAAAGCCGAGGTATTAAAATTCTATCAGCTTGCGGCAAAGAAAAATGCCGATAAAAAGGTCAAAAAATCGCTTGTCTTGGTCTCAATGGAGGGCGGCAAGGGAATAAGCGATTCCGCAATCTCATTTTTTGAGCCGATAGCCAAAAAAGCTTTGGAGGCGAACTCTAACAAAGAAGAAGCTTTTCCCGGAAAGCCTGCGAAAATAACCGCCGACGACTGGCTTTCGGCAACGGCAACAAACGACGGTACATATACCACACTTAACATAAAGGTTAAGCCGCAGACGGACGGACCTTACGGTCAGGAGTTTGAAGGCTCCGTAGGCAGGTCGATGGGTGTCCTTAATGGGTTCGGGCGTGCCGTTGATGAAATGAGCATGGTTTCTGCCGATTTTAAAAACGGCAAGGTTGATATTCAGTATTTGAATCCTGTTATAAAAATAAAGGTCAAGAATGCCACAGGTGAGCTTGTAAAAGATGCCTGCGAGTGGTCTTACCGCACACATCCGACGCTCTATTATCTCGATGCAAAGGTTACCGTGTTTAATGTTCACCTCGAGGGCGCTAACGGATATATCGACTATATTTTAAAATATTAAAGCACAGTTTGTGTGGGCAAAAGGGTGATTTTTTGTCTAAAGAATTCGGAAAGTATGTCAGGGGCGGAGCACCCGCAACCGAAAAATTTGACATGAACCGCGAACCGATAAAACAAAAAAGATATATGCAGCCATTTTATTGGGGATTTTCATTTTTTAGGCGTGCCATACACCTGGGCAAGGTCAATAAAATTCGCATGGAGGGTGTAAAGCCGCCTTATATACTTTTGTGCAATCACAATGCTTTCTTTGATTTTTATGTTTTGGGCACGGCAATTGCGCCGTACAGAGGCATTTTTCCTGCTGCGGTCGATGATTACATCGGCAGAGAAAGAATTTTGAGAAAGCTCGGCACAGTGCCCAAACGCAAATATACTGCGGATATAGGTCTTTTGCGCCAGTGCCGAAAAGCTCTTAAGGACGGGCAGATTTTCGGAATATACGCAGAGGCAAGGTATTCTCTGTGCGGTGTTACAGAGGTTATACCCGAGGCAGTCGGTCAGCTTTTAAAGCATCAAAAAGTTCCCGTTGTTACGCTTACCTGCCGCGGCAATCATATTTATGACCCGTTTTGGGGCAATCACAGAAAGCGCATGATTATGCATATGTCTGCCGATATGACCTTGGCTTACACTCCCGAAGAGCTTAAAAATGCCACGGTAGATGAAATCAGCGAAAAGGTGAAAAAGCTCCTTTATAATGATGATTTCAGATGGCAAAGCGAAAACAGAATAAAAAATGCCTATAAAAAAAGAGCCGAGGGTCTGCACAAGGTACTTTATCAGTGCCCGAACTGCCTCACGGAATATGAGACGGACTCGCGTGGTGATAAAGTTTTTTGCCGTCGGTGCGGCAAATCGTGGACCTTGAATATCTACGGTGAGCTTGAAGCCGACAACGGAAAGACCGAGTTCAAATTTCCTACAGATTGGTACAAATGGGAGCGCGAGCAGGTCAAGAAGCAGGTGCTTGACGGTTCGTACCGCTTTGAGTGCGATGCGGATGTGAATGATTTGCCAAATGCCAAAGGCTTTGTTCACATGGGCAGGGGAAGGCTCGTTCACGATATGACGGGCTTCCACCTCAAAGGCGTAAGAGATTATGACGGCGAGCCTTTCGCCATGGATATTGACGCTGCGGGGCAGTATGCCGTCCATGTTGAGTATGCTTACAGGTTCGGCAACCACAGAGACTGCATAGACCTCAATACCTTAGAAGACACATGGTATGTATTCCCCGAAAACTGTCTGTTTTCGGTCACAAAAATATCGCTTGCCACAGAAGAAATTTTTAACGAAATTTGGCGGCAGAGAAATGAGAAAAGACAAAAGGAGATTTCTTTATGAATATAAGAGATGATTTGCTTGAAATACTTAAAGATTATACCGACGGAAGAATTACGCAGGTAAACCCCGACGACGTTATGACATCTGACCTGGGGCTTAATTCTTTTGAGCTTTTTGACCTAATCTGTATTATAGAAGAAAAATACGATATAAGCATACCCGATAAAATGCTGCCAAAGCTCATTACCGTCAAAGATGTTGTCGAATATCTTGAGTCGGTTATCAAATAATTGGGGAGAGAGAATATGAAAACAAAGGTTAAATATAAAAAATACGCACAGTTTCCCGATATAGATACGCTTAAAGAGATAGTTCTTTTCGGTGCGGAGCAGGGCAAAGACAAAAAGCAGTTTATGTTTTATAACTTTGACGGCGAAGTAGAGACTAAGACTTTTAATCAGGTTTTTCACGATGTTAAGGGTCTCGGTCAGTACCTTTATAAGCTCGGCCTCAGGGGCAAAAAGGTTGCCGTGCTCAGCGAAAACAGCTATTACTGGATAGCTTGCTACTATTCAATCATAACAGGCAAAATGACGTCTATTCCGCTTGACCCGAAGCTTCCGTATGATGAGCTCACCGAGCTTATGGTCAGAAGCGGCTGTGACGCAATATATTACAGCGATGAGTACACTCCGGCTGTTGAAATGATGAAGAATGATCCGGAGGTCAAAATCACGGAATATATAAAAATAGAAGATTTTTATTCTCTCATAGACGAGGGCTACAAGGCTCTTGAAAGCGGTGAAGAAGATTATCTTAAAGACGAAGTATTGCCGGATGATTTGGCGTTTATAGTTTATACATCCGGCACAACAGGCAAAAGCAAGGGCGTTATGCTCACTCAAAATAACGTTGCTTCCGACACAGTCGCGTCATGCCGTGCCATGACGGGCGGCCATGCAATCGGATTTTTGCCGCTTCATCACGCCTTTTCATGGGTCGGCGCGCTGTTCTCTGGCTGTCTTCTTACAGAGTGGGGCTTTATTTGCCGCAGTCTTAAAGATATTCAAAAAGATATGCTCACTTATCATCCGCAGAATTTTTCCGCCGTTCCGCTTGCGGTTGAAACAATATATAAAAAGATTTGGTTCACCGCCAAAAAGACGGGCAGAGACAAAATTCTCGCCAAAGGACTTAAAATCAGCAACACTCTTATGAAACTCGGTATAGATAAGAGAAGAAAGATTTTTTCCGAAATTATCAAAAATCTCGGCGGCGAGCTTGAGATAATAGTTTGCGGCGGAGCTTATCTTGACGAAAAATACGAAAAAGGAATGTACGATTTCGGCATACAGATAATCAACGGCTACGGAATTACCGAGTGTTCGCCTGCGGTTACCTGCAACAGACTTGACAACTTCAAATTCGGCAGCGCGGGAATACCGCTTGCCTGCAATGAAATAAAAATCAACGAGCCCGATGAAGAGGGCGTCGGCGAAATATACGTCAAAGGCACAAATGTCATGAAGGGTTATTATAACGACCCCGAGGCAACTGCTGCGGCATTTGACGGCGATTGGTTCAAGACGGGCGACTACGGCTATATTGACGAGGACGGCTTCCTTTTCTTCAGAGGACGCAAAAAGAACCTCATTGTCCTCAGCAACGGCAAAAACGTTTCACCCGAAGAGATAGAGGATAAGCTCTCTACAATCGAATATGTTAAAGAAGTTGTTGTGTATGACGAGGGCGGCTACATAACCGCCGAGTTCTTCCTTGACACTGTCGGAACTCCCGATGCAAAAGACAGAATTAAGAACGATGTCAACGTAATTAACAAAAATATGCCGCTTTATAAGCAGGTCTCAAAAGTTAAAACGCGCGACACCGAGTTCCCCAAAACAACAACCCTCAAAATTTTGAGAAATTACAAAGATTAACCAAAAAGGCAGCCAAACGGCTGCCTTTTTATGAGAAAAGTTAGTGAAATAAAATAACAATATAAAATTCATATAAATCTGTTGAATAATTAAACGGTATAAGCTATTATGAAAATAGCAAAACAAATGAATTTGATAGGAGGAACTAATATAATGATACGAAGAGTATATATCGCATTGATTGCATTCTTGCTCACGCTTTTTCCGTGGTCACCATCGCTTATCGCAAAGCAACAGAGAATTGATTACCCGGGCAAAGACCAAGTGTTTGAAATAATATTAGAAGCGTATGAAACTAAAGACGTTGAGTCCGTATATGTTTTGTTTTCGCCTGAAATAAAAGAACAGGTTCCGGACTTAAAGGAACAGATTTCAAATTTTTTAAATTATTTAGATAAAAGTGAAATAACAGAAACACGCTTTGGAGGAGCTGGAGGGGAACGTGACCTGAATAATTATGGTATAAGGGAAACTTACCGTTCGGATTCACTCGCATTGCTTACAGAGAATAAGGGTAGATTCTTGTTATCTACTGGATACTGGATTGTGAACAATGTTGAACCTGAAAAAGTCGGATTAAACACATTAAGACTGACTATACAAGGTGAGAACGGCTCTTACTTAGGTGATGTAGTATGTATGGTAAATGGTAGGAGTATCTGAATAATTGATTTGTTATTAAGTAAAGAGCACCGCCGTGATATTTTCTCACGGCGGTGTTTTTATAGATAATATAAATTTTAAAAATTTGTGACTTCGAGATGCAAAACGCAATAGTTTTTTCGCTTTAAACGGATTTTGCCGTTAAATAGATTTGAGCAGCTTTTTAAGATTTGCCAATGCGTGCGGAACGCCCTTTGCAATTTTTCCGATTCCTTTTGCCGTTCCTTTGCCGTCAAAAATCATCAAAAGTCCGTCAGCCATGTCTTCTGAAAACAGTCCGTTGCTCATGGTTATAAAGTTCCTGACAGGCGTTTGCATGGTGGCAGAAGCCATCATTCCGGCATTTACATCCTTGCTGTTGTCGGCAATAAATTCAGCCGTTTTGCAAATTGCTTTTGCAAAGCCTTTATCCGACATATCACTTATGGTTGTGTTATAATCGCTTCTTTCTTTGTGCGGAGTGAGGGGAAGCTCTTTTCCGTAAACCTTTTTAAATTCATCATCACCGATTTTGTTCGGTTCAGTGCCGAAATATGCTTTTATTTCAGAGTAATCTGGCATTACGGAGTTGTCAAATCCCTCTGCAACAAGCTTTATTCTTTGAACTATATCGCGCGAAGATGTGCCTATCGCAACAGTATACTCGCCGTTTTCAACACACCAATCGTTCGCGGCGGTATTATAAAATGCAAAGGCTCTTTCATCAAGCGTAACGGTGACAGATTTCTTTTCGCCTTTGTTTAAGCTGACCTTGGCAAAGCCCTTGAGCTCTTTCGGCGCTCTGTAAATTTTTGTGTCGCCCTTTTCAATATACACCTGTGCAATTTCGGCACCGTCAAATTCTCCTGTGTTTTTTATGCTGAAAGTAACGTCAATGCTCTCGCCCGGGTGAATTTTCTTTTTGCTGAGTTTGGCTTTTGAGTATTCAAAATTTGTGTACGAAAGACCGTAGCCGAACGGGAAACGAACTTTTTTCTGCGTCTTGTCATAATAACGGTAGCCTATATAGATGCTCTCTTTATAAATTACGTCTTTTTGCGGCAGAGCAAAGTTGCCGTATGACGGGTTGTCGCTGCCTTTCATGGGGTAAGTTTCGGCAAGCTTTCCGCAGGGGCATTTTATGCCTGCTATTATATCTGCAAGTGCGGACGCGCCCGCCTGACCTGCAAGGTAAGTGTTGATTATGCCTTTAACTCTGTTATACCACGGCATTTCAACAGGTGACCCGCCCGCGAGAACAACAACGATGTTGGGGTTCACTTTATAAACGGCTTCAACAAGTGCATCGTGAACCTCGGGCAGTTCCATATGCTTTCTATCAAATCCCTCGGATTCATATTCCTCCGTAAGGCCTATAAACAAAAGCGCAATGTCCGCACTTTTTGCGGCCGCAACGGCTTCGTCAATAAGGGGCTTAATTTCTTTAGGCTTAGTTTTTTTGTTATATCCCTTTGCATATTTAACTTTGTAGCCGAGTTTTATAAGGCTGTCAAAAGCATTTTCTTTTTTTGTCGGGTTAACAAGCGAACTGCCTGCGCCCTGATACCTCGGGTCAACAGCCATTTCGCCTATAACGGCGACCGATTTGCTTTTATCAGAGAGGGGAAGAATGTTGCCCTCATTCTTTAAAAGCGTTATTGAGTCGAGCGCAACTTCTTTTGCAACGGCATGATGGGCGTTTGCAAAATACGGCTTTTTCTCGATTTTTGCGGCATTCAAAATAATTTCTATAAGTCTGTCAACGGCATTATTGAGCACATCTTCGCTCAATTCGCCGGATTTAACCGCGTCAACGATTTTTTTATCGTTATATCCGCCGGAGTACGGCATTTCGAGGTCGTTACCGTTTTTGAGGCCCTCAACTCTTTGGTTAACCGCGCCCCAGTCGCTGACTACCGCACCCTCAAAGCCCCATTCGTCTCTTAAAATGTCATTTTGAAGGTATTGATTTTCGGAGCAATAAACACCGTTGAGCTTGTTGTAGGCGTTCATAACCATTGTTGGCTGAGCCTTTTTAACGGCAATTTCAAATGCTCTTAAATATATTTCTCTGAGCGCGCGTTCGTCAACAATGCTGTTGCCTGTCATCCTGTCCGTTTCTTGGCTGTTTGCGGCAAAGTGCTTCAGTGCCGTTCCTATTCCCTTGGACTGAACGCCGTCTATAAACGAAGCCGCAAGCTCACCCGCAAGGCATGGATCTTCGGAGAAATACTCAAAGTTTCTGCCGCAAAGAGGGGAGCGCTTCATGTTTGTGCCGGGACCCAAAAGCACCGCTACTTCTTCTTGAATACATTCTTCGCCGAGCGTTTCGCCCATTTTATAAAGGAGCTCTTTATCCCATGAGCAGGCTGTTGTGACCGCAGTCGGGAAGCATGTGGCGGGATAGCTGTTGCCTATGCCGACTTTTTTGTTTTCGGCATTTTGCTTGCGAAGACCGTGAGGTCCGTCACAGACCATTATCTTTTGAATACCAAGTCTGTCAACGGATTTCAAATGCCAAAAGTCCGCGCCGGAGCAAAGGCTCGCTTTTTCTTCCAACGTCATTTTTGAAATAAGTTCCTGATGTTTCATAAGATACCTCCGTTAATCAAGCGTGGTGCTGTCCGAATCCATACCGAGAATTTTGTCTGCATCGGCAGAAGTCGGCTCGTCAATATTTTTAAGCTTTTTGCGTATAATGTCGTTTCTCTTTTTTGCGTCGTCAAGCGTTCTGCCCGCTTCTTCAATTTTTTTGCCTGCCTTTTCGAGCACAACGCCGAATTTTTCATACTGCGCCTTAGTCACGGCGAGCAGCTGGCGGACTTCGTTTGCTTTTTCGTTTATTGCCACTGCTTTAAATCCCATAGAAAGTGAGTTTAAAAGCGCGGTTACGGTCGTGGGACCCGCAATCATAATGTTATATTCGCTTTGGAGGCGTTCGGCTATTCCCGTTCTCGAAGACGCGATTTCGGCATACAGCCCCTCGGTTGCAAGATAAAGAATTGCAAACGGCGTTGTCACGGGGATATTTATGTATTTTGCAACTTCTTTTGCTTCGCTCAAAACTCTGTCTTCAAGAGCCTTTCGTGCGGCTTTGAGTGCGTCTGCGTCGGCTTTGTCTGCCGCGTCGCAGAGTCTCACATAGTCCTCCATCGGGAATTTTGAATCTATCGGCAGATAAACGTCCTTGGACGAATCGCCGGACGGTATCTTTACGGCAAATTCAACTCTTTTTTGAGAGCCCTCAACAGAAGCAAAGTTTTTGACATACATATTAGGTATCGTCTGGTCAAGTATGCCCTCAAGCTGAATTTCTGCCCATGTGCCCCTTGCTTTTACATTTGTCAAAACCCTGTTGAGAGTTGAAACATTGTTGGTTACGCCGTTTGAAAGCTCCTTCATCTCACCGAGAGATTTATATACATTCTCAAGCTGCTGTGAAACGGTTTTAAACGAAGAATCAAGTCTTGTTGCAAGCGTTTCATTGAGTTTTTCATCAACAGTCGCACGCATTTGGTCGAGCTTTTTTTCGTTGCTCTCCTGCATTTTTGATATGGCGGCTTCAATCACGCGGCTCTGCTTTTCGTTTTGAGACAGGGTGCTGTCTTTTATTGAGTTTAAAGAGCTTGTGATGTTTTCATTGAGTTTTATAAGGTTTTCGTAGTTGGCGTTTGTCATTTTTGTGAGCGAATCCGCCATTGTGCCGAGGCTTTTTGACATTTCATCAACCACTCTGTTTTGAAAGCCCGCCGTTTCGCGCCTGTTGCGCTCAAATTCGTTCGATAAATTTTTTGAAATGCTCTCGTTTTGAAATTTAAGCTCTGTGAGCATATCGGTGGTTTTTGTATCTTTGTCTTTTTTCTTTATTGCTAAAAGCATTGATAAAACAATAATCAGCAAAATAATAATTATCGCCGATAAAACATATGTAATAATTTCCAAATGTACTTCCTCCTTATTCTGTTTAATTATAACATAAAAATTTATTAAATAATATATTGCCGCAGCTAAAATTTATATGGATTTTTTTGTAACTATTTGCTATAATAAAAAGAGATTTTTTCAGAGGTAATTATAATGAATAAAAAAATAGTTGCTTTATTGGTTTTGATTTGCCTTTTGGCAGGCGTTTTGAGCGCCTGCGGCAAAGATAAAGAGATAAATATAATATATCCGATAGTTTCGGACCCCGAATGTGTTGACCCGCAGATTGCAGAAACCGATTCCGCAAAGCTCATAGTGCAAAACTGTATGGAGGGTCTTGTACGCATAGGTTCTGACGGCAAAATTTTGCCCGGCGTCGCCGAAAAGTGGGAGGTATCCGAAGACGGTCTGACATATACTTTTCATTTAAGAAGCGACACAAACTGGCAGACGCTTCGCTCGCATAAAAATGTTTTGGGTGAGGATTATGCAGAAAAATTCAACACAAAAGTTACTGCGCAGGATGTTGTTTTCGGCATAAGGCGTGCGCTCAGACCCGAAACAAAGGCAGAGGACGCATATCTGCTTTTTCCGATAAAAAATGCCGAGAAAGTCTACGAAGGCTCGGCAAATGAAAAAAATCTCGGTATCAGCGCACCCGATGACAGCACCGTTGTCATTGAGCTTCAAAGGGCATACCCCGATTTGTTAAGGGTTTTAACCTACCCGATGTGTATGCCCTGCAACGAAGAATTTTTTGAGGCAACCGGCGCAAAATACGGCTTAGAGCTTAAATATACCCTCTGCAACGGCCCGTTTTATATAGGCAAATGGGTATCCGACGGCTCGCTGACTCTTTATAAAAACGAGGGCTACAAGGGCAGTGCCGCAGTCGGCGCACAGGCGGTTTATCTTAACATAAATGCCAACGAACAGCAGCGTATATCAAAGTTTAATCAGGGCGATTACAATGTTATCTCGCTCACCGCCGAGCAATACGGCAGCATTAAAAAAAGTGATGAAATAAACGTTCTGAGCAGCAATAACATCACCGAGGCATTTATTTTTAATTTTAACGATAAATATCTTTCAAACGATAACATAAGAAAAGCTCTTATACACGCAACCGATGTGTCGGACTTTTCAAAGGACGGAAACACAAACCTGTGTAAAGGGCTTGTTCCGGATTCATGCAGATGGGGCGAGAGCAGCTACCGCGACACGGTGGGCAAGGTCAATTTGCCCGTATACAGTGCAGATACTGCATCAAACTACTTTAAAAAGGGTCTTGATGAGCTTGATACGACAAATATCAGCGTCACGATACTTTGCCCCGAAAAATACAGAAATTCCACAATCAGAGCTATTCAGAGGTGGGAGGAAGTCTTTGGGCTTTCAATAACCGTCAGCGTTAAAGCGACGGAACGTGAAGACATTGAAAAAGCCGTTGCAGACGGCGATTACCAGATTGCGCTGTATTCTCTTGCGGCGGACGATGACAGTGCTCTTAAATTTTTGAACAGATTTAATTCGCAATCCGATGATAATTTTGCAAAATTTGAAGATGCGGATTATGACAAACTGATTTCGGACTGCATGTCGCAAAGCGCGGGGGAGAATATTTGCTCATCTTGTAAATACGCCGAGCAATTCTTGGTAAATAACGGAATTGTTTACCCCGTATTTTATGAAAGCAGCTATATAGCTTTTTCCGGTGATGCTAACGGCGTTTATGCCATAGCAGGTTTGACAGTGCCCGATTTTTCTTTGAGAAAGGCGGCAAAGCAATGAAAATAAAAGGCAACAAAATTTTGTTTTCGCTGTTTTTGCTTCTATCCGTTTCGGTTATGGCGATGATATTTTATTTTTCCGCTCAGTGGGCAGATTCGTCGGAGCAGGAGAGTGTGTCACTTTATGATTTGTTTTTGCGATACACTCATCTCGATCTTGTTTCGCACAATGCGTTTAGAAAAATGGCTCACTTCAGTGAATTTGCCGCTTTGGGCTTTTGCTTTTGCGGATGTGGATATTTCTTTTCTTCGGAGCTGCATCCCTTAATTTCGGCTGCGGCATGCGCCGTATATGCGCTAAGCGATGAAGTCCATCAAATTTTTGTGCCGGGCAGAGCGTGCAGAATTTTTGACGTTTTTGTTGATTCCTGCGGCGCGTCATTCGGAATACTCATATTTGTTTTAATCACTTTGTTGATTATAGAAATAAAGGATAAGCGGAGAATGTTTTTATGAAAATTAAAAAAGCAATAAGTTTTGTTATGGCGGTTGTCTTGCTCTTTTCCGTCGGTGTGAGCGTATTCGCTTCGGATAATTCGGAGGTTAAAAGCGGCAGCATGAAGATAATAAATATGAATGTTGACGGACTTCCGATACCCTCGTTTTTGTCGTCGGTCAAAAAAAGTCCCATAGCCTCGGCAAATGCGATAATTGATTTTTTGAACGGATATGACGCCGACCTCGTTATGATGCAGGAGAATTTCGGTCTTTATCCCTATTATCAAAAAAAACTTGCCTATGATAACATAACGGGATTTGTAGGCGGTACAGGGGTAGGCGACGGGCTTGGCATAGCCTCAAAATATTCTCTTTATAATGTTAAGCATATCCCGTGGGACACTGCCTGCGGCATACTCAACTGCGGCTCTGACGAACTCACGCCCAAGGGCTTTATGGTTGCAACGGCAGAGATAGCCGACGGAGTGTATATAGATGTTTATACTATCCATGCCGACGCGAATGAGGACGACGGCTCTCTCAAAGCAAAGGTCGAGCAATTTGACCAGCTTTGCGATTATATAGATACATATTCAAAAGACCGAGCAGTAATTGTAACAGGCGATTTTAACTCCAATTTCACATTGGTTCTCGGCGATGTTTTAAGAGAAAAATTTGTTGCTTGCGGTTTTAAAGACACATGGGTTGAGGTTTGTAATGACGGCAACTATAATTTCACCTATGACGAAATGTATGAAAAATACCACACAGATTATTGGGGTCATTATGACGGACTTGAAAAAATGTTTTACAGAGGCACCGACACACTGACTCTTGAAGCAAAATCTCACGAATACGTATTCTGTACGGTAGAGAATACCGAGGGGCAAACGGTCAATGCCGCAGACCATGCGGCTTCGGTTGTTGAAATGACCTATACCGTCACAGAAACCAAAACACCCGATACTCCTTTAGAAAAAGAACAGGCAATGAGCGTAACCGAGCTGTGTGAAAAAGCAGTGAAGTATTTATTCAAAGCGTTAAAGCTCATTATCTCTCAAATCCCCGGGCTTATCAAAGGCGATATAGACATAGGCTGGGGCAAATAATCTGCAAAGAAGCACCCACAGAGAACGGTCAAACCCGAACTCTGTGGGTGCTTTATGTTTTTATAGGTTTATATCAGTACCATATCCAACCAAATAAAAGTATTTTTATCAGCCATTGACCAAATGAGTAATTTGACTTTACCGTGCATGTTCCGCTAACCGAGTTTCCGTATGAATCCGTAACGGTGCAGGTTATTTCGGTACTTCCTCTTGCAAGTGCGCTGATATTGCCGTTTTCGTCAACGCTTATTGTTTGGGGCTTTGAGCTTGAATATGAAACGGTGTATACCGCACCCTCATCGGCAAGAATTTCTACATTCAGCTTTGAAGAGGATTTATATTTTAACTCTGCGTTTTCCAACTTAACCTCTTTAACAGACGGCGTTTTTTCAATTATGGCGTATGTGCTGAAATGGTCGGTCTCAAATTCAACATAGCCATCCGAAACCTTAGCATCAATATTTTCTGCTGTTCCGTTTTCGGAGTCAACAAAGCATACAAAAACTTTTTCGGGATTAAAACCGTTGGGCAGGGGAATGCGAACAGTTACTTTGCCGTTCGGCTGAACCTTTTCGTTGTTTTTATAAGGCGTAATGTCAAAAATTTGAGTCTTTACAGTGCCGTAAGAATCACTGATAATTTTAAATGCGCCGCTGTCGTCGGATTGTGCGGAAACCTTAACGGTTGTGTCCTTGTCAAATTCTTTGTTATAGACAATTTCAACGCCTGTTTCTTTATCTGCTGCAACACTGAGCTTATCTGTTGTGCGCTTTTCTGTATATTTGCATTTGGAGCAAACTCTTTGCTCCTGTCCGTTTTGAGATGTTGTGGGTTCTTTAACTACTTTCCACTCTCCGAAAGCGTGACCGGTGGGCTTTAAATACTCATAATTCTTTTCTTTGCCGCATTCTTTGCAGCAGTCGTATTCACCGCCGTACTGCGTGCAGGTCGGGTTATTTACTATGTGTTCCCATGTGTGAACGTGAGTACTTAAAAAATGCTTGGTTGCGCTTATAACGCTATCGTTGCCGGATTCTATTGTAATACCGTTCCAATCTTCCTCATTGCCGTTATAGTAAACGTCTGTTAAATTGTTGCAATCTTTAAACGCAAACTGTGCAATTTGGTTTAAACCGTATGAAATACTGTCGGGTATGGTTATTGATTTAAGAGAAAGACAGCCCTCAAACGCCGAATAGCCTACCCAGCTCATACCTTCGGGCAGAACAACGCTTTCAAGGTAGTCACGCCCTCTGTCATATTCTGAAGGATGGCGCTCTTCTTTAAAGGCGTATGAATAAATACCGTATGCGTTGTCGGGAAATACATAAGTTTTATCTGCTTTACCGAGCGGATACTGAGCGAGTACCGGGCAGCCCTCGTATGCATAATTAAACAATACGCCGTCTATATCGCAAAAAACAGGGTTGCTTTTATCAACACTTATTTTTTCCAAATTAAAGCAATCTTCAAATACGTTGGCTTTGCCGTACTCACCGATTTCTACTATGCTTGCCGGGATAGATACTTCTGTAAGACCCCAGCAGCCGTTAAAAGCACACGAAGCAATTTTAGTTACCGGCTGACCATCGATTTCAGCTGGGATAGATATGAAGTATATTGAGTTACTTTCATATCCCGTAATTGTTATATTGCCTCCGTCTGATACCTCATACAGCAAGCCCTCATAGTTAAGCTCTGCCGCACTGCCTGTTATCGGCAAGATGCTCAAAAGTATTATTGCCGTTAGCACTGCCGAAAAGATTTTAGCGAATGTTTTTTTCATAACAATTTCTCCAATCTTTTTATTTTATGCCGTGGACTTATTGTAAAATTATTATACCTGCCCGGTTGCATTTTTGCAATAAATTCCATCACGACAGTTTTTAGTTTCTGTCTGGAAACATTCTATGCAAAATTTGTGCAACATATATAAAAGCGGTTGACCTTTTTATCGGGTCAACCGCTTAAAATCTTATTCTATATATCCCTCTATCGGCGTCAGATACATATTGTCATCGGTTACCTGTTTATATCTTTCACCGTCGTATTTATCGCTCCAGCCGTTTTGAGCTTTGTATATTTCACCTGTTTCACTGTCATAAACTCTTTCGTAGCCGAGAGTTGCGTCGCTTTGTTTTTGACTTATTATGTCGGTGCTTTTGTTTCTGCTTTCCCATGATGACATAAAACCGTCCATAATTTGATTAAAGTTTTGGCTTATTTTAAGAGCCTGAGAGACTTTCTCATTGCTTGCGCGGTTTGTTGCGCTTACAAAGCTGTCCGAGTATTTGAGCGTTTTCATGCACTCCGTGAGCAAATTCTCCCATTCGATAAACGTGTCCTTTACCGCAGTGATTGCCATAACGTTATAAGCCATGTAATATCCTCCGTCTACGGTTTGCAGCTGATAACCGACAACATTGCCGTTTGATATGGAGTAACTGCCGAAGTCAACCACACTTGCGGAAAACAGACCCTCGCCTTGCTTTCCGCCGTCGCTAAACGTTGCACGCAAAAGCTCATCGCCGAGAGCATATGATTTTAAATTGCTGTTTGAGCTGAATCTGTCGGTTACCGTAAAATCGTCATATTTCGGAAAAGTAAATCCCGCATATGTTGAATCGATTTTTGAGGCAAAGTTGCCGTATTCAGAGAAAATTTTAAAAAAATTCTCCGTGGACGGTTTAGACAGCACCGGTGCGTTTGCATAAAGCGCGGCTTGCGTGTTGCCCATTTTATAAAGGCTTTGCCACGCCTCTTTGCCCGCCTGTGAGTGAAGCAAACATTCGGCTTTGAGCAAAACAAACATACCGTTGAGCGGCTCGTTCGGGTCGCTTATGCGTATTGTGTGATAAATGTTTGTACTGCCTGTCGTGACTTTCCAGCCTTTGGGTATTTTTATGCTGAAGTCGCTGTTGCTGAATACCTCGGTTTCGGCTTTTGCGGCGGATGTCTTGACAATATTCACTTTTTCTTCCGTTCGGTCAGTGCTTTGCTGTGAGGTGTTGCCGTTATTTGCGGTGCCGCCGTCCGAACCTTTTGTGCAAGAGCAAAGGCAAATCAACATGGTTAAAATTAAGATAATCGAAAAAATCCTTTTCATATATTTATCCACCCTTTAAAACATAACCGACCGCACATCATTACTGATGCGTGGCCGGCTTTTTATTATCAGTCTTCTATTGCCGCCTTTTGGCTGTTAATTTCTTTAAATATCTTCATGTCAAACTTAGGCGTTCTGTCATAACAGTAAAGACCGTTCTGCTCCTGCTCAACATCGTAAAGCTGAGTGTAGCAAAGACCGAGCATTTGGTCGTTGTTAAGAAGTGCCTCGGTAAGACCTTTATAACGCTCAATAAATTCCTTTTCGGTTTTGGGCGCGTTGCCGTAGCCCCATGAGTTGTCAACATTGCTCAAAGACCATTTGATTCCGCCGTATTCGCTTACAAATGTCGGCTGGCCCTTTGTATATTTCTGAATGTGGTCAAATCTGTCGTGAAGTTCACCGGTTTCCATAAGCTTGTCATAGTTGTTTTTAAACATTGCAACATTCTGCTCATAGTCGTGAACGTCAAATATATCTGTTTTAACGTGGAAGTTACCGCTTGTGTCTATGCAGGGACGGGTGTTGTCAAGAGCCTTTGTGCAGTCATAAACCGCTGCAAGAACGTCGTCATACTGCTTTCTGCCATTGACATCCCACGTCTCGTTAAACGGACACCAGCCGATAATTGCAGGGTGGTTAAAGTCTCTTTCGACCTCTTCGAGCCATTCGGGCAAAATTGTGAATACGGATTCGGGTTTTGAATGGTCAAGTCCCCAGTTCGGGTATTCGCCCCAAACGAGATAACCCATTTTATCACAGTGATATAAAAATCTCGGCTCAAAGATTTTTTCGTGAAGTCTTGCGCCGTTAAATCCCGCGTCAAGAGAAATCTGTATGTCGTGAATGAGTGCGTCCTCATTGGGAGCGGTGTAAATACCGTCGGGATAAAAGCCCTGGTCAAGCACAAGGCGCTGGAACACGGATTTGCCGTTAAGCCTGAACTTCATTCCGTCAAGGCGAACACTGCGAAGGCCGAAATAGCTCTTAACCTCATCTTCTCCGAATTTAAGCTCAAGGTCATAAAGCTGACCGTCGCCGACATTCCAAAGATGCTTTTCTTTAAGGTCAAGGTGAAGGCTGACGCTGCCGCCCTCGGACGAAGCGCTTGCCGCACCCATTATTTTGCCGTCAAAAAGTGCAATTGCCTCAAATTTACCCTCGCCGACAACTGTTGCGTTTATGTCAAGCGAGCCGTTTTCGGCATTGGGGTAATACTTAACATTATTTATATATGTTTTAGGCGTTGCCTCAATCCATACCGTCTGCCAAATGCCCGTTGTGCGGGTATAGAAGCAGTCGTGAGAAGCGTAATCATATGACTGTTTGCCGCCGGACTGCAGCGGATCTCTTGTGTCATCCTTTGCATAAACGGTGATTGTTATGGGCTCTGGCTTTATAAAAGGCGTTATATCGATAAAAAACGATGAATAGCCGCCCTTATGTCTGCCTGCAAACTGACCGTCAACATATACCTTTGTTATATAATCGCACGCGCCGAAGTGGAGCACCACGCGCTTGTCGAGGTATCTCTCGGGCAGAGTGATTGTTTTTCTGTACCATACTCCGCGTATGAAGTCTGTGTTGCCGATGCCGGAGAGCTTGCTTTCCGGGCAAAACGGAACAATGATTTTTTTGTCAAAAGCCGATGAATCTTTATAAAATCCTTTTTCTTCACCGCTGTTTTCGTTATCATAAGTAAAATCCCATTCGCCGTTGAGATTTATCCAGTTTGAACGCTGAAATTGGGGATTGGGATATTCAGGACGTGGAATTGACATAGTTATCCTCCTGTGTCATAAATTTTCAACAGCATACTAACACAAAATCACTACTTATGCAATAACTATTGAGAAATTTATCAACATATGGTATGATTTTTTTGAGGTGATGATTATGACAGATGATGAGGTACTGATTTCTTCTGTTAAAGATAAGGCTCAGGAGTGCGAAGAAAACGCTGTTATAACGCATACCGACTTTTTGGATTTAAAAGCGCAGTCCGACGCCGCGGCTGTATTAAATAAAATGAAAAACGTGCGCTTTATTTTCACCGGCGGCTATGATATGGCAGAGAGAAAGACCGTTGTTTTTCTTCCGTTTTACGTCGATGATTTTTTTGATTATATAAAAGAGTCACCCGAGCTATGCCCGTATGTTATGCTCAGAGCCGATAAAGATTCGTTTTCAAAGCTTACACACCGAGACTATCTCGGCGCACTTATGGGTCTCGGGATAAAAAGAGAAAAAATAGGCGATATAATAATCGATGAAAAGGGCTGTTACTTTTTTGCCGACAGAAAAATCAAAGACTATCTTTGCCAAAATTTCACCTCCGCAGGCAGAGGTACGATAAAGACCTATGAAGCGACGAAAAATAATGAGTTAAGTATCTGCTCAAACACAGAGGAAAAGACCTGTTTCGTTAAATCCTTAAGGCTCGATTCCACTCTCTCCGCGGTCTTTTCCTTGTCGCGTGCCAAAGCTTCGGATTTTATCGAAAAAGGGCTTGTTTTCGTGGATGACAGACAAATTATTAAGCCCGATTATAAGCTCGGAGAGGGGAGTAAACTCGTTTTGAGAGGCTCCGGAAAGGCTGTAATTCGTGACGCATCTTCTCACAGCAAAAGCGGCAGAACGGTGCTTATTGTAGATGTATTTAAATAAAGCGCATAATCTTTGTGAAATATCACGGATAAAATAGAGCTAAATCATGCAAAAAAATGTTGTAAAATGATTATTTAGATGATATAATTATTCGGTATTAAAGAAAAAGTCAGAGGTGACAGTTATGACTAAAAACTATGCACACAGAGGTTTCAGCGGCAAATACCCCGAAAACACTATGCTCGCTTTTAAAAAGGCTATTGAGGCAGGGGCAGACGGCGCGGAGCTTGACGTGCATTTTACCAAAGACCATGAGCTCGTTATAATTCACGACGAAACAATAGACCGCACAACTTCCGGCAGCGGCTATGTTGTTGATTTCACATACGATGAGCTTTCAAAATTCGATGCCTACGGCAATTTTAAGGGCAAATACGAATTTCAGAAAATCCCGACCCTCAGAGAATATTTTGAGCTTGTGAAGCCCGTTGACGGATTTATGACAAACATCGAGCTTAAAACGGGAATCAACGATTACCCCGGCATAGAAAAGGCGGTTCTTGAGCTTATAGACGAGTTTGATTTGAGAGACCGCATAATTATTTCTTCGTTTAACCACTTCAGCGTTATGCGCTTCAAGGCTCTTGCACCCGAGATGAAGTGCGGATTTCTCGAAGAGAGCCGCATTATCGACTTCGGCGCATATGCCAAAAAATACGGCGTTGAATACGTTCACCCGATGCACTGGAATTTGACCGACGACGTTATTGACGAAATCAGCAAAAACGGAATAGGCATCAACACCTGGACGGTGAACGACGAAAAATATATGAGAAGACTTATCGAGAAAGGAATAAACGCCATAATAGGCAATTTCCCCGATAAGACAAAGGCTGTTATTGAGAGCTTCAAAAAATAATTTTAAGGAGGCAGGTCGGTGGATAAGGGAATACTCAGCGTCGGTATAGACATCGGCACATCGACCACCCAGGTTATTTTCAGCCGAATTGTTATGGAAAATACGGCGGGCTTTTTCGCAGTTCCCCATGTCTCCATAGTTGATAAAGAAGTTGTTTATAAAAGCGAAATACATATGACTCCGCTTAAAAATTCTTATCTTATCGACGGCGATAAGGTCAGAGACATTGTGGCGGCGGAGTTTAATAAAGCAGGCTTTTCACCGAGCGATACGCAGACCGGAGCGGTTATTATAACTGGCGAGAGCGCGAGAAAAGAAAACTCGGCACTGGTTCTCGAAAAGCTCAGTGATTTTGCGGGTGACTTTGTCGTCTCCACCGCAGGCCCCGATCTTGAATCGGTCATTGCCGGCAAGGGCAGCGGCGCACAAAGTTATTCTGAAGAGAATGCCTGCACGGCCGTCAACCTCGATATAGGCGGCGGAACAACAAACATAGTTGTGTTTGACTGCGGCAAGGTCATTGCCAAGGGCTGCGCCGATATAGGCGGCAGGCAGATAAAGCTTGACAGTGACTACACCGTCAGATACATAAGCCCCAGTGCAAGGCTCATTGCCGACAAGCTCGGCATGACAACGTCGGCTGTTTCCCACCAACTCCGAGTGCTTCGTGCAATCAAACTCGTCAAAGGCACAAAAGAGGGGAAAGAAGTCAGATATTCTCTTGACGACGACCATGTTACGCTCATCATGCAATGCGGTCTGACTCACGTCAACGAGGAAAGATAATAGCAAGAGAAAAATGCAAGGTGAAACCCCCTGATTTTTTTGAGAGTATATTTGAATAGTTGTTCAATAATCCAACTGTTCAATAAACAGACAACATAGGATT
>OLSB01000831.1_pt1 | contig 34312 bp, 30 predicted proteins | sample 1672071 | NCBI WGS metagenome assembly OLSB01 (sample SAMEA3136642, study PRJEB25190) | human gut metagenome | biome: human gut; feature: human-associated habitat; material: faeces | place: Austria | collected 2013 | reverse complement strand
GCGCGACCACAGGATTTGACTGTTTTGAAGGAAGTCGACAGGCGGCACGCCTATTGTTTAATTACAGCGTGGTCATTTCTGCGCCGTCGCGGGGCTTGACCCAAACCGTGACCCAAAAGCCGAAATGATGGGAGAGGAGTATGTACGGGTTGCTTGGATGCTTCTAGTGCTCAGCGATCAGCAGGTCAACGCCCTCCTGCGGGATGTTTGCCGTGGGCGGGATGTCGTAACGGAATTGTAACCCTTTTTTTGATTTTCTGCTGTATAATGGTATCTCCGGCGGAGGTACGCCGGCAGAAACGAAAAAAGGAGGGGGACATGATGAACGAAGAAAACGGGATGTCCTCTGTGCAGACAACGGCCGGCAGGCGCATCGCCCAGGAGGAGCAGACGGATCGCCCCGCCGGGAAAAAGACGGGGCTGATCATCGGCATCGTGGCCGGTGCGCTGGTGCTGGGCTACGCGGCGCTGTGCGTGGTGGCGCAGACGGTGTACGGCCATAGGGCGTTCCCCAACACCACGGTGCTGGGACTGGACGTGTCCGGCATGAGCGCCCAGCAGGCGGAACATCTGTGGCAGGAAAAGGGGACGGCGGTGCTGGAAAACACCGTCATCGACCTGACGCGGCAGAGCTATATTTTGGGCGAGGTGACGCTGGCGGAGCTGGGCGCGGAGGTGAAACCCCTGTACGTCAGCCGGGCCGCCGGGTGTGATTCGGCGGGCGGCGGCGTGTTGGACGTGGCGCGGAGCGGCTGGGACTATCTTCACAGCCTGATAGGCGGCGTGTCCGCCGTGCCGCAGATAGATGTGAGCGGGGACAAGCTGGAGAGCGCCTGCGAGACACTGGCCGACACGGTGGACTGCACCGTGGTGGACGGCGGCTACCGGCTGGAGGACGGCCAGGGGCTGTATATCACCAAGCCGCAAAACGGCGAACGGCTGGACAGCACCGCGCTGAAAACGGCGCTGGAGCAGCATCTGGAGAGACGCGACCTGTCGGCCATCGAGTGTACGTACAAGGAGCAGGCCGCCGCGCCGCTGGACTTGCAGGCCATCCACGATGAGCTGGAGGGGCAGGTGGTCAGCGCCGTGTGCGACAAGGCCACCGGCAAGCCCACCCAGTCCCACGTGGGCGTGGCATTCGACGTGGAGAAGGTACAGGCCCAGCTGGACAGCGCCGCGCCGGGGACGGAGTTCCTGGCGGAGGCGGAGGTGGCGTTCCCCTCCGTGACCACGGAGGAGCTGGAGACGGCCATGTTCCGGGACGTGCTGGGGACAAGCACCACCAAGTGCGCCGGGCCGTGGGGGCGGCATCAGAACATCCGGCTGGCGGCCAGGGCCATCAACGGCAGGATCTATAACCCCGGCGAAGCCTTTTGGTACAACGCCACCGTGGGTGAGCGGACGGAGGAACGGGGCTACCAGCCCGCCGCGGCCTACTCCGGCGGCAAGACCGTCACGTCCATCGGCGGCGGCATCTGCCAGGTGTCGTCCACGCTGTATTACGCGGCGCTGCTGAGCGATCTGGAGATCGTGCTGCGGTACGCCCACATGTTCGACCCGGGCTATATGCCCGTTACCGGCTGCGACGCCACGGTGAGCTGGGGCGGGCCGGACTTCGCCTTCCGCAACGACACGGACTATCCCATCAAGATCGTCACCAGCTACAACGATGACACCAACGAGCTGACGGTGACAATCATGGGCACGAAGGTCAACGACAACTACGTGGAGATGACCAGCGCCTTTTTGTCCTACTCCGGCTATGAGACGGTGTATCAGGAGGATGTCAGCGTTGCGCCCGGCGAGAGTGTGACGGAGCAGAGCGGCCACAACGGCTACGCGGTGCAGACGTACCGCAACGTGTACGCCGGGGACGGGACGCTGCTGCACAGCACCAAGGAGGCGTACAGCGATTACGACCGCAGTGACAAGATCGTGCTGGTCGCGCCGGGGGAGCTGCCGGGATAAGTACATAGGAAGGAAGGAAGCAGGGCCGTAGGCCCTGCTTCCTTTTATGTGGGGATGATGCCACGGCGCTGCCGCGGCATACGGGGCGATGCACCCCAAGGGTACTTGTTCCGCTTCGCTCCACTGCGTGGGCATCGCCCCCTACGGAGGGGAGCAAGGGGTGTGTTCATACAACGTCTCTCCCTCCGGCGCTTCGCGCCACCTCAGCTACGCTTCGCCGCACAACCCAGTGTGCGCACTGGGCCGCCTTTACACAAGGGAGGCTTTGGGGTGCGAGATCAGCGGCTCAGGAAGCTGTACCAGCCCTCGCTGGTGCGCTGCTCCAGCACGTCCCAGCCGTCGGACTTCAGCTTTTGCAGTACCTCCTCCGCCCGGTCGTCGATGATGCCGGAGCAGAGGAACAGGCCGCCGGGCTTCAAAAAGTCCCGGACGCTGCCGCTGAGGCCCATGATAACATCAGCTACGATGTTGGCCACCACCATGTCATAGCCGCCGCCCATCTCGCTGCGGAGCTGGGCATCGTGGAGCACATCGCCCCAGCGGACGGTATAGGTGTCGTGGGTGATGTTGTTCAGGGCGGCGTTTTCATAGGCCACGTCCACGCACTTTTCATCGATGTCGCAGGCGAAGGCGCTGGCCGCGCCCAGCCGCAGCGCTGCGATAGACAGGATGCCGCTGCCGCAGCCCAGGTCCAAAACCCTTTCACCGCCGTGGATGTGGGTGTCCAGCGCTTGCAGGCACAGCCGGGTGGTGGCGTGACTGCCTGTGCCGAAGGTCAGGCCGGGGTTCAGCCGCAGCGTCACCCGCTCCGGGGCATCGGCCTGCTCCCACTCCGGGACGACCAGCAGGCGTTCACCGATCTCCATGGGCTTGTAGAACTGCTTCCAGTTGTTCTCCCAGTCCGCGTCGGCCACATCGTCCATGGTCAGCAGCAGCGGGCCGTACTCCGGGTGGGCCTTTTTCAGGTCGGACATGGCCATACGCACGGCGGCGATGACGGGCAGCGCGGCCTCGCCGCGCTCCAGGTAGAACGTGACGCGGCTGACGCCGCGCTTTTCCGCCAGCAGCTCCTCGTCCACGTAGTCCCAGTACTGGCGGTTGTGCTCCAGGAAGTCCTGAAAGTCCGCCTCATCGTCGATCATCCATCCCGTGACACCCTGCTGCTCCAGCAGCTCGCACACCGGGTCAAGACCGGCGTGGGAGGTGTCGATCTTCATTTCCAGCCATTCCATGGCGTGCCCTCCGTTTTGTCAGTTTGGGGTCAGCGCTTCGTGCCGAAGAAGAACAGACCCATGGTGTTCGGGCCGGTGTGGCTGCCGATGACCGGGCCGATGTAGTTGATATAGACCTCCTTGACACCGTAGCGGGCCTTCAGCTCCTCGGCCACGGCACGAGCCTCCACCTCGCAGTCGGCGTGGCAGATGAACATGGTCTGCTCACTGGGCTCGATGCCCAGCTCCGCCACCTTGTCGATGAGGGCCTGAAGGCTGGCCTTGCGGCCACGGGCCTTGCTCATGGGGACGAGCTTGCCCTCGTCGGAGGTATGCATCACCGGCTTGATGGACAGCATCGTGCCCAGGAAGGCGGTGGTGGCGCTGACGCGGCCACCCATCTTCAGGTAGTTCAGGTCGTCCACGGTGAACCAGTGGTCGATGTGCAGCTTGTTGTCCTCCACCCACTGCACCAACTCCTCGGCGGCGAGACCCCGGCGCTTTTGCTGCACCGTCAGGTACAGCAGCAGGCCCTGACCCAGGGAGGCGGACAGGGAGTCCACCACGTAGATGTTGGCATCGGGGAACTCCTGGCGCATATCGTTGGCGGCGATGGACGCGCTCTGGTAGGTGGTGGACAGGGCGCTGGAGAAGCTGATGCAGACGATGTCTTTGCCGCTCTCCAGCACGGGGCGCATGGCATCCTGAAACTGGCCCACATTGGCGGCGGAGGTGGTGGCCAGCTTACCGGATCGGATCTTGGTGTAGAAATCCTCAAAGCTGATGGCGCTGCCGTCCAGCAGGTTGGGGTAGTCCTGACCGTCGATGTGGACCGTCAGGGGAACGACCGTCAGCTCCAGCTCACGGGCCATGTGGTCCGTCAGGTCACAGCAGCTGTCGGTCATGATAATGTAATCACGCATGGGGTAAAGCCTCCTTTGGAGCGATATGGCCTATCATATCACGGAATAGGGGAAATGTAAATAATATAACATATTAGATGAAGGAATTATTTGCCCACGCAGAAGCGGGAGAAGATGGTGTCCACCAGGTCGTCCCGGATGTGCCTGCCGTTCAGCTCGCCCAGGGCCTCCAGCGCCGCCTCGCAGTCCGTCAGCACCACGTCGGGGGTCATGCCGATACGCAGGGCGCTGCGGGCCTCGCCCACGGCGCTGAGCGCCCGGGACACGGCATCCGCCTGGCGGGCGTTGGTCAGCAGCGCGCCCTGGGCAGGCATGCCGGCGGGGAAGAGGGCGGCGATGGCATCGGTGAGGGTGTCCAGCCCCAGGTGCTCCGTGGCAGAGACGGAGAGGACGTTATCAAAGCGGTCTGCCAGCGCACCGATGTCCAGCCGCCGGGGCAGGTCGCATTTGTTCACCGCCACCAGCAGGTGGGGGACTTGCCGGGCCACGGCGATGGCCTCCTCGTCCTCCGCCGTCAGGGGGGCGGAGCCGTCCAGCACCAAAATGGCCAGGGATGCCTGCCTGGCGGCGGCACGGCTGCGCTCCACGCCCAGGGCCTCCACGGTGTCGCCGCCGTCACGGATGCCGGCGGTGTCCGTCAGGCGCAGCAGCACGCCGCCCACCGTGACCTTCTCCTCCACCGTGTCGCGGGTCGTGCCGGCGATGTCGGTGACGATGGCCCGGTCGTAGCCCAGCAGGGCGTTAAGCAGGGAGGATTTGCCGGCGTTGGGCTTGCCCAGCAGCACCGTGGGCACGCCCCATTTCATCAGCCGGCCACGGGAGAACCCGGCCAGCAGGCCGTCCAGCTCCTGCTGGGCGGTGCGGAGGGTGTCCAGCATCTCCTCACGCTGGAGGTCCTCGATGTCCTCGTCGGGGTAGTCCACCACGGCGTAGAACCAGGCGGCCATGTCCGTGAGGCCGTCGTAAATGCGGGCGATGGTGCGGCTCAATGCGCCGGAGAGCTGGCAGGCGGCATTGTGGGCCTGCTCCGCCGTCTCGGCATCGATGAGGTCCACCACGGCCTCGGCCTGCATCAGATCCAGCTGGCCGCTGAGGAAGGCGCGGCGGGTAAACTCGCCGCCTGCGGCCTGGCGGCATCCGGCGGCGAACAGGGCGCGAAGGCCGGCATCCAGCACCACCGGGCTGCCGTGACAGTGCAGCTCGGCGCAGTCCTCGCCGGTGTAGCTGTGAGGGGCGGGGAAGGTGACGCACAGCACGTGGTCGATGACGCGGCCCGCATCGTCCATCAGGTCGCCCAGCACCATGGAGCGAGGGCGCTGGGCGGCGGCAGGCTTGCCGTTTTGGGCGCGGAACACCGCGTCCAGCGCGGAGAAGGTCTCCGGGCCGGAGAGGCGGAGGATGCCGATGGCGCTGGGGGCGTGGCCGGTGGCGATGGCGGCAATGGTGTCGGGCATGGGGGTGGCCTCCTTGGTGGTTTTTCGATAGTATAGCACAGGGAAAGGGAAAAAGGAAGCGGAGGAAAAGGCGAAATTGACAACAAAGAAGGAGCTTGTTATAATATGAAACGGGAGAGATCTGCTCTCAAACAACGGCAGGCGGTTTGGCTCACACCACCCGAAAGGGGGTGAGCTGATGCGTATTACTTTACATATCGGTATCTATACAGTTACCATTATCGTGAAGAAACGCGAAAACCGCCACTCTGCCAAGTGACGGTTTTCTTAAAACATAAACCTTCATTTAGGAGTTAAACCGCTTGTCAGAGCAGGTTTCTCCTACCTTCATTATAGCGAACGGGGACAGATTGTCAAGATAAAAAAGAGGGCCATCGGCCCTCCTTTTTTGTTCTGTTGGGAAACGCCTTACTTGATGACCTCGCCGGCGGCCTGCTTGGCGGCGATCTCCTTCATGGCGTCCTTGTGGCTCAGGTTCACGCGGCCCTTTTCGTCGATCTCCGTGACCTTGACCCACATCATGTCGCCGATCTTGCAGGCATCCTCCACCTTCTCGATGCGGTGGTCCGCCAGCTTGGAGATGTGCACCAGGCCGTCCTTGCCGGGGGCAAGCTCCACGAACGCGCCGAAGGTCATAAGACGCACGACGCGGCCATAGTACAGCTGGCCCACCTCGGGGACGAACACGATGTCGTCGATGCACTTCTTGGCGATGGCGCAGCTCTCGGCATCGGGAGAGGCGATGTGGATCGTGCCGTCGTCGTCGATGTCGATCTTCGCGCCGGACTCGGCCACGATCTTCTGAATGACGCTGCCGCCCTTGCCGATGACATCGCGGATCTTATCCGGGTCGATGTGCATGGTCAGCATCTTGGGGGCGTACTTGCTCACCTCGGGCCGTGGCTCGGCGATGCAGGGCAGCATGATCTGATCCAGGATCTGGCAGCGGGCATCGTAGGTGATGTCCAGCGCGTTCTGAATGATCTCCATGGTCAGGCCGTCGTTCTTCAGGTCCATCTGAATGGCGGTGATGCCCTTCTTCGTACCGGCCACCTTGAAGTCCATCTCGCCGTGGAAGTCCTCCACGCCCTGAATGTCGATGAAGGTGGTGAAGCTGCCGTCATCGTCCTGGATCAGGCCGCAGGAGATGCCGGCCACTGGGGCTTTGATGGGCACACCGGCGTCCATGAGGGCCAGGGTGCTGCCGCAGATAGAGCCCTGGGAGGTAGAGCCGTTGGAGGACACCACCTCGGACACCACGCGGATGGCGTAGGGGAACTCCTCCACGGGAGGAATGACGGGCAGCAGGGCACGCTCGGCCAGCGCGCCGTGGCCGATCTCGCGGCGTCCGGGGCTGCGGGCGGGCTTGGCCTCGCCCACGGAGTAGCCGGGGAAGTTGTAGTGGTGCATATAGCGCTTCTCGGTCTCTTCCCAAATGGTGTCCAGCTTCTGATTGGCGGACAGGGTGTCCAGCGTGCAGACGGACAGCACCTGGGTCTGACCGCGGGTGAACAGGCCGCTGCCGTGAACGCGGGGCAGCACGCCCACCTCGGCATCCAGGGGACGGATCTCGTTCTTCTGACGGCCATCCACGCGATGACCCTCCAGCAGCCACTTCTTGACGATCATCTTCTGGAACTTGTAGGTGATCTCCTCCAGGTACTGGTCCATGTTGGGGTACTCTTCCAGGTACTTGTCGTGCCACTTCTCGATCATGGCGTTCCAGCGCTGCTCGCGGACGTTCTTGTCATCAGTGTCCATGGCGGCCTTGGCCTCGTCCATGAAGTCGGCGGTGATCTTGTTGAACAGCTCGTAGTTGAAGTCGGCGTGAGGATAGTCGAACTTGGGCTTGCCGATCTCGGCCACCATCTGATTGATGAGGGCGATCTGCTTCTGGTTCTCCTCGTGGGCCTGCTTGATGGCCTCGAACATGATGGCGTTGGGCACTTCGTTAGCGCCGGCCTCGATCATGACCACCTTCTTGCCGGTGGAGACCACGGTCACGTCCAGGTCGGAGACCTTACGCTGCTCGGCATCGGGGTTGAAGACCAGCTTGCCGTCCACCAGGCCCACCTTCAGCGCGGCCACAGGGCCGTTCCAGGGGATGTCGGAGATGGCCAGGGCGGCGGAAGTGCCGATGAGCGCGGCGATCTCGGGGGAGCAGTTGTGATCCACAGCCATGACGGTACACATGACGGATACATCGTTGCGGAAGTCATAGGGGAACAGGGGGCGGATGGGGCGGTCGATGACGCGGGAGGTCAGGATGCCCTTCTCGCCGGGGCGGCCCTCGCGGCGGTTGAAGCTGCCGGGGATGCGGCCCACGGAGTACATCTTCTCCTCAAAGTCCACGCTGAGGGGGAAGAAGTCGATGCCGTCACGGGGACGGGGAGCGGCGGTGACACAGCACAGTACGCGGGTGTCGCCATAGCCCACCATGACGGCGGCGTTGGCCAGCTCGGCCAGCTTGCCCACCTCCAGCGTGAGGGGACGGCCCGCCAGGTCCATGGTGTACTTGTGGTAGTGGGGGAACTGACGCTTGGTGATGATGGTTGACATGATAACGTTTCTCCTTTTCGTTAAGATGCGTGTGCCGGGTCATCACCATTTAGCACTTGAAAACGGAGAAAACGAAGGGGTTTTCGCCATTTTCAACTGCTAAAGGCGTGGGCAGACCCGGAACACAAAAATGTGAAAGAGGGGTGGTGCGAACGCACACCACCCCTGTTTTCCCTTACTTACGCAGACCCAGCTTGGCGATGAGGGCACGATAACGCTCGATGTCCTTCTTGGCCAGGTAGTCCAGCAGACGACGGCGCTTACCGATCATCATCTGCATACCGCGGCGGCTGTGGAAGTCATGAGGATGCACCTTCAGGTGAGCGGTCAGCTGGTTGATGCGCTCGGTGAGGATGGCGACCTGGACTTCGGGAGAGCCGGTGTCGGTCTCGTGGGTACGGTTGGCCTCGATGATAGAGGTCTTCTGATCTTTCAGCATCATGGTTGTGTTTCCACCTTTCTTGAAATACGCCCGCAGCCTGAGCAGAGGGAGAGATGGAACGCTCCGCACGCTAAGGCAGGGGTCATTCACGCATAGCGCGTACTTTGTGATGATACCACACTATTCGCGGGTTGTAAAGTGGTATTTTGCCCGGAACGGCGAGAATTTCACGCTTTTACCTCGATGGCGGCCACGGGGCAGCTGTCCGCCGCCTCCTGAACACCGATCTTGTGTGCGTCGGGAATGGGATCGACCAGCACACGGGCCGGTTCACCGGCATCCAGGGCGAACACCTCCGGGCACAATCCGGCGCACAGGCCGCACTGGATACACGCTTTTTGCAGAACAATGGCTTGCATGGTGAATACCTCCAAAAAATCAGGATGGAGATATTTTCCCCGGCAGGGCGCGGGGTTATACGCGGGGGATGTCAATCCTGGGCCAGCTGGCGGGCGAAGGACAGGGCCTGATCCTCGATGCCGGGGAGCTTGATGAGACTGCCCCGCTCGTTGGCCGTCTCCAGCAGGCAGAAGTGGGGCGGCAGGAAGAAGGATTTGTTCATGTTCAGGGCGGAGATGAGCTGGCGGGCCAGCAGGTCGCCGCCGGAGTAGCCGGACACCACCAGGCCGAACAGCCGCTTGTCGTACATCCGGGTCTGACGGAACAGGGCCGTCAGGCGGTTGATGCAGGCCGTCAGGTTGGCGGCCAGCGCGTCGTTGTAGTTGGCACACAGCATGACCAGCGCGTCGCACCGGCGGATGGCGGGGTAGACCTCGTCCACCATCGGACCGCCGTAGAAGCAGCCGCCCTGCTCGCCGAAGTGGAGACAGGCGGTGTAGCTGCACCCGTTGCAGTCGGCCATCGTGCCGTTTCGCAGGCAGATCTCCTGCACCTCCATGTCCGCCGGCAGGCCGGCCTTGACCAGCTCCCACAGGGCCAGGGTGTTGGACGTGGCCCGCTGGGAGGCGTGGAGGGCCAGCACCCGGCGGATGGGCGCGGGCTTGTGCCAGTCCGTCAGGCGGCCCAGCAGCTCCGAGATGGCGGCGCGGAAGGCGGTCTCCTCGTCCACGCCGCCCACCAGCGCCTGGGTGCGGAAGTTCCGCAGAGAGCCGGTGGCCTCCACCAGCGGGCGGCCCAGGAAGGCGCAGCCCGCCTGGTTGGCGGCGAACACCATGTCGCGGGCCACGTCCTTGGTGTAGAACTCGCCCACGCCGGTGACGACGCAGCCCGCCACACAGCCGCGAAGCAGCGTTTCGCTGCGGCGCAGGCGGGAGAGCATACGGTAATACGACTGGTTGCAGCCGCCCTCGTCCAGCGCCACGGCAAAGAGCAAGCGGCGGTTTTGCAGGCCGTCCAGGCTTTCGTCCGGGTCGAGGATGACGCTGCCGGAGGGCAGCAGGGGCGACAGCAGGGCGCGGAGGGCGGGGCTGTATTCATTTTCGGGGAGCAGTACGGTGAGCATAATGGGCCTCCTTGTTGGTTCACTCGATGGCGTCCAGCTTGGCGCGGGTCTCCGCCAGGCGCTTTTCCAGCGCCTCCGGCAGGGGGACGTTCTCCGTTTCCGCGCCGGTGTCGGTCAGGCGGTTGCGGCGGCCCATGAACACCCGGCCATCGTACAGCGAGGCGTAGTGCCACCGGCGGCGCAGCAGGGCCAGCAGCGTCAGCGCGCCGGAGCTGAGGGCCGGGGCGACGTAGGGCTTGAAGCCCAGCTTACGCATCTCCAGGTTGGCGTGGGCCACCTTCTCCGTCAGCTCACGGGACAGAGCATCGTCGTAATGGGTCAGGGAGTTGGCCAGCACCAGATCCTCGCCGTGCGGGCCGAAGGCGCGGCCCTCCGTGAGATACGAGGCGAAGCGGGGGTCGCGGCGGGCGAAGTACAGGGCGCGGGCGTGCATGACGCCCAGGCCGAAGCCCCGTATCTGTTCCGGGGACAGGCCCTGCCCGTCATAATCGCCGCGCTGGTTTTTGTTGCTCTCCCGCAGCGCCCAGCGGCACAGGGGGTCTACCGGGTCGCTGACCACCACGAACAGGCCGCGGTACTGCTTCTCCCGGGCCATGCGGGCGTAATGCCCCACCAGCTCCCGGTTCAGGCCGTACTGGGCCATGCGTACATCCCCCTGCACCACGGAGGTGTCGGGGATCATGCGGGAGGCGCAGAGCAGGAACACGTCGCCGTCAAAGAGCTGCTCCGGGGCGATGATGTCTACCTCCGGCAGCGGCTCGGTCTCCGGCGGGGCGATCTGATCCAGCTCAAACTCCCAGCGTGCGGCCACGTTGTCCCGCACGTCGCAGATGCCGATGGACGAGATCACATCGCCGCCCAGCAGGCGCAATCCCATAAGCAGGGTGCTGCCCACGTCGCCCAGGGCCAGCAGCGTGACACGGGCCTTGTCCGGCAGACGGGGCAGGGACAGGGGCGCGGTATTGAAAATTTCCATGGTATGTCTCCTTTTCAGTCGGCGGGGCGCATCCGCTTGAGGATCTCGATGTCGCCCTCCAAGCAGGCGCTGGCGGCGCGGCTGATGTCGTAGGTGCAGCCGCCCTTGTCGGGGCACAGGGGCAGGATCACCGCCTCGCCCAGTCGGTTCAGCGTCAGGTTGCGGGCGTAGAGAGCGCGGAACTCCGTCTCCAGCGCCAGCAGGATGTCCCGTGCGTTTTCCAGGCAGCATAGGCTCAGCTCCCACGCCGTTTTCTGATCCATGCCGGTAAACTCCGGCGCGGCGTAGGGCAGTATGCGGTTCACCGCCGGCTGCAAGCCGCCGGGCAGGCCCTCGCTGCGGCGGACGGTGTCGCCGCCGATGAAGGGATACAGCGTGGACTCCACGAACCTGAGACGCAGGTTGGGCAGGTAGTAGATGGCGTCCGCCTCGTAGCCCAGCTGCTCCATCAAATCGCGGCCCATGCCGGTGAGGTAGCCCACCAGCACCATGTCCACGGGGGTGTTGGTCTCCGCCAGCAGGGGAGCGATGCGCCGGATGCGCTTACCGTCGTGGAGCATATCGTCCACCAGGATCACGGGCCGGTCGAAGGCGTGGATGGTGCGTACCTGGTCGGACAGCGGGGAGTAGTCCGGGTACGCCTCGATGGAGCAGCGGCTCAGGTCCGGCTCGTAGACCTTGTCGGTACGCAGCGTCTTGGTGACGGTGTTGGGCACGACTACGCCCCGGAGGATCTTGCCGTAGGGCACGCAGATGTCCGGGCCGAGGACGCGGGGCGTTACCGGTTCGGCGGGCACGCCGTTGCGGGCGGTGATGTGCTGGAGCAGGCGGTGGTAGATGACCCCTGCCGACAGACTCAGCACCAGCGAACCGGGCTGAAGCCGGGTCAGGGCCGCCTGTAAGCGCCGGTGGGCGCTGCCGATGGCGGCCAGCACACGGGGTGAGGTGCTGAAGGGCGCTTTGATGGCGGTGTCCACGTTGCGGCTGAGGACGATGGGGCAGCGCATATCCACCGCCATCGTGTCGCTGCCCTCGGAAATGGGCAGGAAGCCCTGCAAGAGCAGGATCTGGCGGCCATAGCCGGAGGCCGCGCCCTCCAGGGGGCAGTACAGGCCGTAGGTGTACTCACGGCTCAGGGCCAGGGTCAGCACCTCCGTCACCAGCAGCTGGCACAGGTCGCTCTGCCGTTCGCCGCGAGGGACGAACAGTCCGCTGATGAGCAGCGCCTGGCCACCGGCGCTCTGCCGCACCAGCGCCGACAGGGCTGGATCGCCCAGCCGGGCGAACAGGTGCTGGCTGTCCAGACAGCGGTAGGACGCAGCGCCCAGCACCGCGCCGTCCGCGTCCCGGCAGACCATCACATCGTCGCCGCAGCGCTGCAAAAGCTCCGTCAGGCTCTCCACCGTGGCGCGGGGCAGCATGGTACGCAGGAAGGCGGCGGTCTCCCGGATGTCAGTGGGGACGAAGGACAGGTCCTCCGTCCGCAGCACGGGCTTGTCCTGGGGCTCGCGGAGGTACAGTCCCTGACGGTAGATGAACTCCTGCACCGTGGGGTCGATGAGGTTGGACACGTCGCGGTTGGCATCCACCGCCTCGCGAATGCGGGTGGAGCTGATCTCCTCCAGCTGGGGCGGCAGCGTCAGCTCCACCACGTGCCCGGTGATGCAGGAATAGTCGGCCTGCACCGCGTCCGGCTCGGTGCGGCGGAAGATGACGTGGTCGAAGGTGTGGATGGAATCCGCCTGGGGCGGCTTTTGGTAGGACGAGGCGTGGACCACCACATCGCTGCCCACCACGATGGACACGCTGCGCCCCGGGAACGCCTGGCGCAGCTGGCGCAGGTTCTCCGGGTTGGCGATGTTCACCGGGAAGTCCTCCGGGAAGATGTGAACGTGGAACTCGTCCGCCACGGACATGGATACGATGCGGCGGCGGACGCGGTAGGGCTGGGTGCGCTTGGACCAGGAAAATTCGTCGATGGCCAGCAGCACCTCGAAGCCCAGGTCGCGGATGGCCCGGACGATGCCCTTGTGGGACAGGGTGAAGGGGTCGAACGTGCCGGGGAAGAAGGCCACGGGCCGGGGCGGGCCGAAGTCGAACCCGCCGTGGAACAGCCGCTCCTCGGTGAGGAAGCGGTACAGCTTGCCCAGCATGAACGCCCGGTAGTAGAACGTCAGCTCCCGGTCGGGGGTCTCGTAGTGGGCGGCCAGCAGCTTCCGCTCCGTCAGCAGAAAGGCGCGGCGCTTCTCGTGGCGGCTCAGCTCGTCCGAGCCGAACACGTGGCGGCCCAGCACGAACATAGCCTCCTGGCGGGTGGGGTCGTCGATGCCGCACAGGCCGCGCATCAGCATACCCAGCAGCCGCTCACGGCGGCGGCGGTAGGCCTCGTCCGTCTCCGGGAAACGGGTGCGGTAGACATCGTACTCCTCGTAGATCACGCCCACCGTGTCCAGCACGGAGGCGGTGACGCGGCTGTCGGAGGAGCTGAGGTTCACATGGAGGTCGTCCAGCACCTCATTCAGCTCCGCCGGAGGCAGCCACAGGGCGAAGCGGCCCAGGTAGTCGGGGATATATTTGGTGAACTCCTGCTGGCCCAGCTCCAGCCCCCGGCACAGCTCCACCGCCACCTCGTTGCGCTGGTCGGCGGTGAGCCGGGGCGCAAGCTCCAGCAGGGCGCTGCCGGCGCTGTGGCGCACCGTCACCCGGTCGCTGACCTTGATGAGGTTGGACAGGTGGGTGGCGATGTGCAGAGCGGGGCTTTTGCCGCTGCGGGCAAAGTCGGTGAGCAGGCGCAGGTTGGCCTGCTTGGTGATCCAGGGGGTGGCGGTCTTCAGGTTGTCCAGGAATATCTCGGACACCACGTCATCCGGCAGCAGCAGCGGCGCGCCGCCGGACAGCAGGTCGTCGCGCAGCCAGCGCAGCGTGGCGCTGTCGGTGCAGTCCACGGCGGCGATGGCCTCCAGCGGGCCGGGCAGCGACGGGTACAGCCGGTGCAGGCGGTCCAGCAGCAGCACGGCGGCCAGCCGCACCGTCAGGTCGCCCCGGCGGCACATGGACACGGCGAAGGTACACAGCTCACGGGCGTGGGCGGGGGTCAGGGCGCTGTCCGGCAGGGCGGCGGCGGTGTCGAGAAGCTGAAAGGCTACGGTGTCCTCCGTGTCCTCCGGGCGGCGGTAGTAGGCAAAGACCGGGGCGAGGAAGCGCTCCTCCCGCCCGGGGGCGTGGTTCAGCAGGGAAATGACGGCGAATTTCAGGGCGTAGCTGATCCAGCGCCGGTGCTGGGGCATCAGCTTGTGGTCGGGGTAGAGCATCTTGACCAGATACAGCTTCCACTGCTCCACATCGGTGGCAGAGCGGGGGTCGGGACGGCTGTCCGCGGGGCGTTCCTTGGCGTAGCCCGCGTGGAAGCCGGCGATGATCTCGCCCAGCAGCGCCGCCGCCTGGCGGCGGATGTCGCCCTCGCGGTGCATCAGCAGCTCATAGAGGAACGTCAGCGTCTGCACCTTTTGAGGGATGTGGAGATAGAGAGAGTAGCTTTCGAATACGCTGAGGTAGGCGCGCAGACGCCGCCAGTTCGTCTCGCCGCGGGCCAGCTCCAGAAGCCGGGCGAAGCTCCGCTGGCCGGTGAGGCGGGCCATCAGCTCCATGTTGTGCGCCACGCAGCGCATGGTCAGGGCGTGGAGCGCCTCGTCATCGGTCATCAGCGCGGCGTGCTTCTCCGGCAGGGGGGCGGTGTCGCCGCCTTGCAGCGTCACGTCCACGCCCCGGTCGATCATGTAGCGCTCGAAGTCCTGCAAGCGGGCGTAAACACGGGTGTAGCGCTGCTTTTTCATGCCGTCCACGTCGTCCAGCTTGGATAGGATCACCTGGAATGCCTCGTCCAGGGACGAAATGCGGGTGATCTCCCGGCCCTGGCCGTCGTGGATCTGCTTCACGCGGAAGTCGGCGTAGATCAGCAGCAGCGCCTCCACGGACAGGTAGTCCGGCTCCAGATCCCACACGGAGTGGTTGGCGGCGATGTGGCCGATGTCGGTCATGCGGCGGCGTCTGAACCACAGGTCGGTGTAGTAATAGTGCAGATAGGGCACGCGCTCGCCGGGCCTGCATCCGAATTTTCCGATGTCGTGGCCGGCGGCAGCGCCGGACACCAGCGCCAGATCCACCGCCGTGCCGCTGCGGCGCAGGGCACGGGCCGCCGTCAATGCCACGTGGTGTACCCCGGCGATGTGCTCCAGCGTGCGGAAGGGCGTTACCTCCAGCCCCAGGCGCATTAGCTCGTAGACGTACTCCCGCTTCCACTGGCGCAGAAATTTGGCGTAGGACGGGGCGCAGGCGCTGTCCGCCAGCTCCGCCTCCGTGAGGAAATCAAAGGTGTAGGCCGGGTCGTGGGGCAGCAGCTCGCCCTCGGCGGCGAACAGCACCTGCAAGACCGACAGAAAGAACACCGCGCCGGGGGCGCAGGGCTCGTCCTGCTCCCGCTCCGGGTACAAAAGCCGCCGGGCGAAGTCGTAGCTGTACGCCAACCAGCCCTCCTCCGGCCCGACCGGGCACAGGATGTCCAGCTCCGGGCGGCACAGGGCCAGCACATCGGCGCAGCGCAGCCGCGTGCCGTTGAACAGCGGCGCGAACCGCTGCATATAGCTGTCCCCCTCAGGCCGGGCCAGCAGCTGCTCCCGCCCCGCCAGCCAGTCGGCGGCGCTGCGGTCGGCCAACCGGCGGCGCAGGGCCAGGTCCATCTGCCGGATACGCTTCTTGTTCATGGCGCATACCTCCGTTTTCGGGTAGCCGGGACGGCGCTGCCCGGCGAGTCGATAGTTGATACTTTATAACATAATAAATCCCAAGGCGCGGCGCTGTCAATATTCTGCGCCGCTTTCCCGGGTCGTTGTCACCATTTTGTCACCGCTTTGTCTCCCATTTTTAGACAGTCCTTAAGCTGGTGTTCATAATTTGTTCACGAATAGAGGGCGCTTGTCATGCTATGATAGGGGAGAGACGGCGATTTTTGGCAGGGGCGGAACATTTCCCGCCGCCGCGCCGTCTATATAGGCAAGTACATGACCGCGCCCGCCCCGTGGCGGGCGGCGAAAAAATGGCAAAAAGGAGAAACGAAATGAAGAAAGCTGCGTTTTTGCTGGCCCTGGTGATGCTCCTGGGTCTACTGCCCGGCTGCGGCCAGGCGGAGGGCGAGGCCTCCGTTCAATCCGTGTCCATGATCTGCGGACTGGGCTCGGTGGGCCTGGCCGACCGCTTCGGCGGCATTGTCAGCCCCCTGGGCGAGACGAAGATCAAAAAGGATGACTCCCTCACCGTGGACACCATCAAGGTAAAGGTGGGCGACACGGTGGCGGTGGGTGATGTGCTGTTCACCTACGACCTGAGCGAATTGCAGCGCAATTTGGAGAAGGCGCAGCTGGAGTTGGAGCAGCAGCAGAACCAGCTGGAGAACAAGGAGAGCGAAAAGAAGGATTTGGAGGAGCAGCGGGATCAGACCGGCGATGACGCCGCCCGCCGGGAGTATACCCTTCAGATCCGAGAGGCCAATCTGGACATCCTGACCTACAAGGCCAACATTTCCTCCAAGAAGAAGGACATCGAGAAGGTGCAGAACAACCTGAAGAACGCCTCCGTCAAGTCCGAGGTAGCCGGCGAGGTGCAGGCCATCAACGAAAACGGCGGCAGCGACAACAACGGCAACCCCCTGCCCTTCATGACCATCGTGGAGACCAGCGGCTTCCGGGTGAAGGGCTACGTCAACGAGAACAACGCCGCCGCCCTGCGGGAGGGCACGGAGGTCATCATCCGCTCCCGCGTCAGCGATCAGACGTGGAAGGGCAGCGTGGACACCGTGGACTGGAACAACCCGGTGCAGCAGCAGAGCTACTATGACAGCGACACCAGCCTGTCCAGCAAGTACCCGTTCTACGTGACGCTGGACGAGGGCGATGGGCTGCTGCTGGGCCAGCACGTCTACATCGAGCCGGACTACGGCCAGGAGGACGAGCAGGACGCCAGTGCCATCAATCTGCCGTCCTACTTCATCAGCGACCCGGACGGCAAGCCCTGGGTGTGGGCGCAGAGCAGCAAGGGCAAGCTGGAAAAGCGTGACCTGAAGCTGGGCGAATACAACGCAGATACGGATACATATCCCGTGCTGGAGGGCCTGACGGCGGAGGACTACATCGCTTACCCCGACGAGAGCCTGAAGGCCGGCATGGCCTGCGTGACCTATGACGACGCCACCTTCGACCCCGGCACGAACGGCGGCACGAACGGCGGCATGGACGGCGGTGTGGACGGCGGTATGATCGACGGCTCGGCGGACATCCCTACGGATGAGGGCACTTCCTCTGCTATCGGCGGTGAGACGGAGGGCACGACGAACGTGGAGTATGGCGGTATGGCGGAGTCCACCGCGCCGGTGATTACCCCGCCGATGGAGGGCTGACTATGATCCTTGAAATGCGTGACATCTGCAAGGACTACCCCATGGGCAAGGGCGTGGCGCACATTCTGAAGAACGTAAACCTTGACGTGGGGGAGGGCGAGTACCTTGCCATCATGGGCCCTTCCGGCAGCGGAAAGACCACACTGATGAACCTGATCGGGTGCTTGGACGTGCCCACCAGCGGCAGCTATCTGCTGGGCGGGCGGGACATCACCCAGTGCACCAACAAGCAGCTGGCGGAGGTGCGGAACAAGGAGCTGGGCTTCGTGTTCCAGTCCTTCAACCTGCTGCCCAAGCTGACGGCGCTGGACAACGTGGCGCTGCCGCTGCTGTACGGCGGCGTGAAGAAGGCGGAGCGGCTGGAGCGCGCCCGTGCGGCGCTGGAGACGGTGGGTCTCAGCGACCGGGTGGATCACCGGCCCGACCAGCTGTCCGGCGGCCAGTGCCAGCGCGTGGCCATCGCCCGTGCCATCGTGGGCGAGCCGAAGCTGCTGCTGGCGGATGAGCCTACCGGCGCGTTGGACAGCGCCAGCGGCGCACAGGTCATGGAGCTGTTCCAGCAGCTTCACGACAGGGGCTCGACCATCATCATGATCACCCACGACCGCAGCATCGCCCACCACGCCCATACCATCAAGACCATCCGCGACGGCGTACTGTCGGGAGGTGACGAGAGTGAATAAGAAGCTGAAAAAGATCATCATCACCGCCGCCATCGCGGTGGCCGCCTGCGGCGCGGTGTGGGGCGGACTGACCATCGCCCGCAACGCCCAGCGGGGCGACGTGAACGTGTACTCCGTCAGCGATTTCGCCATGACCAACTACTGGGGCGACACATCCAGTACCAACGGCATGGTCACAACGGATAAGCTGCAGAAGATCTACGTATCCTCCACCCAAACGGTGAGCAAGGTCTACGTCACCGAGGGACAGACGGTGAAAAAGGGCGCGAAGCTGTTGAGCTACGACTCCTCCCTGTCCCAGGCGGAGGTGGAGCGGGCGCAGATCCAGTACGAGCGCCAGTCCGGCAACCTGGAGGACGCCAAGACGGAGTTCAAGCTCCTGCAAAAGGCCAAAAACAAGGAGGCGCTGCAGCTGGAGCTGAACAAGCTACAGACCCAGCTGGACGCGGAGAAGAAGAAATACGACCAAGATCCCAGCCATCCCTACGACGGTGATAACCCGGTGACGGAGGCGCTGCTGGGCACGAAAACGGTGGAGAACAGCTCCGGCGGCAAGGAAACGGTGTACTACTACGCCTGGCCCAGCAAATCCACGCTGTCGGGTGAGCATCTGCTCACCGACTTCGGCGGACGTTTGCGGGCTACGGAGAGCACCAGCCCGCTGGTGACGAATATCGTCCTGGTGCAGCGCACCGATGATAAGATCGGCGGCAGCATCCAGGCCAACTGGGGCGTCAAGGTGACGGATACCTACACGAAGACCGGCGAGACCACCTACAAGGTCACGGTGGACGTGCAGCTGGTGACGAACCTGCCGGACTACGAAGACCCCGGCCACACCTACAACAGCGAGACCATTCAGAAGCTGGAGCAGCAGGTGGCCCGCGCCCAGGAGCTGATGGACAGCTCCATGACCCGGCAGGAGCTGGATGTGGCCATCGGCACGAAGTACAAGGAGATCGGCCAGCTGGAGACCAGCCTGAAGGTCGCCAAGCTGGATCTAGAGAAGAAAAAGAGCGAACTGGGCGACGGCAACGTCTACGCCGAGTTCGACGGCACGGTGAAGGCCGTGCGGGACGCCACGGAGGCCTTTAACAGCGGCGAGGCCGTGGTGGAGCTGTCCGGCGGCGGCGGATATTACGTCACCGGCACGCTCAGCGAGATGGATCTTGGCAGCGTTCAGGTGGGCGACACGGTGCAGATCAGCAGCTGGCGCACCGGCGTGAACTGCGAGGGCGAGATCGTGTCCATCGACGACTACCCCGCGCAGAACGGCAGCAACTCGGGCGACGGCAACAGCAACGTGTCCTACTACCCGTTCAAGGTGTTCGTCAGCGAGGACGCCAATCTCCAGCCCAACGACTACGTGGAGATGCAGTATCAGAAAACGGCGGAGGCCGACAGCGCCGACAGCCTGTATCTGGAGAGCTTCTTCCTCCGCTCCGAGAACGGCAAGAGCTACGTTATGGTACGGGGCGAAAACGACAAACTGGAGAAGCGCTGGGTGCAGACGGGCCGCGACCTGTGGGGCAGCTACACGCAGATACGGGGCGGCCTGACGCTGGAGGACTACGTGGCCTTCCCCTATGGCCGCGACGTGGTGGAGGGTGCTCACACCCAGGAGGCCACCGCGGATCAGCTGTATAACGGAATGTAAGGAGGCGGGACAATGGGTGAAAATATAAATCTCGCCTTTCAGGGCGTATGGAGTCACAAGCTCCGCTCCTTCCTGACCATGCTGGGCATTATCATCGGCATCGCCGCCATCATCACCATCGTGTCCACCATTCAGGGCACGAACGAGCAGATCAAGCAGAACCTCATCGGCGCGGGCAATAACGTGGTGCGGGTGCAGCTCATGCAGGACAACTACAGCGCCGACCTGGGCTACTCCGCCCTGCCTGACGGCATTCAGCCCATCACCCGCGAGATGCGATCGGAGATGGAGAAGCTAGACTGCGTGGAGACCGTGTCCCTGTATAACCAGCGCCAGTGGAGCGACGGCGTGTACGTGGGCAACACCGCGTTCAGCGGTTCGCTGTACGGCGTGGACGAGAACTATCTGTCCGCCGTGGACTATGTGGTCAACTATGGCCGCGCCTTCACCGCCGGCGATTACGAGAACCGCCGCTGCGTGGCGCTGATAGATGCCAAGACCGCCCAGTCCCTGTTCAAGGGCCGCAACCCCATCGGCGGCACAGTGGAGATACAGAGTATGCCCTACACGGTGGTGGGCGTGGTGTCCGCCCGCTCCACCTCCGAGCCGGTCATCAACAGCTATCAGGACTATTGGATGTACTCCGGCAACACCTCCGGCACGATGTTCATCCCCGACGTGACCTGGCCGGTGGCCTATCGCTATGACGAGCCCCAGTCCGTAGCCATCCGCGCCACGTCCACCAACGACATGACCAAGGCCGGCGACAACGTGGCCAAGTACCTGAACGAGAACGTGATCTCCACGGATACCTTCAAGTACCAGTCCGTTGACCTGCTCCAGCAGGCCAGCGATTTGCAAAGCCTGTCCGAGGCCACCAACAAGCAGCTCATCTGGATCGCCGCCATCTCCCTGGTGGTGGGCGGCATCGGCGTCATGAACATCATGCTGGTGTCCGTCACGGAGCGCACCCGCGAGATCGGCCTGAAGATCGCCATCGGCGCGCAGCAGAGCCGCATCCTGTGGCAGTTCCTGACGGAGGCCGCCGTGCTGACCAGCATGGGCGGTATCCTGGGCGTGGCCACAGGCATCGGCCTGGCGGAGATGCTGTCCCACATCATGGGCACGCCGGTGGCCATCAGCGTCCCGGCCTGCGTCATCGCCGTGGCCTTCTCCATGGTCATCGGCGTGGTGTTCGGCCTTGTCCCGGCCATGAAGGCCTCCAAGCTGAACCCCATCGAGGCGTTGCGGAGAGAATAAGCGTATGCAAAAAGGAAGACCTGCCGCGGGCAGGTCTTCCTTTTTGCGTCCGTTTTCCTTATTCGTCCTCGCCCTGGGCGGGCTGGAATACCCGCCGGGCCATGTCGTTCAGCAGCGTCTCTGTCGCGCCGCTGTCCACCGTCAGGCTGTACGCCAGCCCCGGCGCGACATCCTTCCAGATGATGCAGCCCGTGCCGCCTTCATCCCAACACAGCCGGGCGGTGCACCAGCGCACCTGTCCCTCCGCCGCCTCACCGCCGCCGGTGTACCCGGAGATGTCCGGGATGTGCTCCGTCACGTCCATCGTGGGCATCATGCGGTAACGCCACGTCTGCCCGTTTTCGCTGAACGTCACCTCCGTCACCGTCTCGCCGTCCAGCTCGAACAGGTCGTAGCCCAGCACCGCCGCGCCCTCCGGCGCGGTGGGCACGGTGTAGGCCTGGGCGCTCATCATGGAGAAGGCCACCGCCAGCGTGCCGCCGTTGTCATCGGCGGCGCAGTACCACTGGATACCGGCGCTCTCGCTGTACCAGCCCACCGCGCCGTCGTCGTAGACCAGCAGCGTCAGGCCGCCCAGCTGCCAGCTGGCGGAGGGCAGCGAGCCGTCCGGCGCGGGCAGGGGGGAGGCGGTGTAGACCGCGCCATAGCTGTAATCTGCGCCGTCCAGCTCCACGGTGCAGGACGCGGCGGACACCGCGCCGTCCTCATCCTGCCGCAGGTCGTAGCCCGCCACCAGCGAGGCGTTCTCCGGCAGCGCCAGCGTGGCGCTCAGTGGCTCTGCCGCCGGCACGGCGAAGGCGATAGGCGGCTCTGCGCCGGTGTCCATAGCGTCCTCAGCCGCTGTGCTGCCGTGCCACGGCTGCCACAGCGCCAACGTCAGCGCCGCCGCGCACAGGCACGCCGCCAGCGTACCCCAGCGCCTTGCGGCGGCATGGGGCAGGGGACGCTGGACTTCTTCCAGGTATTTGTCGTCGATGGCGTCCATCCAACGCTTGAACCGTTCCTCGTTCACAGCATCCCCTCCTGTTCCAAGGTTTTCCGAAGCCGCTGCCGGGTGCGGAACAGGGAGGACTTGACCTTTTCCTCTCCCGCGCCGCAGCGCTCCGCGATCTCCCGTATGCTCTCGCCGTACCAGTACCGCCGGACGAAGAACGCTCGGCTCTGCCGGGTCAGCGTCCCCAAAAAGCCGTTCAGCACCCGCCCGAAGTCCTGCCGCTCCACGGCGGCCTGAGCCTCGTCCGGGCCGGACAGGCAGCCCTCCAGCTCGTCAAAGGCCAGCGTCAGGTCGCTGCGCCGCTGGGCCGCCCTGTTGTAATCGCACTTATCCAGCGCCAGCCGCCGGGTGACGGTGGCGATATACGCCGCCAGCGACCGTGGCCGCTCCGGCGGAATGGCGTTCCACAGCCGCAGCCACACATCGCTGACGCACTCCTCCGCGTCCCGGCTGTCGGGCAGGATGTGCCCTGCCGCGGCCAAACAGCGCTTGCCGTACTTCTGCTGCACGGCGTCGAGGGCCGCCGGATCGCGGCGGAAAAAGCTCTCTATGATTTGGGCGTCGTCCATGGAAGCGTCCCCTTTCTCTGTGTCTCAGGTCTGCCCATCATACCACAGAGAAAGGGGAAAATCTACCTACGCTCTTTAGAATTTCGCCAAAAATGCGTCCGGCACGGTGCAGCCCTCCGGCAGCACCTCCAGCACCACATAATTGCCGTTGACGGTAACGGTGGCGCAGTTCTTCCACATGGCGGCCTCGTCGGGGTACGTGGTGTCGTTGGCCATGCTGTCCACCCGGGCCTGGAAGCTCTGCCGCACGATCTCCGCGTCGGCGGCGCTCTCCGCCTCCACCATGGACACCTCGCAGGACGTGGCGGTGGGGGAGATGAAGAACACGCCCTGCTTCAGCTTGGCGTTCTCCAGGCCGGGATAGTAGCTGTTCAGCAGCTCCACGGCGGTCTCCTCCAGCAGCACCGGCGCGTTGTCGCCCAGCTCGTCCTGTACCTGCTTGATGCCCGCCTCGTATGCCGCCCGCAGGTCTACGGACTGGGTGTCGGAGGGCTCCTTCTCCTTGCCGCAGGCGGCCAGGCCCAACGCCAGCACCAGCGCCAGGCACAATGTAAACAGTTTTTTCATCGTGATCGCTCCTTTCAGGCGGCAAAACGCCGCTCCTGCCTATACTGACGGCGGGAAGCGGCGCTTCGTTGCGTATTCCGTTATCGCTCGTGAGGCTGGGGCGCGTTCCACCCCTCCGGGAAATTTTGCAGCACCCATCGCCGCACGTGGTCGATGAACACCTGCGTGGAGTGGGACAGCGCGTTTTTGTCCTTGACGCAGATGCCGATGTCCCGGTGGAACACCTTGGGCAGTGTGCTGGCCGCCAGCGGATAGGCACAGTGATACAGCATCAGCTCCTCCATAATGCTGATGCCCAGCCCGCCGGACACCATGGCCAGGATGGTCTGATCCTGCTGCACGGTGTACTGTACCTGCGGCTGGATGCCGTAGTGGTCGAAAATGGCCTGTATCTCATAGTCGTCCCCCTCGTCCAGCAATATCATGGGATACCGGGCCAGCGCCTCCGGCGGGAAGGGCTGCCGCCCCGCCATGGGATGATCGCAGGGCAGGATGACCTTCCACTGATCCCGCTGCAAAAGCCAGCAGTCCAGATACTTCTCCGCCGGGGTGGGCAGGGAGATGAACCCGCAGTCCGCCTTGCCCTGGAGCACCCAGTCGGAGATCTCGTTGTTGAAGTTGGAGGGCAGCAGCTCGAACTCGATGCGGGGATACTGCGCCTGAAACGTCTTCAGCATCCCCGGCAGCCACTTTTCCGACACGCTGGTGAACGTGGCCACCCGCACAAGGCCCGTCTCCAGTCCCCGCAGGTCCGCCGCGTGCTGCTCCAGCCGGTGCTGCATGGCGCACATCTCCTCGAAATACGGCATCAGCGCCCGCCCGTCCGCCGTAGGCGTCACGCCGCCGTGACTGCGTACCAGCAGCGTCACACCCAGCTCCTCCTCCAAAGAGGAGATGGCGTGGCTCACGCCGGACTGGGTGAAATTCATCTCCCGGGCCGCCGCCGTAAAGCTGCCCTTCTCCACTGTTTTCAGGAATATCTGATACTTGGTCACGCTCATGATGCCGCCTCCCTCTCTTTACAGGTATTCTACCACCCCACCCCGGCAACTGCAAACTTTTTTTCATCAAGTTGATGAAAATGATGCGTTTTACATTTGGGGCACGCCGTGATACACTGTAACCAAGTTAAGGAACTGCCAAGAAAGGAGGCGCTGAAAATGACACTGAACCTGATCCTGGCCGGTTTGGCCGCGCTGCTGGTGGTGGTGGGTGTTGTCAGCCGTGTGACTGACAAGTAAGCACCCCGCGTCCTCTCAACGATCTCACAAATTGGAGTTTTCCCTTGATTTTCCCCCCTTTTCTCCCCTATGGGGACGCGCCGTCCATTCCCCCGGGCGGCGCGTCCTTGCGTTTTCCGGCAAAATGTGCTATCATACATCCCGCTTGCACAGGAGGTGTCCCATGAAACAAGAAAAAATCCATATCCTCAGCCTGCTGGCGGCCCTGGTCGCCTCCGTCATCTTCGGCATGAGCTTCATGTTCTCCAAGCTGGCGCTGGCCGTGGCCCAGCCCTCGGTGCTGCTGGCCTTCCGCTTTACGCTGGCCGTGGCGGCCATGACGCTGGTCATCGCCGTCAACGCCCTGGTGGGCAAGCTCCGGGGCAGGAAGCTCTTTGCCTTCGACTTGTGCCACAAGCCTGTGGGCAAGCTGGTGCTGCTGGGCCTTGTGCAGCCGGTGGCCTATTTCATCTTTGAGAATTACGGCATCCTCTACACGTCCTCCGCCGTGGCCGGCACGATCATCGCCGCCGTGCCCGTGTGCTGCATCCTCATGGACGTGCTGGTGCTCCACGAGCGCGTCACGGTGCGGCAGGTGCTGTGCGCCCTGGGCGCGGTGGGCGGCGTGGCGCTGATCTCCGTGGGCGGCGCGGTGATGATCTCCGCCCTGGGCTTGCTGTTTCTGCTGCTGACCATGCTCAGCGACACGGTGTACTACGGCGTCAGCCATAGCGCCGCCAAGAAGTTCACCCCCTTCGAGATGACCTACGTCATGTTCCTGGTGGGCATGGTGGTGTTCGTCCCGGTGGCGCTGCTCCAGGCCGGCGGCCCGACCAGCCCCCTCATCCTCCAGCCCGCCCAAAACGGCGATTTTTGGCTGGCGGTGGTGTATTTGGGCATCCTGTCCTCCGGCGTGGCCTACGGCCTGCTGAACTTTGCCAACAGCCATCTCACCGTCACCGAGGCGTCCCTGTTCTCCAACGTGACCACCGTGGTGTCGGTGCTGGCCGGCGTGGTGCTGCTGAAGGAGACCTTCTCCCTTTGGCAGGCGCTGGGCGTGGTGCTGATCCTGGTCTGTGTGTTCGTGGCCAACGTCTCCGGGAAGAAAGAATAAAAAAAGAAGCGGCTGCGCCGCTTCTTTTTTTATTATCCCAAATGCCGCTTGAAGTTGCCTACCACCCGGACGCCCTCCTGCACCACGAAGAATGCGTTGGGGTCGATGTCCCGGATGACCTGCTCCAGCGTGTCGATCTCGTACTTGGACAGGCACACGCACAGCACCTGCACGTCGTCGCCGGTGTACGCGCCCTTGGCCTGCCAGTACGTCACGCCCCGGTCCAGCTGCTCCATGATGTACTGCGGCAGCGCCGGGTCCTTGGACTTGGTGAAGATCATCAGCTGTACCGACACGTTCTGCCGGTGCAGCCTGTCCAAAAACAGGTTGCTCAGCACGTTGTAGATGGCGGAGTAGATGGCGGTGGTAGCGTCGAACAGCAGGAAGCACAGCAGGTACAGGCACACGTTGAAGGAGATGCAGAACCGCCCCACGGTGAACTTGTTGTTCTTCTTGCTGAGATACAGTCCCAAAATATCCAGCCCGCCGGTGGAGCAGCCGCAGGTCAGCACCAGCCCGGCGGAGAAGCCCACCAGAATGCCGCCTATCATGCAGCTTGTCAGCGGGTCGGGGATGATGGGCACGGCGGGGGACGGGATCAGCGCCAAAAACACGGAGTTGGACACGGTGCAGACCGCCGCCCTCAGGCAGAACGTCCGCCCCAGCGCCCGGAACGCCAGCAGGAACAGCGGGATGTTCACAAAGAAATACAGCACGCCCGCCAGGTCGAACCCGGTCTCCACGCCCAGCTTGGAGGCCAGCAGCGTTCGGATGACCTGGCACAGGCCATACGCGCCGCCGGCGTACAGCCCCTGGGGCACGATAAACACGTTGATGGCCACGCTCATCAGCAGCGAACCCAGCAGTCCGCCCACCAGCCGCAGCCCCTTGTCATGCATCAGCTTCGTATACAAGCGCTCTCGCTCCTCTCTTGTGCGTTGTCCTTGTACCGGCATTATCTCCGCCGGGATGCCGATTGTCAAGGCTTTTTTCATCATTCACAGGCTGTACTCCAAAAAGTGCCGCAGCCGCTCCTGTCCCCGGCGCAGACACCGGGACACCGTGGACTTGTTGATGCCCAGCATCGCCCCGATCTCCGTCATGGGACGATTCTCCAAGAAGTACAGCGCCATGATCTCCTGCTGCCGCGGCGTCAGCTCCCGCTTCATAGCCCGCCGCAGGTTGCGCTTCAGCCGCTCCCGCCGCTGGCTGTTGTCCCCCGCCGTCTCCCGAAGCCACCGCTCCAGCCCGGCCCGGTCCATGATGTCATAGGCTGTACTCGCCATAGCGCCAAAAATCCGGGTCGTAGTAGTGGGCTGTCAGATGCGACAGCTTCCTGCACTGGGTCAGCATGGGCCGCAGCGTCTCAATGCGCCGCCGCAGCCGCACCGCCGTCTCCGCGTCCTCCTCCTGCCGCAGCGCCAGCCGCAGCTCCGCCAGCCGCCCGGAGATCAGCCCCGCGCTGGCCTCGTATTCCATGGATAGCTCTGCAAGTGTCATGCTCTTTTCCCCCTCTTTTGTGTCCGTTGTGTTTGTGTTGTCTGCTGTTGTCTGTGATCGCACCCCTTGCCTCCCGCTGTGACGGAGGGATTGCCAAAAGGGCGTTCCGCGCCGGGGCGCGGAACGCCCCACTGCTCCCAAACGTCAAATTGCATAACTTTAAAGCGATAAATTTTTCCGCTATCGTTGAACTTTTTTGTTGACATTCCGGGAAACCTCTGTTATAATACGGTTCGCTGGTGAGATGCTGGTGTAGCTCAGCTGGTAGAGCAGCTGATTTGTAATCAGCAGGTCGGGGGTTCGAATCCGTCCACCAGCTCCAATCGAATATGCTTTATATGGGGGATTTCCCGAGTGGCCAAAGGGGACAGACTGTAAATCTGCTGGCAACGCCTTCGGTGGTTCGAATCCACCATCCCCCACCAAAAATACCGATTACCCGTCAGGGTGGTCGGTATTTTTATTGGTGGGGAGGTGGAGTCGAAGTTTATGCCCCGAAGGGGTAAATCCACCATCCCCCACCAAAAATACCGATTACCCGTCAGGGTGGTCGGTATTTTTATTGGTGGGGAGGTGGAGTCGAAGTTTATGCCCCGAAGGGGTAAATCCACCATCCCCCACCAAAAACCGTCCTGCGTAAGCAAGACGGTTTTTATTGCACCTTCCCGCTTTTTCCGATATAATAGCGGTATCCCGTCCGCGCATCAAAAGGAGGATACACATGAAACGTATTTCCTGCTTGGTTCTTACCCTGCTGGCCCTGCTGTGCGCCTGCGGCCAAACCGATACCCTGCCCGCTGACGATCCCCCGTCGGCAGACCCCGTCGCCAGCCTTGACGACATCCCCCAGGTCTGCCGCCTGTACTACACCTATGCCGGCTGGTCGCCCATCGCCCCCACCGACAGCAAGCTCCCCCTGGCCGCCTCCGCGTCCCGGGGCGCGCCGGACTACATCCCTGTCTGGCACGAGGGTGTGTATTCCCAGCTGGCCGCCAACGGCGGCGAGGGCCTCTATATGACCGACCTCACCGGCGGCAAGGCCATCAAGACCAGCGACTATGGCCGCTTCTGCTGGAACGATGAGCTGTACCACTGCGTCCATGTGCAGGCCGAGGACAGCTTTATCCCCGGCTTTTGCAGCACCGAGGGCGGCGTTCTGTGGCTGGATCTGTCCGGCGACTGCTGGGCGGACAACGGCACCGGCGGTCAGATTGGGATGTTTGGCGGCTTTGACACCGTGGTCATCACCGGCACAGGCTCTCTGACCCTGGCGCAGCACATCGAGTCCGGCGCCAGCCAGCAGGCCTGGCCTGCGCTGGTCATCGACGGCGTGGATGTCACCGTTCCCAGCCTGTTCCTGAACGCCAACAGCGCCTCCGACAGCACCGCCAACCTGGTGGTGCGCTCCGGCAGCCTGACGGTGGAGGACATGGCCTTCACCACCGGCGATGCCTGCGTCACGGGTGGTACGCTGACGGTCAGCCAGCTCATGGACTGCACCAACCTGGTGTGCCGCGGCGGCACCGTCACCATCACCGAGGGCTGGGGCTTCAGCGGCGATGGCCATCAGGCCGTGACCCCCACCGTCCTCCTCACTGGCGGCACGCTGGACGCCAACGTCTGGATGCCTGAGACCATCGAGTACCAGCTTTGGGAGGGCACGATCACCGTTCCCGGTATCCGCTACTGGCCCGGTATGCACCAGTTGAGTGATAACGTGACCATCATCGACCCTCTAGACGAAAGCCAGTCCGGCTGACCGCATTCTCCGCACCTCCTGTCTTTCCCGCCGCGCCCAAAGGGGCGCGGCTTTTTCTCACCTCGAATACCAAGTTTCTTGTGAACGACCTCAATATATCACAAGAAACTTGAGATGTCAAGACTAAAATCACAAGTTTCTTGTTAAACTACATTGACAAAGCCAAACTTTCGGGTTACTATATAGAAAAACGTGTCGAAACCTGTCGCAAACGTAGGAGGTGTGCTTATGTCCTTTGGTGAGCAGATGCGCCGCCGGCGCGAGGAGCTGGGCCTGAGCCGGAGCGAGCTGGCCCAGCGGCTGGGCGTGTCAGTGTCCGCCGTGGGCAACTACGAGACCGGCGTCAGCGCCCCCAGGGAGGAGGTGCTTCTCCGCCTGTTCAACGCCCTGGAGGTAGACCCCAATTACCTCTACCGGGGCAGCTACCTCCACCGCCCCGACTCCGGCAGTGACGAGGAGCGCCGCCTGCTGGCCAAGTACCGCGCCCTGCCCCTGGCGGGCCGCCAAACGGTCCACACCCTGTTAGACGCCCTCACCGTCATGACAGACCAGGTGCGTCAGACCGCCCCTGCCGCCGAGCCCCGCACCATCCCCCTCTACACCTCCCCCGCCGCCGCGGGCTTCGCCGCCCCGGTGTTCGGCGAGGACTACGAGCTGCTCACCGTCACCGGCGACGTTCCCCCCGGCGCGGAGCTGGCCGTCCGCATCCAGGGCGACTCCATGTCGCCCCTCATCGCCGACGGTTCGGTGGTCTACGTCAACCACGACCCGCTGCAAAACGGCGATGTGGGCATCTTCTGCGTGGACGGCGATATGCTGTGCAAGCAGTATTGCCGCGACCCCTTCGGCATGGTCTACCTTTTTTCCCTGAACCGCCGCCGTGCCGACATGGACGTGGTGTTCCACCGTGGCAGCGGACGCAGCCTCACCTGCTTTGGCCGCGTCATGGTCCACAGTCAACCCCTCCCGGAGGGCCATACATAGCAAAACAGGCGGTGCGCTTCAAGCGTACCGCCTGCTGTTATTCTTCCGTTTCCGGCGTCAGCCGGTATGTGTACCATTCCTCGCCCGTTTTCTCAAAGCCGACGGCCAGGAACATCCGCTGGCTCTGCCGGTTAAAATCATAGATGTTGGCCGTCACCTGGGTCATGCCCTTTTCCGCTGCCAACCGCAGCAGCTCTAAAACGCAGCGCCGCCCGATGTGCCGGTTTTGGTACTCCTTGCAGACCACGATGGCAATCTCTCCGTTGTCGCGCAGCGACACGTCCCCCACCAGCACGCCCCGGTATTCGATGTAGTAGCACTCGCCGTGGGTGCTCAGGTAGTCGTACATCTGGTGCAGCAGCGTCAGGTCATAGGGCGTGTCCCGGTCATCCACCTGCTTGCACACGTCCAGATCCTGATACCACGGCAGCGACGCGCCGTCGTTTCGGTAATAGGGGATCAGCCGTATGTCGCTGTCAATGCGCCGCTCCACCATTTCAAAAGTCCTCCGCGCTGCAAAGTCACGCCCTGATGGTTTGCATTTGTCAAGCCGCCGGGTGTATTTTTTGTACCCTTACGCGGTGAAGGGCTTGCTCTTGGGGTTGACGATGTCGCGCCAGTCCAGGTCGCCCCGGTCCAGGCCCAGCACCAGCATCTCGGCGGTGGCCAGGTTGCTGGCAAAGGGGACGTTGTTCTGGTCGCACAGGCGGGAGATGTAGGCAATATCGTCATCGGTGTGCTTCTGGTTGGGATCGCTGAAGCACAGCACCATATCGATCTCGTTATAGGCGATGCGGGCCGCGATCTGCTGGCCGCCGCCGTGGTCGAAGGACAAAAAGCGGTGGATGGTCAGGCCGGTGGCATCGGCGATCTGCTGGCCGGTGCGGGCGGTGGCGCACAGGGTGTGCTTGGCCAAAATGCCGCAGTAGGCGGTGCAGAACTGTACCATCAGCTCCTTGCGGTTGTCGTGTGCCATCAGTGCAATATTCATAGAATTGCTCCTTTCTCTTTGTAAGAGTGGTTTGCGCGGAGAGTTTATATCTTCATCAGGGGCGCTTTTTGGCCCATGATGCGCTTGGCGATGTTTTCGTAGGCGCGGGCGGCGTAGTAGTTGTGCTCCCGGAGCACCAGCCCGCGGTTCAGGCAGTAGGGGACGTCCTCGTCCTCCGGCACGACGCCCAGAAGCGGCAGGCCGGCGGCGTCGATGGCGTCGTCGATGGTGGTGTGGAGCTGGCGCAGCACCTTTTTGGACACGCGGCCCACCACCAGGTGTACCGTGCCGCCGGGGAAGGCGGACAGCTCCATGGCGGTGCGCTGGGCATCCCGCATGGCGGACACGTCCGTGGTGGTGATGACCACCACCTGATCGGCCATGCAGGCCGCCATCTGGAAGCCCTGACCCAGCCCCGCAGGGGCGTCGATGAGACACCAGTCGTAACCGGCGCGGATGTCGGCGGCCAGCTGCTTCACGGCGGAGACGGACAGCTCCAGCGGACGGTCGGCCACCGGCGCGGTGAGCAGGGAGAGGGTGGGGTATTTTTCGTGGGCCACGGCGGCCTGGGACAGGGTGCAACGGCCCGCCAGCACGTCGGAGAAGTCCATCAGCGCACGGTCGCTGAGGCCCAGCGCCAGGTCCAGGTTGCGAAGCGTCACGTCACAGTCCATGCACAGCACACGCTGGCCCATGGCGGCCAGCGCCAGGGCGGTGTTGGCGGTGAAGGTGGTTTTTCCGGTGCCTCCCTTGCCGGACACCACGGCGATGATCTTGCCCATGGGCACTCCTTTCAGCGCAGCGGCGCTTTCTTGATGCGGGCGAAGCTGCGGGGGAACTGGCGGGGCGTGGCCCGCACCTTTTCGATGATGACGGCGCGGTGGCGCACATCGGTCTGCGGCACGGTGTAGTCCCGCACGGCGGCGATCTCGCCGCCCAGCTGGGCCACAGCGCTGCGGGCCTCCGCGATCTCCTGGTCGGAGGAGGTGGACTTCATGGCGATGAACCGCCCGCCCACCTTGACCAGCGGCAGCGTCAGCTCACACAGCACGTTCAGCTGGGCCACGGCACGGGACACGGCCACATCGTACCGCTCCCGGTGCTGCGCGGCGAAGTCCTCCGCCCGGGCGTGGACGCAGGTGACGTGGGGCAGGCCCATGTCATCGCAGACCTCTTGCAAAAAGTCGATGCGCTTGCCCAGGCTGTCCAGCAGAGTGAACCGGGCATCCGGCGTCAGCAGTGCCAGCACCATGCCCGGCAATCCCGCGCCTGTGCCCACGTCGATGACGGTCTTGCCCGCGAGAGGGGAGAGGGGCAGCAGGGCGGCGCAGTCCAGCAGGTGCAGCGTGGCCACCTGGTCGGGCTGGGTGATGGCCGTCAGGTTCATGACCTTGTTCTTTTCCAGCAGCGCGTCAGCGTAGCGCTCCAGCGCCGCCGCAGCGGCGGTGTCCAGCCCCAGCTCGGTCAGGCCGGCGGTGAGGATGTCGGTCATTTCTGCTGTTCCTTCAGCAGGTCGCGGATCTCGGTGAGCAGCTCCTCGGAGGTGGGGGCTTCCGGCTCTTCCGGCGCGGGAGCTTCCTCCTCTTTCTTCTTCGTCAGCTTATGGAACTGGTTGATGGCCTTGACCATGAGGAAGATGACGAAGGCCACCAGGATGAAGTCGATGACGGTGCTGAGGAACGTGCCCAGGCCCAGCGTCACCGGCTCCTTTACCACGGTGTCGCCGTCCATGACGGCGGCCTTCAGCGTCAGGTTCAGCCGGCCCAGGTCCACGCCGCCGATGAGCAGGCCGATGAGGGGCATGAACACGTCGTTCACCAGGGACGTGGTGATCTTGCCGAAGGCAGAGCCGATGATGACACCGATGGCCATGTCCATCACGTTGCCCCGCATGGCAAATTCTCTGAACTCATTCAGAAACTTTTTCATGGGCGAAAACTCCTATACAAAGAGTATATTATCTAGTAAATATTACGATACGCTATCAGTGCAGGGGGACGAGCCGCTCCTTGCCGCCCATGTAGGGCTGGAGCGCCTTGGGCACGAGCACCGAGCCGTCGGCCTGTAGGTTGTTCTCCAGCAGGGCGATGAGCATACGGGGCGGCGCGACCACGGTGTTGTTCAGGGTGTGGGGCAGGTACATCTTGCCGTCCTCGCCCTTGACGCGGATCTTCAGGCGGCGGGCCTGGGCATCGCCCAGGTTGGAGCAGGAGCAGACCTCGAAATACTTCTGCTGGCGGGGAGACCAGGCCTCGATGTCGCAGGACTTGCACTTCAGATCCGCCAGGTCGCCGGAGCAGCACTCCAACTGCCGCACGGGGATGTCCAGGGAGCGGAACAGCTCCACGGAGTAGCGCCACATCTTCTCATACCAGTCCTTGGACTCCTCCGGCTTGCAGACCACGATCATCTCCTGCTTCTCGAACTGGTGGATGCGGTACACGCCCCGCTCCTCGATGCCGTGAGCGCCCTTCTCCTTGCGGAAGCAGGGGGAGTAGGAGGTCAGGGTCTGAGGCAGCTTGCTCTCCGGGATGATCTGATCGATGAACTTGCCGATCATGGAGTGCTCGGACGTGCCGATGAGGTACAGATCCTCGCCCTCGATCTTATACATCATGGCATCCATGTCCGTTTGGCTCATGACGCCCTCCACCACGTTGCCGTGGATCATGAACGGGGGGATGCAGTAGGTGAAGCCCTTGTCGATCATAAAGTCCCGGCCATAGGCGGTGACGGCGGAGTGCAGCCGGGCGATGTCGCCCATGAGGTAATAGAACCCCTGGCCGCTGACGCGGGCGGCGGCATCCATGTCCACGCCGTCAAAGCGCTCCATGATCTCCGTGTGGTAGGGGATAGGGAAGTCGGGCGTTTTCGGCTCGCCGAAGCGCTCCACCTCCACGTTGTGACTGTCGTCCGGGCCGATGGGCACGGAGGGGTCGATCATCTGGGGGATGACCAGCATGATGCGGTGCAGGTCGGCGGCCAGCTTCTCCTCTATCTGCTCCAGCTGGGCCAAACGGTCGGCGTTGGCCTTGACCTGGGCCTTGGCCTCCTCGGCCTCGGCCAGCTTGGACGGGTCTTTCTTGGCCTGACCCATGAGCATACCCACCTTTTTGGACAGCTGGTTACGCAGGGCGCGGAGGTCGCTGGCCTCCTGCATGGCGGCGCGGCGCTGGGCGTCGATGGCCACGGCCTCGTCCACCAGGGGCAGCTTGGCGTTCTGGAACTTCTTGCGGATGTTCTCCTTGACGGCTTCGGTGTTCTCCCGAAGGAATTTCATATCAAGCATGGTGTCATACCTCGTTATCGTAATCAATGTTTCACGTGAAACCGCGGTTTATTTTTTCAGCTTTTCCAGCGCTTCCAGCAGGGCGTTCAGATCGTCCACGCCGTAATACTCCAGCTCTACCCGGCCTTTTTTCTTGCCGTTGACGATGCGGCAGGGACGGCCCAGCTTGCCGGACAGCTCCCGGGCGGCCTCCTCAACATAATTGACGGAAAGAGGGTCGGCGGCGGGCCGCTCTTTTTTCTCGGCAGTGAGCTTTTTGACCAGCAGCTCCGTCTGACG
>OLSB01000828.1_pt1 | contig 34399 bp, 31 predicted proteins | sample 1672071 | NCBI WGS metagenome assembly OLSB01 (sample SAMEA3136642, study PRJEB25190) | human gut metagenome | biome: human gut; feature: human-associated habitat; material: faeces | place: Austria | collected 2013 | reverse complement strand
CCTTCATGATTGACAGTTTTTTTATTTCACTGTCTCTCATAAAGGGAGCATATCAGATCCCGCCGGGGGTTAAATCATGTGTGAGCGTTTATTCTTAAACTGATGAGAGTTGAACCGGAGGCTTTTAATCGGGGACAACTTGCAGTTAAACAAAGTATTATTTTTTGCTCGACATATTTTAATTTTTGTTTAAAAGTCCGCGTGGTCAATACAAAAGAAAATCCCGAAGCCCAAAAGCTTCGGGATCAACTATGGTGGACGATACAAGACTCGAACTTGCGGAGGCCCGTCGCTTTGCGCCCGGCATCCGCCGCCTGTTCCGCTTGAGCAGGCTCAAGCTCGAATTTGGTCACAAGCTTCGAGTCCTTCTGCCTTAAGAAAAAAAGAAAGCCTACAGCTCAATAGAACTGTAGGCTTTTTGGTGGACGATACAAGACTCGAACTTGTGACCTCCCGCACGTCAAGCGGATGCGCTACCAGCTGCGCCAATCGTCCATTTTCATCGGCAACGGTTATTCTACCCGATGCCGATGGATTTGTCAATACCTTTTTTTAATTTCTCACATAAACCGTGCATTCGGCGGTTTTTCCGTAGCACGAGAGGACGACCTTCATCGTTCCTGCGCTTACGCCCGTCACGGTGCAGGTGCCGTTTTCGTTGGTCGTCACGGTTGCAACGTTCGGGTCGGTCGATGACCACTGATACTCTGCTGCGACCGTCATCGGGAAGTGCGAGCCTGTGAGCGTTATCGACTGGCCGGCCTGGATGGCAAACTCCGTGCAGGGATTTGCGTAGGGGCTGCTCATCGTGACCGAGGTTATCTCCGGCGTGGGCGTCGGAGTCGGGGTCGGGGTGGGCGTCGGAGTCGGCGCGGCAGAGACCTCTGCCGGAGGCGTCGGCATGACCGGAGCATTGGGATTGTCCGCATTATCGAGGCTCACGGTTATCATGACTATGAGCGCCGCTATGATGGCGACGATGAGTATCGCGCCGAAAATAAACTGCCATTTGCGATTATCGCCCGCTCTTTTGTTCGCGGCCGTACCTTTGACGGCGCTGGGCGTTGTGCCGGGAGCGCGGCGGCTGTTCTGGACTCTGCGAGTGCTGCACTTGGGGCAACGGCGGCGCATTGCGGAATACTTCTCTCCGCAGCGGCGGCAGGTCACCTGAGGAATCAATGCCATATATGCTCCTCCTTATTGCTTGATATCCTAAATATAATACAATATTATAGCTTTCTCGTCAAGTATCGCACCCTGCCATGCGGCGGCGGATATACTCTGCGACGTCGGCGGCGGCAATGCCCAGAGCATAGGCCAGCTCGCCGTGCAGCATGCGCTCGGCCGTTTTCAGATACTGCGCATCGACATTATGGAAGTGTTTCTTCTGATCCTTGAGCGCCGCGCGGCGGCGATACAGCATTCCGACAAGCTGCATGAGCTGCTTGCGGCTGCCGTTTTTGACAATATCGTCGCAGACCGACTTGCGCTCGTTATCGCTTGTTATCCACTCAAGCGGCTCGTTCGCTGCCTCATCGATAAGCGCGTTTGCCTCGCTGCCCGTCAGCACCGGGCGGAGCTTATTTGCAAGCTTTTCGCTCGCCGTCGGCACATAAACAGTGCTGCCCGGATCGTCGATCGGGCTGAGGACATAGTACTCGCCCTTCGTTTTTCCGAGCTTGAGCATGCTTATCTCCTTGACCGTGCACACTCCCTGCGTTCCGTAGACAACCGTTTGACCAACCGCCAGCATTTTTACGACCTCCAAAAAAATTGCGCCGCTTCATGCGGCACCACAAAAGCTTTTATCCCTTAATACATTATTAACATATATTAATATATCACATTTTTAAATTTGTTGCAAGGAAGAAAAAAATAGTATATAATAATCGCTTGTCAACAAACAAAACAAAAGATTGGAGTGTTATTATGAAACGCACTAAGATCGCTCAGATATTTGCCGATGCGGACAGCTTCGGCGGCAAGGAGATAACCGTCTGCGGCTGGGCGCGCACCATCCGCGACATGAAGAATTTCGGCTTTATCGAGCTTAACGACGGCTCGTGCTTCAAGAGCCTGCAGGTCGTGCTAGAGCGCGAGAAGCTCGATAACTACGACGAGCTTGCGCACCAGAACGTCGGCGCGGCGTTCATCGCCAAGGGCGAGCTTGTGCTCACGCCCGACGCAAAGCAGCCGTTTGAGCTGAAGGCGACCGAGGTCACCGTCGAGGGCGCATCCACCCCCGACTATCCGCTTCAGAAAAAGCGCCACAGCGTCGAGTTTTTGCGCACGATCCAGCACCTGAGGCCGCGCACGAACCTGTTCTCTGCAACCTTCCGCGTCCGCAGCGTTGCGGCGCAGGCTGTGCACGAATTTTTCCGCAGCAACGGCTTTGTATACGTCCACACGCCGATCATCACCGGCTCCGACTGCGAGGGCGCAGGCGAGATGTTCCGCGTGACCACCCTCGACCTGAACAACCTCCCTCTGCGCGAGGACGGCAAGGTCGATGACAGCAAGGATTTCTTCGGCAAGGTCACGAGCCTTACCGTTTCCGGTCAGCTCAACGCCGAAAACTTCGCCATGGCCTTCGGCGATGTTTACACCTTCGGCCCGACCTTCCGCGCCGAGGTATCCTACACTCAGCGCCACGCCGCCGAGTTCTGGATGATCGAGCCCGAGATGGCCTTTGCAGACCTTTACGACTACATGGACAACGCCGAGGCGATGGTCAAGTACGTCATAAACACCGTCATCGAGCGCTGCCCACAGGAGATGCAGTTTTTCAACTCCTTCGTGGACAAGGGTCTGCTCGAGCGCCTCGAGAACGTCGTTTCCAACGAGTTCGGCCGCATAAGCTACACCGAGGCCGTCGATATCCTCAAGAAAAGCGGCGAGAAGTTCGACTTCCCCGTTGAGTGGGGCATCGACCTGCAAACCGAGCACGAGCGCTATCTGACCGAGAAGGTCTTTAAAAAGCCCATCTTCGTCACCGATTACCCCAAGGATATCAAGGCGTTTTACATGCGCGCAAACGACGACGGCAAGACCGTTGCCGCGGCCGACTGCCTTGTTCCCGGCGTCGGCGAGATCATCGGCGGCTCGCAGCGCGAGGAGCGCCTCGACGTTCTGCTTGCACGCATGAACGAGCTGGGTCTGAACCCCGACGACTACTGGTGGTACCTCGATCTTCGCCGCTACGGCTCCTGCCGCCACGCAGGCTACGGTCTGGGCTTCGAGCGTCTGGTCATGTACCTCACCGGCGTTTCCAACATCCGCGACGTCGAGCTTCATCCCCGCACCACCGGCAACGCTGATTTTTAATAGCGATTTGGGGCACCTACCAACACATTTATCTCTGGTGTCCCGGTTCGAGGGTGCCGACAAAACCATAGTTACCTCGCACTTTTTCAGAGGCGCTTTGGCGCAGCTACGGATACGTTTATCTCTGGTTGCCCGGTGTCGAGGCAATGGAATAAACCGTGATTGCCACGCAACCCGGTAGTGCGCTGCAAAGTTTTTTGCCGCACTCCATTGGTTCCCCTGTCAAGGGGAGCAGGCAGCTTTGCTGCCGAGGGGTTGAAAAAACTATTCGCTATCAGCTATTAGCTCTCCGCTGCGGCCAACGGTCGCTTGTGGGGAACGGATTCATCCGTTCCGTTGTGATGGTTTTGCCGGTAGTTCCCGGTCGTGCTGGCGCAAAAACCGTATCGGCATCAGCGTTGATGCGCAATTAAAAATTCGTGCGCTTGCGCACACCGCAATTATTCATTATTAATTATTCATCATTCATTATTCATCGGGGCGGTCACAGACCGCCCCATTTTTGCCTTCCTCTGCGTAGTTTGAGGGGAAGACTTTTTAGAGGCGCATTTACATTGTACGAATACATTTATTGCGTCAGCCCGACCGGAGGCGCCGGCAAAACCACAACATGCGGAACGGGCAAGCCCGTTCCCTACATGATTGCGGTGCAAAATTCATCAGCGCACTTGCGTTACGCGAGGCAATTACGGTTTTCTCCATTGTTTCGAACCGGGTTCACGCAAAAACCGTATCGGTAGGTGCCTCAATTCGCCACTAAAAAACCTTGACGAAAGTGGGGTTTTGGTGCATTATATAATGTAAGTAAATTTAAGCTGACGAGAATTGAACCCATATCGCCTGTCGGCGCGCCCTTCCGGCTATTTTCGCCTTTTTTGTCTTGATGGGCGCCAGCCCACCTGCACCAAAGAAAGCCGAAAATATCTCGAAAAGCGCATCTGACAGGTGCTGGCAGTTTTGCCGGAGCAGATTTTTGCTCAGGCAAGGCAAAGCTTGAAGAGAATACTGTCGTATTGTCAAGAGCTTTAACGCAGCATGGGCGGAAATCTGCCCGTCAAAACCGATACGTGTTCGACTCTTGTCAGCTTATACTGAAAGGATCGGAACATGCTTTTTGCGATCATTGCCGCGGTGATACTCATTGCGGATCAGTGGCTGAAATATTGGGTCACGGTAAATATAACGCTCTCGACCGGCTCGCAGGAGCTGATCCCGGGCGTGGTGAAGCTTGTTAATATCCACAACTCCGGCGCGGCGTTCGGCCTGCTTGACAATGTTGACTATGCGCGCTGGATATTCCTCGCGGTGACGGCGGTGTTCGTCGTTGTGATCGCCGTGCTGCTGGTCAAGCGCGTTTTCGACTCGCGCTTTGCGGTGTGGTGCGAGGTGCTGTTTCTCACCGGTGCACTCGGCAACTGCATCGACCGTGTTTTCCTCGGCTATGTTGTGGACATGTTCAAGCTCGAGTTTGTCAACTTCGCGGTGTTCAACATCGCCGACACGGTTCTGGTCGTGTCGTGCCTGATGTTCGTGATATATGTTTTCTTCGGCTCGCGCGGCGACGATGACGAGGACGACGAGCCTATAAAGGTCCGGCCCATGCAGCGCAGCGCGACGGCAGACCCCGTTGACGATTTTGCCGACATTTTCGGCATAAGCACCAAGGCCGCCGAGCAGCCCAAGGAGGCTCAGCCGCTCAAGCCCGAGGAGAGCAAGCTTCCGCCGACGCACGATGCGTTCTGGGACGATTTCGGCCCTGCGCAGCGCACGGCCGCGCCGAAGCCTGCCGAAAAAGTGCCGGAGAAGCAGCCAAAGTCCGCGGCCGACACCGGCGAGGACTTCAGCGTTGAGGATATTCTGGCCGAGTTTAAGGATCTGTAATGGATTATTTGGACGATAACATCATAACGATAACAGCACAGGAGAGCGCCGAACGTATCGACGCTCTCCTTGCGCGCTGTGTGCCGGAGCTTACGCGCAGCGCCGCCGCGCGGCTGATCGAGGACGGCGCGGTGACCGTCGGCGGACGCACGGTCAGGAAAAACTACAGGTGCGCGCCCGGCGACGAGATAAGCCTTATCATGCCCGAGGCCGCCGACTGCGAGCTGAGGCCGCAGGACATTCCCATCGACGTCGTGTACGAGGACGACGATCTGCTGGTCGTCAACAAGGCGCGCGGCATGGTAGTCCACCCTGCCCCCGGTCACCCGGACGGCACGCTTGTGAATGCGCTGATGTTCCGCTGCGGCGACTCGCTGTCCGGCATCGGCGGCGAGAAGCGCCCCGGCATCGTCCACCGCATCGACAAGGACACGTCGGGACTGCTGATAGTCGCGAAAAACGATTTTGCGCATCTGGCGCTGTCGGCTCAGCTTGCCGACCGCAGCCTGTCGCGCGTATACGAGGCCATCGTTCGCGGCGGCATGCGCGAGGATTCGGGCACGGTTAACGCGCCCATCGGTCGGCATCCGACCGACCGCAAGAAAATGGCCGTCACACAGAAGGGCTCGCGCAGCGCGGTCACGCACTGGGAGGTCATTGCGCGCTACCGCGGCTACACGCACATCCGCTGCCGGCTCGAGACCGGGCGCACGCATCAGATTCGCGTCCACATGGCGCACATCGGGCATCCTCTGCTCGGCGATGCGCTTTACGGCGCGCCCTCGCCCGACAAGGGGCTTAGCGGCCAGTGCCTGCACGCGCGCGAGCTGAAATTCATCCATCCGCGCACCGGCGAGCATGTCGTCATATCCACCGACCTGCCCGAGTATTTCACCTCCGTCCTCCATCACCTTTGTTTAGAGGCGAATTTTTAGAGGCGAATTGACGCTGCTACCAATACGGTGATTGCCGGTGCCCGGTTCGGAACATTGGCGGAAACCGTGGCTGCTACGCAACCCGGTAGTGCAAGCTGAGTTTTTTGCCGCACCACCTTTTGTCTTCCCCTTGAGGGGAAGATGCCGCTTGCGGCAAATGAGGTGTAATTCAAATTGCGGCGTTAGCCGCCTCATTATAACCGCAGGGGTGATCATTGATCGCCCGTTTTTAATAATGTTTTTGCCTGACGGCAATGATTTAATAACACCTCATCCGTCACCAAGGTGACACCTTCCCCTCAAGCTCCGCAAGGGGAAGACAAAAAAGAGGGGCGGTCTGCGACCGCCCCAATGAATAATGAATGATGAATAGTGAATATTGAATAATTATGGTGTGCAGCCTTTGGCTGCACTTTTTTAATAGCGCCTTTGCGCTGTTGCCGATACGGTTGCTGCGTCAGCCCGACCGGTGAGTGCAGGTAAAACCGTGACACACGGAACGGGCAATCCCGTTCCCTACAGGGGGTGCAGTGCAAAACCCAGCTTGCACTACCGGGTTGCGTAGCACGCACGGTTTTGTCGGCACCTTCGACACCGGGCACCGGCAATAACCGTATCCGTAGCTGCGTCAATGCGCCTCTAAAAAAGCGCGAGGCAACCACGGTTTCCACCGCAACCTCGACACCGGGCTACCAGAAATATGCGTATTGGTAGGTGCGCAAAATCGCCTCTAAAAAAGCTTTCGGTATTCCGTCGGCAGGCAGCCGACGGATTTTTTAAACTCGGCGGAAAATTTGCTCTGATTTTCGTAGCCCACGCGCTCGGCGATCTCGGCAATGCTCAGCCCCGTTTCGCGCAGAAGCTCGGAAGCAAGCTCCATGCGGTGCTCCTTTATGTGCGCGGCAAGCGACTTGCCGTAGACGGCCTTGAACATCTCCTTGAGCGAGGACGGGTTAATCAGAAACCTGCGCGACAGCTCGTCGATGGTGTATCGCCGGTCGAGATTTTCCGTCAGAAGATCGTGCACACGGCGTATGGTGTCGAGCTGCTCGGCGGTGTATCTGCCCTCGCCGCCCGTCGGCGCGTCGAGCCCCGGAAGCTCCGGCACGCTTTGGATATCGCCGCCGCTCTCCTCCGGGCAGGATATCTCCATCGTCTTTTCTATCATAATATGCAATAGCCTCACCTGCTCGGTCGGAGCAGCCTTGTAGTAGACCTCCTTGCCGTCGCGGCGGCTGATTATAAGCCCCGAATCCCTGAGCTGGCGCAGATGATGCGACACGGCCGGGCTTGTCATGCCCGTCAGCAGTGATATATTGACAACGCACTGCTCGCAGTGGCACAAGAGCCAGAATATCCTCACGCGGCTTGAATCGGCAAGCAGCTTGAATATGTCCGACACCGTGCGGAAGCTCTCGGTTTTCGCAACGTTATCGCGCAGATGCTCGCTTATCTCCTCGCCGTGATCGTGCAGGACAGCTTCGTTTTCCATCGTCGTTACTCCATTCGGAAATGATTTAAGCCCATTTGGAAGTTCATTGCCGCGCGGCATTGACTTTTCGGCTCGTAATTATTATACTGCAAGCAGAACGATTAAACAACTACTTAATTGTTGAATTAAATATGTATAGGAGAAACCATCATGAAAAAGACTTATAAGATCGAAGTAGACTGCGCAAACTGTGCAAATCTCATGGAAGAGGCAGCCGGCAAGACCGAGGGCGTCGAGAAGGCCGCAGTCAATTTCATGACCCAGAAGATGACTCTTGAGTTTGCAGAGGGCGCGGACATTGATGCCGTCATGAAGAACGTCGTCAAAAACTGCAAAAAGGTCGAGGACGACTGCGAGATCTATCTTTAATGCGAAAACGCCCCTTCGAGGGCGTTTTTAAATCGGTGTGAGGATGAAAATTTATGAATAAAAAGCAGAAAAAAGTGCTCGTGCGAATATTGATCACAGCCGCACTGCTCGCACTGCTGAATCTGGTGCAGCTTCCGGAGCTGCCGGCAATGATCCTGTATCTTGCGGCATATCTCATTATAGGCTATGATATTTTGCGCAAGGCCGGCAAGGGCATTTTAAACGGCCGCGTTTTCGACGAGAACTTCCTGATGGCCGTTGCCACGATCGGCGCGGTCGCGCTTGCGATAATAAGCGGCAGCGGCGACTTCAACGAGGCGGTGCTGGTAATGCTGTTTTACCAGGTCGGCGAGCTGTTCCAGAGCTACGCCGTCGGCAAAAGCCGCCGCAGCATAGCCTCGCTGATGGACATCCGCCCCGACTACGCAAACATTGAGGTTGACGGCAAGCTCGAGCAGGTCGATCCCGACGAGGTCGAGACCGGCAGCGTCATCGTCGTGCAGCCGGGCGAAAAGGTGCCGATCGACGGCGTTGTTATCTCCGGCAGCTCGACAGTAAACACCAGCGCCCTGACGGGCGAGAGCCTGCCGCGCGACATTGCCGAGGGCGACGAGATCATAAGCGGCTGCATAAATCTCAGCGGCCTTATCCGCGTGCGCACGACAAAGCCCTTCGGCGAATCGACCGTGTCGAAGATACTGGAGCTTGTTGAAAGCTCCGGCTCGCGCAAGTCGCGCTCGGAGCAGTTTATCTCGCGCTTTGCAAGGGTCTACACCCCCATCGTGTGCTACTCGGCGCTTGCGCTTGCGATACTGCCGCCGCTTGTGCGCATCGTGTTCATGGGTCTGGGCGGTGACTGGACCGACTGGATCTATCGCGCGCTGACCTTCCTCATCATAAGCTGCCCCTGCGCACTGGTCATCAGCATTCCGCTGAGCTTCTTCGCAGGTCTGGGCGGCGCGAGCAGCGAGGGCGTTCTGATAAAAGGCTCGAACTATCTGGAGGCTCTGGCACAGACAAAGACCGTCGTTTTCGACAAGACCGGCACGCTCACGCGCGGCGTTTTTGAGGTCAGCGGCATCCACCACTGCCCCATCGAGGACGAAAAGCTGCTTGAATACGCGGCCCTTGCCGAGTGCGCCTCCTCGCACCCGATCAGCAAAAGCCTGCGCGAGGCTTACGGCAGGGAGCTTGACCGCAGCCGAGTGAGCGATATCGAGGAGATAAGCGGCAACGGCGTTATCGCAAAGGTAGACGGCCGAACGATAGCCGCCGGCAACGACCGCCTGATGCAGCGCCTCGGCATAGATCACAAACCCTGCCGCAGCGTCGGCACGATCGTGCACGTTGCCATCGACGGCGTTTACTCGGGCCACATCGTCATCTCCGACGTTGTAAAGCCCAGCTCCGCACAGGCGATAGCCGAGCTTAAAAAGCAGGGCGTCGGCAAGACAGTCATGCTCACAGGCGACACAAAGTCCGTTGCCGACAAGGTCGCAGCCGACCTCGGCGTTGACGAGGTGCACAGTCAGCTCCTGCCCGGCGACAAGGTCAGCGAGGTCGAACGCCTGCTCGGCGAAACCACCGGCAAGGCAAAGCTTGCCTTCGTCGGCGACGGTATAAACGACGCTCCCGTGCTCTCGCGCGCCGACATCGGCATCGCAATGGGCGCAATGGGCTCGGACGCCGCCATCGAGGCCGCAGACGTTGTGCTCATGGACGACGATCCGCTGAATATATCCAGAGCAATAAAAATTTCGCGCAAGTGCATCCGCATCGTGTACGAAAACATCGTTTTCGCCCTCGGCGTTAAGTTTGCCTGCCTGCTGCTGGGCGCGCTCGGCATAGCCGACATGGGCGCGGCGATCTTCGCCGACGTTGGCGTAATGGTTATCGCCGTGCTCAACGCAATGCGCGCGCTGCACTGCTCGAAATAAATAAACATCACAAAATCCGCTCCTAGGCCGACTGACATAAGAAAACATACGGTTTTGAAACGATCTTTTTCGCTCCTGCGGCGTCCAAAGCCTTGAGAATACGTCAGTATGCTCTCGGGCTTTGTCCTTGCAGGAACAAAAAACCTCTGCTTCAAAACTGCACAGCACCAAAAACGACGGAGCAAGTGCGAGGTCGAGGCGCGGCGGCGCAGGCATACTTTGTGTATACCAAGCCGTCGCAACGAAGGCATTCGTGCTTGCTCCGCCTTTTTTGGCGTGTGTTTTCTTGTGTCAGCCGGCCTTTCGGAGCGGATTTTTTATGCTCTCCATGTCATTTATGAAGGCTTTCCTGCGCGGAGCGGAATATAGCTGACGGTTTTAAGATTTTTGTGCAATATCTGTGCGGTAATCTGAAATTTTTGCATTTTTCTTTGATTTAAGTAACTAAAATCACTATTATGCAAATTCGGCTCGGTGTCCTGATTTCAGGCATCCGGCTCGATTTGCCTATTTAATTGCCCGGATTGTCAGACTAACATCATAATCAAACAACGAACAGTGCAGGATATCCTGCACGCATGGAGGAATGACAATATGAACAAGAAATTTGCAAAAACGCTTGCAATGGTTCTGGTCATTGCAATGCTTCTGTCCCTCGGCTCGTTTGCCTTTGCGGACGCGGACACAACGACGGCAGAAAAGGGCAACGATTACCCGATCGTGCTCGTCCACGGTCTGTTCGGCTGGGGCGGAACCGAGATCGCAAACCTTAACTACTGGGGCGGCTTTTCCAGCCTTCAGGAAATGCTCACCGGCGCAGGCTACGAGGTCTACACCCCGTCGATAGGCCCCGTTGCGAGCAACTGGGACAGAGCCTGCGAGCTGTACGCCTACCTCGTCGGCGGCACGGTCGATTACGGCCAGTACCACTCGGCGCAGAACGGACACAGCCGCTACGGCCGCACCTTCAAGGGCGTTCTGCCCGAGCTTAACGACGCCGACAGCACGCTGAAGATCCACCTTGTCGGCCACAGCATGGGCGGCGAGACGATACGCATGCTCGCGCAGCTTCTTGAAAACGGCGATCCCGACGAGATGCGCGCAACGACCGACGGCAGCATCAGCAAGCTCTTCACCGGCACCTGCCGCCACTGGATAGAGAGCATCACCACCCTCTGCACTCCGCACGACGGCAGTCAGTATGACGGCAAGGTCTACAACGAGGAGGAGCCGCTCGTTCACCGCTTTGTTGCTGCTCTTTCCGCAGCAACGGGCATGAACATAAACGAGGAAAACCTCGGCCTTGACTTCAAGCTCGACCAGTGGGGTCTTGTCCGCGAACCGGGTGAGAGCTACGAAAGCTACATTCACCGCGTTGAAAACAGCAACCTGTGGAAAGACGACGTGAAAGATCTGAGCGTTTACGACCTGTCCCCGGACGGTGCGGCGGTGCTCAACTCCTACGCCAAGGCGCAGGATGATATCTACTACTTCTCCATTGCCTGCTCTGACACCTACCGCAGCGCGGTTTATCCGCACCACTACCTGCCCTACAGCAACATAAATCCGCTCATGAAAAAGAGCGCGACCTACATGGGCAGCTACAAAAACTACGCCGCCGGCCACGTCAAGATTGACGAGAGCTGGTGGGAAAACGACGGCATCGTCAGCGTGCGCTCGGCGCAGTATCCGCACGAGGGCTCGTCTGATCGCTACAATCTCAACTACGGCACCGAAAACGGCGTTATGACCTTCAAGGACGGCACCGAGAAAGGCGTTTGGAACTACATTGAGAAGATCGAACGGACCGATCACATCAACATGGTCGGCCAGATCACGAACACGAAGTATCTCCAGGGCAAATTCTTCGAGATGGCTGCAATGCTCGCAAGCATCCCTGCCGACGGCAGCACACCCGACACTCCCGATGTGCCGGCAAGCGTTCCCTTTGTCGATATCGTAAACGGCAGCTTCTATTACGACGCCGTCGTTTGGGGCTATAATAACGGCATAGTAAACGGCGTTGACACAACGCACTTTGCTCCCGACGCAAGCTGCACCCGTGCACAGGTCGTGACCTTCCTCTGGCGCGCAGCCGGCAGCCCCGAGCCTAAGTCGATGAGCACTCCGTTTACCGACGTAAAATCCGGCAGCTTCTACGAAAAGGCAGCGGCCTGGGCATATGAAAACGGCATCGTCAAGGGCACGACGGACACGACCTTCGCGCCGAACGCAACGGTAACGCGCGCTCAGTTTGTCACCTTCCTGTGGCGCTATGAGGACTGCCCCTCGTCGAGCATCGCAAATCCGTTTTCCGATGTTTCCGAAAGCTCGGTATATGCTCCGGCGATACTCTGGGCAGCCGAAAACGGCGTGACCGTCGGCACCGGAAACGGCACCTTTGTTCCCAACGGCGCATGCACACGCGCACACGTCGTCACCTTCCTTTACCGCGACCTGGCAAAGTGAAGAACAATTTAAGCATAAAAAATCTCTCCCCATCGGGAGAGATTTTTTCATATTTCGCTCGATTTGTGGATGCCGGTGACGGAGAATTCGACCCATTCGGCGACGTTTGTTGCGTGGTCGCCGATGCGCTCGAAGTATTTTGCTATCATCAGAAGATCCAGCGCGTACTCCGCATCGCCGCTGCCGGAGCGGATCATTTCGATAAGCGCGGTTTTCATGCTCAAAAAGCAATCGTCAACCACGTCGTCGTGCTCGATGACGCTTCTTGCAAGGGCAAGGTCGCGCGTGTTATACGCCTCGATGCTGTCGGTGACCATGCCGATGGCGGCCTCGGCCATGGGGCGCATGGCGGCGCACTCGCTGCCGGTCTTGCCGCCGAGATGCGGAATTATCTCGGCAATGTCGCCTGCCTGATCGCCGATGCGCTCAAGGTCGGTTATCATTTTAAGCGCGGCCGATATCTGCCGCAGGTCGCGCGCCACGGGCTGCTGCTGGAGCAGAAGCCGCAGGCACAGCGCTTCTATATCGCGCTCGTACCGGTCGATCTCAAGATCAAGCGGCGCGAGCTTTTTTGCAAGCTCCGAGTCGCCCGAGAGCAGCGCCTTTGCCGAGTTGGCTATCGCCTCCTCGCACATTGCGCCCATAAGCGTGAGCTTTTCGCCAAGCTCCTTGAGCTGGGCATCAAATTTGCTTCTCATCAGCCGAACCTCCCTGTTATATAGTCCTCGGTGCGCTTGTCAGACGGCACGGAGAACAGCTTTTCGGTGTTGTCGTATTCAATAAGCTCGCCGAGCAGGAAAAACGCGGTGCTGTCGGAGATGCGCAGTGCCTGCTGCATATTGTGCGTCACGATGACGATGGTGTAGTTTTTCTTCAGCTCCGTTGCAAGCTCCTCGATCTTCGAGGTAGAGATCGGGTCGAGCGCACTCGTCGGCTCATCCATGAGCAGCACGTCCGGTTCAACGGCAAGGGCGCGCGCGATGCACAGTCTCTGCTGCTGGCCGCCCGACAGGCCGAGGGCTGATTTTTTGAGTCTGTCCTTTACCTCATCCCAGATCGCCGCGCCCTGAAGCGAGCGCTCGACGATCTCGTCAAGCTCGGACTTTTTGCGCACGCCGTGCGTGCGCGGCCCGTAGGCAACGTTGTCGTAAATACTCATGGGAAAGGGATTGGGCTTCTGGAACACCATGCCGATGCAGCGGCGAAGCTCGTTTACGTCCGTTCCCGGAGCATAGATATTCTGCTCTTTATACTTCACCTCGCCGGTTATCTTCACGCCGGGCACGAGGTCATTCATGCGGTCGAGCGTTTTTAAAAACGTAGATTTACCGCAGCCGGAGGGGCCGATGAGCGCGGTTATGCTCTTTTCGGGTATCTCCATGTTTATGTTTTTAAGCGCCTGGGTCTGGCCGTACCACAGGCACAGATCGTTTACGCTGATTATGCTGCTCATATGCTTCTCCTCTTCTGATAGTACTTGCCGACAAGCGTTGCGACAAGGTTTATAATAACTGTCAGCGCCATGAGTATCGCCGCGATGGCAAAGGCTACGTCGAAATCGCCCTGCTCCTTGGCGTAGACATACAGCGCAACGGTGAGCGTGGCGCCCGCGCCGGACAGACCGTCAACGAAAATGTTGTAGATATTGTGCGCAAAGCCGGCGGTGAACAGCAGCGCTGCCGATTCGCCCAGAATGCGGCCGACGGCGAGGATGCAGCCGGTAATTATGCCATCCACGCAGCCGGGGAAAACGACGGTGCGGATAACGCGCCACTTGCCGGCTCCGAGGCCGAACGCGCCCTCGCGCAGGCTCTGCGGAACGGTTTTGAGGCTCTCCTGAGTCGTGCGCATAACGGTCGGCAGATTCATGATGACAAGCGTCATAGCGCCGGCCTGCAAGGAGGTCTGGAAGCCGAGAAAATTGCAGAAAAACAGCATGCCTACAAGGCCGTAGATGATGCTCGGAATGCCCGAGAGCGTCTCGGCGGCGTATTCGATAGCGCCGACGATGCGGTGGTTGCTCGCGTATTCGGTGAGATATATCGCAGCACCCACACCCAGCGGCAGCACCCACACAAGCGTGCCGAGGACGATATACAGCGTGTTGAGTATATCCGGCAGGATACCGACGGAGTCCGTGAGGTAGCTCGGCTTTGTTGAAAGAAACTCCCACGATATATTCGGAATGCCTTTTATGAGCACATATGCTATAAGAAACAGCACCAGCGCCGCCGTCAGGGCCGCGCACAGGCCCGAAAGGCCGTGCATGACGATGCCATAGGCTCTGCGCTTTGCTTTTACGTTTTTATTATCCATTCGATTTATCCCTCTTCAAAAGGAAGTTGAGCGTTGCGTTTATGAGCATGATAAACAAAAACAGCACGAGCGCTATCGAGAAAAGCGCCTGACGCTGAAGGCCCGAGGAATAGCTCATCTCGCTTGCAACGGCCGTTGTGAGAAATCTTACGCTCTGGAAAAGCTCGGGCATGTTCGGAGCGTTGCCGGACACCATCATAACAGCCATAGCCTCGCCGATCGCGCGGCCTACGCCGAGCACGACCGCTGCCGCGATGCCGCTTTTCGCCGCCGGAACGGACACGCGGAAATACGTTTCCGTCGGCGTTGCGCCGAGGGCAAGCGACGCATCCTCGTACTCCCTTGGAACGGCCTCGAGCGAGGTCATGGAGACCTTGATTATCGACGGCAGGATCATGATGGCAAGCACGATCATCGCAGCCAGAAGGCTCGCGCCGTCGGGAACATTAAAGACCTTGCGTATGCCCGGAACGAGCACCATCATGCCCACAAGGCCGTAAACGACCGAGGGGATGCCCGCAAGCAGCGACACTGCCTCAACGACCACGGCGCGCACGCGCTTATTGGCCATTTTTGCAAGATACACGGCCGCCATAAATCCCACCGGCACGCCGAGGACAATGGCTCCGGCGGTGCCGTATACGCTTGTGAGGATAAACGGCAGGATGCCGTAGCTCGGCTCTGCGGCGGTCGAGGCCCACTTTTTGCCCAGCAGGAAGTCGGGAAGGCCGATCTCCTTTATCGCCGGAATGCCCGAAACGATGAGGTAGACCGTTATCATCAAAACGCTCGCCACCGTCACAAGCCCGAGGACAAGGAATATGCCGTGGATTATATTTTCAATGAGATTTTTCGTTTTTAGTTTCATATGAACAACATCCTACACATACAAAAAATAAGCCGACGTAAACCGAACCGCTGCCGGTTTTCAGCGAGGAAAAATGTGTTCAGGCAAACCGAAAGTCCGACGGGAATACTTTGTGTATTTCCTAGGACTTTAGGGAAGCATGGGCGCATTTTAACCGCTTTAAAATCGGTAGGGGCGTCGGCTTACGTCAGCTTAATTACTTCGCTACGGGAACTGCGCCTGCTGCGGAGATGACGTCTGCTGCCGCTGCGCTGGTTGCGTATTCAAAGAACTTCTGAGCCGCTGCGGAAAGCTCGGTGCCGTCCTTGGTTACCAGAACGAAGGGGCGCTGCACTGCGTAGGTACCGTCGGAAACGGTGGCCTCGGTGGGAGCGACTCCGCCGACGGAGAGTGCCTTGACGGTGTCCTTAACGGATGCCAGGGATGCGTAGCCGATAGCGTTGGGGTTGCCTGCAACGGTGGTGATCACGTCGCCGGTGCTGGTCAGCTCCTGACGGTACTTGCATGCGTCCTTGGTGTCGGTGATGCTCTCGAAGCCGTCACGGGTGCCGGAGCCTGCCTCGCGGCCGATGAGAACGATTTCTGCGTCGTCGCCGCCGACATCCTTCCAGTTGGTGATCTCGCCGGTGTAGATCTTTGCGATCTGCTCGATGCTCAGGTCGGAGACCTTGTTTTCGGGGTTAACGATGATCGCAATGCCGTCGAGTGCGAGGACGGTCTCTTTCAGTCCGGATGCCTTCTCATCATCCTTCAGTGCACGGGATGCAAGGCCGATATCGCAGCGGCCTTCGCTGACTGCGGTGATGCCGGAGCCGGAGCCGGTGGGGTTGTAGCCTACGGTGATGCCCTTGTTGTCGGCCTGGAAAGCCTCGCCCAGGGACATGATGACCTTTTCCATCGAGGTCGAGCCGTCGGTGCTGACTGTGCCGGTCACTTCGGCGTTGTCGTTGTTATCGGTGGTGCCGCCGTTGTCGCTTTTTCCGCATGCGGCGAACAGAGTAAGCGCCATGAGCGCTGCAAGAACTAAACTTATAAGCTTTTTCATTCAAAAAGCTCCTTTCTTTTTCGTTTGATTTCTGAGTACACCCTTAGATTATGCCCCTTTTATCAAATCCGAAAGCAGCCTTTTGTAAAAAGAATTTAAAGCCGGCGGCTGTGAAGCCATGTACGTCTATTGACAGCTCACTTCATTTTTTGTGAAATTATTCATAGCAATATAAGGAGGTGCTCCCCACATGAAAAGCAGGAAGCTGAGGACTGTTCTCATCGTCGCTACGGCGATAATCTTCGCATACGCCGTTGTTTTGTTCGTTCTGACGCAGGTTCAGACCTCTAAAATGGACGATCCCTTTGCCCGCGCCGAAAAGCAGGTTTTCTCGCTCGATGCGGAGAAGATCACTTATATCGCCGTGCAGAACGGAAACGGCGAGCTTTACGAGTTCACCGGCGGCGAAAAAGCCTCAGCGATCGATAAGCTCAACGCGTTTGAGGCCACAAAGATCCGCGGCATGTGGCATATCGAGGCCGGAGGCTGGACTTACCGCCTTATTATCGAGGATGCCGACGGCAATTCCGGCAACTATCGCCTGTTCGATAACAGGCTCATCTGCGGCGACGTCAGCCTGCGCGGCAGCGACGGATACTTTGACGATCTCATTAAACATGTAAGCCTTGATTAACAGCAAAAAATCCGGCCAAAGGCCGGATTTTTTGCTATCTGCTATCTATTATATTATTTCAGTTTTCCGTACACGCTATCGTCCACAGGCTCGAGCCATTCATTCGAGCCGTCCTCGCCGGGCACCTCGACCGCGAGGTGGCTGAACCAGCTGTCGGGCGCGGCACCGTGCCAGTGCTTTACGCCGGTCGGGATATTGACAGTGTCGCCGGGATTCAGCTCAACGGCATCCTTGCCCTCCTCCTGATAATAGCCGCGGCCGGCAACGCATACGAGGATCTGTCCGCCGCCGCTTTTGGCGTGGTGGATATGCCAGTTGTTGCGGCAGCCCGGCTCGAAGGTGACGTTATAAATGCCGACCTGACTTGTTGACACGGGCGCGAGGTAGCTCCGGCCGATGAAATACTGCGCAAACGCATCGTTCGGCGCGCCGATCGGGAACACCATCTGCTTTGCGTGCGCGCGCATCGCCTCATCCTCGTAGGGCAGGTCGCCCTCGCCGTCGCTCCAGACCTCCTTGGCCAGATTGAACACAGCCCAGCCCTTCGGCCAGCCTGCATAGAACGCCGTGTGGGTGATAACGGCGGCGATCTCCTTCTGCGTCACGCCGTGAGCCTTCGCGTTTTGCAGGTGGAATTTCAGGGAGTTATCCGTTATGCCGGAAGCCATCAGCGCAACTACGGTGATGATGCTCCGGGTCTTTACGTCGATATCGGCGTTGTTCCAGTTTTCGCCGAAGAGCACGTCATCGTTAAAATGCGCAAACTCGGGCGCAAATGTGCCGAGCGCCGCGCGTCCGGCTGTCTGAACTATTTTTCCCATGGTTTATACCTCCGCTCAATACATGTATTTTTTGAAAAATTCTTCGATTTTATCAAAGGGGATCACATCGAGGTTATCGTAAAGGTCGGTGTGCACCGCGCCGGGGATCACAAGCAGCTGCTTGTTGTCGGCAAACTTATTGCCGCTCGTCATCGCCTCGAACGCGTCCTTGCCGAAATAAAAGCTGTGCGCCTTGTCGCCGTGGACGATCATAACAGCCGAGCGGATCTCGTTTGAATACTTCAATATCGGCTGATTGAAAAACGACATGCAGCCGATGCTTGCCCAGCCCTCGTTGGAGTTGAGGCTTCTTGCGTGGTACGCCCTGCCCTTGTAGTATTCGCTGTAATCCTTGACGAAAAACGGCGCGTCCTCCGGCACGGGCAGCGGCACACAGCCGCCGGCGCGCGAATATTCGCCGGACTTGTATTCCGCCGTTCTCAGCGCGCACAGCGCCTTCTTTTTCTCAAAGCGCGCCTCCTCGCTGTCCTCGGAGTCGAAGTATCCGTTTGCGGTGACGCGCGTCATGTCGTACATCGTGACGGCGACGGTCGCCTTAACGCGCGTATCGAGTGCGGCGGCGTTGAGCGCCATGCCGCCCCAGCCGCAAATGCCGATCACGCCGATCCTATCGGCATCGACGTTATCCTGAACCGAGAGAAAATCGACAGCGGCCATGAAATCCTCGGTGTTTATGTCCGGCGAGGCCATGTATCTGGGCGCTCCGCCGCTCTCGCCGGTGTAGGACGGGTCGAACGCTATCGTCAGGTAGCCGCGCTCGGCCATCGTCTGCGCGTACAGGCCGGAGCACTGCTCCTTGACCGCGCCGAACGGGCCGCTCACGGCCAGCGCCGGCAGTCTGCCCTCGGCGTTCTTCGGCGTATACATATCCGCCGCGAGCGTTATGCCATAGCGGTTTACGAATGTCACTTTTTTGTGCCAGACCTTGTCGCTTTGGGGAAACGTCTTGTCCCACTGCTCGGTAAGCTCGAGCGTTTCGGTTTTCAGCATAAAAAACACCTCCGAAAATTTTTCATCTTGTTTTTTTGCGCAAGATGCTTTATAATGATGTCATTATATCACCTGAACCTAACTTTAGGTCAAGCCTGAATTTGCAATTTTGAGAGGATTTTTTATGTACACGATAGGACAAGTCTCCGAGATGTTCGGTCTGCCGATCTCGACGCTGAGATATTACGATAAGGAGGGGCTTTTCCCCGGGCTTGAGCGGCGCGGCGGCATCCGCCTTTTCGGCGACAATGAGCTTGAGGCGCTGCGCGTTATCGAATGCCTGAAGCAATCGGGGCTTGAGATACGCGATATAAAGCAGTTTTTCGCGTGGGTGGCCGAGGGCAGCTCGACCTACGCAAATCGCAAGGCGCTTTTTGAGCACCGCAGGGCGGCAGTCGAGGAGCAGATGCGCGCGCTTGAAAAAACGCTTGCTATGGTGGAATTCAAGTGCTGGTACTACGAAAAAGCCATGGCCGACGGCAGCGAGGACGAGATAAACAAAATGCTGCCCGATAAGCTCCCTCCCGATATCCAGAAGATATACGACAAAGCGCATTTCAATTTGTGAAAACACAAAAACCGCCCGGCCCGGGCGGTTTTTGCTATATGCGAATTATTTTGTTTTAACGTAGCAGTTCATCGGGTGGACCATATATTCGTTATAGGGGAATTTATCGGTCGTGACATAGCCGGCAGGGGCGTCGATGAGCTGCGGAATGCGGTTTACAAGCGTTGCGCAGGTAAGCTCGACCGTCGCTGGCTTATTGACGATGCAGGTCGTGTCCGGCTCGCCGTAAAGCGTCCACACGTTTTTGTCGAACTCATCGGGATTGAATATCTTGCCGACGCACTCGGTGACGAGGGTGATGCCCTCCTCGGTCTCTGTCGTAACGATGGCGCGCATACCCGTAGCGTCGCCGGCCTTGACGACCATGCCGAGAGTTTCGGACTTGAGATCCTCCTTATCGACGCAGGGGATGCATTTTTGCGTCTGCGAGGTGATGTGCAGCCCCATTTTGCTGCACAGCCAGCCGTTCTGGTTCCACATATATGACGGAACGTATTTGCCGCTTTCGACAAGCTCCTTCATCTCGTCCGACGGCGTTTCGTTATAGCAGCCGATGGTCTTGTTGAACTCGTCTATGCTCAGGCCGGCGCCGTGACCCTCGGCAAGCGCAACGCCGTAGTCCTCGACATTGTACCAGCTGCTGCCCTCGATCTTTGTGATCTTGTGCGAGGAGCCTGCGAGGTTTGTTACCATCGTGCCCCAGTACAGGTCGCAGTAGCCGACGCCGGTGAGCGTACAGCCGCCCTCCTTGGCGAGCCTATCGAGCTTCTCGGTGAGCGCCGGCGAGGAGTTCCAGGGGTAAAGCGCTTCCTCGCAGGTGGTTATGGCGTTGACGCCGTGCTTTGCGCAAATGGTGAATATCTCCTCAAGCTCCGCTACGGTGCTGCGCGTTGCGATTATGCACACGTCCGGCTTGAGCTCGCCTATGCGCCTGTCGGCATCGGCCGAGTTTTCGACGGCAACGCCCACCTTCGGGAAGCCGTCGCCTATAATTTCGGAGACATCTTTGCCGATGTGGTTCTTGTTGCGGCAGAACGCGCCGACCAGCTCGCCGCCGTGCTCGAGAACATAGCGCATGAGATAGCGGCTCATTTTGCCTGCGCCGTACTGAACTACTCTTATTTTGCGATCCATATAATTGCCTCCTTATTTTTTCAGAAAAGATTTGGTTATATTTTTAACAACCTCTATGGTCACATTATAAATTATTGCCTCGGTGCAGTCAAGTTAATTCTCCCCAAAGAGTAAAATCTCTGTGAAAATAATAATTATTTACTGTTGCCAATCGTTAAAAAAGGTGTATAATATACATGTCAGTCGGTATGACATTTAAACTGACGAGAGGTAAGTATGTCCCTGGATGAACTGAAAACGCAGAATATCCGAACCGTTACGGAAAAAGCACTTGTATGCTTTATTAAAAACGGCATCACAAATACAAAGGTCTCGGAGATCGCAAAGACCGCAGGACTTACCGAGCGCTCCGTTTACCGCTATTTTCCGACAAAAAGCGACATTGTTATTTCCGCTGCCTTCTGCTACTGGGAGCGCGCCAAGGAATACATAGCTTGGGAGCTTGACACGCACGACTATGAGCATTTAAGCGGCATCGAGCAGATATCCATAATACTTAAAAGCTACGCCAATATACTCTTCATCGACCCGGAGGGCATCCGTTTTTCGCTCGACGCCGAGGTCGCGCTCTTTAACGCCGGAAAAAACGACAGGGTCATAAACCGCCCTCCCGATAAATTCGAGGAGTACACCGGCCCGCTCTCGCAGGCGATCGTGCGCGGACTTTCCGACGGTACGGTAAATCCCGAAGCGAACATAAAGCAGCTTTATTACAACGCATATGACTCCATTCTCGGGCTTATGCAGCGCCTCACGGTAGGCGTGCCGAGCGTGAGCGAGCTTGATGCGCGCGAAAGGCTGTACGCGATGTGCGAAATGTTCACACGGGCATTCGCCGCAAAAAATGTCGAAATATAGCATAATTGCAGACCTGTCGGTGCGGTGCACCGACCATTAAATAAAGAAACATAAAAACGGAAGGGGAAAAACATGAATTCCAAGTACAACGCTCTATTTACACCCTGGAAGATCGGCAATGTCGAGATACCAAACAGAATAGTTCAGTGCTCTATGGGCGGAACGTCCCTGTTCGGCTGGATGGAGCCGAGCCACCTCGACAAGGAAGCGGCATACTTCCTGCTCAACCGCGCGCAGGACGGCGTCGGCCTTATCCTGCCCGGCATGCAGTGCATCAAGGATCCCATCGGCGGCCGCTGGCTGTATCAGAACAACAAGATGTTCAAAGACCTTAAGGAGTACATGGTCGAGTTCCACAAGACCGGCTCCAAGCTCTTTATCCAGCTGGCAGCAGGCATGGGCCGCTCGATGGCTATAACAAAGCCCATGGTAGCTCTGCTCAAGCACCCCATTCTCGGCAAGCTCGCAAGCCCGGTAGCCGACCTTGACTACATAACCGCTTCCGCTTCCGCAACGCCGAACCGCTGGTATGACGAGATCAAGTCCCGCCCCATGACCATCAAGGAGATCCACGATCAGGTCGAGGCATTTGCAAAGACCTCGAAGAAGCTCATGGACGCAGGCGTTGACGGCGTTGAGATCCACGCCGTTCACGAGGGCTATCTGCTCGACCAGTTCACCATTTCAAACATGAACTACCGCACCGACGAGTACGGCGGCAGCTTTGAGAATCGCTTCCGCTTCCCGGTCGAGATCGTTCAGGCGATAAAGGCCGCCTGCGGCGATGATTTCCCCGTTTCCCTGCGCTACTCCGTTGTTTCCAAGACCAAGGACTGGGGCAAGGGCGCCATGCCTTACGAGAAGGACTTCAAGGAGTTCGGACGCGACATGGAAGAGTCCGAAAAGGCCATAAAATATCTTGCCGACGCAGGCTATGACATGTTCAACTGCGACAACGGCACCTACGACGCATGGTACTGGGCACATCCGCCTCAGTATATGCCCGACAACTGCAACCTTGAGTATGTTGAGCATATAAAGAAATTCACCGACAAGCCCGTCGTGTGCGCAGGCCGCATGGATCCCGTGAAGGCCGCCGAGGAGATCGAGGCCGGAAAGCTCGACGCTGTCGCGATCGCGCGCCAGAACCTTGTTGACCACGACTGGATCCACAAGATCAAGGAAGGCCATGAGGACGAGATAAAGCCCTGCATCCGCTGTCACAACGGCTGCTTCAACATGGCCAAATTCGCAGGCACCCCGAACGTTCAGCACTTTAACGACTCGATGCATCTTGCGCGCTGCGCGCTGAATCCGACCACGATGCAGCACACGCGCTACAAGATCGTGCCCACCAAGAACCCCAAGAAGGTCGCAATAATCGGCGGCGGCATCGGCGGCATGGAGTGCGCCCTCGTGCTCAAGCAGCGCGGCCACATCCCCACCATCTTTGAAAAGACCGATGAGCTCGGCGGCCTGTTCCTCACGGCATCGGCAATGACCTTCAAGGAAAACGACAAGGAGCTTATCCGCTGGTATAAAAACGAGATCGAAAAGCAGGGCATCGACGTGCGCTTCAACACCGAAATCAACGACCTCGGCGTGCTGCGCGGCTATGACGATATCATCGTTGCAAGCGGCTCGGTCCCGCGCATGATGCCCAGCATCAAGGGCTTTGACAAGGCGCTCACCTTCACCCAGGTGCTCAAGGACAAGGTCGATGTCGGCGATAAGGTCCTGTTCATCGGCGGCGGCCAGTCCTCCTGCGAGGCGGCTTACGATATGCTGCTCAACTTCGGCAAGCACCCGATAATCGTCGAATACGCCGGCGACCTCGTTGCCGCTCAGGCGACCTGCCTTGCAAACACCTCGTTCCTGCGCGACGCTATGGAATACCACAAGGTTCCCGTTTACCTGCACTCGACCGTTACCGAGATAACGGACAAGGGCTGCACCGTTAAAAATGTCGAGACCGGCGAGACGACCTTCGTCGAGTGCGACAGCGTTGTAAACGGCATCGGCTTTGTTCCCACCCCCGTCGGCGGCAAGGACAACAAGAAGGCCTACCGCGTCGGAGACTGCGTTGCCATCGGCAACCTGCGCACGGTCATCTGGCGCGCATGGGACGTCTGCATGAAGATATAGTTCCAAAGCGGAAAAAAACAAGCTGCGCCGGGTCTCCGGCGCAGCGATCAATTACGCAAACGAGCAATATTTCTTCGTTTTGAATATGGGAGCAAAAAGTTAAACGCAGACCCGAGGCGCGTCATTTCTGCCGCCCCGGGTCTGTTTTGTTTTTTTGAGGATATCCAATGTCCCGACATATGGCAATTTCAATCACACTCCCCGTGCGGGGCGCGGCGCTTGACGGTCAGGTTTATCCGATGAACAAATACGAAATCGGCGTGACCGCGCCGCCGTTCCATCCATGGTGCCGCGGCGCTACAGCGCCGTATTTTGAAGATATGCAGGGCATCGGCGAACGCTGGGCACGAGATCCCAAGACGGGCAAGACATACACCGTGCCTGGCAGCATGACCTATAAGCAGTGGGCGGCAAAGCAAACAGGGCTTGCAAAAAGTGTTAAACCGCTTGAAAAATCTACGAAAAGTGGTATAGTAAAGTCAATCACAGTCGATAACTTCAAGGCCGCTGTAAATGGCGGTACGATAAAGGAAGAAGTCGCGGTTAAGATAGCCGATGTTCTCGAAGCGCACAATGCGTCTAATCTTTACAACGGGGCAGTTGTTAAAAAGCTGGGCTCGAAAATTGTTTTTCAAACAGACGTGCAAAAGGCCGGAACGTTTTTCGATACGTTATTCGTGCTGAATGAAGATGTGCTCGGCGAAAAAACGGTTAAAGATATTGATGACTTATTTAAGAATACTGATAACACAGTAGCTGACAGTTTAAAAGATGCAGTTGTCCATGAAATGTATCATTCTAAACTTATACATAATCTGAATTATGCTCAGCTTGAAAACCTATACGATGAATTAAATGACATTCATATAGGAAGCTTAGGCAAAACTGCTAAGATTGACGGTAGCGAGTGTATAGCGGAAGTTGGCGTTTTAATTGAACGTGGAGAAGTAGACAAAGTGCCATCGGAAGCGAAAAAGTTATTTGAAAGGTTTTTGGGTGAAATATGATTGGACTATCATGGTGCGATGATTGCAAACACAAGACGGGCAAAATCGGATTCATGCCGACATGCGACGCTTTCCCTGACGGTATTCCATACGAATTTGATACCTATAGAGATAAGGAATTGAAGACCTGCAACAACGGTATCGGCTACGAGAAAAAGGAGGAGAAATAGCATGGGAACAACTGAGCTGATAAAAACTATCAACGGCCTGTCCTGTGATGTGTACGCCATTATCGGCAACGACAGAATAATGATGGGAACAGCAACGCCGGAGGTCGAATTTTACGAAAAAAGCGTGAGAGTTTCAACAGTCGGCGGCAGCGGCATCAGTTATAAGGTAACGCATTCGTCTATCGTGCTATGTCCTGATCCTGAGATGAGCGCAGGCATAACGTTTGATATGATGCGCAAGATAAGAGCGTTTGATTTGTCGCTGAAACTCCCCCGCGGCAAGGATAACGTTATTGTCCCCGTAGATTTGTTCGGGATATACGAAGCGGATATAAGTGAAGACGAATGGAAGTTTACTATTACCGATCCGCAGTCAGTGCGCAATCTGATGATACTGTAAAACGAACAACAATGAAGCATCGTTAAAAAACGGTGCTTTTTTCATGCCAAAAACCAACAACTTAATGATCGAAGCAGTCAAGCGTTAATTCGCGGGCTGCTTTTTTCATACTCATTTTACCGCGTGCCCGGCAGATAACAAGCAGGGCGGCGCTGAATACGAGGACTGGCTCGATAAAAAGGAACGGCGCAGAAAGGACGTAAACATGAAACTGCAATGGTTAAAGGACATCATAGGCGACGTTTACACGGACGACATGGACAATGCGGCGGCTCAGGCTCTCGGCAAGGACTTTGTATCGCGTGCAGACTTCAATGAAAAGGCCGGTAAGGTAAAGGAGCTTGAAGCGACGGTTACACAGCTTAACGGCACAGTAAAAGACCGCGACAAGCAGCTTGAAACGCTGAAAGCATCCACCGGCGACATGGCCGCACTGAAAGATCAGATAGCCGCCCCAGTGTGTTCTTGTCGAGTCCTGCTGCGGCCAGCTTATCTTCGGCACGATCTGCCATCACCACATCATGGAGGAACTTAAATTCCACCGCTTGCTCAAACGCGCTCATTTTGCCATCACCGTCAAAATCAAAACCGCCCAAGGCCGGAGCTGTTCCGATCATGAGCGGTTTTTTGTCCATATATCAAAAAATTTTGCACGGCGCAGCAAAGTGCAGGCCGGCAGCGGCCGGTGTTATCTAAAAAGGCGCTTTTACGCGTTCTCCGGAAGATGGGACTTGCGCTGCTCCATCGGTATATAGTGACCTTTAATGCTGACGGCGCGGTAGGCAGGACGCATGATACGGCTGCACGTCACCAGCTCCTCCATACGGTTTGCGCACCAGCCGGCTATACGGGCGGAGGCAAACAGCGGCGTGAATACATCCTGGGGTATGCCCAGCATGGTATACACAAGGCCCGAGTACATATCCACATTTGCGCACATGGGCGTTGCGTCGCGGCGGCGCTCCTGAAGCAGCGGAATGCCCAGCTTCTCGACCTTCTGCAGCAGTGCAAAGTCCTCGGCGTAGCCCTTGATCTCGGCCATATGCTGCGCGTATTTCTTCAGCAGCTCGGCACGGGGGTCGGATATGGTGTACACCGCGTGACCCAGTCCGTACAGCTTTCCGGAGCGGTCGCCTGCTTCCTTATTCAGCAGCTTTACCAGATAGTCGCGGATAGAGCCGTCGTCATGAGGGTCAACATTCTCCTTGACATAGCCGAACATCTCCATGACCTTGGCATTTGCGCCGCCGTGGAGAGGGCCTTTGAGCGAGCCGACAGCTCCTGCGATCGCACTGTAAGTATCCGTGCCGCTGGAGGTCATGGCGCGGCAGACAAAGGTGGAGTTATTGCCGCCGCCGTGCTCCGCGTGGACCATCAGCATCATGTCCAGCAGATGCGCTTCCTCCTCGGTGTAGTTGGTGTCCGGCCGGATCATGCGCAGGAAATTCTCCGCAGTGGACAGCTCGGGCACGGGGAAATGGATATGCAGGGAGTCGCCGTGGAAATAATGGCGCTTCACCGCGTAGGAATTGGCAACGATCGACGGGAAGCAGCCGATGAGCTTAACCGACTGCAAAAGCAGGTTCTCGATGGAGGTGTCGTCCGGGTCGGGATCGTAGGAATACAGGCTCAGCACGCTGCGCGCCAGCTCGTTCATCATGTTGCTGCTGGGGTGACGCATGATCATGCCCTCGGTAAAGCCGTCCGGCAGCTTGCGCGCCTGACTCATGATGCCGTTGAAGCGGGCAAGCTCATCCTGCGTGGGCAGATAGCCCATAAGCAGCAGATACGCTACCTCCTCGAAGCCGAAAGTCCCGGCCTTGCGGTGCGCCTCCACAATATCGTTCAGCTCGATGCCGCGATAATACAGCCGCCCGGGGGTCGGCACCCTCTGGCCGTCCTGAAGCAGGTAGCCCTGCACGCTGCCGACCTTGGTGACGCCGACCAGCACGCCGGTGCCGTCGCTGTTGCGCAGGCCTTTTTTGACCTCGCCGTGATAAAACTCTTCGCCAATGGCATATTCTTTCTCGATCCGGTGGCTCAGCGGCTCCGTATAACGCTCCAGAATGTCGGTGTCCTTTTCAGCCATGATGCCTTCCTTTCCCTCCGCAGTGCCTGCGAGTTTTGATATTCAATGGCCTGATTATAGCGCGCAGCAGAGCACTTTGCAAGAAAAAATTTTGCAAAATGCATAAATCGCGAAAAATAATCGCAAAGTCGCGGCGCTCACAGGCGAAAATGCAATAATTTTGTTTTTAACTTTCATTTTGCGGTTGCAATCCGAAAATTATCTGCTATACTGATACATTGTATGATACAAAATTTCTCCTAAAAGGAGCGTGACCATATGATTAAGCTTCATAACCAGGGCGTCACCCTGCAGGGCGGCGTGCCGACACCTGCAAAAGCCGCATTTCCGGCCGGCCGGGACAAGACCATGGCTTATCAGATCCTCCGCCGCCACGACAGACCATCCGGCGACGGATTGATGCACCTGACTTTCGACAGCCTTATTTCCCACGACATCACCTATGTGGGAGTTATCCAGACCGCCAAGGCCAGCGGCATGACGGAGTTTCCGGTGCCCTATGTGCTTACAAACTGCCACAACAGTCTGTGCGCGGTCGGCGGCACCATAAACGAGGACGACCATGTGTTCGGCCTGTCCGCCGCCGTGAAGTACGGCGGAGATTATGTGCCGGCCAATCAGGCGGTGATCCACCAGTACGCGCGCGAGATGATGAGCGGCTGCGGCCGCATGATCCTCGGCTCCGACAGCCACACACGCTATGGTGCGCTCGGCACCATGGGCGTCGGCGAGGGCGGCCCCGAGATCGTAAAGCAGCTGCTGCGCAACACATATGATATTGCCGCTCCTGAGGTGATCCTGGTTTGGCTCACCGGGCAGCCGCCCCGGGGCGTAGGGCCGCATGACGTTGCCATCGCGCTGTGCGGCGCGGTGTACAAAAACGGCTTTGTAAAGAACAAGGTGCTGGAGTTTGCAGGCCCTGCCGTATCGCATCTGCCCATGGACTACCGCATCGGCATTGACGTTATGACCACGGAAACAGCCTGCCTCAGCTCCATATGGGAGACCGACGACGCCGTGGCGGAGTACCTTGCCATCCACGGCAGGCCGGAGACGTTCACCGCGCTGCATCCGCAGGACGGCGCGTACTACGACGGCATGATAAGCATTGACCTCAGCCGCATGGAGCCTATGGCCGCGCTGCCGTTCCACCCGTCCGAGGCCGTGACGCTCCGCGAGCTTATCCACGATCCGGGCGACCATCTGCGCGAGGTGGAAAAGCGCGCCGAGGCCCAGTTCGGCAGCAAGGCCGGTCTGCACCTGACCGATAAGCTGGTAAACGGCAAGCTCATGGTGGATCAGGGCATCATAGCCGGCTGCGCCGGCGGCATGTATGACAACATCGCCGAGGCCGCCGCCATTCTGAGCGGCCACGACACCGGCAGCGGCTATTTCTCCCTGTCGGTCTATCCGCCCTCGGTGCCGGTGAATCTGGAGCTGATGGAAAACGGCGTGCAGCAGTCACTGCTGACTTCAGGCGCGCTGTTCAAGCCCTGCTTCTGCGGCCCCTGCTTCGGCGCAGGGGATGTGCCTGCCAACAACGGCCTGTCAATCCGCCACACGACCCGAAACTTCCCCAACCGCGAAGGCTCAAAGCCCTCGGACGGTCAGCTTGCCGGCGTCATTCTCATGGACGCGCGCTCCATTGCCGCCACAGCCCGAAATCACGGCGTTCTCACCTCGGCAGCGGACGTGGACTACACGCCGCCTGCGCCGGTGCAGCGCCGCTTTGACCGCAAGGTATACGACCGCCGCGTCTACTTCGGCTTCGGACATGCCCGGCCGGACGCGCCCTTGAAATACGGCCCCAACATCGCCGAGTGGCCTGCCATCCCGGCTCTGGCCGACGATCTTCTCATGCAGGTGGCATCCGTCCTGCGCGACGAGGTGACGACCACCGATGAGCTTATTCCCTCCGGCGAGACATCCTCCTATCGCTCCAACCCCTTGAAGCTTGCGGAATTTGCGCTGTCGCGCCGCGACCCGGATTATGTGCCGCGAGCCAAGGCGGCTCAGGCTCTGGAGGTCTCTCGCGCCGCCGGTGCGGTTCCCCCGGCGCTTGCCGAGGTGCTGAAATCCTTGAATTTGCCCGAAAGTGCGTTAGCGCGCATGCATATCGGCTCTGTCATCTTCGCCAACAAGCCCGGCGACGGCTCGGCTCGCGAGCAGGCCGCTTCCTGCCAGCGCGTTTTGGGCGGCTGCGCAAACATCTGCTATGAGTTTGCAACAAAGCGCTATCGCTCCAACTGCGTAAACTGGGGAATGCTGCCCTTTACGCTGTCCGAGGGCGCAGCGTTTGACGGCGATGCCGGCGACTTTGTCTATGTTCCCGATGTGCGCGAGAAGCTTGCTCGGGGCGACGAGGAGTTTCCTGCCGTTCTTGTTCACGGCGGCAAGGCGCAGCCTATCACCCTGTATCTTAAAAACACGAACGCCGAGGAGCGCGAGCTGCTGCTCACCGGCTGCCTTATGAATCACTACGCCGCGCAGAACAGGAGGTAGCTATGGAAAAGATCAAAATGCCGGTTCCCATTGCCGAGCTTGACGGCGATGAGATGACCCATATCCTTTGGGGAATGATAAAGGAGCAGCTTATCTGCCCCTTTGTTGAGCTGAACACCGAATACTATGACCTGTCACTGCCAAACCGCGACAAAACCGAGGACGCAGTGACCCATCAGGCGGCGGAGGCCATCCGGCGGCTGCACGTCGGCGTTAAGTGCGCGACCATTACGCCCAACAACCAGCGGCAGGAGGAATACGGCCTCAAGAAGCTTTGGAGGTCGCCCAACGCGACCATCCGCGCGGCGCTCGACGGCACGGTGTTCCGCACGCCCATTCTGATCTCGCGGATAAAGCCGGTTGTTGCCTGCTGGGAAAAGCCCATCACCATTGCCCGTCACGCATACGGCGATGTGTACAAGGCCGCGGAATACCGCGTTCCCTGCGCCGGTAAGGCCGAGCTTGTGTTCACCGACTCGCACGGTACGGAGCTGAGCCGCCAGACGGTATTCGATTTTTCCGGCCCCGGCGTTTTGCAGGCCATGCACAATCGGGACGATTCCATCCTGGCCTTTGCGAGAGCATGCTTTACCTACGCGCTGGACATGAAGCAGGATCTGTGGTTCTCGGCCAAGGACACCATATCCAAGGATTACGACCAGACCTTCAAGCTTCTGTTCCAGAAGGTTTTCGACGAGGAATACCGCGATGCCTTTGAGCAGGCCGGCCTGCAGTACCGCTATTGCCTTATAGACGATGCGGTCGCCAGAGTGATCCGCTCCTCCGGCGGCATCATCTGGGCCTGCAAGAATTATGACGGCGACGTGATGAGCGACCTCATCGCCTCCGCATCAGGCTCGCTTGCCATGATGACCAGCGTTCTTGTTTCGCCGGACGGCAACTTTGAGTACGAGGCCGCCCACGGCACGGTCACGGCACATTTCTACCGCTGGCGCAAGGGCGAAAAGGTCTCCACAAACCCGATGGCCACCATGGCCGCATGGGCAGGCGCGCTGAAAAAGCGCGGCGAGCTAGACGGAAACAGAGAACTTATCCGCTTTGCCGACTGCCTGTACCGAGCCGGGCTTGACGTGTTTGAGGAGGGATATCTCCCCAAGGATCTGGCGCCTTTGTGCGATCCTGCCGCGGTACGGGAAATACCGGACACCGAGCGCCTTATCTCGCTGATCCGCCGTCGGCTGGAAGTGTTGCTTGGAGAATAAAATGAACAACGAAGAAATGAAGCGCTCGCTTCGGGAGCTGTGCCGGATAGAGAGCGTCGCCGGCATAGACGTATCAGACGATGCGCCATACGGCGCAGGCTGCGCGCAGGCTCTGGACTACGCGCTGGAGCTATGCCGCCGGCTCGGTTTTGAAACGAAGCTGTGCGAAAATCACCGCTGCGGCTGGGCGCAGATCGGCGCAGGCGAGACCGTGGTCGGGATCCTTGCGCATCTGGACGTCGTGCCTGCCGGTTCCGGCTGGAGCCATCCTGCCTATGACCTGAGCGAAGAAAACGGGCGGCTTTACGGCCGCGGCGTCAGCGACGACAAGGGCCCAACCATTGCCTGCATCTACGCGATGAAGGACATTCTGGACGCCGGGATCTCGCTCAAGCGCCGTGTCCGCATCATCTTCGGGCAGTCGGAGGAGTCCGGCGACTGGGACGATATGGCCTATTACTGTGAGCACGAGGAGCTGCCGGTGTTCGGCTTCACGCCGGACGCGGATTTTCCCGCGATCTACGGGGAAAAACGACTGCTGAACTATAAATTGACCATGCCGCTTGAAGAAAGCGGGCTTCTGGATATCCGCGGCGGCAGCGCGAGCAACGTCGTGCCGGATCACTGCGAGGCGAGGCTGCTGATCGACGGCCGCGAGAGCTGCATCTCAGCAAGCGGCAAAGCATCCCACGCCAGCACGCCGGAAGACGGCGAGAACGCCATCGCGGCGCTTGCCGCAAAGCTCGCATCCCTGCTGCCGCAAAGCCCGTTTGTCCGATTCTATCGCGACCGCATCGGCAGCAGCCTTAACGGCGAGCTGATGGGCTGCGCGCTGTCGGATGTCGAAAGCGGCAAGCTCACGATGAACGTCGGCACAGTCGGCGTCGCAGACAAGAGCATCGTCATGGAGATCGACGTGCGCGCGCCGGTAACATTTGAGGCTGCCGCCGTGACCGAGCCGCTTCGCCGCGCGGCAGCGGAATACGGCTTGGAGGTCACGTTAACGCAGGACACTCCGCCTGTATATATGGACAAAAACGGCGACGTTATCCGGAAGCTTCTCGCGGTCTACCGTGAGGAGACCGGCGACTGCTCCGAGCCGACGGTGATCGGCGGCGGAACATACGCGCGTGCGATGGAGCATATCGTCGCCTTCGGCCCCATGTTCCCCGGCCGCGAGCTGACCGAGCATCAGCGCAACGAATATCTTCTGGATGAGGATTTCTGCCGCCTGCGCAGCATCTATCGCAAGGCGATCCTCGCCCTGGCGGCCGAATGATCTCTGCATGATTTCAGATATCCGCATTTTCCGCGGCAAGCGCAAAACCGCTGTGAGCTTGACAGTTCACGGCGGTTTTTTAAATTATTCCGGCTTTATGCTCGTGCGTATTGACAACGCCTGTCCGATGCGTTAAAATATTAACACGCCCGAAGGGGCATAATAAAAACAGTTCATTTTTCATATCAAGAAAGGAGAAACCTTACTATGGCAAACAGAATCATGCTCAACCAGACCTCTTATCACGGCGCAGGCGCCATCAGTGAGCTGCCAACCGAGGTGAAATCCCGCGGCCTTAAAAAGGCACTTATCTGCTGCGGCCCCACCCTTCTGCGTCACGGAGTTATCGCCCGAGTGACCGACGTTATGGACGCTGCCGGACTGAGTTACGAGATATATTCCGATATAAAGCCCAATCCCACCATTGAGAACGTGACCGACGGCGTTGCGGCATTCAAGGCAGCCGGCGCGGATTATCTGATCGCCATCGGCGGCGGTTCCCCCATGGACACCTCCAAGGCCATCGGCATCATAATCAACAACCCGGAATTTGCCGACGTGCGCTCCCTTGAGGGCGTAGCGGACACAAAGAAGCCCTGCGTTCCCATTATCGCCATCCCGACCACCGCCGGCACCGCAGCCGAAGTCACCATCAATTATGTCATCACCGATGTTGAGAAAAAGCGCAAATTCGTCTGCGTCGATCCTCACGACATGCCCATCGTGGCGATCGTCGATCCCGAAATGATGAGCTCTATGCCCGCAGGTCTGACCGCTTCCACCGGTATGGACGCACTGACCCACGCCATTGAAGGTTACACCACCAAGGCGGCATGGGAGATGACCGACATGTTCCATCTTGAGGCTATCAAGCTCATCTCCACCTACCTGCGCGGCGCGGTCAAGGGCACCAAGGAAGGCCGCGAGGGTATGGCTCTCGGCCAGTATATTGCCGGCATGGGCTTCTCGAACGTCGGACTTGGCATCGCCCACTCAATGGCGCACACACTCGGCGCCGTTTATGATACTCCGCACGGCGTCGCCTGCGCGATGATGCTGCCGATCGTTATGGAATACAATGCCGACTGCACCGGCGAGAAGTACCGCGAGATCGCACGTGCAATGGGCGTGGAAGGCGTTGATTCGATGACTCAGGCCGAATACCGCAGGGCTGCAATCGACGCAGTCAAGAAGCTCTCCAAGGATGTCGGCATCCCGGAGAAGCTGGATGCTCTGAAGGAAGAGGACCTTCCCTTCCTTGCTGAAAGCGCATACGCCGATGCCTGCCGTCCCGGCAACCCCAAGGACACAAATCCCGCAGAGCTGACCGAGCTGTTCAGAAAGCTGATGTAAGCCGATTCAGGCTTATTGCCGTCCGCCGTCAAATTACGGCGTGCAGATACTGCAAATAGCAAAACAGCGGCCCGTTTTCAAAAGAAACAGGCTGCTGTTTTTTGCCGTTGTCCGCAGGAAGCGCCCGCATCACAGCAGAAAAAAATTACCGTGCTGATATTGTATCAACAACGGTAACAGATTTGAACGAGCTGATTGACCACATCGATGTGTACGAAACGCAGGAGACAGGCAAAAACAAAACCCAATGCCTTGTCATCTACTACAAGTTCGTCGGGTATCTGGACATTGATCCCACGCAGTGCCATCCGGACTATACCGCCGACATCCGTGAGGGCATTGCCATTGAGTATGTTTCCTGCGAGCCGCCGGGCAGTCTGAAAGAGCTGTTCTCGGAGGGATACAACGCGGATGATGATTCTTTTGAGCGAGCAGAAACGGAGCAGGCGTGACCGGCTCCGTACATGAAAATAAAAAAGCAGATGTAACTGAAATCAGTTACATCCGCTCGATATGGTTGCGGAGGAGGGATTTGAACCCACGACCTTCGGGTTATGAGCCCGACGAGC
>OLSB01000825.1_pt1 | contig 34528 bp, 33 predicted proteins | sample 1672071 | NCBI WGS metagenome assembly OLSB01 (sample SAMEA3136642, study PRJEB25190) | human gut metagenome | biome: human gut; feature: human-associated habitat; material: faeces | place: Austria | collected 2013 | reverse complement strand
ATATGTCGGAGACGCGCGATTCGTTTTTATCAGGGAGCCATCCCCTCGAAAGCGTCCATCCATAAAAGCGGCACGGGCGTCATGAAACGCACTTTCTTCCGCGAAGTGACGTTTCTTTTCACCGTACGCCCCCCCGTGCGGTTCCGGTCCTATCTGCGTTCGGAAGCTCCTCGTTTCCAACCGCGCAGCATGGTAAACCGACGCGTCAACACCACCAAAACAAGCGAAGCCGCCGGCAATTGCCGACGGCCATGAAGAAGCGTATTCAGTTGTCGCCGTGAAACCGGGGCGGCGCGTGGGTTTGGGGTGATACTCCTTCGTGAATTTGACGTCTGCACGTCCCGCTCCTGAAAATGTATCGCCCGCGGTTTCGTTTTCCGCTCCGCGCATCCCGGAGGTACCGCTCTCGCGCTTTCCTTTGGAATGTGACTGGAGCCGCCTTCTTTACGACGGCCGTTCTCGACAATCTATCTCAGCGGCCGGCATGGGCGAAGCGGAAAACCTGCACGAATATCGTTTCTGTCTGGTTCAACGGCATCGCCCCCTTTTCGTTGATCTGGAACCGGAAGAACGGGTTTGAATCGTCTCTTTCTCGGTTCACCTGTATCATATCACAAGTCCGCGCGCATGTCAATACCATTTTTACAAATAATGAGAATATTTTTTCTGAGCATCTTTGTTTTGTTGGATATTCCTCTATTATGAATATTTATAACGCAGCGCACGGGAAGGAAAAACGGAGCGGACGTTTCTCCACTCCGTTTGGAAAACTATTTTGTATCCTCCGCGGGAATCAGCTCTCCGGCGGCGACCAGCTCGGTCAGCGCCCGGCACACGTCCGCGTCGTATAAATCCGGTCGGGACGCGAGCTCCTCGGCGGCTTCCTCGAAGGTCTTGGGCCGGCGGGTGTACACGCGGCGCGAGGTCATCGTGTCAAAGCAGTCGGCGACAGCGATGATGCGCCCCTCCGGCGAAATCTGATCCCCCTTCAGGTGCAGCGGATAGCCGCTGCCGTCCAGCCGCTCATGATGGCTGCGGGCAATCTCCGCCACGCGGCGGCCGAATTTCGGTTCCAGCAGGCGCGCGCTGTCCAGCGGGTGCCGCTTGATAACCTCGTATTCCTCGTCCGTCAGACAGCCGGGCTTGTTCAGAATTTCATCCGGAATGAAGAACTTCCCTACGTCATGGAACAGCGAAGCGCTCACAAGATCCTCGGTTTCGCGGTGACCTGTTGCCATTTTGCGCGCGATCGCGACCGTATAGCTCATCACGTTGCGGCTGTGGCGATAGGTATAGTGATCCTTCGCGTCCACCAGCCGCATCAGCTCGTTCAGGTTGCCCTGATAGTCGGCCATGCCGTCAAACTGGGGCTTGTTGGATACATAGAGAAGCGTAGCATCCTGCGTCGGCTCGATGGGAATATTCTCCGTGATGCCATCCAGCGAAAACGAATCTCCCGCCGAAAGCATACACGGAGCCTCCGGCAAAAGCAGACGAATCTCGCCGGACAGCAGAAAGAAGAATTCATAGGTGCCCGGCTCCCCGGAGGGAGAAAGCCACACCGTCGCACCCTTCATGATGGTCTGACGCATGATTTCCAGTCCCTGACGCCGCGAAAGCAGCTGAAGATGGGGACTGTCGTCTTCTTCCGAAAGGTGATGAATGTACAGGCCGTGCATAGAAGCTCCTTCGAAAAAGCAAAACGACGAAAACCCATCCGGGTTCCCGTCGTCCGATTTCGCCGATTAATTTTCGGTGCTGGTGTCAGAGTTCAGCGGGTTGACGACGTGAAGAGGATCCACTTCCACCCAGCGACCGTCCACGTAGTAGCTGACGTATTCGCAGTACACATCGTATCCAAGGCGGCGGACGCGGTACTTCGCGTCGTTGGCGATGGCTTTGGTGGTACGAAGCATCCAATTTACGTCATCATAGACGGTAAGCTGCGCCGTGCGGACGCAGGCGTAAATTTTCCTGTTGGCGCTGTCAACGATCTGCACAGCCCTTTTATAGTTATCCTTGGGCTTCAGGCAGCAGGTGTCAGCGTTATCCGCGAAAGCGGGCAGGCATACGGACATGAGCACGACGAGAACGAGCACGATGGCAAGAACTTTGCGTTTCACAGGAGAGCGCTCCTTTCGTAAGTCGTAAGAGTCACACAAACAGGTTACGTGTATATTTTACCATGCACCCAGAATAATGTCAATGTTTCCGGTTTCCGCCTTCATAAAATAACAATTTTCGCCCCGCTTGACAGCGCAGGCGCGGCGGCTGTAGAATATAGCGGACACCGGCAAAGCCCCATTCGAAAGAAAGCTGTGATGCGTATGAAGGAGAAAAACCCGTCATCTGGTGGCTCGCGTTCGTGAACTGCCTCGCTGCGCTATGTGCCTTGATCGTGAAAGTCGCCGTCTCGAATCCAACCGTAGCCAGAACGTGCGACTGGATTCTGCTTGTCGCGTGGCTGGTACAGGGCGTGTACATTTTCAGCAGGTTCGGAAAGAAGTAAACCGTCCCCTGCCCGCAATCTGTGAATAAGAGGTCTGCAAATTCCATGAGATGGATTTTCAAGTGGTTCCATGCCTTCAAAGCCCACCCTCGATGCGCAAAATCCGCGAAGCTGCTCGACGTGGCCACCCCGCCCGGCTTCGATTCATATCAGGTCAGTCCAATATACCTCGGCTATAAAGGCGAGCTGCGCGCGGGCAGCCTCAGGCTTGAACTGGCCTTTTCCGCCAGAGACGGCATTTTCGTCAACATCAAGTCGCTCGCTCCATGGAAGGTCTTCTTCGAATACGCCGACGGCAGCTACATGATCAACGATAAAGCCGAGCGATATTCCGATCTTCTCGCATCCCTGAACCAGCTGCGCGAAAGCGAAAAAGAAAGGAACGATCTGGAAGTCTACAAGCGCTTAGAAGAAATCGTACTGACAGACTTTGCAAACCATAAACGGACATAAATCGTCCTGTTTCCATTTCTTTAAAACATAATTTGACGCGTACACACCGCTATGTTATACTGTCAATGAAGCCCTCGGGCTTCCGGCAGGAAGGAAACAGATGGAGCTTGGCTTTTCACCTCTGAATACGAAAGTTGAAGGAGGTGGGATCATGACTGACTTCGAAATCATTTCCGTGGTCATTCTGATCGTCTCCCTTGTTTTGAAAGCGATCAAATTCGGTCGCGATGACAACGACAAGAAGAAGAAAAAGTAAAAGCAGAGCCGCCATCCAGCGCTAACCGATAGGCGGCTCTTCCCACAACAGAGGGGAGAAGCTCCACTAAAAGCGTCATCCCTTCCTGTCGTTATTATATCACGAGAACCTCTCGACTGTCAACGACGAATTTTCGCGCTGCGCAAGAACGTGACAAAAGGCGGCCTCCGGATGGAAGCCGCCCTTTCTATGTCCTTGGCTCAGAATTTAGCCGGGTCGGCCCAGAGTCCGAGCGCGGGGTTGGGGATATAGTAGATTTCTTCGCCGTCGTCCAGCGTGTTCCAGCCGTCCTTCAGCGTTTCGGGGTTATACTTCTTCGCCGCCTCAGCGTAGGGAATATAGCCGTAGCACACGCCCTCGACCTCTTCCTTCGTGAGGTGCTGCGTGCAGTAGGTGATGGAGAAGCGGCCGTCTCCGGAGCCGTGAATCAGGTGCGCGGCAGCGGACAGGTTCTGCTTCAGGTCGTCGTTCTCCTTCACAAGGCGAAGAATGTTCTCGCGGCCGCAGTAGCCGTATTTGCGGATGAGCTTGTCGATGGACGCGTCCTCGCCGAACTTGTCCACGCCGGGCGCGAGCACGATCAGCTCGCCGCCGTCGGCGATGGCCATGCGCGTGCGGTACACGCTCTTGTTGCCCAGCCACGTGGACTTGAACTCCTTCTCGTCCAGCAGCACCACGACCTTCTTGAACGTCCTGTCCACGAAGATCAGGTTCTTCTGCTGCGCGAGCTTCACCGCTTCCTCAAAGTACTTGCGCTCGCGGCCGATGAACAGGCCGTGGGTGTGGATGTTTCCACCGGGCGCGGTGGTCACCGTGAGGATGTAGCTCAGCGGGATGTTCTGGAGGAAATGCTCCTCCGCGTAGTCGAACACGTTGCGAACCGGGGTGTGATCCTTGCCCATGATGCGCTCAAGGCCGTAGAACGCGCCCAGCATATGGGAGGAATTGATCATCGACGATCCGCCGCAGCCCACAAAGATGTTCTTGTTGCGGTTGGCCATGCCGACGACCTCGTGCGGCACGACCTGACCAATGGAGAGAATGAGGTCGTAGGAGGGATCCAGCAGGCGCTTATTTACTTCCACGTCGATGGGATCGCTCACAAGACCCTCGGAAATCTCGCTCACGTACTCGCCCGGAACGGTGCCCACCTTCACCACGTCCGTGCGCCAGTTGTGCACGATCATGCGGTCAAAGGGGATGTCGCCGAACATGGCCTTCCATTCGCTCTCGGTCACCGGCACGTGCGTGCCCAGCGCGGGCATGATGTCTACCTCGCAGTAGTTCTTCAGCATGTCCCACAGGTGCCACGTGATGCGGCCGGCGTTGGAGTGGAAGCGCGTGAAATCCGGCGGGAGCAGCAGAACCTTTTTCAGGTTCAGGCGCACGTCGGTCAGCGACTGTTCCAACGCGGTGCGAATCTGGCTGTCGTTCAGCCCCTCGGCGCAGTTCGAAATCAGAGAGAAGCTGTTCATAATCCGCTCTCCTTACGCGTTGTAGGTGTTGGCCGTGGTGTTTCCGCCGTGGCCGGTCCAGTCGGTATGGAAGAACTCGCCGCGCGGCGCGTCCACGCGCTCGTAGGTATGTGCGCCGAAGTAGTCGCGCTGCGCCTGAAGCAGGTTCGCGCTCATGCGCGCGGTGCGGATGCCGTCAAAGTAGTTGAGCGCGCTGGTCATCGCGGGAATCGGGACGCCCGCGAGCATGGCCTCGGCGCACACCTTGCGCCAGCCGTCAGTGCAGCCTTCGATTTCCTTGGTGAAGTACTCGTCCAGCAGCAGGTTGTCCAGCGCCGGGTTCTTCTCGAACGCTTCCTTGATCTTGCCCAGGAAGACGCTGCGGATGATGCAGCCGCCGCGCCACATCAGCGCGATGCCGCCGTAGTTGAGGTTCCAGCCGTAGGTCTTCGCCGCGGCGCGCATGAGGGCGTAGCCCTGCGCGTAGGAGATGATCTTGGCGGCGTACAGCGCCTTGCGGATGTTCTCGATGAACGCTTCCCTGTCGCCGGTGAACTTCTTCTCGGGGCCGGTGAGAACCCTGGAGGCTTCCACACGGGCTTCCTTGATGGCGCTCAGGCAGCGGGCGAACACGGCCTCGCCGATCAGCGTCAGCGGCATGCCCTCGTCCAGCGCGGCGATGGCCGTCCACTTGCCGGTGCCCTTCTGGCCGGCGGTGTCCAGAATCTTGTCAACCAGCGGCTGGCCGTCGGTATCCTTCTTGGCGAGAATGTCGGTGGTAATCTCGATCAGATAGCTGTCGAGCACGCCCTCGTTCCACTTCTTGAACACCTCGTGCATTTCGTCCGCGGACATGCCGAGGTAATCGCGCATCAGCTGGTAGGCTTCGCAGATCAGCTGCATATCGCCGTACTCGATGCCGTTGTGAACCATCTTCACGAAGTGACCCGCGCCGTTTTCGCCAACCCAGTCGCAGCAGGGCTCGCCGTTCACGTGCGCGCAGATGGACTGGAAGATGGGCTTGACATACGGCCACGCCTCGGGAGAGCCGCCGGGCATCATGCTCGGGCCCTTCAGCGCGCCCTCTTCGCCGCCGGAAACGCCGGTGCCGATGTAGTACAGACCCTTGCTCTCCACATACGCGGTGCGGCGGGCGGTGTCCGGGAAGTGGCTGTTGCCGCCGTCGATGATGATGTCGCCGGGTTCGAGAACCTTCAGAAGCTGCTCGATCATGTTGTCAACGGCTTCGCCGGCCTTGACCATCATCATAACCTTGCGCGGCTTGGCGAGGTTCTGCGCCAGCTCCTCGATGGAGTAGCAGCCGATGATGTTCTTGCCCTTCGCGCGGCCTTCCACAAAGTTGGTCACCTTGGAGGTGGTGCGGTTGAAAACAGCGACGGTGAATCCCTTGGATTCCATGTTCATAACCAAATTTTCGCCCATAACGGCGAGGCCGATCAGACCGATATCCGCAAGCTTGGCCATAATTCCAATCTCCTTTTATGTGTATGTCGGTGTCTTAGCGCTTCACGCGGGCGTTGCCCTTCCATACGGACCAGACCTGCTCTTCGTCCGCGGGGGTGGCGTAGTCCTCCAGCATGGTGACGGCCATCGCGCCGGTCGCCCAGCCGAACTTGACCCACTCGGAGGGCTCCCAGCCCTTCAGGCAGGCGTACAGCATGCCGCCCACAAAGCCGTCACCGCCGCCGATGCGGTCGAGCACCGGGATCTCGCGCGGCTCTTCCACATACCAGTTGCCGTCGGCATACAGGATCGCGCCCCAGATGTGGGCGTTCACGTTGATGACCTGGCGCAGCGTGGTGGCGAAGTAATTGGCGTTCGGATAGGCTTCCTTCACGCGGCGGATCATTTCCTTGAAGGAATCGATCTTGCCGGCAAGATCCTTGCCGCCGGCCTCGGGGCCTTCGATGCCCAGCGCCAGCTGGAAGTCCTCTTCGTTGCCAATCAGAATGTCGGCGCGGGAGGCGATTTCAGAGAAGATGTGGCGCAGCTCTTCCTCGCGGCCCTTCCAGAAGGAAGCGCGGTAGTTGAGGTCGAAGCTGATCTTGGTGCCGTTGTCGTGCGCGTACTTGCTCAGCTCAAGGCAGAGCTTGCCGGTCTCGGGCGACAGCGCCGCAAACAGGCCGGAAATGTGCATCATGCGCACGCCGTCGGTGACGAAAATGCGCTCGAGATCAAAGTCCTCGGCCTTCAGCGTGCGGCCGACTTCACCGGCGCGGTCGTTGTGCACGCGCGGGCCGCGCATGCCGAAGCCGGTGTCTGCAATGTTGAACTGGTGACGATAGCCCCACGGGCCGCCCTGCTCAACCTCGGGTCCTTCGTAGCCGATGTTGCGGCGGCGAAGCTCGCCCTTGATAAAGGAAGCGATCGGGCTGCCGGCGACAAACGCGGTCAGCACCCGGGTTCTGAGGCCCAGCGACGCGGAGACGTTGAGCACATTGCTCTCGGCGCTGGTGGCCTGCATCGTGTAATGGTTTCCGATTCCGACGGGCTGACGATCCGCGGGCGTAATGCGAACGCCCATGCTGGTTGCCGTAATGAGATCATACTTTTTCATTTTTGTGCACCTCGAAACCATATTGTTGCACAGTAATCATACCATGAATCCCCGTTTTTTGCAAGTGTAAATATCCGAAACGGACATGGAAACCTCCCAGCTTTCCGATTTTCCACATGCCCGCGCGGCATGAAATTCCCGCTCCGAAGTTAAATTTCGTGTATACCCTTGCGAAACCCGCCCGACTGTGTTATACTGGTTCGCGTTGAGTAAATGAATAGTTGTTACCCAAACTTCATATTCATCGTTTCGACCATTGTGGAGAAGTCGCCTAGCTTGGTCGAGGGCGCACGACTGGAAATCGTGTAGGCGTCAAAAGCGTCTCGAGGGTTCGAATCCCTCCTTCTCCGGAAAACGCCGGTTTCGAAAGAAGCCGGTTTTTTTGTGCGCTTCTACACATTTCCGACCGCACTTCAGACAAACGGCGAGTCGCCTTCCGTTGCTCGACTCGCCAATCCATCCGCATTCCAAACTTCCTGCACAGCCGTTCAGCATTCCATCCGCGTCAAGCGCGCAGTCGCAGGTGATCAAGTACTTTCTATCTTCTATAAACGCGAATCATCAACCGCCCTGCTCCAGTCGAAGCAGCGCCTGCTTGCGCTCGATTCCTCCGGCGTAGCCGGTCAGCGAGCCGTTTGTGCCCAGCACGCGGTGGCAGGGTATAATGATCGAGATGGGGTTATGTCCCACCGCGCCGCCGACGGCCTGTGCGCCGCCGGGCATATTGAGCGCGTGCGCCAGCGCGCCATAGGTCGTCGTTGCGCCGTATGGGATGTTCAGAAGCTGCTCCCAGACCTTCTCGCGAAACGGCGTTCCGAGGGGGCGCAACGAAAGCGCACGGGGATCTGGGCGGCGACCCTCGAAATACGCGCCCACCCACCGGACAGCCTCCCGCAGAAGCGCGGAATCGGGATTTTCCGCCTGCTCGCCCTTCAGCGTCGCAAATTCATATTTCTGTCCCCGAAACCACAGGCCGATCAGCGCGTCCTCCTGCGCGGCCAGCACAATCTCCCCCAGCGGTGTCTGATGCGAAAGCGTTTCAATCATGGTGATGAGCCCCCTCTTCCTCAGAAAAACAGAAATTCCCGGTCTCGCAGACAATCGCAAGGCCGGGATGAATGGTCAGCGGTTCTTCACCGCGTTTTTCAGAAATTCCGCCGCTTCGTCGTCCAGACGGAGAAGCAGCGTTTTGCTCTCGCCGTCCTTTCGGAAGGTCACGGCTGTCACCGGGCCGTCCTTGTCGCGGCGGGCATAGGCGCGCTTCACGCGCGCGTCGGGATTGCGGCGGCGCGCTTCCTCCTCGCTGCCCACAAACACGATCTCGCGCAGCAGCACCTGCTCGTAAAAGCGGGGATTTCGCAGGTAGATGCGGGAGATGATCAGCTTCACTCCGTCGATGTCATAGCGATACACCAGCCCGAAATGCTGAAACACCAGCCCCAGCAGCGCCACGCAGAACACCCAGAACAGGATGGACGCGCAGGTAAACGGCAGCCCCAGCGCCATGAACCCGCCCAGCAGCAGGTTCATGAGGAACACCGCCGCCACGAGCCCGAGAATCAGCAGAACGCCATAGCCGGGCTTCAGGCGGTTCTTGCCGGAAAGGCGGGAAATCGTCACGAAACCGCCTCCTCGGAAGGCGCCAGCGCGTCGAACATCGCGGAAAGCACCTCAAAGCTCGTTTCCTGATTTTTGCTCATGATGACCACGGCGGCGTACTTGTCCTTCATATTCAGCGCGCCGCGCTCGGCGAATCCCTTCAGCGTGGAGACGTTCAGCGCATAGGGACGCGGCTCCTCGACGGGCGCATCCTCTTCCGTGCTTTCTTTTCCGTCCGCCTGATTCGCGCCCGGAACGGCGTAAAGCACCTCCACCTCGGGATGACGGCGCGTGAATTCCTCAAAGCCCTCAAACGTATCCAGCGGCACGCAATAGTTCTGGTCGATCAGCTCTTCCATCATCGTTTTATTCTCGATGTAAATATCGTTGTCTCCGGCGTACACCTGCACCGTGTAGACCTTCGCGCCCTCGTAATCGGCGGCGCCGTCTCCGCTGTAGGGGATGGAGAGGAACTGAACCTCCTCCAGCGTGTCGTCAAAGGCCTGTCCGGCCTTCAGAAGCGCGGGCACGATTTCATCCAGTTTTTCGGGCGCGGTATAGCTGTCGACCAGCGCGATCTGCACCGCGCGCTCGTTGGGCGCCTGATAGCGCGTGACGGAATAAATCAGGCTGGCGGCTCCCAGCGCAAGCAGGATTCCGATGATATACACTTTTTTCGCGTAGGAAAAATGATCCTTCCACTTTTGACGGGTAATCCGGGTGTTGGGCATAGAATTCACGCTCCGCCTTTTCAATCATGCTTCTATTATAACGCGCGGAAGCCGGATTGACAAGCGGAGCGTTGAAACGAAATTATGTCGATGAAGTGAAATAATCCCCGGTCAGCTCGCGCTCAGCGCGGTCTTGATGGCCGCCTGATGCAGCGGACACACGGCGTTGCCGCCGTGGGTGCGGCTGTTCACAAAGTGAATGCAGAAGTGACCGTTGTAGTTGTTGCCGGAAATGGATCCATCGCCGTGCGCCTTGCAGTTCATCGAGGCTGCGTAGCGCTTGCCGCCGATCGAAACCCAGATCGCGCGGCGATGCCACGTCGCATAATCGCTGCCGCAGGCCTTCTTCATGGCGCGGGTGTCTTCGTCTGTCTTCGGCTGCACGTCGGCATGGTTGGTGCCGCCGCCGCGATAGACCTTCCACGTGATGCCGGTCTTCACGTCCGTCACGATGGCCGTGCCGCCGCGCGGGAAGATCGACTGAATGCTGCTCTTCCACCAGTCCATCGCAATGGCCTTGCCGCCGGCACCCCTGGCGGTGGAATAGCCGTCATACTTTCTCGTGTCCAGATCGCTCTTTTTGATAAAGCCGTACTGACTGCCGTTTTTCACGCGGCACCACGTCTGTCCGTCAAACATGGCCACGACCGTCAGCTTCGTGTTCATCTTCTTCAGCGTGCCCTTCAAGTCCGCGGACGTGGACGGATGCTTGTAAACCTTCACATTGGCGGACTGCGTGTACACGGTGGTCTTCATCGTGTTCGGATTCTTCGAGGTCAGCGAGCTCTTCTTGCAGAAGCCGACCTTCCTGCCGTTCACAATGCGCGCCCAGTCGCCGTTCGTCGCCTCCACCTTCACCGACTCGCCGTAGGCCATCGCCGCCAGCTTCTTCGAGGAGGTTTTGTTGGACGCGTAAACCGCCATCGAAGCGACGTTCACATACATCGTCTTCGTGGTCTTTTTAACGTTCGCGGCCTTCATGAAGCCGGTTTTGCCGTTCATGGTCACGCGCGCCCAGCCGTTTTTGGTAGCGTCCACCGTAAGCACGGTATTCGCCTTCACCTTGCCCAGCACCTTGGAGGAGGTGTTCGCCTTGGCGTATACCGTGGACTGCTGCGTAACCTTCGCCACCCAGTCCGTCGCGTAGGCAGGCAAGCTGCACGCCAGCAGAAACAGCACCAGACAAGCCGCCAACCATCTCTTTATGCTCAAGAATTTTGCCTTCTTTTCAATATATTTCTGTTTGATTACAGTATAATGTGTCTCGATGAATAAATCAAGCCCTTTCTTTCCGAAATATGGAACTTTTTTATGTTTTTCAGGCAAATCGGGAATAAAAAAGGGAACCCGCCTCCGGATTCCCTCACGCGCGCCCGGCGGGATTCGAACCCACGGTCTTTCGAGTCGGAGTCGAACACTCTATCCACTGAGCTACGGGCGCAGAACACGTTTCATTATACCCCATCTTCTCCCGGAATGCAACCCCCGATCGTGTTGCATTTTGGTTTTGCCGGAAAGCCGGCTGTTTTCCGGAATCAACGGAAAGCGGCCGGCCTGTTCTAATGAGAACTTCCGCTCATTCCCACTCGATTTCGAGCACGAGGGGTTCGGGGTCGAGGGATTCGGCGGGGATATGGTGGATATGGAGGACGGGGCCGAGGGCCCGTCCGTGTTGGTCGAAATGGTTGGGGAGGGCCGTTTCCTCGAAGGGGAGGAATTGGGCGTTATTCAGCAGGCGCACGGCGCGGGGGATTTTAGGGCAGGCGCGCAGGGTGACGGCGGTGGAGGTGAGGCCCTTATAGAAATGAAGGTACGTCTTTCCAGCCTTCGTCAGCGCGATGACGGGGTTCGCAGGAATCTGGTAGTCGAACGGGTCGGGCAGGGTATCCTCCAGCGCGCCGTTCATGCGCGTATACCAGTCGCCGACGCGGCGGATGATGCGCGCGGCTTCGTCCGGGATGCGGCCGTCCGCCATGGGGCCGACGTTCAGCAGATAGCTTCCGCCCATGGCCATGATCTTGTCGATGGCGCTCATCAGGTAGCGCGGCGTGTGGTAGTCCTCGTTTTCGCGATAGCCCCAGCTCTGCTCGCCCACGGAATCGCACGCCTCGGTCATGCGCTCGAAGCGGCTGCCCTCGGGAACGCTGCGCTCCGGCGTGGAAAAGTCGCCCGCGTCGTAGCCGCGGTCGTTGATCAGTATGCCGGGCTGCAGGCGGCGCGCCAGCGCGTTCAGCGACGGATCCTCATATCGCGGCGGAATGTCCCAGAACAGCGTGTAGATCGGGCCGTAGTTCGTCAGAAGCTCGGTCAGCTGCGCCTTCACGAACGCGCGATACTTCTCGCTGTCCCCCTTTGACGGGTCGATGGACTTCCACTGGTGCGTGGAAAGCGGATTATAGGCGCTCGGCTCGTGCCAGTCCGGATTGGAATAGTAGAGGGACAGCGCCATGCCGTGCTTCCGGCAGGCGTCGCTCAGAAGCTTCAGAACGTCCCTGCCATAGGGCGTGTTCATGATGTTGTACGCCGTTTCGCGCGTGTCCCACATGCAGAAGCCGTCGTGGTGCTTGGCGGTAAAGCAGATGTAGCGCATGCCCGCGTCCTTCGCGAGCTTCACCCATTCCTCGGGATCGTACCTCACGGGATTGAACTCGGCCATGCGGCGCTCGTAGGCCGCGTTGTCCAGATTCCGGCGCGCCAGCACCTGCTCGTGGTCGGCGTACAGCGCGTAAATGCCCCAGTGGATGAACATGCCAAAGCGATTCTTCATGCCTTTGCGTCCTCTCCGTTCTTCGCGCACAAGTATTCGTCGATTTCCCGCGCGGCCTTCTTGCCCGCGCCCATGGCGAGGATGACGGTCGCCGCGCCGGTTACCGCGTCGCCGCCCGCGTATACGCCGGGCACGGACGTGGCCAGCGTGTCGCCCTTCACCACGATGCCGCCCCACTTCTGAGTCTCAAGGCCGGGCGTGGTCTGCGCGATGAGCGGGTTCGGCGAATTGCCGATGGCGATCACGGCGCAGGAGATTTCGGTTTCAAACTCGCTGCCCGGCACGGGCGCGGGACGGCGGCGGCCGGAGGCGTCCGGCTCGCCCAGCGCCATGCGCACGCAGGTCATGCCAGTCACGCTGCCGTTCTCATCGCCAGTGAACTTCACAGGATTGGTGAGCAGGGCGAACTCGACGCCCTCCTCGCGCGCATGCTCGATTTCCTCCCGGCGGGCGGGCATTTCCTCCTCGCCGCGGCGGTACACGATCATGACCTTCTCCGCGCCCAGCCGCAGCGCGCAGCGCGCCGCGTCCATCGCCACGTTGCCGCCGCCCACGACGGCCACGCGCCTGCCCGCGCGCACGGGCGTGAGGTATTCCGGGAAGCGGTAGGCCTTCATCAGGTTCACGCGCGTGAGAAATTCGTTGGCCGAATACACGCCGGACAGCTGCTCGCCCTCGATGTTCTGGAACCGCGGAAGCCCCGCGCCGCTGCCGACGAACGCGGCGGAGAAGCCCTCTTCCTCCAGGAGCTCGTTCAGCGTGATGGACTTGCCGATCACGGCGTTGGTCACGATCTTCACGCCCGCGCGCTCAAGGCCGTCGATTTCCCGCCGCACCAGCTGCTTGGGCAGACGGAATTCCGGAATGCCGTACACCAGCACGCCGCCGGGCGCGTGCAGCGCCTCAAAGATGGTCACGTCGTAGCCCATGCGGTTCAATTCGCCCGCGCAGGACAGACCCGCCGGGCCGGAGCCGACCACGGCCACGCGCGCCTTCGCGTTTTCGGCGTTCACTTTCGCTTCGCCCGCGGCTTCCTCCGCCATCGCCGTGTCGGCGGCATAGCGCTCCAGACGGCCGATGCCCACCGGCTCTCCCCTGATGCCGCGCACGCATCTGGCCTCGCACTGCGTTTCCTGCGGGCACACGCGGCCGCAGATGGCAGGCAGCGCGTTGTCCTGCCGGATTACATCATAGGCGGCGCGCGCGTCGCCCTTTTTCAGCAGACGAATGAAATCGGGAATCTTCACGTTGACGGGGCAGCCCTCGACGCACGGCTTGTGCCGGCAGTCCAGACAGCGCTGCGCCTCCTGAATCGCCATTTCGGCGGTGTAGCCCGTGGCGACCTCTTCAAAATTGTGCGCGCGGACGCGCGGATCCTGCTCGGGCATGGGCGTTTTGTTCATCTGCATGTCAGCGCACCTCCCCTGTCAGATGGCAGATATGGGTCTCGACCGCGAGCGCTTCCTCGGCGCGGTACATGCGCCCGCGGCGGGCGGCGCCGTCAAAATCCACCTGATGGCCGTCGAATTCCGGGCCGTCCACGCAGGCGAAGCGGGTCTCGCCGTTCACCGTAAGCCGGCAGCACCCGCACATGCCGGTGCCGTCGATCATCACGGAGTTCATCGATACGATCGTTTTGATTCCATACGGGCGCGTCATTTCGCACACGGCCTTCATCATGGGAATCGGGCCGATGGCGATCACCTCGTCATACGTCTTTCCCGCGGAAAGCCGCTCGCGCAGCGCGTCGGTGACGAAGCCCTTATGGCCGTTCGAACCGTCGTCGGTCATGATCGTCAGATCGTCCGACGCGGCCTTCAATTCGTCCTCCAGCAGAATCAGCGATTCCTTCCGGAAGCCCACGATCAAATCGACCCGCGCGCCCAGCGCCTTGAGCGCCTTGGCCTGCGGATACGCAATCGCCACGCCCAGTCCGCCGCCGATCACCGCCGCGCGGTGAACGCCGTCAAACTCGGAGGCCCTTCCCAGCGGGCCGACGAAATCCGCCAGCGTATCGCCCTCGTTTTTCTGATCCAGCAGCTTCGTGGTCGCGCCCACCTTCTGGAAAATCACGGTGACCGTGCCCTTTTCGCGGTCGAAATCGGCGATGGTCAGCGGAATGCGCTCGCCGTTTTCGTCTACGCGCAGAATGATAAACTGGCCCGGGCGGGCATGGCGCGCAGCCAGCGGCGCGCGCACCTCCATCAGCGATACCTCTTCGTTCAGTACTCGTTTTTTTACGATGGGATACATGTTCGTCCTCCTATGCCTCCACGGTCAGGCCGTCGCAGGACACGATGAAGCCGGGCAGCCGCCGGCACATCTCGTCATACGGCGCCACGCCGTTGTGGGAAAAATGGTTGGCCACAAAGATCGTTTTCTCATCCGCCGCCCCGATTTCATACAGCTTCTCGCGCATGCGCAGGTTGTCCGAAATGCCCATGTGCCCGATGTAGTCACACTCGAGCACGCCGTTCGTGCAGTCCAGCGACACGATGTCCAGCCGCGCGCCCTTCAGAAATTCCAGATGCTCGGGCGTGAACTCGTCCGTGTCGTGCGCGTACAGAAGCCGCTTTCCGTCCTTTTCAATGCGATAGAACAGCGCCGTCTCGTTGAAGGCGTGCACGGCGTTCAGCGCCGTCACCCGGTAGCCGCCCGCGTCCACGGTATCGTAGGGCTTCAGCGCGACGAACTCCAGCACGCCGTCCTTCAAATACGCCGCCAGCTTTTCGCGCGCCTGCGCACTGCCGTACACCGTGAGCGGCGCGGCGTCCTCCGGAAGCTGCGAAAAGGGCTTGAAGCGATTTTCGAATTCCTCGGGGCAGAAATGGTCGCGATGGGTATGCGTGATCAGCACATGCTGAAGCTTCGAATAGTCCAGTCCCCATTTCAGCGCCTGCATGTACGCGTCGCCGGGAAAGTCCAGCTTGAGCGCGTCGTCGACGATGGCGCCCGAGCGCGTGCGAACCTCTTTGCCGCCGACCTTCCGCGCGTGCGCGCACGCCGGACACGGGCAGAACACCGCCGGAACGCCCTCCGCCGCCGCGGTTCCCAGATACTGAAGCTTCATACCCATCGCTCCCTTCAGAGAGTATTCTCCTGAGCAGTATACCATATTCCCGCCATAAAAGGAAGCGTGATTTTTGTTTCGCGGACGTTGAACATTTCGCGATTATCTGTTATACTGGAACACGGAACGACATGCACGAAAGGCAGGCCCCATGAAAAAAGCGCTTCTGGCACTTCTGTGCCTTCTACCGCTGCTTTGCGCCGCGCGCGCGGAAGCGGCCTACAAAATCGGCGTGGACATTGAAAACCAGATCGTCACCGTGTACCGCGCGGACGACGACGGCGAGGACGGCATCGTGCGGCAGATGATCTGCTCCACCGGCCGGTCGAACAGTACGCCCCGGGGCACGTTCAAGCTGTTCACCCGCAAGGGCGTCGACCGCGAGGAATGGTATTACATTGCAAAGTTCCGCTGCTTTGTGCAATATCCCACGCGCATCTACAATGACATCTTGTTCCACTCGCTGCCCTACAGCGCGAAGGATCTGGCCACGCTCGACCAGACGGCGCTGGCGCAGCTGGGCGACGCCGCGTCGCACGGCTGCATCCGCCTGTACAGTGAGGACGCGAAGTGGATTGCGGAAAACTGCGGCGACGGCACCGTGTGCCGCATCTACGCGGGCGGCGCGCGCGACGACGAGCTGCGCCTGCGGCTGCTGGGAAGCACCTACACCACAGACGGCCCATGGAAGAGCTATCGCGAATTTCTGGGCTGGGGCGAGGGCGGCGTAAGCCGCGCGTCCGAAGCGGAGGACATTCGCGCGCTTCAGACGCTTCTCAAGGCCTTCGGCTACTATGACGGAGAGCTCGACGGCGCGTATTCCACGCAGACGATTCTCGCCGTAAGCGCGGCGCAGGAAGTGCTTGGCGAAGCGCCGAACGGGCTGGCGAGCGACGCGCTGCTTGCGGCCATGGCCGGGGAAACGCTTTCGCCCTCCACGCGCGCGACGCTCGAGCCGGGCATGACCGGCCCCGCGGTTCGGGCGCTTCAGAAGGCGCTGAACCGCATTGGCTACTTCCCGGGCACGGTGAACGGCGAATATTCGGACGCGCTCGCGCAGGCCGTGCGGCTGTTCCGGCTGGCGCGCGAGCTGGGCGACGCGGTAAGCGCCGATTCCCGCACGCAGACCGAAGCGCTGGCCGCCGCCGAGGCGTACCGCTATCCGGACGGCACGAAGCTCGTGCTTTCCATGACCTCCACGCCCGTGTGCAGGCTGACCGGCGCGAAATCGCTTCAGCTTCGCGAGCGCGGCACCTCCGCGTCGGCGGCGCTGCGCTGCTATCTCAAGCGCGGCGAAACGGTGGACGTGCTCGAAAAGGGCGAAACGTGGAGCCGCGTTCTGGTGGACGGCATGGAGGGCTACGTGAAAAACTTCTACCTCACCTTCGGCACGCGCATCCGCTACATCGAGCAATACATCGAGCCCTGAACCGAAAAATCCATTCAGAAAAGGAAGATTTCCATGGCAAAGCTTTACTACCGCTACGGCGCGATGGGTTCGTCGAAGACGGCGAACGCCATCATGGTGCAATACAACTATATGGAGCGCGGCCAGAAGGCGCTGATTTTAAAGCCCCGGCTGGACACGCGCGACGGTCTGCGCGTCGTGGCTTCGCGCAGCGGCCTGAAGACCGACTGCCTGTATGTGGAGGAGCTGGATACCATCAACCCCGCCGACTACGACTGCCTGATCGTGGACGAGGCGCAGTTTCTCACCCGCGCGCAGGTGGAGCGGCTCGTGGCCATCGTGGACGAAATGGACGTGCCCGTGATCTGCTACGGCCTGCGCGCCGATTTTCAGGGCAACCTGTTCGAGGGCAGCCGCTGGCTGCTGGCGTGGGCGGACACCATTGAGGAAATCAAAACCGTGTGCTGGTGCGGCCGCAAGGCGACCTGCAACGCCCGCATTTCGAACGGGCATGTGGTCAAGGCCGGCGAGCAGATCATGCTGGGCGGAAACGAAAGCTATGTCGCCCTGTGCCGGAAGCACTGGGCGCAGGGAAAGCTCGGAAACGAAGGAAGGGAACGCTGACCGATGGAAAAACGATTTGAGGACTTTCTGAAGCATGTGGAAACGGCGGTGCGCGAAAAGCGGATTCCCGGCGCGGTCGCGGCGATCGGCCGCGGCGACGAGCTGTACGCGCTGAAGGCCTACGGCAACGCCATCATCACGCCCGTCGTGGAGCCGATGACCGAGGACACGCTGTTCGACGTAGCGTCGCTGAGCAAGCTGGTGGGCGTATGGTCGGGCATCGTCCAGTATCTGGCGAACGGCAGGCTGCCTTTGGACGCGACGCTTCCCGAAGCCATCGGCCGTCGCACGCACGAGAAGCTCAAAAACGTGACGGTATGGAACCTGCTCACGCACACGGCGGGACTGGTTCCGTTCCACGACACGTTCGAGTTCGGCGACACGCGCGAAGAACGCGTTCAGGGTCTGCTCGACCTCGCGCCGGTGGCGGAGCCGGGCAAAGAGGTCGTGTATTCCGACCTCAGCTTCATCTTCTTAGGCGAAATTCTGGCGCGTCTGGCCGGAAAGCCGCTGGAGGAAGCCGCGGCGGACACGTGGCGCGCGCTGGGCATGAACGACACCTGCTTCAATCCCCCGAAGACCGCCTATTGCGCGGCGACGGAGATTCGCGTGGGCGAAACGCTGCCCGTGCGCGGCACGGTGCACGACGAGCGCGCCGACCAGCTGGGCGGCGTGGCGGGACACGCGGGCGTGTTTTCCACGGCGCGCGATCTGGCGAGGTTCTGCGCCGCTCTTCTGCCGCCCACGCCCAGCCCGATCTTCGATCCGGAATGGGTGAAGCGCTCGTTTGCCAACCAGACCGCCCATCTCGGCAGCAACCGCGGACTCGGCTGGATCGCCTATACCGAGCGCCCGGAGGGCAACATCGTGGGGCACACCGGCTTCACCGGCACCAGCCTGTGGCTGGACAGCGCCACCGGCCTGTATGTGGTGCTGCTCGCCAACCGCGTGCATCCGTCGCGCGACAACGACGCCATGTATCCCATCCGCAAGTTCGGCTACGAGACGATCTTCGGCGTTCCGTACGTCTGATAGACTTAAGAACTCTTTGGAATTTGCCGCGGATTCGCCGGAAGGGCGGCCGCAGGAAACCAAATTTTTCTGATAGAATCTCCCCGTAAAACAGACGGGGGGATTTTTTATATGGCTAAGAAAAAAAGGCGGCTGGCCGCGCGCATCGTTCGCTGGCTGGTGCTTTTGCTCCTGCTGGGCGTCGTGGCGCTCCTTCTGTGGGCGGTATGGATTCCGAAGCTGAAGCAGTCGATCACCACGACCTACGATACCTACACCGCCACTCGCGGCAGCATCTCCAACGCGCTCAGCTTTTCCGGCTCCGTAAGCGTGGTCTCGTCCGGCTACATGACGGCTTCGGGCGACGGTGCCGTGCGCACGCTGTACGTGCAGGACGGCGACCGCGTGGAGAAGGGCGACAGGCTCGCGCGGCTGTCCGGCGGCGAAACGATAAAGGCCGAATTCGCGGGCACGGTGAACGACGTGCTGGTGGAGGAGGGCGACGAGGTTCGCTCCGGCGCACAGATTGTGCAGCTGGTGGACTTCACCAACATGAAGGTCACAATGCGCGTGGACGAATACGACATTTCGGACGTATACGTCGGGCAGGCGTGTCAGGTCACGTTCACGGCGCTGGAAAAGACGTTCGATTCCACCATCACCCACATCAACCGCCTGTCGCAGTCGGCGGGCTCCGTGGCGTACTACACGGTCACCGCGTCGGTGGAGGTAACTGACGACGTGCTGCCCGGCATGCAGGTCTCCGTGCGCATTCCCCGCGAGGAAGCCACGGACGCAGTGCTTCTGAAGATGGACGCGCTCAGCTTCGAGCGCGACAACAGCGCCTACGTTTACACCAGGGACGAGGCGGGCGAGCTTCAGAAAACGCCGGTCGAGGTGGGCGTGGACAACGGCAACTACGTCGAAATCAAATCCGGCCTGAACGAGGGCGACACGGTGTACGTGGAAGCCGAAGCGGACGAGGATTCCTCCGGTGGTCTCTCCGGGCTGCTTTCCGGCCTGATGGGCGGAGGACAGCAGCAGTTCAACCCGCAGAGCGGCGGCATGCCGAGCTTCGGCGGCGGCAGCATGCCGGACTTCAGCAGCTTTGGCGGCGGCTTCGGCGGCAGCGACAATTCCGGCGGCGGGCGCGGCAATCGCGGCGGCACGGGCAGCGGGCAGCCGTAGGCAGGAGAAGAACCATGAGCGATTTCTTTCAGATGAGTCACATCTACAAGCGCTATCAGACCGGCGGCGAAGCGCTGACCGTATTAAAGGACGTGAACCTGACCGTGGAGCCGGGCGAGTATCTGAGCGTGCTCGGCCCGTCCGGCAGCGGCAAATCCACGCTGATGAACATCGCTGGCTGTCTGGACACGCCCACCGAGGGCGAATACATCCTGAACGGCGCGCACGTGGACGAAATGGACGCGCACGCGCTGGCGCTGGCGCGCAGCCGGGAAATCGGGTTTATCTTTCAGTCGTCCCAGCTGCTTTCGCGGCTGGACGCGCAGAAGAATGTGGAGCTTCCGCTGATTTACGCGGGCGCGCGCCCCTCCGAGCGCGCGCGGCGGGCGCGGGAGATGCTCGACCGCGTGGGGCTTTCGGATCGCATGCATCACTTTCCGTCGCAGCTTTCCGGCGGCCAGCAGCAGCGCGTCGCCATCGCGCGGGCGCTGGTGACCGACCCGCGCATCCTGCTGGCGGACGAGCCCACCGGCGCGCTGGATCAGGCCACCGGCAGGCAGGTAATGGCGCTGTTCCGCGCGCTGAACGACGAGGGACGCACGATCCTGATGATCACGCACGATCTGTCCATCGCGCGCTGTGCCCGGCGCGTGGTGCACATCGTCGACGGCGTGCTGACCGAGGGCGGCGACGCGAGAAACATGCAAAGCGAGGCGGCGTCATGAACAGACATGCATGGGTGACCGGGCTTCTCATGCCCTTTGAATGCGCGCGCATGGCTCTGTCGGACATTCTCAAAAACCGCATGCGCTCGTTTCTCACCATTCTCGGCATCATGATCGGCGTAACGGCGGTCATCGCGCTGATCACGACGATCTCCGGCGTGTCCTCGTCGATCTCGGATTCCTTCGCCGGCATGGGCGCGGGACAGCTGACCGTGACGATCTCCGGCAGCGACCTCAAAAGCGGCCTGACCGACGAAAACCTTGAAACGCTGGAGGCGCTCGGCCATGTGGACGGCATCGCGCCCACCGTGTCGCTGAGCACGCATCTGGTGCGCGGCGGCGAGCGCGAAACCGGCATTTCGGTTTCCGGCCGCAACGAATACTGGTTCGCCGCCGAAACGGACATTGTGCGCCGCGGCCGCGCGATAAACCGGCTGGACATTCAGCGCAAAAGCCGCGTGTGCCTGATCGGGCAGGACGTGCTGGACGAATTCTTCTACGGCGTGAACCCGCTGGGCGAAACGATCTGGCTGGGCGGGCTGGAATTCACCGTCGTCGGCCTGCTGGACGCGGACTTTGAGGACGCGGACGTGATCATCCCCTATTCCACGGCGCTCAAGATGAACAGCGAGTCCGTCGTCACGCGCTTCACCGTCTACCTGGACGACGCGGCCAACTCGGAAAGCGCGCAGACGCTTCTGAGCGCCGCGCTGGACGAAATGTTCTCCTATGAGGACGACTGCTACGAAATCACCGAAATGAAGGCGCTGGAAAGCACCATGGACGAGCTGCTGGGCATGATGAGCGCGCTGCTGGCCGGCATCGCCTCCATCGCGCTGGTGGTCGGCGGCATCGGCATCATGAACATGATGCTTACCTCCGTCACCGAGCGCACGCGCGAAATCGGCCTGAAAAAGGCGCTCGGCGCGCAGTCGTGGCACATTCAGCTGCAATTCCTGCTGGAATCGTTCCTGCTGTCGATGCTGGGCGGCCTGATGGGCGTGGCGCTGGGTCTGCTTCTCAGCCTTGCGATGTGCGACTACATGAGCATCCGCTTTCATCTGTCCTACGGCGCGATTGCGCTTGGCACGGGCTTCTCCGCCGCGGTCGGCATCCTGTTCGGCTGGGCGCCCGCGCGCAAGGCGAGCCGCCTGAACCCCATCGACGCGCTCCGAAGCATGTAAGAAGGGAGGAAACCGCAATGAAACGCATCCTTGCGTGGACACTGATCGCCGCCATGGCGCTGTTCGCGGCATACGCCGAGGAACCCGCCACCCCGGTCGAGGTTCCCACGGCAGCCGCCACGCCCGCGCCAGCGGAAACGCCCGTACCAACGGAAACGCCCGCTTCAACCGATGCGCCCACGCCGACGAAAACACCTGCGCCGACCGACGCGCCCGCGCCACCGGACGCGCCCGCTTCTACCGACGCGCCCGCGGCAACCGACGCTCCCGCTTCTACCGACGCGCCCACTTCTACCGATGCGCCCGCGCCGACGGAAACGCCCGCGCCGGGCGAGGCTACGCCGGGCGACGCTACGCCGGGCGAGCCCGATGAGGAGCCGGAGTTTTCTCCCGGCTACGTGCGGCTGACGGGGGGCACGAAAATTTACTCCGACGAGACGCTGAAAAACACCTTCGGCACGCTGACGGACGGCGGCGTGGTGTACGCGTCGGAAAAAAGCACGTCCGATGACATAACCGCCTTCCGCGTGTCCTTCTCCGTGAACGGGCAGGTCATGACCGGCTGGATTCGCGCCGACGGGCTGACCGTGATGTCTGAAGAAGAAGGCCAAGCCTACGCCGCGAGCATCGACCCCTCCGGCGAAAGCGCCCTTCCGCTTGAGGACGTACCCTTCGCCCCGGCGCAGGGCCGTCCCACCGGCGGAGGGCATGGCTGGGGCGGCGGCGGGCACGGCGGCGGTGGCGGCGGCGCGCAGCCGGGACAGGCTGCCACCTCCAGCCACGGGCGCGGTAGCCTGAACGACACGCCGTACTGGGGCGTTCCCCTCGAAGCAGACGGCGCGGAAACCCGCGCGCTGACCCTCGGCGGCGAAGCGCTGAACCTGACCGTCGCCTCAGAGGAAGGAACCTTCACGGCGACCCTCTCGGGCGACACGCTGACCCTCGCACTGAGCGGCGACGAAACCGCGCTCTCCGTCGGCGGCGACGCGCTGGAAACGCTCTTCGCAAGCGGAATCGATACCGTGTCCATCGAGTACCCCGGCGGCCAACTCGCCATTCCCACCGCAAACTGGCTCTCCGGCAGCGCCTACGATCGCCTTCGTGCCCGCGGCACTACCCCCAACCTGCTGACGCTGAACATTCAATTCGAATCCCCTGACCCCATTCTGACCGTCCGGACGGAAACCGAAGCCCTCCCCGTCGACGGCCAGACCCTGACGCTCGCGGAGGGAGGGAGCACATCATGAACGTCAACCGCATTTCACGGACTCTCTCCCGCGCGGACATTCACGAAAGGCGCACGCATCATGAGCGCCGACCACGCTCTCGCGCGTTTCCCCGCGCGGACGCTCGCGGAAGGAGGAATCGCGTCATGAACGTCAACCGCATCTCCCCTCAAGCGTTCTCCCGCAGAAGTGAAGCGCGCGTTCTCGCGCTGTCCCCCACGCGGACTTTCACGAAAGGCGCGCACATCATGAGCGTCAACCACATTCTCACATGTCTCCCCGCGCAGACGCTCGTAGAAGGAGGAAACGCGTCATGAGCATCTTTCGCATCTCTCCGCAGGCGTTCTCCCGCAGAAGCGGAACGCGCGTCCTGAAATCCGGACGAGTTCCCGCGCAGTCCCACGCGCGGACATTTTCAGAGAGCGTGCGCATCATGAGCGCCGACCACGCCCCCGCGCGGACGCTCGCGGAAGGAGGGAACGCGTCATGAGCCTCTCTCGTATTCCTCCGCAAGCGTTCTCCTGCGGAAGCGGAACGCGTGTCCTGAAACGCGGACGAACCCTCTCATTCATTCTCGCGGCGCTCCTGCTCTTCTCCACCTGCGCCGAAGCCGTCGCGAGCGACGCGACCGTGACAGCCGGAGCGCTCGTTCCCGTTTTCGCCGCGTCGGGCGGCGCGCTGGAAAGCGTATCCGTACAGGCCGGGCAGTTGGTTCACGCGGGCGACCCCGCGGCGCAGGTAGCGGTTACGCGGGTATACGCGCCGATCGACGGCACGGTGAACGGCCTGTTTCTGGAGCCGGGCGCGGACGCGTCCGCCGGGCTGTATCTGGAGCCGAAGGAAACCTACGCGATGACCGGCTCCACCGCCTACGCCGACGCGGCGGGCAAAAACGCGTGGATGCGCGTCGGCAGCGCGGTCACCCTGTCCTGCACGCGCGACGCCACGCACATCGGCGCAGGCGTCCTGCTGTCGGTGGACGGCTCAATCTTCTCCGTGCTCCCCACGGCGGGCGAATTCTACGTCGGCGAAGCCGTGAACGTATACGCGGAGACAGACGACGGCACGGCCCGCATCGGCCGCGCGACCGTGGCGCGCGCGGAGCCGGTACAGGTGACCGGCGAGGGCACGGTCACCCGGCTGCTCGTTTCAGACGGCGCGCGCGTGATGAAGGGACAAGCGCTGTTTGAGACCGTTTCCTCGCGGAGCGGAACCCCCGAAACCACCTGCCCGGCGGACGGCGTAGTCACCGAGGTTCTGAAGAAGCCGGGTGAAACGGTCTCAGAGGGCGAGCTTCTCTTCTATCTCGCGCCCGAGGACGGCTTCATTCTCACCTGCTCGCTCTCGGAAACCGAAGCCGCGTCCGTCTCCGTCGGCGATCCGGCGCAGGTCGTGTTCGCCTTCGACGCGGACGAGCTTCCCTATGAAGCCGCCCTCCTCTCCGTCTCCTCGTCCGCCGCCCAAGCGGACGACGGCCCCCGCTACGAAGTCCGTCTCCGCCTCCTCACCCGCCCCGCCGCCCTGCGGCTCGGCATGACCGCGACCGTTTACTTCCCGTAAAACTCCCGCTTCCAAACCATGACAAGGAGGATTTCCCATGAAAACGATGCTTCGCGCGTTTGCGCTTCTGCTGATTCTGTGCCTGACCGCCGTTCCCGCGCTCGCCGCCGGAGAGATCTCCTTCGAGGGCACCGTCGCTTCCGATGCCTCCGTGCGCGTCGCCGCGCCCATCGGCGGCACGGTCGACACGGTGAACCTGATCGCCGGACAGCGCGTGACCGAGGGCGACGCGGTGCTGTCGCTCGCGGGCACAAAGGTCTACGCCGCGCAGAGCGGCACCGTGACCGGCGTGTTCGCCGCGGCCGGAGACGATCTGGACGCCGTCGCGACCCGCTACGGCGCGGCTTTGTACATCGAGCCGGAATACGGCTTCACCGTCTCCGCCACCACCGACAAGGCCTACGACAGCGCCGCCACCCGGCTGGCGCACATCGGCGAGACGGTCTACATCACCGGGAGCGCCACATCGAAGCTGCGCGGAAGCGGCGTCGTCACCGCCGTGAACGGCACGAGCTACACCGTCGAGATTCGCGAGGGCGAATTCCAGCTGAACGAAAGCGTGCGCGTGTACCGCGAGGATACGCTCGCGTCCACCTGCCGCCTTGGAACCGGCAGCGTCGCGCGCGTGAACCCCGTCGCCGTCACGGCCACGGGCAGCGTTCTCAAAATGTGCGTGAAAAACGGCGACGCGGTGCGCGCCGGAGACGTGCTGTTCGAGACGCTGGACGGCACGTGGGACGGCCTGTACGCCGCCGGTACCGACGTCGCCGTCCCGACCTCCGGCATCGTGGAAAGCGTGCCGGCTTCCGCGGGCGACGCGGTCAGGAAGGGCGACACGCTGGCCGTCATCCATCCCGACGGCAGCCTGTACGTTTCCTTCTCCGTGCCGGAAACCGACCTCGGCAGCGTGCGGGAGGGCGACGCGGTCGAGCTGGAATTCGTGTGGAAGGACGACGAAACCGCCCGCGTTCCCGCCACGATCACGTGGATTTCCCACATGAGCGACGCGTCCACAGGCGAAACCGCCTATGAAGCCCGCGCCGCCTTCACCCCCGACGCGGATACCCGCCTCGGCATGAACGTGATCGTGTACCTCACCCAATCCTGATTTTCGCCGGCTTCACAGACAGGGCAGACCCTTCGAGCGAGGGTCTGCCCGAATTGCGCTTGAGGAAACGCGCCGCCTGTGCTATAATCCTATTGAATAAATGAAATCGAGCGGAGTGACGGATTTTGCCGGGAAGTAAAATGGAGCACAGACTCAAGCGGAACACGCTGACGAAAATCGTCGTTCTTTACCTTTCTCTTTTTCTCGTCTTTGGCGTCCTGTTTATTTCCCTCTATTCCTCCTGCTACCGGATTTTGTACCGGGACACGCTGAGCAAAAGCGAAAGCCGCCTGAACGCCGGTCTGGAAGCGTTTCGCGACGACCTGACGCGCATGATGCTGCTGGTGAACGATTATTCGGCCACGGACGAATACCTTCTTCTGCGCGCCGTGAACGACCCCGCCACGGTGCAGAATTCACTGGCGATGAATAAGGCCTGCGAAAAGCTGCACTCGATTCTGGACATTGAAAACTCCTACGTCAAGCAGGTCTATTCGCTGTTTCTGAACAACAACCTCTTCCTCTCCGACCGCACCTCCTCCATGGACTACGGCCAGAGCTTCGGCATCCTCATCCGCAGCAAATCGGGAACCCTGTCCGCGCAGGACTGGAAGCGGTCGCATTTCGATTCCATCCTGCCCATCCGTCTTTTGAACGGCTCGGACATTTCCTCCGCCTATCTTCCGGAGGACACGAACCTTCTTCTGTGCGTGGTCAAGACGGACAACGTAACCCGCAAGGCGTCCGACGTTGTGGTGTTCATGATCGACGCGGACGCGCTGATGGAGACGCTCATCGATCCGGACATGCTGAAATCGTCCACCCTGCGCCTGACGGACGGCGAAAACGCGCTTCTGTGCAGCAGCCGCGGCCACGTCGACCCGGGCGAAATCTCCCTGACCATTCAGGCGACCGACAGCGCCTTCGATCTGCACGCCGAGCTGACGGTTCCCAAGAGCTATTTCAGCAATCAACTGAAGAGCCTTACCTCCATCGTTCGAATCTACATGTTCGTCGGCATCTTGGGCATTTTCGCGCTGCTTCTGGTGCTGATCGTGCGGCAGTACCGGCCGCTGTCCGGACTGATTACGCTGTCCGCCCGGTATGGCGGCGAGGGCGACGCTTCGAACCTGTACGACTACATCGGGCGCACCGTGCAGGCTGTTATCAGTGCCAAGAACGACGCGGATCAGCGTCTGGCCATCCTGCACAGCGCCGCGAAAAACACGCTTTTGCACAATTCGCTGCGCTTCGGCTGCTACACCAACCAGAGCAAGCAGGAGCTGACCGAGCTGCTCGGCGAAATCGCCGACGGCTATCTCGTGGCAATTCTGCATTCGGATTCCGCTTCCGACAGCCTGCTGAACGACACGGACGCGTTCCTGCGAAGCCGTCTGGACGCGCAGTGGATTTCGGTTCCCGAAGACCCATCAGAGGAAATCCTGCTGCTGCGAAGCGAACCGGAGTCGGCGGACGGGCTACTTTCCATCCTGCAGGCGCTGGCGGCGGAAATGGCCGAGCAGGCGGGCGGGCTTCAGATCGGCGTAAGCGAATGCGCCCACGGCGTGGAAAGCCTGCACAAGGCCTACAAGCAGGCGCGGCTTTCGCTCATGAGCCTTGAAAACCAGGCGGATTTCTCCACCATGCTGGCCTATCGCGCGGAGAAGAAGACCTCGGACATGGAGTCCGTCACGCCGGAAACGCTGGTCAAGCTGAACGAGCTGATTCTGAGCGGAAACGAGGACGCGCTGAGCGCATACTTCGACGCGATTGAAGAAGAGCTTTCCAAGCACCCGCCCATCGGCATTCACTTCCAGCACGTATTCGGCGCGCTGTCCATCACCATTCAAAGCGCCGCCGACCTGATCGACAATCCCGGCGTTGAAATCTCCGCATTCGTCATGGACGAAGCGCCGCTTTCGGCGCTGGAACGCCTGCGGCAGCTGGCGCTGCACCTGTGCCGGACGGCGGCCGAGCGGCGCAGCCGGGGCAACCTCGCGCGCAAGCAGGCGATCATCGACTACCTGAACCGCAGCTACAGCGACCCCTCCCTGTGCTCGGACGGCGTGGCGGAGGTCTTCGGCATCAAGCGGAACCAGCTGTATCGGATTCTTCAGGAAACCGTCGGCTGCTCCTTCGCCGAATACGTGGAGCAGGTTCGCATGAACGCCGTGGAGGAGCTGCTTCTGAACACTGATCTGAGCATTGACGAAATCGCGGAGCGCGCGGGCTTCGGCGCGGTGAACACGCTGTACCGCGTTTTCAAGAAGCACAAGGGCGTTCCACCCGCCACATGGCGCAGGGAAAATCAGGCAAAACAGACAAAATGAGATACGCTGAACAAAATGAGAGGCCAAAAACGTGCAAAGTGATGGCCTCTTTTCGTTTTGAGACTACCATTTTTCCCTTGCGTCTGCTATGATAACGCCATCCTGCGCAGGGAATACAGCATTGGAGGAATTCACATGAAGCATACCCGTCTGCTGGCCATTTTTATGGCTCTGTGCCTGCTGGCCGCCGCGCTTCCCCTCGCGTCCGCGGAAGAGGAAGTCATCACGCTCACCATCGCCCGCAAGACCGACACGCTGATTGAGAATCTCGAAACCAACGAAACCACGAAGGCCATTGAAGAGAAGTTCGGCGTAAAGCTGAAGTTCCTCGAATACCCCTCCGCCGACGCGCAGGCCAAGCTGGCCGTCGTCATGGCCTCCAAGTCCAACGTTCCGGACATCATCAACTTTGAGCTGGACTATGTGACCGAATACAACTACGCCATGCGCGGCCTGCTGCTCCCGCTGAACGAGTATCTGGCCGACCCGTCCATGACGAAGAATCTGGACAGCCGCGTGGACGCGGAAGCGAAGGAAGCGCTTCTGAAGATCGTGCGCATGCCCGACGGCAACAACTACGGCCTGCCCTCCTATGAGGATTCCATGTGGGGCCGCGCGTGGTATCACGCGTGGATCAATCAGGAATGGCTGGACGCGCTCGGACTGGATATGCCCAAGACCACCGAGGATTTCCGCGCCGTGCTGGAAGCCTTCGTTTCGCAGGACCCCAACGGCAACGGCGTGAACGATGAAATCGGCCTGCTCGGCTCCACCTCCTCCAACGATCAGAAGGTCGTGAACTTCCTGCTGAACGCGTTCACCTACGCCGACCCCAACGCGAAGTACTTCGGCGTGAAGGACGGAGAGATCTACGCCGCGTTCGTGCAGGACGCTTTCAAGGAAGGCCTTGAATACGTGCACAGCCTCGTCGAGTCCGGCCTGATCTACGCCGGCAGCTTCACGCAGGATCAGACCCAGATGCGCGCCATCATCAATCAGGACGGCGACTACGTCGTGGGCTCCGTGACCGCGGGCAGCGCCGGACACTGGAACGGCGTATCCTCCAACCCGAACCTTCGCAAGATGACCGAGCTCGAGCCGCTCACCGGCCCCGACGGCGTGTGCTGGACGCCCACCTCCGAGCCCTCCTGCGCGAATTACTGGTACATCACCAGCGCCTGCGAGCATCCCGAGCTGGCGTTCGCCATCGGCGAGAGCTTCTATGACTTTGAAACCAGCCTCACCCAGCGCTACGGCGTGAAGGAGGTCGACTGGACGAACGACCCGGCGAAGATGGACAACTACTTCTTCGAATACGGCGTGACCGGCGAGGATCGCATTTTCGCCATCATGAACGACAGCGCCTGGACGAACGTCAACAACGTCACCTGGCGCAACACCACGCCCCACATCTTCGACCACGCGCTGGACATGAGCTGGGCCATTGAGACCGTTGAAAACTACGAGAGCGGCGTTTCGCTGGTCTTCCGCCCGGACTTCTACGTGCGCTACGTTCCCCACATGAACAACGAAATCATCGGCAAGCTGAACTACACCGCCGAAGAAGCCGAGCGCATTGCGGATATCAGCACCGCCATTGATTCCTACGTGAACGAGTCCATCACCGCCTTCGTCACCGGCATCAAGGACTTCAGCGAATGGGACGCCTATCTGGCGGAGCTTGAGAAGATGCACCTTGAGGACTACATCGCGGTGCAGCAGGCCGCCTACGACCGCAAGCATTCCTAAGTTCATAGCGTCACAGACCCTTGTTACGGCAGGAATGAATCCTCTTCTTTCCTGCCGTAACCCTTAAACCTAAAAAAGGCGAGGCATACAGACCATGATCACCTCCAAACAGGTTCGAAAGGCGGCCGCGCGCTGGCAGCTCTATCTGCTTCTGGCCATTCCGCTTGCGTATATCATCATTTTCCATTATGTGCCCATCGGCGGCCTGCAAATGGCGATGAAGGCCTTCGACCTTCGCTATGGCATCGCGCGCAGCCCGTGGGTCGGGTTCCGGTATTTTGAAAAATTCCTCGATTCCTTCCAGTTCTCCCGCATCCTGTCCAACACACTGACGCTGTCTTTCTATTCGCTGTTCGCGGGCTTTCCGCTGCCCATTCTGCTGGCGCTTCTGCTGAACGCCGCGCCGCACCAGACCTATAAAAAGCTCATTCAGACCGTGACCTACATTCCCCACTTTATCTCCACCGTCGTCATGGTCGGCATCCTGATGCAGGTTTTCAACATGCGCTCCGGCGTGTACGGGATTCTGTATTCCGCCTTCACCGGTTCCGCCGCCCCCGACCTGTTCGCCAGCCCCTCCGCGTTCCGGCATATGTACGTCTGGTCGGGCATCTGGCAGAATCTGGGCTGGGATACGATCATCTATCTGGCCGCGCTGATGAACGTCGACCCGGAGCTGAACGAGGCCGCCCAGATTGACGGCGCAAACCGCCGGCAACGCATGTGGCATATCGACCTGCCCACCATCCTGCCCACGGCCTCCATCCTGCTGATTCTCGCCGCGGGAAAGGTGATGAACGTCGGCTTTGAAAAGGTCTATCTGATGCAGAACGACCTGAACATCTCCACAAGCGAAGTCATCTCCACCTATGTATACAAGATCGGCATGGTCACCGGCGGCGGCGATTTCTCCTATGGCACGGCCATCGGCCTGTTCAATTCCGTGGTGAATTTCATCCTGATCATCCTTGTAAACGCCATCTGTAAAAAGCTGGGAGGGAGCAGTCTATGGTAACGCATCCGACAAGGCCCGCCGGCATCCGCATTCCCCGCAGCGACCGCGCGTTTTATATCGCATCCTACGTCGTTCTCACCCTGCTGTTTCTGAGCGTCCTTTACCCCATCGTCTTTGTCATTTCCGCGTCCTTCTCGGAGGGGCGCATGGTTTCCGCCGGCAAGGTAATCCTGTGGCCCGTTCATCCCTCGGTCGAGGGCTACGCCGCCGTGTTCCGCAACCGCCGGGTTCTGCTCGGGTTCGGAAATACCCTCACCTATACGCTGCTGGGCACGCTTATCAACGTGTGCGTGTGCATGATGTGCGCCTATCCCCTGTCGCGCCGCGACCTGCCCTGCCGCAACGTCTTCATGCTGATCTTCGCCTTCACCATGTACTTTGGCGGCGGTATGATTCCAAACTACCTGCTGATGCGAAACCTCGGCATGCTGGACACCCTGTGGGTCATGATTCTGCCGGGCGCGCTGTCCGTGTACAACATGATTCTGGCGCGTACCTTCATGCAGACCTCCATCCCCGGCGAGCTGCTGGAAGCGGCCACGCTGGACGGCTGCAGCGATTTGCGCTATTTCCTTCAGATCGTGCTGCCGCTTTCCAAGGCCATCATCGCCGTCGTGGCCATGTATTCCGCCGTCGCGCACTGGAACACCTACTTCAACGCCATGCTCTACCTCGACAGCATGGAAAAAATGCCCCTGCAGATCATCCTGCGGGAGATTCTGCTCGCGAACCAGTTCGACGCTTCCATGATGGTCGACCCCGAGCTTCAGGAAGCGCGCGCAGACCTCGCGGACGTGCTGAAATACGCGCTGATCATGATTTCCACTGTCCCCATCCTGCTGGTGTATCCGTTTATTCAAAAGTATTTCGTTCAGGGAATGATGATCGGTTCGGTGAAAGGATGAGCCTATGAACGCCTTGACAAGCCCCATTCTGCTGCGCGGCGACGACGTTACCGCCTACCGCGATCCCGCCGCCGTGCTGCTGAGCGGCGTCTGCTACCTGTATTTCACCTATGTGGACAACCGCCCCGGCGGACCGTGGCTGTACCTCGCGGAACGAAGAACCCGCGATTTCGTCCACTGGAGCGACCTTCGCCTGCTTACGCCGAAAAATAAAGCGCTGAATTATTCCAGCCCCGGAAGCATCGTGCGCGACGGCGCGGACTGGGTGATCTGCTTTCAGACCTACTGCCGCGAGAACGGCGAAAAATACGGCAACGCCAATTCCCGCCTGTATACCATGCGTTCGCGCGATCTGGAACGCTGGTCAGAGCCCGAGCTTCTGCGTGTGAAGGGCGATTCCGTCCCGTTTGAATCCATGGGGCGGATGATCGATCCCTTCCTGCTGCGCGCCGACGGTCAATGGTGGTGCTTCTTCAAGCAGAACGGCGTCAGCTACGCAACCTCGCCCGATCTCCGGCACTGGACATTCGTCGGCCACACCGACGCGGGCGAAAATTCCTGCGTGGTTCCCTTCGGAAACGGCTGGCGCATGTTCAGCAGTCCGGAAAACGGCCTTCGCGTGATGGATTCGGACGATCTCGTCCACTGGCGCACCGCCATGCCGAACCTCACGCTCGGCCAGCGCGAATGGCCGTGGGCGGCAGGCAGAGTTACGGCGGGTTTCGTGACGGAGAACACCCAGTTCCCAGACCTCCCGCGCTATCTCCTGTTCTTCCACGCCTCCCGCGCCCCCGAAAGCCTTGAGTTCGACTCGAACGCTTCCATCGGTCTCGCCTACAGCGACGATCTGAACGAGTGGTCGTGGCCGGGAAAAGCGCCATAAACAACCATCCGCGCCGATTCGCAGAGAACCGGCGCGGAGCTATTTCTGTTCGCAGGGATACGCTATTCCATTTTCTCAAAATCCGCCGCGCCATGCTTGCAGAGCGGGCACACGAAGTCCTCGGGCAGGGTTTCGCCCTCGTATACGTAGCCGCACACCTTGCAGACCCAACCGGTCTTCTTTTCCGCGGCGGGAGCGGGCTTCACGTGCTCTCGATAAAAGCCGTAGCTCATCGACGGCGCGTCGCTCAGCACCGCGCTTTCCTCCACGTCGCCGACAAACAGCGTGTGGTCGCCGCAGTCCACCGCCTGCGTCACGCGGCAATTGAAGCGGGCGTTGGCGTTCTCCGTCAGGTAGATCAGGCCGTCCACGCCGCGCGCAAAGGCCGTGAAGCCGGCAAGCTTGTCCTTGTCGCGTCCGGACTGGAAGCCGAAGCGCTCAAACAGCGCCAGCGGCGCTTCCTCGGTGAGCACCGAAACGGCGAAGCGGCCGGTTTTCGCGACCATGTCGTGCGTCAGACCGCCCTTGTACACGGCGATGGCCAGACGGCCGGGGCGCTCCTCCACCTGCATGCAGGTGTTGATGACGCAGGCGTTGTCCCTGCCCTCCTCGCGGGCGGACAGCGCGAACAGGCCGTAGGTCAGCCGGAACATCGCCGAAGGCTCCGTCTCGCCCTCGAAGCTCGCCGCGGACGTGACCGCCGCGGCCGGCATCGTGGCGCGGATGGCCTCCACCATGCGGTCGATCTCCGGCAGCTGACTGTCGGCCAGCGCCGAGCGGATCGTGACTTTCTCGTCCAGAATTCGAATGTTCCCGCACTTTTCCAGAATCGCGCGCATCTGATTTCCGCTCTGCGGCGCCCACGAGCCGTTCTCAATCAGCGCCACGGTGCGGTTCTGGATGTTGTGCGCCGCCAGATCGCGCAGCGCCTCCTCCATGCGGATGAAGATGCCGCCGTTGTACGTCGTCGACGCGAACACCAGATGGCTCCATTTGAACGCCGCGGACACCACGTCGCTGCCCGGCCGCACGGATACGTCGTACATGTCCGTCTCAATGCCCGCGTCGCGCAGACGGCAGGCCAGAATCTCCGCCGTGTTCTCGGTGTTGCCGTAAACGGAAGCGTAGGCGATCATCACGCCGATCTTCTCCGGCTCATAGCGGCTCCAGAGATCGTACTTCTCAATATACGCACTCAGATTTTTGCGCCACACGAAGCCGTGCAGCGGGCAAATCATGGAAATTTTCACCGAGGACGCCTTCTTCAGAAGCGCCTGCACCTGCATGCCGTATTTGCCCACGATGTTGGTGTAATACCGCCGCGCCTCGTCCAGATAATCGCGGAAAAAATCCACCTCGTCGGCAAACAGCGCGCCGTTCAGCGCGCCAAAGGTGCCGAACGCGTCCGCGGAAAACAGAATGCCGTCCGCCTCGTCATACGTCACCATGACCTCCGGCCAGTGTACCATCGGCGCGAGCAGAAAATGGAACCTGTGCCGCCCGGTCTCCAGCACGTCCCCCTCGCCGACCGCCCGCGCGTTCGCCACGGGCCCGTAGAACCGCGCGATCATGTCCAAAGCCCGCGCGGTGGCGATCACCTGCGCCTCCGGATAGCGCAGAAGCAGCTGCGAAAGCAGCGCCGAATGATCCGGCTCCACATGCTGTACCACAATGTAGTCCAGCGTCCGCCCGCCCAGCGCGTGCGCCACATTCTCAAAAAATACCTTCTCCACCGCCTTGTCCGCGGTGTCGAACAGTACCGTCTTTTCGTCCTTCAGAATATATGCATTGTAGGAAACGCCCTCCGGCACGGAGTATACGCCCTCAAACATGGCCAGCCTCCGGTCGTTCGCCCCTACCCAAATCAGATCCTCGGTAACCTTTCGCGTGCAATACATCTCTTTCCCCTCCTGACATCCACGATCATACCATATTCTGCCCGCCCTGTCACGTGATAATTGCAACAAAACCAATTCCCATTCTCACGCCCGCACACGGACCCCCCCAACGCGTCTCCGCTTTTCTCTTCCTCCATAGAAAACCATTCCGTCCCCACCAAATCCAAAATCCCCCCATCCGAACACCCTCCGGGAGAGCGCAAGAGGGTGTGAACCCTCTCGCACCCCGTCCCCCGAGGGGATGTAGGGGAGCGGAGCGCCCCACGCCCGCTTCGTCGGAAGCCAAATTCTTCACCA